>Ga0210392_10000187_pt1 | contig 48705 bp, 35 predicted proteins | sample IncBWC30OmetaG_FD_161057 | JGI IMG/M metagenome (GOLD analysis project Ga0210392, IMG submission 161057) | Forest soil microbial communities from Barre Woods Harvard Forest LTER site, Petersham, Massachusetts, United States - Inc-BW-C-30-O ... | reverse complement strand
GAGCTTTTCACCGTTTTTGCGCGTGACCCGCAAAGTGAGATCCTGCTGGGGTTTGAGCGCGGAGCTGAAGCCCAGCACGTCGTAGGTCTCGGTGCCGTCGAGCTTGAGGGTCTGCGCGGTCGTGCCTTCCTTGAATTGCAGCGGAAGCACGCCCATGCCGACAAGGTTGCTCCGGTGGATGCGTTCGTACGACTGGGCGACGACCACCCGCACGCCGAGGAGGTTGGTGCCTTTCGCGGCCCAGTCGCGTGATGAGCCGGTGCCGTATTCCTGGCCGGCGATGATGATGAGCGGTATGCCGCCTTTTTTATATTCCATCGCCGCCTCATGGATGGAGAGCTTGGTCCCCGCGGGCTGGAGGAGCGTGTTACCGCCCTCCTCGCCGCCGAGCATGAGGTTTTTGATGCGGACATTCGCAAAGGTGCCGCGGGTCATCACGCGGTCGTTGCCGCGGCGCGAACCGTAGCTGTTGAAATCCTCGAAGGTGACGCTGTTCTCGGTGAGATACTTCCCGGCGGGCGAGGTTTTCTTGATGGCGCCGGCGGGCGAGATGTGATCCGTCGTGACCGAGTCGCCAAAGATGCCGAGCGGGCGGGCGCCCGTGATTTCGGCGATGGCTCCGGGCGTGAGGCTGAAATTCTCAAAAAACGGAGGCTCCTGGATGTAGGTGGATTTCACGTCCCAGGCATAAACATTGCCGGTGCTCGACGGGATTTCATTCCACTTCGGATTCTGCGCGGCAAAGTCGCGATAGAGCCGACCGAAGACTTCCGGATGCAGGGCACGCTTCATCTCGTCGCGGATTTCCGCGAGTGTGGGCCAGAGGTCTCGCAGGTAAACTTTCTCGCCGGATTTGCCGGTGCCAAGCGGCTCGGTGGAAAGATCGATGTCCACCCGGCCGGCCAGCGCGAAGGCGACGACGAGCGGCGGCGACATGAGGAAGTTGGCCTTGATGTTCTGGTGGACGCGCGCCTCAAAATTGCGGTTGCCGGAAAGGACGCTGGCCGCAATGAGGTCGTTTTTCACCACGGCATCCTCAATGGCCGGATGAAGCGGGCCGGAGTTGCCGATGCAAGTGGTGCAACCGTAACCGACGAGGTTGAAGCCGAGCTGGTCGAGATAGGGCTGCAGTCCGGTGCGGTTGAGATAATCGGTGACGACGCGCGAGCCGGGCGCGAGCGAGGCCTTGACGAGCGGATTCACGCCCAGCCCGCGTTCGATCGCCTTTTTCGCGAGCAGGCCGGCCGCCAGCATGACCGAGGGGTTCGAAGTGTTCGTGCAGCTCGTGATCGCGGCGATGAGCACCGAGCCATGGCGGATGTCGCCTTCCATGCCCGGCACGGATGCCGGAACGGGATCGGGTGTCGGCCGGTTGTTGGCCATCTCGCGCTCGGTCGTGGGATTGGTCGCACAGGCCGCCGCGCGTTCCGATGAAACCGGCTGCTGGCTGCCGCCGCCGGGATGAAAATGCCCGTGGCCGTTGGCCGAGACGTGCACGGTCTTGGACATTTCAGCGGCCGGTTTGCCAAAGCCATTTTCCGCCACCGGCCGTGAAAAAGCCGTGGTGAATTCGTTTTTTAGTTTGGGTAATTCAATCCGGTCCTGCGGACGCTTCGGGCCGGCCACGCTCGGTACGACACTGCCGAGATCGAGCTCCAGGTCCTGCGAGTAGTCGATCTGGCCTTTTTGCGGCACGCCCCAAAGGTTCTGCGCCTGGTAGTAAGCTTCGTAGAGTGCGATGTGCTCGGCGCTGCGACCAGTGTTGCGCAGGTAGTTTGTGCACTCGGCGTCGATGGGGAAAAAGCCCATGGTCGCGCCATATTCGGGCGCCATGTTGGCGATGGTCGCGCGATCCACGACCGGCAGCGCGGCCGTGCCGGGTCCATAAAACTCGACGAATTTACCAACAACCTTCGCCTTGCGCAGGAGTTGCGTGACGGTGAGTGCGAGGTCGGTAGCGGTCACGCCCTCGCGCAGCGCGCCGGTGAGGTGCACGCCCACAACGTCGGGCGTGAGGAAATATACCGGCTGGCCGAGCATGCCGGCCTCGGCTTCGATGCCGCCGACGCCCCAGCCCACAATGCCAAGGCCGTTGATCATCGTCGTGTGCGAGTCGGTGCCGACCAGCGTGTCCGGATAACAAACGCCCGCCGCGTCCTTGAGCACGCCCTTCGCGAGATACTCGAGGTTGACTTGGTGGACGATGCCGATGCCGGGTGGCACAACCTTGAACGTGTCGAAGGCCTGCATGCCCCACTTCAAAAACTGGTAGCGTTCGCGATTGCGCTCGAACTCGATTTCGAGGTTGCGCGCAAAAGCGCCGGGCGTGCCGTTGGCATCGACCTGCACGGAGTGGTCAACCACCAGGTCGACGGGCACGAGCGGCTCGATGATCTTAGGGTTTTTGCCGAGACGCGACACAGCGGAACGCATCGCCGCGAGATCGACAAGCAGCGGCACGCCGGTGAAATCCTGCAGTACGATGCGCGCGACGACGAACGGAATTTCCTCCGTGCGCGGCGCCTTCGCCACCCAGCCCGCCAGGGCCCGCACCGCGGGCTCGGCCACGCGCTGGCCGTCGCAATTGCGCAGCAGCGACTCGAGCACGAGGCGGATCGAGAGCGGCAGGCGCGAAACCTTGAACCCGGCCGACTCGAGCGTGGGCAGCGAGTAGAATTTATGCGACGCGCCATTGGCGGAAAAGGCCTGGAGCGTGTTGAACGGATTGGGCTGACTCATGGGAGGGAAAAACTGAAAGGCTGAAGAGCTGAAAGGCTGAACCGGAAGAACTGAATGCTAAGACAAAGAATTCTCATAATTGCTCAGCCTTTCAGTCCTTCAGTTTTTCAGCCTTTCGCCAGTGCCGCCTTCACCGCGGCGAAATTCGGCAGGTCCTTGGGCGTCGCCGTTTGCTCGGAATATTTGATGACGCCGTCCTGGCCGACGACGAACGCCGCGCGCGCCGACGTGTCGCCGATGCCGGCGAGGCCCGGGAAAATCACCTCATAGGCCTTGGCCGTGGTTTTGTTGAGATCGCTGAGCAACGTGAGCTTGATCTTGTTGGTGTTGGCCCACGCTTCCTGCGCAAACGGGCTGTCCACGCTGATGGCATACACGGTCGCGCCGAGCTTCTCATAGTCGCCCAGGCCGGCGGTCGTGTCGCACATCTCTTGCGTGCAGACACTGGTGAACGCCAGCGGGAAGAACAGGAGCACAGTCTGCTTCTGGCCAAAATTGGCACTGAGGGTGACGTCCTTGAGTCCTTCCGCGGTCTTGGTCTTGAGGGTGAAGTCGGGGGCTTTTGAACCGGTGGCGAGTGGCATGGTGGGAAAAAACTGCTGAGGTTAAGGTTTCGCGACGCGTGGTGCGCAGCAAGGAAGGGACAGGCTAGAGCCGGCCTCCGCGGTTAGACAAACTGATTTTCCCAATAGAAGAGGTTATTCTAACCCGGATGCATCACACCAATGCTTAAATGATGCATCCGTTTGCGCCGACCTAGTCGGCGCAAAGCGACTTGTCGCGGTTAGCCCCGACTAGGTCGGCCTTGCAGGTGCATCAATCACACGACGAGGTGTGATTGATGTAGGCTAAATTTACTTGCCCGCTTATAAGTTTTGTTTTGCTCCGGGCCTTGCATGGCCAAAAACTGCCCACTTACCCATGACGCTCCTGGAAGACCTTCGCTGGCGCGACCTCGTCGCTGACTGCACCGACGAGACCCAACTCGCCACCCGCCTCGCCGCTGATAAAAAAATCACCCTCTACAGTGGATTCGACCCGACTTCCGACTCGCTCCATGTCGGAAATCTCGTGCCGCTGCTCGCCCTGGGTCGCTTCCAAAAGTACGGCCACCACCCCATCGCGCTGGCCGGCGGCGCCACCGGCATGATCGGCGATCCCTCCGGCAAATCCGCCGAACGCAATCTTCTCACCTCCGAGCAAATCACCCACAACGTCCAGTGCATTAAGAAGCAGCTCCACCGCCTGCTCGATTTTCAAACCAAAACAAACCCCGCGCGCCTGGTGGACAACGCCACTTGGACTGCACCGATCACCTATCTCGAGTTCCTGCGCGACGTCGGAAAATTTTTCACCGTCAATTGGATGGTCGCCAAGGAATCCGTCCGTGCGCGCATGGACGACCGCGAGAATGGCATCAGTTACACCGAGTTCAGCTACATGCTGCTGCAGGCCTACGATTTTTGTCACCTGCACCAGGCCCAGGGCTGCGAACTGCAGATCGGCGGGAGCGACCAGTGGGGCAACATCACGGCCGGCATCGAACTCATCCGTAAAAAATCCGCCGCCCACGCCTTCGGCGTCACCATTCCGCTCATGACCAAGGCCGACGGCACCAAATACGGCAAGACGGCCGACGGCGCCGTGTGGCTCGATCCCAATAAAACCAGCCCCTACCGCTTCTACCAATTTTTCGTGCAGGTCGAGGACGCCGATGTGATCAAGCTTACCAAGATGCTTTCGTTCGCCGATCACGACACCATCGCCGACCTCGCGCACCAGCACACGCAAAATCCCGCGGGGCGCGCCGCGCACCTCGCCCTTGCCCGCGAGCTCACGACGCTCGTGCACGGCGAAAGCGCCTGCGCCGATGCCATGCGCGCCAGTGAAATCATGTTCGGCGGCAACCTCGACGGCGTGAGCGAGGAAGTTTTCAAGGACGTCGTCGGCGAAGTACCAACCAAGGATTTGGAGAAGGCCAAACTCGCCAGCGCCGGCGCGCCCCTCACGGAGATTCTCGTCCATGCCGGCCTCGCACCCTCAAAAGGCCAGGCCCGCAAAGACATCGAAGGCGGCGGCATCTATTTGAACAATGTCCGTGTCGCCGAAGTCTCCCGCGCCGCGACGATCAATGACCTGCTCTTCGGCCAGTACATCCTCCTGCGCAAAGGCAAGCGGACGTATGCGGTGATCAACGTGGTCTGACTTGCCAATAGCTTAACAGACGCTAAGTTCGCACTATGACAAGGATCGTAGAAGCGATTTATGAAAACGGGATGCTCAAACTTCCCGAGCCGCTGCCTTTGCCGGAAAAATCCCATGTCACTGTCACGATTCAATCGCATGAAGACGACGAACGGGCAACATGGCTAAAAGTCAGCGAAGACACTCTTACCCAGGCATGGGACAGCTCAGACGACGTGTTTAATGAGCTTCTCAAGAAATGAGATCGTACTGCTGCCGATTCCATTCACGGATCTGAGCAGCCGAAAAGTCCGTCCAGCCGTAGTAATTGGACACAGCGCGCATTCGGGAGACATCTTCGTCGCCCCGATCTCATCTCAATTGCAGAATGTGGCTATACCGCTGCGGGATTGGCAGGCAGCGGGATTAAACGTGACCTGTGGCATCAAATCGCAACTCGCCACCATTGAAGATCGGCTGGTGGTCAAATCTGTCGGCAAGTTATCCAGCCGGGATCAAGCAGCACTCGATCTGGCTCTGAAAAGCTGGCTTGGACTTTAACGGCTTTTGCAGACGCACCCTAAATCGAAACAGTGCCACCCAAGGGGAGCAGGAGAAACTCTTCTGGAGAAATACCGGCCTCAGCCCGGGCCGCGGTAAGAGCCTCGGCGGGGGCGTCGTAGGCTTCATCTGTTAGCTGAAAGGTGCCCCAATGCATCGCGATGCTGCGGCGTGCCTTGAGGTCGCGGTGCGTGGCCACCGCTTCGGCCGGATTCATGTGCGCGACGTTCATAAACCAACGCGGTTCGTAGGCTCCAATCGGCAGCAGGGCAACGTGGGGCGGCCCGCATCGGCGGGTGATTTCCGGGAAAAGCGCGGCATCGTAGCCTGAGTCACCGGCGAAGTAAACCGACCGGCCGCCGAGCCGGAGAAAAAATCCGCCCCACAATCGTGTGTTCATCCCGCCAATGCTCCGGCGGCACCAGTGGCGCGCGGGAACCAGTTCGATCGACACGTTTCCCGGTCCTTCCCATGATTGCCACCAATCCAGTTCCACCAAGTCGCGCGCTCCACCGGCCGGCTTGAGCAGGGAAACGTAATTCAGCGGGGCAACCATGACGAGCGCGTCATTTCTCTCCACCAGTGCGCGCAGGCTCGGAAGGTCGCAGTGATCGTAGTGATCGTGGCTGAGAAGAACGCCATCGATCTTGGGCAGCTCCGCCAACGAAATGGCCGGCGAGGCGACTCGTCGCGGACCCAAGCCCCTGATCGGCCCGATGCGGTCGGAAAAAACCGGGTCCGTGAGCCAGGTCGAGCCGGACGTCTGCAACAGGAAGGTTGCGTGACCGATCCATGTAATGGTCACGCCATGGCCTCGCGGCGCCGGCGGGACAGCGACCGGAGTGACTGAAACTTTTTCGGGCCAGCGGGCCGGCCGGCCCATCAATTTCCAGCGGAGAAGATCGCGGAACCCGCGCTCGGACGTGGATCCCGGATAGAAAAAGGTCTTCCCATTGAAATGATTGGAAGGCGGCAAGGTCATTGGCATAGCGAGCCGCAGACGATACGGTCAAATATCCTTGGCCGCGGCTTTGTCCACCAGCCAGACGACGCGGGCGGCGCAGGTTTTTAAAATTTGCGCCGGCACCTTCAACGGATCGTAAGGATCCGAGAAAATGCGTTTCAACGCCGGGGCTTTGGTCGTGCCAAGCGTCTTTACGATAATGAGCTCGCAGGCACGCAGTCCCGCCGGCGTGATCGTAAGGCGCGGGCCTTTCGAGGTATCGAGCGCCACAAAGAAATCCGACGAGCCGGCGGAACCTCCTTCGCCAAGGCTACGGAGGTCGCGCAGGAGCGGGCTGCCGGGAAAAATTGATGCAGTGTGCGCATCATCGCCCATGCCGAGGAAGCAGACGTCGTAGGCGCGGCCGGGGCCGACGAGCGCAGACCACGCCCGCCGGTAGGCCTCAGCGGCCTCCAACGGCGAGAGCCGGACCGGCCAGGGATGGCGTTGCCCGGAAGGCACGGCCAGCGGATCGAGCAGGCGGCGCGCCGCGTGGCCGAAATTGCTCTCCTCGCTCACCAGCGGTACATGGCGCTCATCGCTCACGGTGAAGTGGGTCGCGGCCAGCAGGGCGGGCGGCAACGCATGCGTGCGCACGCACCAATCATACCATTCGAGCGGCGTGGATCCGCCGGTCAGCGCCAGGGTGAAGTTTTTCGACGTGGCCCGCGCCTGTTGCGCGGCGGTGAGCGCGACGGCACGCGCGAAGAGCTCTTCTTTTTCGCCGACGCAGAGCCGGCCGTAGTCAGTGGTTTTTTCGGTCATGACGGGATTCGTCGGGATCTCACTTATGATCCCAAGGCAGTTTTACGGCCACGCGTGGATGTTTCCAGACTTTAAAGACGTCGAACATTTTCCCGGGATTGAGAATGCCGCGCGGGTCGAGCGCACGTTTTACGGCCAGCATCGCGCGTATTTGCGCGGGCGAATGTTGCACGCGCAGGAACGGCGTCTTGGCCAGCCCGATGCCGTGCTCGCCGGAAATCGCACCGCCCAGCGCGACGACTTCCTCCATCAGTCGCTGCACCGCATGCTCGGCGGCACGGCACTCGGCGACGTCGGCCGCGTGATACATGATGTTCACATGCAGGTTGCCGTCGCCGAGATGGCCGAACGTGGGAATGGCCAGCTTCGACTCACGGCGCAGCCGGTCGAGAAACCGCGCGAATTTTTCGTAGGCGCGCAGCGGCACGACAACGTCCTCGTTGAGCTTGGCGTCGCCGAGTTCGAACATCGCGCCCGAGCATTTGCGCCGCACGGCCCAAAGGGTCTCCGCTTCGATGCGGTCGCGCGCTTCCTTGACCGCCACGGCATGCTGGTGCGCCCACGCGAGCACGTCGAATTTCAGGTCCTCAACTTCGCTCATGGAGCCGGCCAGCTCGAGCAGCACGACCGGCCGGCCGGCCTGGCCGGGAAAAACCGCTGTCTTCGTCGCGCGCTCGGCGCACTGCACCGAGTAGCGGTCGAGAAATTCGCAGATGGCCGGCTGCACCCGCTGCGCGAACAGCGCGCGCACCGCCCGGAACGCCGTGACTTCGTCGGCAAAGGCCGTGAGCAGGGTCCATCGCGCCGCCGGTAGCGGGATTAGTTTCAACGTCACCTCGGTAATGAGGCCGAGCATGCCTTCGCTGCCGATCCACAGGTCGCGCAGGTTGAAGCCGGCCGAAAACTTTTTCGTCGGCGTCCCCCACTCGACCAGTTCGCCGGTCGGCAAAAAGCCCTTCAGCGCGAGCACGAAGTCACGAGTGACGCCGTATTTTCCGCCGTGCATGCCGCCGGCATTGCAGGCGATGTTGCCACCGATGGTGCAATACTCCCGCGACGACGGGTCGGGCGGATAAAACCAGCCCTTCGCCTCGGCCGCGCGCTGGAGGTCGGCAATTTTCACTCCGGCCTGGGCGTGCGCGAGGCCGGCCTCGGCGTCGATGCGCAGTTTTTTCCAACCCAGCATGTCAATCACCCAGCCGCCGCGCACCGGTGAGGCCGAACCCGTGAGCGATGTGCCGCGGCCGCGCACGGTCACCGGCACGCGGTGCGCGTTGGCCAGCTCAAGCACGACCGCGAGGTCCTTTTCGTTGCGCGGCGCGACAACGGCGTCGGGCATGAACGAAAGCTTGCTGCTGTCGAATGACGCCCCGTAACACGTCCCTTTATCCGTGTGCACGACGCTCGCGCCGAGGCGGCGGCGAAGCTGGGCGGTAACTGAGGGTTTCATGAGTAAAATGAGTTATAAGCTGGCTCAAAGCTGCAAATAAGCAGCCTGTTTTAATTTTGAGCAACTTTCCCTCATACACCGCGGGACAGGGCGTTTGCGCAAGCAAAAGCCACCGGTGATACAATCATCCGTAAAGGCTGGCCCGCCCGCCTTCGTTTCACTTCGTCGTGGCAGGCCAAGCCGTCCTGTCCGCCATAGCTTTAGCGACGGCGGAAGCCCGAAGGGCGAAGGCTGGTATTTTTTCTTCCCATCCCCAAATTGAAGAGTATGGGTTGATGTTTAATTATTATTATGATCCGCGTTCTTCTCACCACCACCTCATTCCAAGATACGCCAGGCGCACACCACAAGCTGCTGGATGGCGCTGGCTTCGAAATCGTCCGCGAGCGCGGCCCGCTCCCCGAGTCACGCATGCTCGAGCTTGCCGGCCAGTTCGATGCGTTTCTTTGCGGCGATGACGCGATCACCAGCGCCGTCATCGAGAAGTCCCTGCCCCGGCTGAAGATCATCAGCAAATACGGCATCGGCGTGGACAAGATCGACGTCAAGTTCGCCACCGAGAAGAAAATCCCGGTGCTTTTCACCCCCGGCGTCAACCACACCACGGTGGCCGAGCATACCTTCCTGCTCCTGCTCGCGCTCGAGCAAAACTTCCTCTATGGCGTGGACGCCTCGCGCAAGGGCGAATGGAAGCGCAAGACCGGCCACGAGGTGCTCGACAAGACCATCGGTATCATCGGCCTCGGCCGCATCGGCAAGGAAGTGGCCATCCGCGCCAATGCCTTCGGGATGCATCCGATCGGCTACGATGTTTATTGGGACGAGAAATTCGCCGCCCAGCACAACGTGAAACGCGTCGCCACGCTCGACGAGATTTACGCCGCGTCGGACTACATCTCGCTCCACACCAATCTCACGCCTGAGACGCGCGACATGATCAGCGCCAAGAGCATCGCCAAGATGAAAAAGGGCGTGCTCATCCTCAATTGCGCCCGCGGCGAGATCGTCCACACCAGCGACATGGTTGACGCGCTCAAGTCCGGCCAGGTTGGTGGTTACGGCACCGACGTGCTCGACGCCGAGCCGCCACCACCCGATCACCCGCTGCTCAAGCTGCCGAACTGCATCGTCACGCCGCACATCGCCTCGCGCACATTCGAGAGCGTGGTCCGCCAGGCCACCGCATCGGTGCAGAATCTCCTCCTTGCCATGAAAGGCGAGAAGCCCATCGCCCAGGTCAATCCCGAGGTTCCCGTCCAGAAAGTCGTCTGAGCCAATCCATTTAAATGTGGAAATCATGAATATCAGGAACGGAACTCGGTTTTCCTGATTTCCTGAGTTCCACATAAAAATCCAATCATCATCCATTTTCCCATGTCCGAAATATTCCACGTCGTCCCGGAAACCCTTCACAACACACTCGTCGAGGCCGCTTACAAACACCGCGGTTACTCCACCGAGGAGTCCGCTTCCGCCGCGCGCTTCTGCGCCGAGGCCACCCGCCACGGCATTCGCACGCATAACGCCCTGAAGGCCCTCCACCTTGATCACCTTTTTGGCAGCGGCTCCAAGGGCTGCGTGCCCAACGCCAAGATTGAAGTCATCAAATCGCGCTTCCCCGCCGCGCAAATCTGGAACGCCAACCAAAAACTCGGCCAGGCCACCGCCTACGCCGCGATGGATGCCGCCATGAAACTCGCGGACCAATACGGCGTCGGCATGGTTTCCGTGGACAATGCCTTCCATTATCTCTGGGGCGGCGGCTATGTGATTGATGCCGCGAAAAAAGGCTACATCGCCTATACAAATTGCACCGCCGCGCTGGCCGAGGTCGTGCCTTTCGGCGGCAAGTTTCCCACCCTCGGCACCAATCCGCACTCGTGGGGTTTCCCGACCACCAGCGCGATCGGCTACCCGATCGTCATCGATTGGGCCACCAGCGTTATCGCCATGGGCCGCGTCCAACAACTCCTCCGCGAAGGCAAGCAGCTCCCACCGCAGGCCGCCGTCGACGAAAATGGCGTGCCGACCACCGACCCGGCCAAGGTAAAATCCCTCCTGCCCTTCGGCGCGCACAAAGGCTATGGCCTTTCTCTCATCAACGAAATTGTCGGCGGCTTCATCGGCGGCTCACTGCCCACCCTGCGCAACCGTTGGGACCGCGAACCGGCCGACAAGCACGGCTGCTGTTTCTTCTTCCAAGTCTGGCACCCCGATGCCATGAACGCCGGAGCCTTTGCCTTCGGCCGCAACCAGGCGGAGAACGTCAAGGCCGTCATCAAGGACGTGCTCGGCCACGGCAACGAAAAGTGCATGCTCCCCGGCCAGCTCGAAGCCGAAGCCGCCGCGCGCTGCGCCAAAAATGGCGGCCTGCTCTTCTCCGAGGCCGAAATCAAGGCCTTCAATGAGCTCGCCGTCGAATGCGGCCTGCCCCAGTGGCAGCTCAGCGACTTCAAGGTCGCGGTCTGAAATCGCGCCTCGCTTTCAACCTGAAACTTTCACCTTTCAACTCTTCCGACCAATGAGCCTGAAAATCAAACCCGCTTCCGAATGCAAGTACGACCAGCTCTCGCTGGGCGAAGTCATGCTCCGCCTCGATCCCGGCGAGACCCGCGTGCGCGTCGCCCGCGAGTTCAAAGTTTGGGAAGGCGGCGGCGAATACAACACCTCCCGCGGCCTGCGCAAATGCTTCGGCCTGCGCACCGGCGTTTGCACCGCCTTTGTCGACAACGAGGTCGGCCACCTCGTCGAGGACTTCATCATGCAGGGCGGCGTCGCCACCGACTTCATCAAGTGGCGCGAAGACGACGGCATCGGCCGCACCGTCCGCAACGGCCTCAATTTCACCGAGCGCGGCTTCGGCGTCCGTGGCGCCGTCGGCGTGCCCGACCGCGGCAACACCGCCGCCAGCCAGCTCAAACCCGGCGATTTCAACTGGGACGACATCTTCGGCAAGCAAGGCGTGCGCTGGTTCCACACCGGCGGTATTTTCGCCGCGCTTTCCGAGACGACCGCCGCCCTCACCGTCGAGGCCGTGAAGGCCGCCAACAAACACGGCACCATCGTCAGCTACGACCTCAACTACCGCCCCTCGCTCTGGAAAACCATCGGCGGGCTGAAAAAAGCCCGCGAGGTCAACCGCGAGATCGCCAAATACGTCGATGTCATGATCGGCAACGAGGAGGACTTCACCGCCTCGCTCGGCTTCGAGGTCAAGGGTGCCGATGAAAACATCAGCCACATCGAGACCGACGCGTTCAAGGCCATGATCCAGACCGCCGTCGCCGAGTTCCCCAACTTCAAGGTCGCCGCGACCACGCTCCGCAAGGTCATCACCGCCACGGTCAACGACTGGGGCGCGATCCTCTACCACGACGGAAAATTCTACGACAGCCGCAAATACCCGGAACTCGAGATCCTTGACCGCGTCGGCGGCGGCGACAGCTTCGCCAGCGGCCTCCAGTTTGGCTTCCTCTCGAAGAACGACCCGCAGCTTGCGGTGGATTACGGCGCGGCGCACGGCGCCTTCGCCTCGACCACCCCGGGCGACACCTCGATGGCCACGCAAAAGGAAATCGAGAAACTCATGAAAGGCGGCAGCGCCCGGGTCGTACGGTAAAGTCCATATTCATTTTTATTTCAACGCCTTGGCGGTCCGATTTAGAAGTCGGGCCGCCTTTTCTTTTTTACGCAGCAACGCCTAAATTGCATGGAGCGGAACTATTTTTGCCATTCGACGTCAGGCAGTCTAAGTTCAAGCAGTCCGCCCCGCCATGAAAACCATTGCCTTCCTGCTCCTGCTCGCGACACCCGTGCTGGCTCACGCAACCGATGTTCACCCCGGTGACTCGCTCGCCGACGTCCAAGCCGCCCTCGGCACACCCAAAGGCCAGGCGCAACTTGGCAACAAACTGGTTCTGGACTACGCCAACGGCCAGGTGCAACTCGTGGACGGCAAAGTCACCCGTTCGAATTTACTCTCGCCGGAGGACTTCGCCGTGCAACAAGCCCAGCAGAAGGCCGACGAGACCAAGGCCGCGCAATTAAAAGCCCAGCGCATCGCCGAGGGCAAGGCCCTCAAGGCCCAAAAGCTCGCCGACCCCAACTTCACTTCCGCGCCACCCGCCTACCAGGTCGCCTTCTGGCAGGATTTCCGCCTGCGCTATCCTGAAGTGTCATGCGATGACGAATACAAGCTGGCCCTGGCCCGCCAGCAGGAAAATGAACAAAATGTCGCCGATTTGAAAGCCCGCGTGGCCGACGCCGAAAACCGCGCGGCTCAAGCCGAAAATTTGGCCAGACAGGCAAACTTTAATGCGTCCTATTCGTCGCCGTTTTCCGGCGGGTATGTCTCTCGCGAGCGTGAGGATGAAGACCATGATCGCGACGATCGCGAGCACCGGACCAACGCTCCGGCCCCCATTCCCCCCAATCAAATCCCCTTGCCAAACTTTCCCATTCCGACCGTGCCATCGCTGAATCTGCCGACGCCCAACACAAGCATTTCCACCAACCCGTTTCCACAACCCTGAACAACGCATATGGTGGCTTGTCAGTGGTCAGTGGTGCTGACTCTTGACGCTTTGCGCTTCACGTTTTTCTGCGTTTCAACCTTTTTTGAGATTTGGCCCTTTGGCGTTTGGAGTTTCGGCGCTCGGCGAGTCCGCTTGTTACTTGTCACTTGCCACTTGGCCCTCGACCTCGCTGCTCATCGCGAGGTCCTTGCATCCTTTGAGATCGAGTTTGCCGGTGCCAAGCATCGGGATTTTTTCCACGCGGCGAATGATCTTCGGCACCCAAAGATTGGGCAGGCCGGCGGCGGTGAGCTTGTCGCGGATCTGATCGGCCCCGAGGTTCAGCGTCGTCAAAAGCACGAGCGCCTCGCCTTTGGCCGCATCGGGCACGCCGACCACGGCCACGCTCGGGCCCTCGCTCTGGTCGAGGGCAAAGGCTTCCGCGAGCTTCTGCTCCACGGTGCCATGCGGCACCATCTCCCCGGCAATTTTTGAAAACCGCGAGAGCCGGCCTTCGATGTGGAGAAATCCCGCCAGGTCGAAACGCGCAAGGTCGCCGGTCACAAACCATCCTTCGCGAAGCGCCGCGCGGGTCTTCTCTTCGTCCTTCAGATAGCCGCTGAAAATATTCGGTCCACGAAACAGCAACAACCCGGTTTCAGTCACCGGCCGCTCCGCCAGCGTGTCGGGATCGACGATGCGCGCCGTCATCCCCGGCAGCATGCGGCCGACGGAACCAAGCCTTTTGCCTTCCTGCTGCGCTGCCGTCGTGGTCGTCACCGGAGGATTGGGCTGGTTGATATTCGCCACGGGTGACGTTTCGGTCAGGCCGTAGCCTTGCATGATTTCCAGGCCGAATTTTTCGAGGAACCCGTCGTAGATTTCTCGGGGCATTTTCTCGGCTCCGGAAACAACCAGGGTGAGCGAGCTCAGTTCTTCCTTTTCGGCCTTTTTCAAAAAAGGCCGCAAAAAGGTCGGCGCGCCCACGAGCACCGAGGCACGCTCGGCCTTGATCGCCTCGATGATCTTGCGCGTGTCGAGCGGGCTCGGCACCGTGACCACCCGGCAACCGCGCAGGAGCGGATACCAGAGCATGACGGTGAAGCCGAAGCTGTGGAACAGCGGGAGGCAGGCCAGCATCGTGGAGGTGTCCGGCAGGATCGAGAGGCCCGAAATCTGGGCGCAGTTCGCGAGCAGGTTCCGATGCGTGAGTACGACGCCCTTCGGTTCGCCCGCGCTGCCACTCGTGAACAGCAGCGCGGCCTCCTCCCGGTCACCGGTGCGCGGCAAGCCCAGCAACGACGCGAGCCATTGGCCTGGCAGTAGCCAGACGGCCACGAGCCACGGCACCATCGCGCGCTTGCCACCGGCGGCGGCAATTTCACCGCGCAGGTCGAGGGTGCGCGCCGGCCACGGAAAAGCCGTCAGCTTCGCGCGCATGGCGTCTGCAGTGATGACTGTGTCAATCTCGGCAATGCGCAGGCTCGCCTCAATGGCGGCGGCACCGGCCGTAAAATTGAGGTTCACCGGCACTTTGCCGGCCAGAACCACGGCCAGATTGGCGATGGCCCCGCCCGCGCCGGTGGGCAGGACAATGCCCACGCGATGCGCCGGCACGGTCTTGCGCAAACGACGCGAAAGCGCGGCGGCGGCGGCGAAAAGCTGCCCGGTCTTAACTTCGCGGTGCTCGGCCGTACGATCGATGATTTCCACCCGGTTGGGCCGCTTGGCGAGCTGGCGCACGACCTCGCGACCCAGGTGCCGCCGCAACAGGGGCCGCTCCTCAAACGCCTCCGCGCCGAGATCAAGCAAGGCCTGCCGCACCGTCGCGGCGGTGGCCTGCTCCGGCACAATCGGCTCGCCGAACGCCACGCACACGGGAGTGGGCATGAGCCGCGGCGATTTCCAAATATACTTGTTGCCCGAAAACGAAAACAGCGAACCCCACAGGCCGTCGACGGCCGCAGGCACGACCGGCACGCCGGCCTTGCGCGCCATAAGCTCGAAGCCGCGATGCAGCTCCATCAATACGCCGGTGCGCGAAATGCTGCCCTCGGGGAAAAGGAGCACGACCTCCCCCGCCTGCAACTCGCGCACGATGCGGCGTGTGCTCTCCAGCGCATTGTGCGGCGAGATGGGAATTGTGCCCGTGAACCAATATACCCAGCGAAAGAGAAGATTGGATTGCGCCAGCGACTCATGGCCAACAAAGCGAATCCTCCGCGGGCACGCCAACTGGAGCGCAATCACATCGACGTAGCTTAGATGATTCGCCAGCAGGAGCACACCGCCGGCCTTGGGCAGGCGTTCGGCGTTCAGCGCGCGCACGCGGTAGAATAACCGGGCGATCAAGGCCACCGGGATTTCAACTGCCCGGAGCAAAAGGGAATGGCGCGAAGAAGTGGGCATTGGGAATTTGAAATCTGAAATTTGAGATTTGAGATTTGAAATCTAAGAGCCTAGGCGCGCATTTTTCGGCCCCATTTTTTGGCGCCTTCTTCGAGCGCGGCCAGCGCGGTCAGCGCGTGTTTGATGTCAGCTCTCGCGAGGCCGGCCACGACCTTTTCGACCGCGGCCACATAAAGCGGCCAGACCTTGGTCCAAAGCTGCCGGCCCTTTGCGGTCAGCATGACCCGATGGATCCGGCGGTCCTGGGGATGACCTTCGCGCCGCACCCACCCGGCCTTCTCCATGCGGTCAAGCAGCCCGGTCACATTCGAGCGGTCAACGACGAGTACGTCGCCCAGCTCGCGCTGGCTCAGGCCCGTCGGAGCACTGGCGAGGACGTTGAGCACGTTAAATTGGGCCTCGGTCACGCCCAGCGGACGAAAAAAATGCTGGCTTTCGCGCAACAACACCCCGCTCGTGGCAAGCACGCGATTGATGAAATCGACTCCCAGTGGATCTGGCATGTCGGTTAGTTGATATAACTATTGTTGATATGTCAATTGTTTTAAATGCCCTGCTTTTGGTAGGGCCCGTTGCCCTCAACGGGCCGAAGCAAGCGGGCGGCGACAAGTGCGCAGCCTTGTCGGCTGAGGGCAGCCGCCCCTACCCTTGCCTTACATTGTTCGCAAAAACACGCGAATGCCGGCGCATTTCCATCCTCATTTCCCGAAAAGATTCAGGATTTGGGGGATATAGTGTTCGATCGCCCGCTGGCCCACGCCTTTCGCGAGAAAGATATAAAGATCGCTCGTATCCGGGTGGGCCGGCGTGCCGGTAATTTTAATGGGGTCGCTTACCTTGGTGTAGCCAAGCTCGTCGGTTTCCGATGAGAGTTTGCGAATGGCGTCAAACAAGGTCGCAAATTCATCGCGCGCGCCCAGCTGGATTTGCATGGCCAGCGATTGATCGAGGAGCGGTTTGCCTTTTTCGTAAGTAAGCGTGCCGGTGCCAACGATCCGCAATCCCTGGGAAATCACGCTGAAGTCCTTCAATTGTACATCGAGCGATTGGTCGCGGGTGAGCTGCATGTTGATTTGATCGTAGTGAAATTCCTGCAACGCCGTGGTCAGTTGCCCGACGGCAGCCATCTCGTTTCCGGCGAAGCCCAAGCCCTTCGCGATAACATTTGTGCCGGTATTCTTGGCCAGACCGCGAAAGATACCGCCCTTGCTGGTCAAGGACATGTCTCCTTGCGCCTGTTGGCCGAGATCGTCCGCGTTCATACCGCTGCTGGTGACCTGGCCCGAAAGAGTGAATTTTCCCTCGACCGTCGGCGGCTTTGACGGGTCGAGCGCGCGGAAAAGCGGCGCACTGTCCACCTCGCTGACTGCGACGTTCGCCTTGAGTGAGTAAGGCTCCGGCGCATCCCCGGCAAAGTTGACCGCCCCGGCAAGCCTGGCCTCGCCGCCGCTGCCCAACACGGCGCGGAGCTGGTCGAGCGCAAGTGCATCGGGACCGATCTTAAGGTCACCCGCGATGTCGTTCACCTCAAACTGGCCATAGACTACTTTCTTCAGCGCGAGCACGAGATGGCCGCTCACGCCGTTCCAAAATGGCGCTTTGTCGGGCGCCGCGGTGGCCGGCGCTGGATTTGCCGTGTGCACCACCGCCTGCGGCGCCGACGAGGCCGGACCCTGTTTCATGGCAAGCGGCGCGGCGAGAATTTTCACATCATCCGCCACGATGAGATCGCTCGCGATGCGGGCGTCGAGGTTCATGCCGCCCGCCCCGGACTTGAACGTGCCGCTGAAGGTCAGATCGGATTTGGCCGGCGTTTTCAAACAGCAGCGGCGCGTTGAAGGTGATCTGGCCGTCGGACGTCAGCTCGGCCCGCATATCGGCCGTGACCGTGGGCAGCGAAGGCGCCTGGGGCGAGGCAAGTCCGGTCAGGGCCAGCTTGGCCTCGACTTCCTTTTTTTCGTCGAGGCTGGCCTGGAAGTCGATGCGCATGGTGCCTCCCGTGATCGACTGAGCCTTCGCCGCGAAGGCCGGCTGGGCCATCACCGCCGGCAGGTCGGCCTGGAGCTGGCCGGTCGCCTTGATCGGCTGGCCCGGCCCGGCGATGGCGCCGGCTTTCGCCTGCAGGGTGAAAAGTATTTTTGATCCGGCCTGCGCACCGGCCGTCAGTTCAGCCTGCCAGCCTTGCGACAGCGTGTAGTCGCCATCGAGATTGAGCGTCACGACGTCGAGGCGCGCCAATGGCTGTCCGGCGCGTGCGACAGAGAAATTCTTCACTTGCATCGGCTCGGACGATTGGAAATGCATGCCGCCATCGTGCGCACTGACCAACAGCGTGCCGGTGGCATCATTGCCATTCACCGTGAGACCGGGTAAAAACGGCTGCGCCCACGCCAGCGGCAGGCCCTGCAGCACAAAGCTGAATAGGTCTTTCGCGGGATCGGCCACCTTCAGTTCCTTGGTTTTTGCGTTGAGCTCGAAGGATTGGAGCGCGCGGACCTCGGCCACGGGAGGTTCGCCCGCCACGATCATATCAAACTGATCGATGCGGGTGACGCCGGCGTTCTGGCTTAGGTCGAAATGGGTATCGAGCGTGAGCGAGCCGAGGGACTGCAACCCGGCGTGGACGACCTCAAGTTGCCCCGCGGAAACATGCAGGTGGCCGGTCGCATGCACGACGCCAAGCGTCGCCTCGGTTTCCAACTTGCCGTCGCCGGTGGCCTCAAAAACCGGTAGCGCGTGCCCAAAGGTAAACGGCGCGAGATCGGTGTCGCTCATATTGAGCTGCCAGTCGCCCGTAAGTTTGGGCGCGTTGGCGGGATAGTCGGCCTTGAGCGAGAAAAGGCGTTTGCCCTCGGTATCGAGCGCGACCGTGTAACGCTCCCCGGCGGCGGCGCGGATGGCATCGGCGCCAAAATGGATGCGCGCACCTTGCGGAAACCTCGGGCCGCTCGCGTTGCCGTCGGTGACAAGCTCGAAATGGGAAAACGTCCGCGGCGTGTCGAGCCTCGCGCTGATCGTGCCATGCACCGCCAGCGTGCGCACGGCCGCGGAAGAACCGGCCAGCTCCGTGTCGATTTCGAAATCAAATCTCCCCTCCTGCCCTGCCGCCAGCCCGCCGCCAGTAATCGTGACGTGGGCATGCGATGGCGGTTGTTTGGGATCAGCCGAAAATATAACATCACCCGACAACTCGACCGAATCGACCGTGAGATCGACCGGGAGATGGAGCTTTTGAAATATGCCTTGAAAGGCAGCCACGGTCGCGACCGCCGGCGCGGCGGCGGCTTGGGCGGGCTTCTGCTTTCTGCCCGGTGCGGTGAGGTCAATCGTCCAGCCTTTCGCGACCAGTTTCTGGATGGAAACTTTTTTACCCGCAGCGGAAAGCAGCGGCAGATCAATCTCGGCGGCCGGCAAAGACAGCGCCACGCCGGGTTGATTGACGTGCACGTTGTCCAGTTCCACCCGGTGCAGGCCGACCGCAACGCGGCCCACCTCAATGTTGCGGCCAGCCAATGCCCGGTGCACGGCCCAGGTCTGCACGGAGGGACTAAAAGCCATTCCTGCAACCACGGCCAAGAGCACAACCAAAACCGCGATGCCAATCAGAAGCCGACGCAGGAGTTTCACGAGAGTAATTCAGGTAGCGAGTAGTGAGTAGCGGGTAGCGAGCAATTCGAAGTTCGGCCCTGGATATTGTGTTTGGCAAGCACGACCTCGACGATCTCGGGCAACCTCGAAGCCGCACGACCAACGGTCGAATACCAATTACTAACTACTAAATACCAACTACTACTCATACATACCAACATGACCCAAGGACAAGGGACAAATGACCCATGACGACGGCGCAGCCACTCACTCCCTGAGCTCAAATTTGTCCGCCACGCCCATGGCCCGGCGCAGCGTGGCCACCGCCACGTCGTAGCTGTAGTTTGCTTGAATTTGATTGGTGCGTGCGGTCGTGAGATCGACCTGGGACTGAAGGACATCGAGCTCCGTGGCCGTGCCGGCCGTATAGCGAACGTGGGCCTCGCGCACGGCTTCCTCGGCCTGCTCGACGGTCTTGGCGCTCGCGGCGACCAGCTCGCCCGCCTCCTCAAACGAGGAATAAGCCTGGCGCACCTCGACCTCGACCGACAATTGCTCATTGAGCAGCGTAAGCCGGGCCTGCTCCTCCTGGGAGCGCGCTTCCCTTACCCTGCCGGCCGTGGCGCGACCGTCAAAAACCGCCCAGTTCGATTGCGCGCCGACAAACCAGCCGTTGAGCGTGGACTCGAGATCATTGGAAAAGGTTCGTTTGCGCAGCTCATAGGCGCCCACCGCACTGAGTGTCGGCCAGTAGTCCGCCTTGGCGGCTTTTATGTTTTGTTCTCCGCTGGATTGCAGGCGGGTGTAGCGCAGAAGCTCGGGGCGGCTGGTGGACGCCGCGGCGAGTGCCGAGTCGAGATCGAACTGCGCGGGCGTGGAGTCGAGCGAGCCGGTGAGGTTCAGGGACTGTTGCCCGGCGGCCGGCGTGATCGAGACCAGCCCGAGCGCCTGGCGCAATTGCTCGATGGAAATGCGATAGGTGTTGCGCGCCTCGATGAGCGGAGGCCGGCCGTTGGCCAAAGCCACCTCGGCCCGAAGCAGGTCAAACTGCGCGCCGGAGCCGGCATCGTAGCGGGCCTTGGCGTCCTTGTATTGCTGCTGGAGCAGCTCCAGATTCTGCTCCTGCACTTTGATTTTCTCCTGGTTCAGCAGGACGTCGTAAAACTTCGTGCGCACGTCGAGCAGCGCATCGTTCACCACGCCCTGCATTTCGTAAAGTGCCGCTTCGCGAACATCCTTGGCCGCGTGGATCGCGGCCGTGAACTTTCCCCCGGCAAACAGGGCTTGCGTCGCTTCCAGCGTGATAGACCAGGACTGGTTGTTCGGCGTCGGCGTGCCGGCGCCGAAACTTTCCTGCAGGGTTTTTTCCGTCTGCTGATACTGGGAATTGAGCGCGACGTTGGGCAGCGCGGCGGAGCGCGTCGTAATGAGGACGCCCTCCTGCTCCTCAATGCGCTGGCGCGCCTGCCGGATGGCAAAATTGTGGTCGAGCGCGAAACGCAACGCCGTGGGCAGGTCAATTTCGCCGGGCAGGGAATCCGGCGAGGGCTGCGTTCCTTGAGCAAGAGCGGCGGCCTCCTGCGCTGAGGCTACGGAGGCCAAGGCAGCCAAAATCGAGGCCAGAACCAGCGAAAAGAAAGTGCGGTTAGATGATTTCATTTTATTTCGCGACGGGTTGCGGTTGGGAAATGGTGACGACCGAAAGATCGGCGGTCTTGACGAGGTCATGGGTGTGATCCTTGGCGATGAGCATGTAGATGGAAGGGACGACAAAGAGCGTGAAGAGCGTGCCGATGGACATGCCGCCCACCAGCACGAGGCCGATGCTATTGCGGGCCGCGGCGCCGGCACCAGTGACAAGGGTCAACGGAAAATGGCCGGCCACGGTGGCCACGCTGGTCATCAGGATCGGGCGCAAGCGCGTCATGGCCGCTTCATGCACGGCGACAAGCTTGGTTTTGCCCTCCTCCTGAAGCTTGTTGGCAAACTCGACAATAAGGATGCCGTTCTTCGCGATCAGGCCGACGAGCGTGACCAAGCCGACCTCCGCATAGATATTCATGGTGGTGGTCCAGCCGTTGGTCCAAAACGGAATATTCGGATTGGGCATCTTCAAGAAGGTGAAGACGAGCGCGCCAAACATCGCGAGCGGCACGGAGCCGGCCAGGATCACCAGAGGATCGCGGAAGGAATTAAATTGCACCGCCAGCGCGAGGAAAATCATGACAATCGCCAGGATGAACGCGGGCAGGAATTTGTTGCCTTCCTGTCGGAGTTGGCGGGATTCGCCCCGGTAATCGATGGAATAACCGGGCGGGAGGACATCGTGGGCGGCCTTTTCCAGCACTTTGAGGACCTGATCGAGCGGACCGCGCGGAATACCGTCGATTTCGACCGAGTTGAGTTGCTGCATCCGGTTGAGCGAGCGCGGCACGGTCTCATTCTTGATCATGGCAATGGTGCTCAACGGAACGAGCCGGTTATTGGGCCCGGTGATATAAATATTCTGGAGTTGGTCGGGATTGAGACGATCCACTCGTTTGATCTGCGGAATGACCTTGTAACTACGGCCAGAGATATTGAACCAGTTCACATAATTTCCGCCCAACGCCGCGCCAAGATCGGAGCCCACCTGGGCCAGGTTCAGGCCGAGCGCACCGGCTTTGTCGTGGTCGATGATGATTTCGGATTGTGGCTGGTCAAACTTCAGGTCGATGTCGGCATAATTAAACACTCCGCTTTGCATCGCCTTCCCGAGGATCTGTTGCGCGAGCGGCAGCAAACGATCGGCTTCGACCGTCGAAGTGATGTCAAATTCGACCGGGAAGTTGTCGCCGCCCGGCAGAGGAGGCGGGGTAAAGACCGGCGCCCTGATGCCGGGAATCGCCCAGAGTTTGCCAAATATCTCGGGTAATATTTGAAAAACCGTGCGCTTACGCACGCCCCATGGCTTCAGCACCATGCCGCCAAACCCATCCACTCCCTGCGCAGCCGAAAACGGATTGGACGGCGGAAACAAAAGCTGGAACGTGATTTCGGCCTCCGGCGTGCCAAGGAAATCCTTGTCGGCGGCATGGGCAAACTCGCTTCTTTGATCCACCGTGGCGTTGGCGGCGAAACTTAACGGACTGAAAACCACGCTTTGATCCTCGGCTGGCGCGAGTTCCTTCGGGGACATCATGAACATCGGGATCGTGAGCAAGCTGACGGTGATCCAGACCGCATAAACCAATGGCCGGGCGTGCAGCGTACCCAAAAGCACGCGACCATAAGATTCCCTCAGTCGGTCGAAACGCTGATTGACCCATCCCGCAAAGCCCTTCTCTTCTTCAGCGGCGCTCCGCAGAAGGTAGGCCGACATCATCGGCGAAAGCGTGAGCGCAACGATACCCGAAATCGTAACGGCGCCCGCCAGGGTCAGCGCGAATTCCCGGAAGAGCGCACCGGTCAGGCCGCCCTGCAATCCGATCGGCGTGTAGACCGCAGCCAGCGTAACGGTCATGGCAATGATCGGGCCCATCAGTTCGCGCGCGCCAAGCAAGGCCGCATCAAACGGCGTCTTGCCCTCACGCAGGTGGCGTTCGACGTTTTCCACCACGACGATGGCGTCGTCCACCACGAGTCCGACCGACAACACGATGGCCAATAGCGTCAGCAGGTTGAGGGTGAATCCGAATGCCTGCATGAGGAAGATCGCCCCGATGAGCGAAATGGGAATCGCTATCACCGGTATAAGCACCGAGCGGAATGAGCCGAGAAAAAGAAATATCACCACCACCACGATCAGCAGCGTGTCGACCAGGGTGTGGGTGACGTCGTGGATGGCATTGTTGACGTAGGCCGAGGCATCATAGCCCACACCCACATTCAGGCCGGCGGGAAGATCTTTCTTCATCACGTCGACGGCCGCGCGCACGTTCGCCACCGCATCGATGACGTTGGCATCGGGCAGAGGATAGACGCCCATGAAAACCGCGGTCTCGCCGGAGAGATGCACCTCGCTGTCGTAATCCTCCGAGCCAAGTTCGACATCGGCCACGTCTTTCAGGCGGATGATGGTGTGATCCGACTGGCGGACGATGAGGTTCTTGAAGTCCTCCACCGAGTGCAGGTCGGTGTTGGCGATAAGATTGACCTGGACGAGGGAGCCCTTGGTCTGGCCGACCGCGGCGAGATAGTTGTTGGCCGCGAGGGCCGCCCGCACCTGGGCCGGGCTGAGATTGAACGCCGCCATGCGATCGGGCTTCATCCAGACGCGCATGGCATAGGTGCGGGCGCCCAGAATATCGGCTCGTTGCACACCCTGCAGCGCGGCGAGACGCGGCTGGACCACGCGCACCAGGTAATCCGTGATCTGGTTCTGCGACAAAATATTGGAGGAGAAGCTGAGGTAGATGGAGGCGATTTGCGAATCAGCTGACTGGACCGTGATGGCGGGCACTTCGGCCTCGGCCGGAAGTTGGTTGCGCACCTGGTTCACCTTCGCCGTGATTTCAGCGAGCGCCTTGATCGGGTCATAATTGATCTTCAGGCGCGCCGTGATTAAAGAGAATCCCTGCAAGCTCTTTGATTGAATGTAGTCGATGCCCTCGGCCGATGAAATGGCCTGCTCGAGCGGTACCGTGACGAAGCCCCGCACCAGGTCGGCGTTGGCGCCGACATAAACCGTGGACACCGTAACGGAGGCATTTTCGCTGCGTGGATACTGGCGGATGCTGAGCGAACGCCAGGCCTGGACGCCGGCAATGACGATCAACAGGCTGACCACGATCGCCAGGACCGGACGGCGAATAAAAAGGTCGGTGAATGATTTCATGGGAAATTTTTTAACTGCGGTTAAAAAATCAGGAATCGGAAGGCTTGGGTGCGAGCTTGGCATCGGGCGCAAGGGTATTGTCGATAACCACAGCCTCCTTGTTGCGTAGCTTGAACACACCGGAAGTGACGACGGTCTCGTCGGGCTTGAGCCCGGAAGTTACGGAAACAAAATCGCCCCGCGTGACGCCGAGCTGGACGAATTGCTGGCGGAGGACTTTGCCAGCCTGGCCGGTCGTCGGATCTTTCGCCTCATCGACGACAAAGACGGAATCACCATAGGGCGTGGCGAGCACGGCCGTCTCGGGAATGATCAGTACTTTGTTTTTGGCGGGAAGCTCGACCGCCACATTGGCAAACATGCCGGGCCGAAGGGCCTCGTCATGATTATCCAGCGTGGCCTGGACCTGAACATTGCGCGTCGCGTTGTCCACCTGCGGGTCGATGGCGGTAATTTTTCCCTCGATGATTTGATCAGCTAAAGCATCCGAAGTCACATGCACCGTCAGGCCGGGCGCGAGATCGGCGAGCTGCTGCTGGGGAAGGGAAAAATCGACATAGATCGGATCCAGCGACTGGAGCGACACGATGGCCGTGCCCGCCGGCAGATATTGCCCGAGATTGACCGTGCGGATGCCGATGCGCCCATCGAACGGCGCCGCGATGGTTTTCTTGGCCACCGCCGACTCGAGATTGGCGACACTGGCCTCGGCCTGCTTGGCCTGGGCCTCGGCGGAATCGAGATCGGATTGGGAATTGCTGTTTTGGGTGCGAAGGTCCTGGGCACGTTTGAGATTGATGTCAGCCAACTCGGCGGCCGCCTTGGCGCTGGCCAGCTGCGCCGCCTCGGCGGACACATCGAGCTGCACGAGGAGGTCGCCTTTTTTGACCTGCGCGCCGGACTCGAAGGCGATTTTTGTCACCGTGCCAGGCAGTTCGTTGCTCAGGGTCGTACCCTCCACGGCCGCAAGACTACCCACGGCCTTTAACGCCGGCGCCCAAATGTCCTCACGGGCCTGGGCCGTCGTGACCGTATCCGGCGGCATCATGAAAGGCGTGGTCATCATCTTGCGGATTTGCAGGGCCCGGATGCCGACGAGAATAACGACCAACGCCAGCAGGCCGCCGATGGTATAAATAAGTTTTTTGTTTTTCGTGCTCATTGGATATAAACAGGTTTAAAGTTAGGGTGGTTCAGTCGCGTTTGGCCTGGGCCAGCGAGAGCGTCGAAGCGTGCTGGAGAATTTTATTGAGGAGACTCACCAGCGTCTTGCGCTCGCTTTCCTTGAGCGGGCTCATGATCCCGGCCATGGCGCGAAAATGACTGGGGAGGATTTTTTCGAGAAGCTTCCGCCCTTTAGGCGTCAGATTGACCGACATCATGCGGCGGTCGTTGGCGTCGCGCACGCGCTTGACCAGGCCGTCGCGTTCCAGGGTGTCGATCAGGCCGGTCATGGTCGCGCGGGTGACCCCGGCGGCCTCGGCCAGTGCGGCCGGCGTCAGCGGGCCGGCCGGCAGGCAAGGCTCCCCGGCCCCGGCGGCCATGGGCGCGCTGCGTTTTTTAAGCAGCATCAACACCCCGAAGCGCCCCTGCGACAGGCCGTGGCGGACATAGTTGTTTTCCGTCACCTGGAACACCTCGTCGCCCGTGCGCAGCAAATTGAGGAACACATCGCAGGCCGACGGGTCGAGATCGGGAAATTTCTTGGCCGCCTCAAGCAGGCATTCGTAACGCGGCAGGTCTTTGAGCATGAGCAGCGGCATGATAGACGATAAGGAGGCTGATAGTTAGGCAGCTAACTAAAATGGCAAGCCACAATTTTATTTTATTTGTGACATTTATGTGGTGCGGCTCCGTGGTGGAGCCTGGCTAATGGGGGCGGCGGCAGCCGACCCGGCCATCTATGCCTCACACGGCCGCATCGTTCTCATTCTCGTAATCGTAATCGTTCTCTCGGCCGTCCCGGATTGATAACGAGTACGATTACGAGAACGAGAATGAGAATGATTATATGGATCGGCGCGCCCTACCCGTTTCGCCCGGTTACCCGGCGATCTTACAGAATCGAGCGGGCCGCGGTGGCGACTGCGTCCGCCGTGATGCCGAGGGTCTTGTAGACCAAGGGTGCGGGTGCGCTCAGGCCGAAGCGGTCGACGCCGATGACCTTGCCGTCGAGGCCGACGTATTTGCGCCAGAGCGCCGAGACCCCCGCCTCGATCGCGACGCGTTTGCGGCACGATGACGGCAGGATCGCCTCGCGGTAATCCGCCGTCTGCGCATCGAAGCGCAGGAATGACGGCATCGATACCACGCGCGCGCCGGGCCCGATCTGCTTGGCCGCATCGATCGCGAGCGAAACCTCGCTGCCGGCGGAGATCAGGATATGGGTCAGCGGAGCGGTTTCCTGCCGGACGATGTAACCGCCCTTGAGCACGCCGGCGCGGCGGATGTGGGGAGGGACGTCGTTGAGCGCGGGCACGGCCTGGCGCGTGAGCGCGAGCAGCGTGGGGCCATGCGAGTTTTCAAGTGCGGCGGCAAAGGCGCCCGCGGTCTCCTCGGGATCGGCCGGGCGGATGACGTCGAGGCCGGGAATCAGGCGCAGTGCGGAAACGGTTTCAACCGGCTGGTGCGTGGGGCCGTCCTCGCCGACACCGATCGAGTCGTGCGTGTAAATATAAATGACGGGCAGGTGCGAGAGCGCGGCGATGCGCATCGATGGGCGCGAATAGTCGGAAAACACCAGGAACGTTGCGCACGAGGGACGGAAGATTCCGTCGTAGGCCACGCCGTTGCAGATGGCGGCCATGCCGTGCTCGCGGATGCCGAAGCGGATGTTGCGGCCGGCGCGGTTGGTTTTGTCGAAATCCTTGTCCGTGGCGATGTAGTTGTAGGTGGAACCGTGAAGGTCGGCGCTGCCGCTGATCAGCAAGGGCTGCTCGGCGGCGATGAATTGGAGGATGTCGCGGCCCGCGGCCCGCGTGCCGGAAAGTTTCGCGTCCGGCGCGAAGACCGGGATTTTTCCCAGCAAATGGGCCGAGCTTGGCTGCACGCTGCGGGAGGCGAGCAGCGCGGCCTTGTCGGGATTCGCGGCGCTCCAGGCATCGTAAACCTTCGACCATTTCTTATAAACGCGGGCGAGGCTTTTCTGCTGGCTGGCAAAATAGGCATGCACGTCGTCGCTCACATAGAAATGCTGGTCGGCGGGCAGGCCGAGGCCGACGCGCGCCTGGTCGACAAACTTCGCCCCGCCCTCGCCGTGCGCCTTGGCGGTGCCGGCGACTTCGGGAATGCCGCGGCCGATCTGGGTTTTGGCAATAATGAGCTGGGGCTGTCCGGTTTTGGCTTTCTTGGCCTTGTTGAAGGCCTTCAGGAATGCCACCATGTCGTTGCCGTCGATCGTTTGCACGGCCCAGCCGTAGGCTTTGAAGCGCAGGGCGGTATTCTCGCTCTGGGTCTTGTCGGCCATGGCGTCGAGCGTGACGTCATTGGAGTCGTAAATGAGGATGAGGTTGTCGAGGGCCTGGTGGCCGGCGAAGGCGGCGGCTTCGCTCGCCACGCCTTCCTGGAGGCAGCCGTCGCCCGCGAGGCAGACGACATGAAAATCGAAGATCGCGTGCTCGGGGGTGTTGAAACGCGCGGCGGCCATCTGGCCGGCCATGGCCATACCGACGGCGTTGCCCACGCCCTGGCCGAGCGGGCCGGTGGTGCACTCGACACCTGGGGTCTCGTGATACTCGGGGTGGCCGGGCGTCTTTGAGTGAAGCTGGCGGAAGTTCTTAACTTCCTCGATCGGAAGCGCGTAGCCGGCAAGATGCAGCCAGCTGTAGAGGAACATGCTGCCATGGCCGGCCGAGAGGATGAAACGGTCGCGGTTGAGCCAGCGGGGATCCTCGGGGTTGTGCACCAGCGCGTAGCCATAGAGCACGGCGCCGATCTCGGCGCAGCCGAGCGGCAGGCCGAGGTGGCCGGAGTTGGCCTTGTGCACGGCATCCATGGCGAGGCCACGGGCCTGGTTGGCGGCTTTGGACAGGATTTCGGTTTGGAACTTCATGGTGAAAGATGGGCGATGGACAGGCGTCGAGACGTACAGGTTACACAAAAAAATTTATGCGCAAAAAAAGCGAGCCGAGAATCGGCTCGCTTTGGTTAAAACATTCTTAACATCACGCGATAAGAAACTCAGCTCGTGGGGACGGCGGCTTCCTCGGTGCGCTTTTTGTTGACGGCCATGGCCGCCTTGCCCGTGCGATTGCGCAGGTAGTAAAGGCGGGCGCGCATCGGCTCGGACTCGCGCTCGACCTCGATCTTGTCAATGTTCGGCGAGTTGACCGGGAATACGCGCTCGACCCCTTCGCCGTAGCTGATGCGGCGGACCGTGAAGGTCTCGTGGATGCCATGGCCCTTGCGGGCGATGACGATGCCGGAATAAACTTGGACGCGCTCTTTGTCGCCTTCGCGAACTTTGGTGTGCACGCGGACGCCGTCGCCAACTTTGAATGGCGTAACGTCCGGTTTCACCTGAAAGGCGGTGATTTCTTGGATGATCGGGTTCATGGCTAAATTATTTGAGCAAATCGGGTCTGACCTGGCGGGTTTTCTCAACACGGCGCGCTTGCCGCCACTTCTCGATTTCGCCGTGGTTGCCCGAAAGGAGAACTTCCGGCACGGACATGCCGCGGAATTCGGCGGGACGCGTGTATTGAGGAAAGTCGAGCAACTTGCCGGTGAAACTTTCGTGCGTCAATGACTTTTCCTCACCGAGTACGCCGGGGATGAAACGGCCCAGCACGTCGATGACCACGGCGGCAGCTAACGTGCCGTTGGTCAGCACGTAATCGCCGATGCTGATCTCCTGGTCGATCACCCCGTCGCGGATGCGCTGGTCGATGCCTTCGTAGTGGCCGCTGAGTAAAATCAGGTGCTGGTGCTGCGTCAATTCCTGGGCCACCGCAGGCGACAGCGGCGTGCCGTCGGGCGTGAGGTAGATGCGCCGGCAGCCAGGGGTTTGCAGTTGTTCGATGGCGGCGAAGACCGGCTCGGGTTTCAACACCATGCCCGCGCCGCCGCCAAACGGCCGGTCGTCGGCCGTGTGATGCTTGTCGGTCGTCCAGTCGCGCAAATCATGCACCTTTACGCCCAGCAGGCCGCGCTCGATGCCCTTGCCGAGAATACTCTCGGCCAGGAACCCGTCGAGCATGCGTGGGAACAGCGTCAGGACATCAATGTGCAAGGGCATGGGAGGGTTTTTAGCGCAAAGGCGCGAAGACGCAAAGCACTCAAATAATCAAAAGAAAAGGCCCCGGATTTTTCCGAGGCCTGTAAAAGCATGCGACCTTGGCGTCTTTGCGCCTTTGCGCTTAAATTATGCCGCTGCGACCGGCGTGGCCCGGCGCGCCTTCTTGATCAGCGAGTGGAGCGTGTCGGTGGGCTTGGCACCTTTGCTCAGCCAGTAATCGATCCGGTCGAGCTTCAGGTTGATTTCCTTGCCCTTGACCGTAGGATGGTAGGTGCCGAGCAGCTCGACGGGGGCGCCATCGCGGCGGGAACGCGTTTCGGCGACGACAACGCGATAATAGGGCTTGTGGACTGCGCCAACGCGGGTGAGACGGATTTTGAGAGACATGTCGGAAATACTGCGGATCGGATTGGTTCGAAAGAGTCGGACAATGCACCTTTCCATAAATGGCTTGTCAAGCCCCGACTCCCGCCGCTCTGTTCCCCATCTATGCTTAAAGCCGGTATCGTCGGCTTGCCCAATGTCGGCAAGTCCACCCTTTTCAACGCCCTCACCCGTTCCCGCAAGGCGGAGGCGGCCAATTATCCGTTCTGCACGATCGACCCGAACATCGGCGTCGTGGTCGTGCCCGACGACCGCCTCGCCATCCTCGCCAAGATCGCGAAGACCGCCGTGCTCGTCCCCGCCGCCATCGAGTTTGTGGACATCGCCGGCCTCGTCAAAGGCGCCAGCCAGGGCGAGGGCCTTGGCAACCAGTTCCTGTCCAACATCCGCGAGGTCGACGCCATCGTCCACGTCGTCCGCTGTTTCGAGGATCCCGATGTCATCCATACCGTGGGCTCGGTCGATCCCGTGCGCGACATCGAGATCGTCACCACCGAGCTTGTCCTGGCCGACCTCGACGCCGTGACCAAGCGCATCGACAAAACCCAGAAGAAAGCCAAGTCCGGCGACAAGGAAGCCATCGCCGAACTCGCCTTGCTCGAAAAGCTCACCCCCCACCTCAATTCCAACCAGCCCGCCAACACCCTGCCCGCCACCGACGACGAAAAGGCCCTGCTGAAGTTTTTCCAACTCCTCACCGCCAAACCCGTCCTCTACGCCTGCAACGTCGCCGAAACCGACCTCGCCACCGCCGAGCAAAATCCCTTTGTCCAAAAAGTCGCCGCCTTCGTGAAAGTGCACCACGATGCCGCCTATGTGCCCATCAGCGCGAAAATTGAATCCGAGCTCATCGATCTCTCCCCCGAGGACGCCAAGGCGTTCTTGAAGGACCTCGGCGTGGACGACTCCGGCGTCTCGTCGCTGATCCGCGGCACCTACGCGCTGCTCGGCCTCATGACCTATTTCACCGCCGGCGAAAAAGAAGCGCGCGCCTGGACGATCAAGAAAGGGTTCAAGGCCCCGCAGGCCGCCGGCGTCATCCACACCGATTTCGAAAAAGGTTTCATCAAGGCCGAAGTTGTCAGCTATGCGGATTTAGTGCGCCTCGGCAGCATCGCCGCCGCGCGCGAAGCCGGCAAATACCGCCTCGAAGGCAAGGACTACGTCTTCCAGGACGGCGACGTCGCGCTGTTCCGGTTTAATAACTGAACTGTGTTGATCGGCCTGGTGGTAGGGCGGGACCGCCGGGCCCGCCGCGAGCATCTCGGCGCGCCCGGCGGTCGCGCCCTACCCTATTCAGTTTTTTCGATGTGAGATGAATTGATTGCGCGAAAACGCGCTCTGATTTTCCCAATCACTCGAAACATCACATCCAGCAAAACCCCTGAAATAAGAACAAATGGGACCGACCCGAAGACGATTATGGAAAAACCGTCTTTAAGTCCAAGAGCCATACTTGGAAGAATAAGAAGCATAAAAAGCCACGCGAATGGGCCATCGGGATTACATGGGCCAAAAGAAGTTGTGCTTAACGCCAATGCCCAAGCCACAGCGCACGCCACTATCCCATAAATAAGCGGCTTAAGCAGGCGTTTCATTCGGTGCTGGAGTAATATTGCCATTCGCGGCCTTACAGTAAAGCCCCACTTTCCCCTTGCCGTTGGCCCTCACTCAACTGCCTGCTAATTAAATGAGCGAACGTAGGCGCATTGTCATTGCGGGGGGCGGGGCCGCCGGTTTCTTCGCGGCCATCACCTGCGCGGAAGCCGATCCGTCCGCCGAGGTCGTCATCTACGAGGCCACCGCGCATCCGCTCGCCAAAGTGCGCGTGTCGGGTGGCGGACGCTGTAACGTCACCCACGCCTGCTTCGAGCCGCGCGAACTCGTGCAGCGCTTTCCTCGCGGCGCGCGAGAGCTGCTCGGGCCGTTCACCCGGTTTGGGCCCAATGACACCATCGCGTGGTTCGCCGCGCGCGGCGTGGGATTGAAAACGGAAAACGACGGCCGGATGTTCCCCACGACCGACAATTCGGCCACCATCGTCGACTGCCTGCAACACGCCGCGGAACGCGCGGGTGTCCGTCTCGTCACGCAGTGTGGAATCAGGAATGTGGAGCAAAAGGAGAATAATTTCATCCTCACCCTCACGACCGGCGAGACCGTCGAGGCGCAGCGCGTCCTCATCGCCACCGGCGGCAACAAAGGCTCGGCCGGCCTCACCATTGCCCAAACACTCGGGCACACCATCATTCCGCCAGTGCCGTCGTTGTTCACCTTCCACATCGACGATCCACGGCTGCGCGGACTCGAGGGCGTATCCGTATTATCTGCGTCAACTACTGTGAAGGGAACACGGCTGCGCGCGAACGGGCCGGTCCTTGTCACGCATTGGGGAATAAGCGGCCCTGGCATACTCAAGCTTTCCGCGTGGGGCGCGCGCGAGCTGCACGAACTGAATTATCAGTTCACCCTTGGCCTCAACTGGGCCGATCCGCTCACGCCGCAGCAAGTCCAGGCCAGTTTGTCCGCCGAGCGCACCGAGCATCCGCGCCGACAGGTCGCCACGGCGAACCCGTTTGGCATTCCCGCGCGACTCTGGGAACGGCTCGTGGCCGCGGCCGGGATCGCCGCGAACGCGACCTGGACCCACACATCAAACGATTCACTCCGCGCGCTCGCCGAACAAATCGCCTCGGCGGAATTCGCCGTGACCGGCAAAAGCATGAACAAGGAGGAATTCGTCACCTGCGGCGGCGTGAAGCTGAGCGAGGTGAATTTCGCCACGATGGAAAGCCGGATATGCCCCGGGCTTTATTTTGCGGGCGAAGTGCTCGACCTCGACGGCATCACCGGCGGATTCAATTTTCAGTCCGCCTGGACCACGGGCTGGCAGGCGGGGCGGGCGCTAGCGCGCCTCGAACATTCAACATCCAACATTCAACGTCCAACATCCAAGTCAGATTAGGTGGAGCGGGTTGTCTTTCCATCCTCAGGACGCTTGATAAGCGGTCAGCCGGATTTTTTGCCACCAAAGATCACATAGAGCTCAAAGAAAGGTTGTTCTCTGCGTTCTTTGTGATCCTTCGTGGCCACACTGTTTTAAAACCGCTCTAGCCAAACGCCTTGATCTCAATTCCTGCTTTCCTGAGTTCCACATTCAATCGCTGCGCAAAGGCCACCGCGTTCGGGCCGTCGCCGTGAATGCAAATGGTGTCGGCTTTGATCGACACGTCCACGCCGCCAATCGAGCGGACTTTGCCTTCGGAGATCATGCGCAGCACCTGGGTGACGACGGCGTCTTCATCCTGAATCATGGCTTCCGGTCGTGAGCGCGGGGTGAGCGAGCCGTCGGCCTGATACGTGCGGTCGGCAAAGACTTCCTCGGCCACGCGAAGTCCGCGAGCGCGGCCGGCCTTCACGAGCTCGCTGCCGGCGAGCGCGAACAAAATCAGTTCCTTGTCCACCGCCAGCACGGCATCGACGATCACGCCGGCCACGACGGCGTCGCGCGCAGCCAGGTTATAAAGCGCGCCGTGCGGTTTCACGTGCCGCAGCGGCGCGATGGCCCGCAACGCCATGATTTGGATCATCACTGTCGCCCAGGTTTCTTCCGGCGACATTTCCAGTTCGCGCCGACCAAAGTGTTCCCGGTCGGGAAACCCCGGATGCGCCCCGATGGCCACGGCGTGCTTTTGCGCGAGCGCAACAGTTGCTCGCATCGTAGCTTCGTTGCCCGCATGCCCGCCGCACGCAATATTGGCCGAGGTGACGAGCGGCATCAACCCGGCGTCGTTGCCGGCACCCTCGCCCAAGTCGCAGTTGAGGTCGATGAACGGCATCAAGTTATTTCAGTAATTGGAATTTACCACGGATTACACAGATAGACACGGATACGAACAGGATAATCATATCATCCGTGCTTATCCGTGTGATCCGTGGTCTCCGTCGTTTGGTTTAATGCAATTTTCCCGCCAGGCCTTCGCGCAGGATGGCCAGCGTGTGTTCGCGTGCCAGCCGGAGTCGGTGCGCCTCGGCGAGCGTGACCTCTTGGAACCGCACCGTGTCGCCCGGCCGCAGTTGCGCGAGGAGCGGCAGGTCGACGGAGATCGCATGAGCGATCTTGGGATAGCCACCCAGCGTCTGCGCATCGGCCATGAGCACGATGGGCTGGCCGTCGGGCGGCACCTGGATGGTGCCGGGTGCAACCGGCGACGAGACTAGCTCACCCGTCTTGCTGCGCCGCTCCAGTTGCGGCCCGGCGAGCCGCAATCCCATGCGGTCAGAATGCGCTTCGATCGCAAACAAATGTTGGAAAAATTCGCCGGAAAATTCCCCCGCCTCCGTACCGCGCACCACGCGCACGGTGGGCGAACGCGAGTAAGCGGGTCGGATCTCCGGCGCGACAAAATGGTGGAGCGCGGCGTCCGGCCGCAGCGTGTGCGCCTCGAGCGCGCCGGGTTTCACCTTCAACCCATCGCCCGCGCGAAGCGCCCTGCCCTCGTGTCCACCAAAGCCGCCGCGCAAGTCCGTGCCGCAGCCGCCGAGCACGCGCGACACGTCGAAGCCGCCCGCCACCGCGAGATAGCCGCGGCAGCCCGAGCGGCATTTTTCCAGTGAAATCTCCCCGCCGGCGCGCACCCGCACCAGCCGCCAGTCCGGCAGGTCGCCGAATTCACCGCCGCAAAGCGCGATCAGCGCGTCGCCGGAAAACTTCAACCGCGGGCCGGTGAGTGCAAACTCGAGCGCAGGCACATCGGCGGCATTGCCGACGAGCAGGTTGGCCACCTGCAGGGCAAAGGCATCCATCGCGCCGCCCGGCGCCACGCCCTGCCGGCGATGGCCGGGCCGGCCGAGGTCCTGCACGGTCGTAAGCAGGCCGGGACTGAGCACGGTCATTTCCATGTGGCAAACTCCTCCTTTGAAATCGGCTGGAACCGCACATAATCGCCAGGTCGCAACAGCGCGGGTTCAGCTTCGTCTTCCAGACGGAAAAGCCTCAGCGGCGTGCGGCCAATGAGCTGCCAGCCGCCAGGCGTGGCGAGCGGATAAACGCCGGTCTGGGCGCCGCCGATGCCGACCGAACCGGCCGGCACGCGCGTGCGCGGGGTGGCGCGGCGCGGGATGTGCAATTTTTCCGGCAAGCCGGCCAAATACGGAAAGCCCGGCGCAAACCCGACCGCATGCACGCGATACTTTGCCCCATTGTGCAGCGCGATAGCCGCGCCCTGGTCGAGACCCGCTTGCGCGGCGACTTCGGCGAGATCCGGGCCAAAATCACCACCGTAGCAAACGGGAATGACCATCTCGCGCGCCACGGATTTGTCCCTCCGGGGAATAGTCCTCGGCACGCGCGCGACGAGTTCGTTCCGCAGAGCGTCCATGCTGCCGATTTTTGCCGGGTCGTAGAACACCGCGACGGTGGTAAACGACGGCACGATCTCGATCGTGCCAGGCAGGGGATTCCTTTCGAGCTCGCGTACCAGGGCCTGCACGTGGAAGAGAGCGTCGTCGCCGATTTTTTCCGCCACTTCGACCACGAGCGCGCCATCGCCCAGCGGGGTGATTTTCATCACCTGATTTTTTGTGGAGGCGCGGGAAAGGAGCAAACCGATTCGGCAAGCGGCCAGATTGAAAATGTAGGTCGGGCTTCACGCCCGACACGTCGGGGATAAACCCCGACCTACGACTATCCGCCTCACTTAACGAGGCGGATAGTCCAAAAATCCGAGGCGAGGTTGGGATCGGTCAGATACGCGTAGGGCAGCGTGAAGTAACCTTGCTGGCCCCAGGTCGGGCCCCACGAGTTGCGCACGATGAATTGCTGCAGGGTGTCGTCGTAGCCCACGGCCATGACGGCATGGCCGCCAAGCGCTTTTTCGCCCGAGGCGGGCATGGGCGCGTTGCCGGTCTTCGCCACAACCGGCGACTCGAAGCTCTCGTAAACCGTAAAACCGAACACGAAGGGATAACCCGAGGCGAGGCAGCCTTTGAACTGGCCGGTGCTTTGCACGAGGCGCTGATACGAAATGGCCTGGTTTTTCAGCGCATCCTTGAACGCCTTCGCCGGCGGCTTGGCGGTGAACTCGGTGATGACATAAGGCCATTCGGTTTCGGGGCAGACGCCGAGGCTGGCGATGCTCTTGATGCCGTCGCGAATCTGGGCCCCGGAGTCGGAATTGACCGTGCCCTCGATGACGCGCTCGTTGTAATAAATGAAAAGGCGCGACGGCACAAAGACGTTGGGCAGGCTTTGCTTCATCTGCTCAAACTCGTGCGCGGCGCCGATAGAGTTGGCGGTGCAACTGCCGAGCTGGCCCTGGTCGTAAACCGGTGGGCACTGCGGACGAAGGTCGACTTTGGCGGGGAGGGCGGCGGCGACAGCCATCGGCGCGGCGTAGGTGAAGTCGCGATGGTCGGGCAGATCGGGAACCCAACCGTAATGTTTGATTTTACGATTCATAAGCGTGGAGACTTATTCGTTGAAGATGGATTTAGGCGAAAATGCTGAAGACAATGATTTGCGAAAACATGTCAATGCGGGTTTTGTCTTTCATTTTAGTGGAGCGCGTTGCACTTAATGCGCTGCTTCATCGTCCTCATACTCGTTATCGTTCTCATTCTCATTCTCGATCTGAAGAATCTGATCGATTACGATAACGATTAGGAGAACGAGAACGATTACGCTCTACCCGCCCCTACCCCCATCAACCTTCTCCGGGGGCGAGTCCGCGCTCGGTTTTCTGCGCGAAGGCCAGCATGTGCTTGAACTCCGCGCTGTCGGCGTGCGGGTGCTCGCGCAGCTTGCCAAGGGCCTGCGAGCGATTGAGCCCGTCGCGATAAAGAATGCGGAAAATCTGTTTTACGCGGTCGAGTTGCTCGGGTGTGAAGCCGTTGCGCTCAAGGCCGACCTTGTTGATCATGCGCACGACCACCGGCGCACCGTCGCCCATGAAAAACGGCGGCATGTCGTGCCGGAGCTTGGCACCTGCCGCCAGCATGGAGTACGCGCCTACGCAAGCGAACTGGTGGATGCCGGCGTAGGCACCGAACACGGCATAATCCTCAACCGTGACGTGGCCGGCGAGGCCCGTGTAATTGCTCATGACAATGTGGCTGCCAATCACGCAGTCATGGGCGATGTGGCAATAGGCCAGGATGACATTGTCCGAGCCGACCACCGTCATCTCGTTCTCCTTCGTGCCGGAATGCACGGTGACGTATTCGCGGAATTGGTTGCGGTCGCCGATGCGCACGCCGGGATTGCCGCCATTGAATTTCAGATCCTGCGTCTTGCCGCCGAGGCACGCATAGGCAAACACCTCGCAATTTTTTCCGAGGACGGTGTTGCCCTCGACGCTCGCATGGTGATGCAGGCGCGTGCCGTCACCGATGACAACCTGGGCGCCGACATAGGCGAAGGGACCGATCTCGACGTCCGAGCCAAGCTCGGCCGTTGGCTCAACCACGGCCATGGGATGAATTTTAGCGGACATGGGTGAAGGAAGTATCAGGTATCAGGTGACAAGTATCAGGTATCTAAGTGTCAGGAATTAGGAGTCAGGAGTGATTGGCTATCTTGGAACTTGGCACCTGATACTTGAAACTTCGCGTCCATCAAGATTCCACCTCGGCGTTATCGAGGATGGCGAACATCAGTTCGGCCGAGGAAACAACCTGGCCGGCCACACTGCACGTGCCCTCGGCGCAGGCGATCTTGTCGCCGCGGATCTTGGTGAGCTTGATGTTGATCACGACCTGGTCGCCCGGGCGGACCGCCTTGCGGAATTTCACTTTTTCGCAGCTCATCAAGAGCGCGGTTTTGCCTTCGCTGGAACCGCGGCGGAGCATGAGGATGCCCGCGCCCTGGGCGAGCGCCTCGAGCTGCATCACCCCCGGCATGACGGGATTGCCCGGATAGTGGCCTTGGAAATACGGTTCGTTGATGGTGACATTCTTGATCGCGACGAGCTCATCCTGGCCGATGAATTCGACGACGCGGTCGATCATCACAAATGGATAGCGGTGCGGCAGCGTGTCGAGCACGCGGCGGATATCAAGCGAGGTTTCGTGATCGAGCACCTTGGCGGGGCCGGCCTTGTCCTTTTTTTTGCCCGCGCCCTTTTTATGGAGTTTCTCGTAGAGAATCTTGGTCAGCTCGGCGTTGATGGCGTGGCCCGGGCGCGTGGCGATGATGTGCGCCTTGATCGGCGAGCCAAGGAGCGTGAGGTCGCCGACGATGTCGAGAATCTTGTGGCGCACGAACTCGTCCTTGAAGCGCAGCGGCTCCTTCGACATGATCTTGTCGCCCTTGATGACGATGGCGCAGTCGAGCGAGCCGCCGCGGATTTTTCCGAGTTTGATCAGTTCCTCGATATCCTCGTAAATCGTGAAGGTGCGCGCCGCGGCGATCTGCGTCATGTAAACATCAGGGTCGATCGTCAGCGAAAGATGCTGGGTGTGGATGCCCCGGTCATCAGCGGAGGTGCAGGTGATCTTGAATTCGTTCGACGGCAGCGCGATGACGGAGCGGTTGCCATCCGTGACGGAGACGGCCTCATCGAGCACGAAATAGGCCCGGTCTTTCTCCTGCTCAATCGGCTCACCCTGGAGGATGAGGTTGACGAAGGCCTTGGCCGAGCCGTCCATCGCGGGCGGCTCGTTGGCGTTCATGTCGATGATGACGTTGTCGATGCCGCAGCCGGTGAGCGCGCTGAGCACGTGCTCGACCGTGTGGATCTTCGCGTGGCCCTGCTCCAGCGTGGTGTTGCGCACGAGGTCGCCGACGAGGTCGATGCGCGCCCGCAGCTCAGGCGAACCATGCAGATCAACGCGACGGAAGACAATGCCGTGGCCGGCGGGCGCGGGCTTGAGGGTGAGGCGCACGGCCTCGCCGGTGTGCAGCGCCTGGCCTTCAATGGACACTTCGCGGGCAAGAGTGCGTTGTTTCATGGATGCTGCGCAGTGTCAGGAACGCGTCCAAAATGACAAGCCCGGAGACGCGACCTTCCTCCTGCGAGGAAGGCAATGACCAATGGCGAATGAGGAATGACGAATTAAAACGACCAATTCCTTGCGCTGTCTTGCGGTTTTCTTGGGTTCCTCATTCGCGAAACCAAGACCCTTGCTGCGTGACAGTGAATCAAAACTTAACATCCAGCGACACGCCGAGCCCGCCGTCGGCTTCCTGGTAGTCGGCAACAAAAGTATCCGATGATTTCTTGGAGTTGTAATTGAAGAAAACGCGGGCGCTCGCGGCCTTGTTGAAATAATAAGCCATCGTGAGGCCGGTCGTTTGCAGGTAATCGCTTCGGTGCGAAGTCTGCAGGGTGTCCGTCCGATAGTAGGAATACTGGAAGCGATAGTACGGCTGCGCGATCAGATGGTCCGTCAGTTGCCAGGCGACGGCCAGGTTGACCGTCTCATCCCAGCGATTATTGATGCTGGGTGAACCGCCGAAGACCGGCGGCACGTACGTGGAGTGATAGGCGATCTCATCGCTGACGATAAGAATGAGGTTGTTTCGGATGGAGAAAAGGTACTGCCCGCCGAGGTTCGGCAGGAACTCGCGATACGTCTCCTTGTAATCCGGATTCAGCAGCCGGGTATAATTCACGCCGCCAAAGATCTGCCAGTGGGTGCCCAGGTTGTATTTGGCGCTAAGGAAGCCCGTCTGCGCATCGAAGCTGAACGGGGCCAGGCTCTTGCGGCCATAAGTATACCATTGGCTGGAAATGCCGGCGCTGGGGGCCAACGTGCCCGGGCCCAGTTTGTAGGGGCCCGGCGAATACGAAAGCTGGATGGTATTCACAAACACCGCGCTGCCGAACTTCTGGTTCGCGGAAAATGTGGCATTGCTGGTATAAAAATACTGGCTGTCGAGGTAGAGTTCCCAGGGGGTCGGCCGCGGACTCATCCTCAGGATGCGTTGCGGACCGATGTCGGAGTTTTCACCTGGATACAGTTCCGGGGCCGTGGTGCCGGAAACCAGCGACGAGAAGGCGTTTTGCTGCTGCGTCTGCGGGGCATTCTGCAGTTGCTGCACCGCGGCGGGCTGCGCGCGCAGCGAAACGACAGGGCAACAAGTTAAGATCAACGCGATTACAGTGAGGGCTTCCCGGTTTTTCATTAAAATAAATTTTTGCTTTTTGATCAATTAATAAGGCCCCGCGGTGATATTGATCGGGGCACCCACGCTGCTCCAAGTACCCCCTTGGGCGAGGGGGACATAGTTTTGGGCTGCGACGCCCCCGTAAGTGACATTGCTGATGAAATTGACTTTGCCGGCCACGGAAGCCGCGCCGGTGTTGGGATTCGCCGCCAACATGGCCACATTGCTCTGGAGATTCACCGTACTGCCATTTGAAAAAGCGACATTGGTCAGGTTGATGGTGTGGGCCGCCAGGTTGACCGTGGGATACGAACTGAAATCGGCATTATTGACGGTCAGGCTGCCGCCACTGCCGCCTGCAGCCGTGAGGCTGGCCGTGCCGCTGCCACCGCCGTTAAGGGTCGCTCCAGTGCCATCCAGCAAGATGCCGTCGCCCGAGTTCAGCGTGAGACTGGCCGTCGTGATGGATGTGGTTTTAACGGTGATTGAACCGGCAGTGCCAAAGTTCCTCATGTTAACCAAGCTGGAGGTAATCGACGCATTCTGGACCGAGACCGAACCAGTATCGGAAGACATGTAAACTGAGCCGAAAACCGGATCGGCATTGAACGTCGCGCCATTCACCGTGAGGGCGGTTCCAGCCTGAATAACCAAGTTTGAAGACGAACCCGAAGTCAGCGTCGAATTGCCCGTTATTGAAACCGGGGCGCTGGCACCGCTAAGGTCGCCGGCAATGAACATCCCTCCCGCCGAGGTGAGACTGGAAGCACCAGAGATCGAAACTCCCGTGTCGCTCGCGATGTCCAAACTCGTCGCGGCAGAAATCGTCGATCCACTCGTTATGTTCACCGTGCCACCCGTGGCGGAGATGTCGACCAGACCGCTGTTCGAGTCGCCAAAGAGCAGGCCTTGGGTGGCCTTGATGGTCGAGGCGGAGATGCTAATGCCACCGCCATCGATGACGTACAGGTTGCCGAAAGTAGCCTTGACGGATGAACCGCTGGCAATGCTGACACCCGTCACGCCGTCAAGGATCACAAAACTGCCTGTGACAGAGCTTCCGGAAAGCGAAAGCGTGGTCGGAGATACAAGGTTAACCTCGCCATAGGATTTATTAGCCGTCGAGTTTTTGAAGTTATCCAAAATAGTGACGTTGGTCAGCGTTGTCGCGGTTTGCGGCTCCAGATTAAAAGTGCCGACATCCGCCTCCACGGTTGACCCCGTGGCAAAAGAAAACTGTTGGGCATAAAGATCGAGCGTGGCCGTGGAAGAAAGGCCGCTGAATATCAGCGAATTATTAATGGTTAATGTGCCATTGGGCACCAGGAAACCGAACTCCGTCGCACTGCCATAAGGCGATAGGTCAATGGTCGGCGTACTGATGGTAATATTGGGCAAGTTGCTGGGCGCGAGAAATCCGGGGGCGGGAAAGGTATGAGAGCCAAAAGTAACGGCCGAATTAAAAACGTATTGGGATGGCAGCGTAGAGGAATTGATCGCCACGGCCGTGGGTGGTGGTGTGCCGCCACCCGTTGTCGTCGTGGTGTCGGAGTTCGTCGATTCCGTGTCATGGCTTATGATGGTATTGTTATCAATGACCTGCACCGTGGTGTGCGTGGCCAGATCGCCCACCAGCAGGCCCGTATCCTGGGCCTTGCCGGAATCAATTTCCCTATGCTGGTCGTCAATTTGTTGTTGGATCAGGGGCAATGACGGCAACGGTTGATCGAAGCCCTGGACCAACTTACTTTCGCTGGTCAGCTTATCCAAACGAATGTTGATGATCGGAGCCGGGTGCCCGTCGTGCAGGACGAACGTCATCTGTCCGGGATTCAGGCTTTGCCGCAAGCCGTTGAGGAATTTAATCGCCACATGACCTTCCAGGTCGATCACCTTGAAGCCGCCATTGCTCGTGGTCGTGACAATGATCGTCGTGCCGAGCACGGACGCCGTGGCCGAACCGGTGTGGATGGTGCCACCGCCCTTCCCTTTCGGTGAATGAAACAGCAGGCTGCCCTGCTGCAGATCGATGGTCCGATTGGCCGGATCAAAGGAAAAAATCGTGTTCGCTCCCACGCGGGTGATGGTGTTGTCCTCGGCCACCAGTTCCGCGCGCGAGGCCGCACCGGTGCGGACGAAATCCGGCATGTTGAAAACCGCGTTTACGATGGCGGGCTTTTCCGAGCTGTCCGCCGCGGAGACGATCCGGACGTCATTAACCACCTGGGTAAACGTCGACTGCTTCAAGTCAGCCGCAGGACAGATGCAGCCAACCAGCAAGCTCCCAAGACACAGGCCAACGGCAAGTGGCTTTTTCATGCGAATGAAAAGTTTTTGTCTTCGGTTAAATTCATGCCGGTTTGGAACCGAAATCCACCGCGTAACTCATGCCAGGTGTCAAATTATTTCAGTTGAGTTGCGATGATTATTAGATCGCTCGTAACAAACGCCCTGCTCGTTTTTTCGCGCCAGGGGTTTCTTTCTCATTAAATTCCCGAGTTTTCGATTAGTCCGTCAGGGCGCTCCCCCGGCAATAATAATCCCGGCGCCCGAAGCAACAAGATGGGTTTGAGCCGGCTGCCCGTTGTAGTTAACACCGGTGATGAAATTGACGTCGCCGGGCACGGAAGCCTGATTGGTATTGGGTCCCCCCGCCAATGCGTTGAAATGGCTCGTAAGACGCACCACGCTCCCATTTGAGAAGTCAATATTGGCCAGGTTGATGGTGTGGGCCGTCATATTGACGGTTTGATATCCACCAAAATCCAGGTTTTGCACTTGAATCAAATTGGTTGCCGTCATGCTGAAATTAAAAGGCTGCACCGGGCCGGCGACGGGAGTCTGATTGCTGCCAGTCAACGAAATGGTATCGCCGGCCACCAGCGTGACATTGCCGACCTGGAAATTGCCATTTCCTCCTCCTCCTCCTCCTCCGCCACCACCTCCACCATTATGACCGTCGGTGACGTTGATCGAACCGGCGGCGTTCATGAAAAGGAATCCCGTACTGATCAGCGACGGGCTGTTCACGGCGATGTTGCCGCCGAAAAACTCTATGGCCGATGATGCTTGGATCGAGCCGCCGTTGATGATTAATGACGGCGATTCGAGTATGATGCTACCCATCGGGTCCTTATTCAAAAGATTTACCCCATTCAAAGTCATCGCGTTCGGCCCATCTTGACCCAGAAAAAATGCGCCAACATCTGCCTCCACAGTTGCCCCGGAAGCGATCGAAAGCTGATTGCCAGCGAGAATTTCCAGCAGAGAAGTTGCATTGACCGCGAGGCCGTCAAACGTCACCGAGCCGTTGAAGGTGATGTTGCCATTTGGCGCCACGAACGCAAAGGCAGATAACGAACCAGCGTAGGGACTCAGATCGATGGTCGAGACGTTAAAGATGATGTTGGGGGCGTCGGGCGGCGCCTCAAATGTCGTGAAGGAACCTCCGGAGCTGGAAAAAGTGGAAATAAAAGCAGGATTCAGGACGGGTGAATTGATCAACACAGAATCGCCCGAAGTGCTGGGGTTTTGGGTGGCCGTAATCGTACTGGGATCCACTTTCACAGCCTGCACACTGTTGGGAGTGGCATCGTCGCCCACGAGCAACCCGGTGTCCTGGGCCTGGCCGGATTGAATTTCCTTAACCTGGGTATCTACCTGCTGTTGAATCAAAGGCATCGACGGCAAGGGTGCATCGAAGCCCTGCACCAGATGGCTGTCCTTGGTCAACGTATCCAGGCGAATCGTGAGGACCGGGGCGGGCCGTCCGCCGGCCAGGACGAACGTCATCTGCCCGGGATTCAAATCCTGGTGGACGCCGCTGAGAAATCTGATGGCCACATGGCCTTCCAGGTCGATCACCTTGAAACCGCCGCTGCGCGTGGTCGTGACGATGAGGGTTGTGCCGAGCACGGACGCCGTGGCCGAATTGGTGTGAATGGTGCCACCGCCCATTCCTTTCGGCGAATGAAACAGCAGGCTGCCTTGCTGCAAATTGATGGTCCGGTTGGCCTGATCGAAGGAAAAAATCGTGTTCGCGCCCACGCGGGTGATGGTTTTGTCCTCGGCCACCAGTTCCGCGCGCGACGCCTCGCCCGTGCGGACGAGATCCGGCATATTGAACACCGCGTTGACCACAGCGGGCTTTTCCGAGCTGTTCGCCGCGGAGACGACCTGGACGTCATTGACCACCTGGGTGAACATCGACTGCTTCAAGTCGGCGGCATGTCCAAGCGAAACCAGCAGGACGCTTCCGAGTAACGAGGGAACGGCGAAATATTTTTTCATAAGTTCAGACGATTTCCACCTTCGATTAAATCACCAACGGCGCTTAAGCAAAAATTACGCCCAGCTGAGTTAAGGCGTATCAAAAGATTTAAGGCAAAGCCAGCGGATTGCGTATGCATGCAGCTCAAATTGATACATAGGTGGAGCGACTTGACCTCAAGCCGCTCCGAGCGTGTTGAAGTCAACACGCTCCACCTCATGATAGGTTTTACTTCTCCGAAAGCGTGTGGGAACCGTCCCAGTTTCCCGGCGGGCGTTGTTTGATATAATCCGCGCAGCGCCGGAGATACATGGTGCAGAGAAAATCTTCGCCGCCGATTTCCTTTTGCACGGCTTCAAAGCGGGCGATGGCCTCGGCGAATTGCCGGCCGCGATAAAGTATGATCGCGTCATGGTACGTCGCCAGCCACGCCGGCGGCGGTTGCGAGCGGTCGCTCAACACGCCGAACACTTCCACCGGATTGGTCTTGCCCTTGAAGGTCAATAAATCCACCCCGCGATAAACAAACTGGTCGCGGGTCAATTTCTCCGTCTCTTCGCCGATGAGGATGTCCATGTGGAACTGCTTGGTCGCGCTTTCCAGCCGCGCCGCCAGGTTCACCCCGTCGCCCAGCACGGTAAATTCCATGCGTTGCGGGTGCCCGATATTGCCAACAATCACTTCCCCGTGGTTGACGCCGATCCCGATGGCCCATTTTGCGCGGTCGGGACTGTCCTTCCAGCGGTCGTTCAGTTTCGCCAGCGCCGGGCGCATTTGCAGGGCGGCGTTCACGGCGTGCCGCGCATCCACCGCGATCCCGTCGCTGTGCGTGTCGCCCCACGCCGCCATGATCGCGTCGCCGATGAATTTTTGCAGTGTGCCCTCCTCCTGCAAAACGATCCCCACCATGCTCAGAAAATATTCGTTGAGTTGGGTCACCAGTTTTTCCGCGTCCGTGCTTTCCGTCATCGTGGTGAACCCGCGGATGTCGGAAAATAAAATGGTGACCGGCTGCTTGCGCCCGCGCAAAGCTTCCTCGAAGGAGCGTTTGTCATCCAGGATCGTCCGGGCGACGTTCTTGGAAACGTACCGGTCCAGCACGCTGCGGTAGCGCCGCCGCTCGATTTGCTCGAGGGCAAACTGGAAGACGACGCCGAAGGAACCGGTCGTGACCAGGCAAAACAACGGCGGCATCATCAGCAGGACGCTATGTCCCCGGGTGAACACGATCTGGCACCCCACCAGAAAAACCACCGCGGTTCCAATCAACAAAAGCGCCTTGAGCAGCGCGTGGCGGATCCACAAGCAAATGGCCAGCGTCAGCCCAAGCATCAACAAAGTGAGCACGGCACTAAAGATTGGCCGGGGCTCGCCCAGCGAGCTGTTATCCAAAAGCGTGGCCATCATATTCGCCTGGACTTCGGGGCCGGGCATATCGCCGAACGGCGTGACGTGGATGTCGTGAAAGATTTCCGCCATGGGGCCAATGATGACGATTTTGTCGCGGAAAATATTCCCGCCGTTAAACGGCGGCGCCTGCCACAATTTATCCACAAACATTTTCTCCAGCGGCAGGACATCGTAAGTACCCGCCGGTCCGCGAAAATCGATGAAGTTGTTGCGATCGTAAGGCGGCGTGCGGACCTGGCCGGTGAATTTCTCCACGGCCAGCGCGCTCATGTGGATGAGATCGTCCGGATACTTGGTTCCGGCATATTTTCTCAGCTGCGGGGTTTCCCGCTCGATGGAGGTGCGATATCGACCCCGGCGCTCAACCCCGTCGGGATCCGCCCACAAATTGACCATCCCGACGATATTTTTTGTGCCCGGCAGCAAGAGTTGTGGATTCGGCGGAGTATATTTCTGAAAAGTCTCGCCGTTCTCATCCTCGAAAGAAAACTGCGAGCCGATCACGACATGATCCTGGTGCTTTTTCAGCGCCTGGGCAAAAACGCCGTCGCCTTCGGTCTGGGCGGCGAGCACAAAATCGAACACCACCACCTTGGCGCCCGCGGCCATGAGTTTTTCCAGCACGGCCGCATATACCCGGCGGTCCCACGGCCACGGCTGCTGCATCAACAGCAACGTGGGAGACGCGGTAATTTCCTCCGGGGCCAGTTCATCCATCGAGATGGTGCTGTTGGCCAGGCCCACCAGCTTGATATCGGGGTGCGCCGGCTTTCCTGCGCGGTTGCTATAACGACGGTCAATCAACGCCCCCTGCCATTTTTGCCAAAGATCAGAATTTGTCACCCAGTGCGTCTGCGTCAGCCCAAAAGCCAAAAGGCCGACCACCACCACGATCGCCTTCGCACGCTGAGTCAGAAATTTGACCATGGTGTTCATGGTATCAAGTAACAAGTGTCAGGTATCAAGTAACAAGATAGCCAACCACCCCTGACTCCCGAATCCTGCATCCTAATTCCTAATCCTGATACTTGTTACTTGGAACCTGTCACTTCGGCCCATTCGAGACGGGCGCAAATCACAAACGCCAATACCCAAGCGCCAAAAAACCGGGGAATCAGGATTTGGTAATTCGTAGCTTGGATTCTCTTTGGGATTTGTAGCTTTGGGATTTGCCGCGTCCTCCATAGCTTGAAGAGCGACGGAGGATTGACATGCCGCGGTCGCATCGCTTATTCAGCTAACTTTTCCGCAACTCGAAAACCTTTCTTTAACCCACCGTCATGGCCGCCGCAAACGACATCCGCAAAGGACAAGTCATCAAGTTCAACAACGAGCCGCACCTCGTCATGGAGACGCAGCACCGCACGCCGGGCAACCTCCGCGCCTTCGTCCAGGCCAAGATGCGCAACCTCAAAAACGGCCGCTCGATGGATCAGCGTTTCAACTCCACCGAGTCGCTCGAAGTGCTCTCCACCGACCGCAAGACCCTCGAGTTCAGCTACGCCGATCGCGACGCCTTCGCCTTCATCGATCCGAAAACCTACGAACAGGTCGAGCTCAGCGCGGCACTGGTCGGCGACGCCAAATTTTACCTCGTGGCCAACGGCAAAGTCGAAGTGCTCTTCGTGGACGACAAACCGCTGACCATCGACCTGCCCTCGGCGGTCGAGCTCAAGATCGTGGAATCTTCCGACGGCATCCGCGGCGACACCGCGAGCAACGTCCAGAAACCGGCCAAGCTCGAAACCGGCCTGGTCGTCCAGGTCCCCCTCTTCATCAAGGAAGGCGACACCGTGCGCGTCAGCACCGCCGACGGCTCCTACCTGAGCCGGGCGTGATCGAGCGACCATCCGCCTAAATCTTCTAGTAAACCAAACCCCGCGGCCTTCGCCGCGGGGTTTTTTGTGCCCACGCCAAACGATCCGAAAATTTACCGCGGATAACGCAGATAGAAGCGGAACGCCAGGGCTGTACTAGAGCGGTTTCAGTAAAACTGTAGCCACTAGCTGTGTGTCATTGGTCGGGCCCGTTGCCCTCAACGGGCCGAAACCAACGGGCGGCGACAAGTGCGAAGCCTTGTCGGCTGGGGCAGCCGCCCCTACCTAAAATTCAAATACATGGATCAAATGAATAGCCAAAGAATCGGCCTATTAAGGCTAAAGTATTTAAAAAAACTGCTCTAAATAAAAAAGCCGACCGGGAATCCGGTCGGCTTGAAGTTTTCTCACGCTTGGCGCCTTTGCGTCATCGCGCTTAATAAGAATCCTTACGCCACGCGTTCGACGATGAGCGGCGGGGGCGTGGGACGCTTGGGCGCGAGGCGATAGGCGTTCTTGAAGTGTTCGAGCGCATGCTCGAGCTTCGACTCGTCGTTGTAATGGATCATCATCAGCGGCTCGCCTTGTTTCACCTGCGTGCCGACTTTCTTGATTTCCGAAACGCCGACGGCGTAGTCGATCTTGTCATGCGAGTCTTCCCGTCCGCCGCCGAGGAGATGGACGCCGCGGGCGATCATGGCCGCGTTGATGGTGTGGACGTAGCCGCGCTTGGGCGCGGGCAGCTTGCGAATGTGTTTCGCCTGCGGAAATTTTTCCGGATGGTCGATGTAGCTGATGTCGCCGCCCTGCGCCTTGACGAGATCCTTGAACTTGGCGAGCGCGGAGCCGTCGGTGAGATGGCGCTGCACGGTTTGCTTGGCGGAGAGCGTGGAGCCGGCGACGCCGGCGAGGCGGACGATTTCCATGCCGAGCTTGAGGACAAGCTCCTTCATGTCCTCGGGGCCCTGGCCCTTGAGCAGGGCGATGGCTTCCTTGACTTCGAGCGAGGTGCCGACGGTGTCGCCGAGCGGCTGGTTCATGTCGGTGACGAGGGCGACGCAGCGGCGTTTCATGGAACGGCCGACGCGGGTCATTGAGCGCGCGAGTTGCTTGGCCTGCTCAAGTTCCTTGATGAAGGAACCGTTGCCCCACTTCACATCGATGACGAGGCCTTCGGAACCTTCGGCGAGTTTCTTGGAAAGGACGCTGCCGGTGATGAGCGGAAGGCTCGGGATGGTGCCGGTCTCCTTGCGGAGTTCGTAGAACTTGGCGTCGGCCGGCGCGAGGTGCTCGCTTTGCACGACGATGGCGCCGCCGATGCGCGCGAGTTGCGAGGAAAAATGCTCGATGCTCTGGTTGCCCTTGAAGCCGGGGATGGCGGCAAGCTTATCGAGGGTGTTGATGATGTGGTCGTGTTCAACCCCGCACATCATTGGCACCACGACGCCGCT
>Ga0210392_10000186_pt1 | contig 48774 bp, 48 predicted proteins | sample IncBWC30OmetaG_FD_161057 | JGI IMG/M metagenome (GOLD analysis project Ga0210392, IMG submission 161057) | Forest soil microbial communities from Barre Woods Harvard Forest LTER site, Petersham, Massachusetts, United States - Inc-BW-C-30-O ... | reverse complement strand
TGTCGGGCGCGGGGTTCTGCCACACCGTTGGGTCGCCGACGGCGCTGAAGTAGAGCGTGCGCCCGTTGACGCCGTACATCTTGTCTTTATACGTTCGAATATTGTAGCCCTTGCCGGTCGCCTGAACGACCTGGATGCCGTTGTAATAGTGATAGTTGTTGCCGTCGGAGCCGGAAAAAACGGCGTAGATCACACCGTTGAAAGTGTCGAAATCGAGCTGATAGATCAGTGTGACGCCCGCGATCGGCGCGCCGATCGCGCCGCTCGGGTAAGCGAGTTGCGAATTGTTGACGGTATAGGTTCCGTTGCCGCCGGCGTCGACGCTCCCGACCGCGGTGATCACGGTCCCCGCTTGAACCTCGCCCGCGGTCCCCAGGAGCTTGGTCCCGACCGGGAGAACCCCCGCCGGGCTGACCGCAGACACCAGGAGCGTCGTGCCCGCGCCGGGTGTCGTGGTGTTGCCGTCGGAAATGCGCCCCGAGAACGTGATCGCGCCCGAGGGTTGGGCGATGTGGACGACTCCAACAGCGCTCGCCGTCGGCGGATCGATTGCGCCCGGAGTCCCACTAGGTAAATGGGTGAAGACCTGGTCGTTGATCGCGCACAGGCCCAGCGAGCCCGCCGGGGCCACGCACCAAGGGACAAAGGCAGTGCGCTTCTCGATCTCGCCTCCTGAAGTGACGTGGGCGTTCTGTAACAGGCGAAGGGTGCCGGCGGGCGCGGTCAGCGCGCTCTTGCGCAGGTCCATGCCCGACTGAAAATTGGCGATCTCGTAGTAGAGAGCGCCGCCGCCGCCCCCGGTCTTTTGCGGCGCCTGCGCCATTCACGCCTCGCCGCGCCAGATCGCGTCCAAAGTGCGCATATCGCTCTCGTTGGGGACGCCGAGGCCAATTCCCATTTGGGCCCAATCCTGCGCCCAGCTGTAAGCGCGCCAGCTCAGCCAGTAATAACGGATATGCCGAACCCCCCACCAGCGTTTCATCGTCAGCCGCCGATCTGCTGGTAGGCGGGAATGAAATCCAAGTAGGGCGTCAGGCGACGCCCGTCGGCGAGCGGGCCCATGTGGCCGCCGTCTTTGCTGAGGGATTTCATGTTGCGTTGTTGTGCGCCCAGACGGGCGATCAGCATCCGGCGATATTGGTTGGCTTTCTGGAGCTTCAAACTCGCGCTTTCGCTCTTTTGCTGCGCCAGAATCTCCGACGCCGCGAACAAGACGATTAGGGTCGCATCGATCACACAGATGTCGGTGTCCTCGACCAGGGTGTTCAGCGGAGCGTTGCCCTCGATGCGCAGGGAGAAGGGCGTGCTCGGGCCCGGCGTCGGCCACACTTCGAACTGCGCCGCGGGTTCGGTCTGCCCGGTGGTCTCGTTGAAGACGGCGCAGTTGCGCCAACGCCGGGGAGGCCACGCCTGCACGTTCTCGCCGCCCATGGTGGAATAAGTTTGCGGGTTGATCCCATAATCGAGGGGAACCCAGTTGACACCCTGCGGCCACCAGATCCTGAAGATGCTGTCGAACGGCAGCTGGGGAGGGTAGTCGTAGTAGCGCTGGCCGGCCGCCATCGCCATGTCTTTATAGATCGTCAGGTGCGGCCACTCGATGTCGTTCCACTGCTCGCGCTGCACCCGGTCGAGGGCGTAGTTGTAATAGGGCAACGAAGAAGTCGTCTGGTTGGGGTTCAGCGATTGGAACGTCTCGGCCATCAGGCGACGGCGAAGCTCGCTGAGCGCGATCCCGACCTCCATTTGGCGCGGTGCGGGCATCTCCGAACCCCCTTAAATCAGATCCGGGCGTCGGTCGCCTCGGCGTCGTCGGGCCTTTGGACCTGCACCCTCGGAGGCCGAACGTCCGCCTTGCTCTTGGCTTTCGACTGCCTGGCCGGGTCGATCGGCCAGCCGGGCGCGAAGAACTCCATGGTGAACGCCTTACCGGCGTAGACGCCCTCGACGTTCTCGCGCCCGTACTTGAGCGCCATGCGCTCTTTCTCGCGTAAGGGGGTTTCGCGAGGGCCGAGAGCGACCGGCTTGATGTCGTAGACCGATTGCTCGCCGTGGACGTGCATGAGCACCGCGATCTCGGGCCAGGGCACGAGATCGGGCGCGCACTTCCAGATGACGGTCAGTTTCTCCCCGGCGATGTCGATCATGCACTCGCACAGGTGTTGCTGCATGTAGCCTTCTTCGCGTTCGGTCATGCTCACTTCTTCGAATGCGTGTCTGCGGCGGCGGCTGCGGCGGCCTTCGCCTCGGCTTTACGTTGCGCCTCTTCGGCGGCCTTGAGCTTGGCCTCGTGCTCGCCGTCGACCTTCTTTTGCTCTTCCTCGTCGATAGGTTGACCGGCGACGTAGTCGCGAGAGCCTACCGGGGGCAGAGGGCTCGGCTTGGTCTCGTAGGGCGAGTGCCTCGACGTGTCTGCGCCGGGGGCGGCGGGCGCAGCGTGCGGCGGTGTCTGCGACGGCGGGGGCGGCGGCGTAGGGTGCTTGGTGTCGGTTGCCATCGGGTTTCTCCTTACGGCTTGGTTTTGTGGCGTTCGGCTTTGGTCATATTACCCCGCGCCACGCCTTTCGGGGTCGCTTTGTTGGTCCCGGGCTTAAGAGATCCACTCTTCTGGAGTGTGGCCGTGGCGACCGCGTAGGGGTTCACTCCCGGGCTCGATTTCTTAACGGCTTTGACGGTTTCATCGAGGATCTTCGGCATGGGTTGAACCTCCCTCATGGCCCCAGGATGACGTTGGAGCGGGCGTTGGTGGCGCCCCCTCCGTTGGTTCCGGTCACGATGCACTCGAGCGGAAAGCCGGTGTCTGTAGCGGTCAGGGTATAGGTCGCGACGTTGGCGGTGGGAATGTCCACCCGGTTGCGGCGCCACTGGTACGTGAAAGCCGGGGCGTTCAGCCACGTCCCCGACGAGCAAGTCTGCACCTGGCCGATCGTGAGCGTGCCAGTGACGGCGGGGGCCACGGTGCACACCGGCCCCGCCGCCGCGTGGACTTGCTTGGCCTGGGCGAGGCGGGGCGCCATCCTCTTGGTGAGCGCCGTAGTGTGCGCCTGCATGAAGGCGACATCGTTGGCGCTCGCCGGGGCCAGCATCTGCGTCATGGCTTGGTCCTCTTCAGGCGATGTCTATCACGACTGAGGAGTTCAGCATCGTCGCCACCAGTTGTCCCGTGGAGGTGATCGACTTGTAGAGCACGAAGGCGTTGTAGGGCCGCGCCGGGGTGTGGTCCTTGCGCCACTCGTCTTCCATGGCCATCAAGAAGATGCACTTCGGATCGAACCAGTACATTCTCTTCTGGTAGCCGAGGTCGTCGAGGGTCGGGTCGTACTGCACCTTGGTCCCGCCCGGCAGGATGATATCGCCCGACGAGATGTCCTGCGACTGCGAGAAGCCGGTCATGGTGTAGGTGCCGTTCGCCCGGCGCTCGATCATCATCGCGTCGATGAACGAAGACCCAGCGAGAGCCACGGTGGGTTTTCCGCCATAACGAATAAGCTGGAAGTACTCGTGCTGAAGCTGCTGGAGGAGCGCGCCGCCGTTGGCGGGGTTCGACGTGATCACGCCGCCGCCCCAGCCGTCGCCGGGGTGCGTGCCGAGCCAAGTGCCCATCGCCGCCGTCCACGCCCGGTTGCGCCACCAGGTGAATCCGGTCGCCAGCGTCTGGTCGAGACCCCCGACCGTGCCCTGTGCCGGGTTGTCTTTGATGATGCTGCGAACCCCCGCCAGCGCCTTGGCGTCGGAGGTGCCGTCGCCCCACAGGAGGAGGTTCATCGAGCGGGCGTACTGCTCGCCCATCGAGAACAGTTTCTGCTCGAGGAGGTTCACCAGCACCGTCAGCTCGCGCTTCGAGTGTTCGGCGGTCTTCTCGCCGTTAGTATCGACGACAGAAATACCGTCGATCTTCAGTTCAGTGTGAGTAAGCGTGAGGCCAAGGTGATGTTCACGCCAAGGATAGTTGGCGCGCTTGATGTTCGCCGGAGTGAAGAACTGAACGGCGTCATTATGGGTGTAGCCTTTGACGACATCGTTACCAGAACCGTCGCCGTAAGCGCCGACGACCGCGAGGGAGATATTACCTTTGCCGCCGGGAAAAGTCTTCTTGCGCCCCTCGAACAGGTTCAGAAGAGGCTTGTCTTGGATCGTTTGGTCGAACTGACCGCCTTTATTGAAGTAGTAGTCGAGTGATGCGTTCGCGATGCTCGCGATTTCGCCGGCTGTGAATGCCATGAGATTGCTCCAGAGCGATTAAGCTCCGCGAGCACGCGCAAGCCCGAGTTCAGCCGCTTCCATCATCGACCGAGGCTCCGAGCGTGCGCCTGACGCGGCGCGGTTGTTGACGCTGCTCGGAACTGCTCTGGTTGCTTGGCGTTGAGGCGCAAAGGTCGCGAATGTCTTGTTCGCCCGGGCATAGGCTTCCTTCGCGATTTCCACCGCGTGCTCGGGCGAGGTTGGGACACCCTTCTCGTTCACCACCGACCAGAGGAGCTGCCGAACAGTCTCCTCCTTGCGCCCATAGTCCGGGTCGGTCTGACGGATGCCTTGCTCCCAGCTGGCCACCGTGCTCTCGATGGATCGCTGGAGGTGTTGTGTCTGCGCGGTGGTGGTCTGGGCCGTCGCGATCTGGGCAGTGCGGGTTGCGCGCTGCTCGGCGAGGGCCCTCGCGTACCTGTCGCGAGACATCTGGGCCGCCGTGTCGAACGTCATCCGCTGCGCCCTGACCTCTTGCTCGAGGTCCGTCGGCAGCGTGATGCCCATTGCTTGCGTGGCTAACTGGACATAGGGCCCGACACCCTCAAGGAACGCCTTGAAGTCCCCCCTGCGCATGGCCGCGGCGAGATCCAGCGTGAGCTGAAAATCTTCGCGGGCGATGTCGTTCGTGACCAGGAAGTTGCGAAGAGTCTGGGTGACCTCCGCTTCGGCACGATACGCGTTGCGCTCCCCCAACAGCTTTTCGACGCGCTCGCGGGTGCGTTTGTTGTACGCGGCAAGCTCTTCGGTCGTGGGGTCTTTGGTGAGGTCGGCCTTGTCCCCTTCGCCCTTGGCGTCGGGTCCGGGTGGCGCTTGCTCCGAGGGTGGCGAAGTCCCGGCGAGAGGCTCCTCTTCTTCGGCGTCCTCGGCGGGTTTGACCGCCTTGAGCACCGCTTCGAGAAGCGTCTCCTTTGTCTCGCTCTTCTCAGCGCCTGACGAGGGCGCGCTTACGTCGGTGGTTTGGGTCGGAGCGTGCTCGATCGAACCCGTGTCTGCGGGTTCGGCATGCTCCAAGCCGGGGTCGGCAGTGGACGGATCTGCCATTAAACGTCACGGTCTCCGCGAGGCGCGGGAACCCCGTGTCTGTGTTTAGTACGCTGGAGACGAGGCTTACGCAATGGGGTGACCTCCGGGAGGAGGCGCGCCAGGCCCCGGCATGGGATTGGGAGGGGGAGGTCGCCCGGTCTGGTCGCCTGGCCTTTGAGCGCCCGGAGGAGCGCCTTGCGGCGCGTTGGCAACTCCGGCGGGCCCCTGCGCCGGTCCCGCGCCCGGCATGTCCATTGGCCCGCCGGGGCCTTCTGGCCCCGCTGCGAGGCGCGAGGCCATACCGTTCATGGCGATGATCGAAGGCAGCATCGACTGGAAGGCGTTGGTGATGTCGAGCTTGTCGTCGAGCCTCTTGATCAGTTCTTTCGCCAGCCACTCGGGCTTGATCCCGGGGATCTGGAGGAGAAGGGGAAAGAGCCGCTCGGCGTTGGCGATCTCCTGCGCCTGGTTGGGGCGCCCAGTCGAGCCCGCCTCGATCTGAAGCCAGACTTCGTCGGCGATTTGTTGACGCGAAAGATCTGGCCACACCGCGCCTTCGCCCACGATCCGCTTGACGGTGTCTACCGAACACTCCTGGAGCAGGATCTGCGATCCCGACCGGGCGATCCCGGTCAAGAGATCGTCGATGTCGTCGATATTGGAGCCCATGGCCGTAGCTCGTGAAGCCTCGGCGATGTTGGATTGCGTGGCCGAAGGAGAACCCCCCGTAGCCCCGATGTTGGCGTCTTGGATGCCAGACACGCGCATCATGTCGGTGAAAGTCTGCTCGACTTCGTACAGGTTGGGATCGATCGGAGGCCCGCGAAAAGCTTGAAGAAGATCCTCGACCTTCTGGCCGGGCTGGAGCCCATTGAGTTCAATGATGGCGTTGTCGGGGTGGTTCGAAAGTTTCTCTAAATCTTCCTGGTCGACCATGCCGGCGGCGACGACGGTCTTTGGGCGCGCCGCACGACGGTGTTCGCGGATGCCCTGCCGGCCGCGGTTGTAGTCCATCTGCATGTCACGAATGAGCTTCACGTCCGACGGCGGAAAGACCATGGTTTCGTGGTCGGTCTCGTTGAGTGTCAACGGCCACCACGGCCAAAAACGATCGGTGTAGACCTCGGGCGAAGCAGGTTCGCGCAGGAAATCGGGGTACCCGTCACAGAGTGTATAGACGAGTCCATCTTTGCGGTTGTAGACTTCCCAGACACAGCACGAGCGACCGTCGTTTCCCTCGCGCACTTCGGTCTTGGAGGTTTTGTCCTGAAGTACGACGAACCCGTGTCTCGAAGTCACCGTGACTGCGTCATCGACGCCCTTATAGGCGTTGTAGGACTTGCCGACGTCGACCTCGTAGATCTCCTTAACGTCATTCGGCGAGAGGATGTACTCCTCGGCGACCCAGTCGGCGCCCAAGAACTCCCGCAGCGATATGAGCTTCGGATCGGGGACGATGGACGTGGACATTGGGTAGTCGAAGGTCAGGCCCTCACGGACTACGACCTGCATCTGGCTCTTGAGGTCGTTGAGCATCAACCGTAATTGCTCGGCCTCGGGCCCGTTCTCGTCGGTCTGGTCGTCGTGGAGGTCGGCGCTGATGCGCTCCAGCGTCGAGAGTCTGTTCGAAATATCGGCGATCCGCTGCTCGATGTCGGGCTTCTTCTGCATCACCCGCTCGAAGCCGACTTTGACGTAGCCAACGCCCGTGGTCGACGCCCGGCGCACCGTCATCTTCATCATCGACTTGAAGTCGTGGGTCGCGCCTTCGATGTTGGCGCGAAAAAGAAGCTCCAGTGTCTTCCCGATCTTGCCCAGTTGCTCTTCTTGTTGCTTCACCCGGGCCGCATCCTGAATGATCGGCATCGCTGCTTGTTGCGCTTGCTGCGCGGCCATCGGGTCCATGACGCCCATCGCCACTTGTTGTGATACTTGCCCGGCGCTGGCTTGCAGCGCCATCAGCGTCGACTGGTCGCCGTCCCACACGGTGTTCATGATGCGGGCGCGCCGGTGGACGTCGAACTTGGGGTTCTTGGCGTAGAAGAAAGCAACCCGCTGGGCGATGATGCGCAGGGTCAGATTGGCGACGTAGCGATCGTCTTTTTCCTCTTTCGACCACTGATAGCCGGCGGCGAAGTCCTGGTCGGCCTTCATCCGGTTGAACACGGGTTCCCAATATTTCTTGGCGCGCTTGATCTTGCCCGACCATTGCGACACCAGTTCCTTGCGCGGTTCGGGCGGGTCGGGCCGGTCGCGGTCGATCAGGTCTTCGCTTTGCTTTTCGAGCCCGAACAGGGTTTCGAGCGGGACGGTGGGCGCGTCGGCGTAGGCTTGCGCGAGCGGGTCGAGGTCTTCGAGCGCCATCGTCACCACCCGCCTGTGGTCAAGTTAGATTTTTCGCGCTTGCGCTCACGCGCAGCGTCCTCGATCACCCAGGCGAAAGTGCCGAATTTCGCCGTCTTGTCCTCTTTCGGCGGGAGGCGTCGCCCGCGCTGGCGATAGAGGCCAATACCAAAGAGGGAGAGCGTGTCGACGAAGTCGTCGTGAACCCCCTGGGGAAACTTGAGCATCTGGTCGTGCGCCTCGGGCCACCACCGGGTGAACCCGGGAAAGCTCACTTTCAGCATCGACATTCGCGCCTGGATGCTCTGCGCCCGTGTCTGTTTGTCGGCGACGGGGGTGATTTCGTCGAGGGTGACGAACACGCGCTTTTCCAGCATGCGCTTGCGCAAAAAGGGCCCGATCGACTTCGAGATGTGCCCCTTCTCGGCCCACCAAAATAAGGGCTGATAGACCTCCATCATCGCCACCATGCGCTCGACCACGGTGTTGGTGTCTGCTTGTTGCCAAAAGATATCGGGCTGCACCCAGATGTCGTCGCGGTCGTCGACCCCGATGATCATTAAACAAGTCTTGTCGCGGCCCTGCTCCAGGCTCACGGCGTGATCGGACGCGCCGTAGAACCTCAGTTTCTCCTTGGGCGGCAACACCCGCATACGATCGTAGGTGCGCAGCGACACCGCCTTGAAGAAGCTCCCCTCGTCCGGGGTGGGTTTACCCTGGTAGAGCGCCTGAAAGCCGCGGATATCGGTCTCACGGAGATTGTCCAGATACTCTCTATCGAACCGCTCGGGCCACAGCGCCTGGCCCTCTTTGCGGCCCAAAACGTCTTTTGGCCCGGCGATCGCCGGCATGTCGATCACCCGCCATTTCTTGGCTTCGCTCTCGGAGTAACAGGGGTTCATCGGATCGGTGAGCCGCCCGACCATGTCGTCCTCGGTCCAGCGTGTCTGGATGAGGATAATCGCTCCCCCCTTGGTCATCAGGCGTGTCTGGAGAACTTGCGTATACCATTTCCATAGATCTTCGCGAATCGTCGGGCTATCGGCCTCTTTTCGGTCTTTGGTCGGGTCGTCGAGGAGAATCACGTCGGCGCCGCGGCCGGTGACGCCCGAACCACGACCGAGAAAGAACAAAATACCCCCCTGCTCGGTCTCGAGGCGATCCATCGACGCCGAACCGGCTTTCAGGCATGTCGCGGGGAAAATTTGGCGATAAAGCGGGTTCTCGATGATGTCGCGGACAGCTCTGCCGTGGTCCCAGGCGAATTTTTCGGAGTATGTCGCGACGATAATCGACTTTTCCGGGTGGCGGCCGACGTACCAGGCGGGAAACATGTGGCTCGAGAGCTTGGTCTTGCCGTGGCGAGGAGGCATCGACACCTGAAGGCGCTTAAAAACTCCTTTTTCGACTTCTTCCAGGGCTGCGCCGAGCACCAAGTGGTGTTTTGCCGGCCGATAGAGCGACGCATTGACGTCGTCGGGCGTGTCTGGGACCGGCATCATGTACTTGGCGAACGCGATCACGTCGTCGCGGGCGAGAAGCGCCGCTTTTCGTCGCTGAAGGAGGGTTTTTAGCTCGTTTTCAGCCATTTTCAGCGCCTGGCGGCCATTTCCAGCGCCTCGATGCGCGCCATAGCTTCCTGCAGCGCTTTGGTCAGCGTGGCGATCACCGTCCACGGGTTGGGCGACTGAATTTTGTCGGGTTCGTCCTTGGCGCAACTCGCCGCCGTGGGGATCAGCGTCTCTTGCAGTTCATGAGCGAGAAAACCCCAATTTTCATCGTCGTCGTCAACGAACATAGGATCGGGAGGGCTCCCGTCTTCCTTGTTCGCCAACCCCGGCGGCGTAAACTCCTTGTGCGTGTAGCTGATCGGGCGCAGCGCCTTCGCCCGCTCCCACATTGAAGGCAGGTCCGCGACATCCTTCTTGATGCGGTAGTCGGAAGTGAAGGTCAGATATCCCTGCTGAACGTTGTCTACATAGCCGAACAATTTTAGGCCGCTCGAATTGAGCCACGCCCATCCGATATAGTTGGTCGCATAGCCAGTGTATTGAATGCCAATCCCGGCCACGCTGACCGTCCCGCCAAAAGTCGCATTGCTGGTGGCGCGGTTGATCGAGAGCGATGTACCTATCAGCACGCCGGAATTGTTGTATGAATTAAGTTGAAAATCGCTGCCGGCGTTGCCGGCCCCCTCGGCCGTGCTGTTACCGAGTTGCAATGTCCAGCGAGCCGACCCGGCGGTCTGCGCCTGAATGTTTCTATTAGCCACGGCCGCGACGTTGAGGATGAGATTAGCCCCACCCGAAGCTGGGGCGATACTAATCGTACCCGTCGTCGTCACCGTCGTTCCATTGAGCGCGCCAGTCAGCGTCCCGCCGGCGAGCGGCAGATAAGAACCGAGCGCCGCAGTGACTTGCGCCGCCGTCTGGTAACCCGAGGGATTGGTCGCGGCGTAGCGCGAGGTGTCGCTCGGGTGAACGTGATCGGCTCTTGCCCAGGTCGTCCCGGCCCCGACCGCGGCGGTTCCCGACATTACCGGCGGCGTCGAGGCCGCGACCGGAACGTTCGTCGTCAGCGCATAGGGTCCAAGCGACGCAGACACTTGAGCGGCCGTTTGGTACCCGGCGGGGTTCGACGCCGCGTAGCGGGTCGTGTCTGTCCCGACGAAGATCAGGTTGTCGGAGCCGAGAACCGCGAGATTGCCCGCCTGGGTCGAGACCGCGCTTGGCCCCACCGGACCCGTTGCGCCCGTCGATCCGGTCGCGCCCGTGGCGCCCTGAGACCCTTGCGGCCCGGTCGAACCCGCCGGCCCGGTGGCGCCGGTCGCGCCGGTCGGGCCCGCCGGGCCGGTGCTTCCGTTCGCGCCCGGGACGCCGGGCGCGCCCGCGGCCCCCGTCGGTCCCATCGGTCCTTGCGGCCCTTCCGGCCCTTCCGGCCCCGCGGGCCCCACGGCGCCCTCGCCCGCCTCGAGCGCGTCGACCCGACTGTCGAGGTCGGCGATCTCGTTGTCCTGGGCGGTCTGCCCGGTCTCCAGCACGGCTGTCCTGGTAGTGAGATCGGTGAGACTCTGCTCGATATTGCTCATATCGACCGGCAAGCCCGCCACCGCGATCGCGAGAAAGTCCGACGGCGGCCAGTTCTCGTCGGACTTGTTCAGGACGGCGACGCTCGACCAGTCCCCCGCCCAGGTCGCGGTGAACTCGGCGGTTGGAAGCACCTCGCCGCCGTAGACGACCCTCGCGTTCGGGGTGTCATAGCTCGCCGGGTTGGCGAACCCGGGCGTCTTGATCGTCGCCGTCGCGCCGATCGGCACGGCGGCGGTGAGGATCGTCGCCCACGCATATGAAGAGGGTTCAGGCACGGTCGAACTCCCCTTAAGGCGCGGCGGTTTCCAACGCCGTCACCCGTGTCTGGAGATCCCCGACTTGTGTCTGAAGATCCCCGACTTGCGTCTTCAAGACATTGATCTCTTCTTCTTGCGCCGCGACCTGGTTGGCGAGCGCCTTGATGTCGGCGGGGGGAAGGGCTGCGACCGTGACGTAGATCGTGTTTCCCTGCACCCAGGTCGTCTCTTCGTCCTTGTTCTCGAGGTCGGCGAACGAAAAGTCCGCCGCCCACGTCAACACGAACTGTTCGGGCTGGAGCACTCTGTCCTTATAGACGACTTGCGCATTGGGCGTGTCGTACCCGGCCGGGTCGTCGAAGCCGGGCGTCGGCACGCCAAACGTCTCGTCGACGCTGACCCCATAGGGCAGGATCTTGGCCCATGCGTAGGAAGTCGGGCTGACCATGTTGGAGCACTCCTTAAGAGACGCGGACGGGCGTTGACTTGATCCTGCCCCGGCCTCGGGCTGGCGGGCGCTTGCCGCCTGGGGCTTTCGGGCGCGGCGGGCGTATGCCCGGAGCGCCTGCGCCGGGCGGGCGCATCCCCGGGGAAGGGGGAGGAGCGCCTAAGCCCGGCGGGCCTCCCATCGGTGGGCCCGCGCCCATCGGGGGAAGAGACGGCGCGCCGCCCGGGCCGGCGATCGGGGGCATAGCGGGGGGTCCGGCTCCACCTCCCCCCATGGGTGGCATTCCGCCGCCCCCGCCGGTCATGCCGGGATGCATGGTCAAGCTGGCGGGCGCGCCATGCGAAGCCGCAAGATTGGCGAGGAGACCGGAGATGCCGCCTCCGGGGCCGCCGGGAGGCGGGGGGCCGGGGGGCGCGCCGCCGCCGCCGGGAATAAGAGCCATTGTCGAACCTCCTTCTTCGGCTTCAGATTCACTGGATCGGGGGGCCGAAGATGCCCCAACCCAGCAGGGCGAACAGAACAAACTCGACCACGCCGCCGCCCGCGAGGTGACTGTAAGGGCCGCCGAGGCCGTTGATCGCCCCGAGCCAGATCACCACGCAAATGACCCAAATCACCCAGAATAAGAGTCCTTTCGGCATCACGGACCCCCCTTGCAGTTGGCAAAGATCTGCGCAGTCAAAACCGCTCGTTCTTCTTGCTGGGATCGGGCGACATAGATTAGTCCGCCGACCATCGTCACGTTCAGGATTGCAATCAGGAGTAGCATCGGCTGCGCCGAGAGCCCTCTGATCGCTTCGTTGGCCGAGCTTCCCAGCGTCACGTCGTCATGTCTCCCCAGGCTTCGTCGTCGACGCGGGCGGCGTAGATCCCTTCGGTGAACTGCACGTATTCTCCACGACGACGCGGGATGATTTCCGGGGGCTTGTCCCACCACAAAAGGGCTTCCGCCGCGCCGGCATAGTCGCCCTGGTTGAGGCGTTCGAGGAAGGTCGAGGTCGAGAACTGGGTCGAGCCGATATTGAAGATGAACGACGCCGTCGCGTCGAACTCCCACTGCTCGAGGGGGGTTTTCACCATGCCGACACACTCCTCGCGGAAGTGCGTGGCGTCCAGCCGGAAGATCGACTGCGCCTCCGCCTCGGTGATCGTCATGCCCTCGACGACCTCGGGGGGACCGGCTGCGCCGGTGTGGCCGAGGCCGATCGTCCAGACACCCTGCGTGTCTTTATACGCGGTAAGCTCCAGGCCTTCGCGGTCGGCGAGGACGTCGTAGCCCTCGTCGGAAAGGCGCAGCTTGGCGGGGGGTTCTCTCACGAGCGCGCCTCCAGGGCGGCGAGGCGCTGGGTCAACACCTCGACCTGACGCTTGAGATCCTCGATCACGGCGACAGCGGCTTCGGCCTTCGCCTCGGCCTCCTCGCGGGTCGCGGCGGCGTAGGCGGGCCAGTAGAACGTCCCGCCGTCGCGTGAACCCACTACCGCCGACCCGGTGAATTGCATCTCGTACATGTTCTCGGAACGGACAAGATAACCCTCGTCGGTGGCGTCGACGCGGTGCCGGGTGCCTACGCCGTTCCACCCGAAGGCGTACTGGTGCCCATAGAAAGTGTCCGAGATCAGGTAATTGTAATAGATGGTGTTCGAGGTGAGGGTCGACAAAGTGAACGACCCGACAGTGAAGGAGCCGTTGACCGTAAGGTTGCCGAGGACGGTCGCGCTGCCGTTGACTTGCGCGTTGCCTGCGACCCCGAGGGCGCTGGCGAAATTAACTGGCCCGGTGACGCCAAGAGCGCCGCCGATGCTGGTGTTTCCATTGACTCCGAGCGCGCCGGAAGCGTTCATATTGCGCGAGGCGGTGATGTCCTGGCCGGTGACCGAGCCGGTCACCGAGACCTGAGAACCCGCCAACGCGCCCGACGCGACTACCGGGCCGCCGGCGTTGACCGAGCCGCGCACGACGAGGTTGCCGGCGCCGTCGAGCAGCATGCAGTTATAGGCGTTGGTCCCGTCGAACCCCGCCCAGTTGCGCAGTCCATTGGCCGGGTTCCAGCCGTCGTACCAATTCGACCCCCACTGGAGATAACGCAGGGTCGACGAGGCATTGAGAAGAAAATCCGTAGCGTTGTTGTAAGAGGGATAAGTCGTGGCGTGGGCAATCAAATTTCCGTAGGCGTTGAGCGTACCTGCGCTGTCGATCGTAGCGACGACGGCGGGGGTCACGCCCGCGTTGGCTCCTACACTCGCCGTGGTGTAGAAATCGAACTGCCCGGCAGACACGTCGTAGCCAACGAACCCCGCCCGGCCGGCGCCGAGCGCCTTCCACCCGGTTCCGCCGGGGGCGGCGTAAGCATTGAACACGAAGGTGCCCGACGTGACCGGGGCGGTGGTGACGAGGGCGTTGGTCGTCCCGGCGGGGGGCGCGATGATTATCCCGAGCGGGCCGGTGAGAGTTCCCCCGCCTATGGGGAGATAAGCCCCAGTAATATCGACTGTGGTCTGGACTTTGTCCCACTGGGCGGGGACGAACGCCCCTGGCCCGGCGGCGGCGTTGGCGCGATAGAGGAACCCGCCCTGGACGACATAGGCCCCGACGGCGTAAACCGCCGTAGTCGAGAACACCCGTACAGCGAGGAGATCAATAGGGTTTTTGCCGCTGTCGAGGACACCAATTTGCCGGTCGGGCCAATTGGAATAGAGCACGCCGGGGAGGTTCGAACCCGCCGCAGGGCGGGCGCCGGCCGAGTTGGAGCGGATCGTCTGGATGCGGTTTACGGTCATGCCATCACCATCACACGCGCCTGCGCAGTCGAAGGCGGCGCCGCCCCGGTGAGCGCGTCGAAGATCGCCTCGCCGCAGCTCGCCGTCCCGAAGCCGTTGGTCAGCGCGCCACCCCAGGTATAGGTCGCATTGACCTGAAGCGCGCCGACCGTCTGCCCGGCGATCGTGTTGTTGGCCGTCCAGGCGCCCCCGGGGTTGCCGGTGCTGACCAAGAGGGAAAAGCCAGACGCAACGATGGTGTACGCCCCCGAAACTGTCCCAATAAGAAAGAGCAATAAGTCATTGGCGCTGGAGGTGTTTATGGCGGTGAACGACGGCGTCCAAGTCGCTGTCGGCGCAGACAATCTGGCCGGAAGGCCGGCGTTGGCGTCGAACGGCGTAGACGGGCTGCACCCGGAGACGACGACGACGCAAGCGCAGGCGTCGTCGTAAGCGCCGGCCATATTCACGGTGATGATATAGCCGGAAAGCGCCGCTGCGCCGTGCGCCCACCACAGCTCCAAGCCGCCGGTCGTGCTGCTGTTCGACCTCCTGCGCAGCGCCCAGGTCATGCCGGCGCTGGTGACCGACGACACCGTAGCCGCCGCGGTCCCGGTATGCTCGTTGTAAATCGCCAGGACGAGAATGTAGTCTGTTTGCGTCGTGGTCAACGACAGGGTGAAAGACGCGACGTTCGTCCCATTGCCGATGCCGGTCTCATGAGCAACGGGCGCCGGCATTAGATTCTCATCGCCAGGATGGTGATCCCGAGGTCGGCAAGGGTCGCGTCCTGGGTCGGGGCGACGACCTGGAGCACGTCGCCGATCGCCAACGACCCGCCCGCGCCCGCCAATGTCGCCGAGGTGTGCGAAGTCGTTGTAATGGTTACGGTTCCCAGAGCCGTCGTCGAACCCCCGGAGATCTTGTTGACAGTGAACATGGCGCTCGCCGTCGCCTGGGTCGTGTCGTAGACGACCGTCCCGGCCAGGCCCGCGGGAATCGTGAGCGCCCAGGGCATCGGCACGTTGACGACCGCAGCCGTCGCCGGCTTGCCCTGGAACGGGAACGAGACCGGGACTTGCTGGACTTCGGCCGGGAGCGCTATGTAATTGAGCGCGACCCAGCCGAGCGCGTGACGCACATAATATAGAGTGTCGTTGGGCGCGTCGGCGAGGCCCGCGGGCGGCACCGCCCAGACGGCGTTGCGCCTACTATAATAAGAGCCGTCGCTGGGCGCGTCGGCGATCCCACCGCCGCCGGCATGGGCGTCGACGTACTGCTTGGTCGCCGCGCCGAGGGCGACGGAGGGATCCGCGGCGAGCGTCACCGGGCCGCCGACGCCTCCTCCCTGGGTTAAAAACCTAGCAAGATCAAAGGTCTTGGTCATTGTGAGAACCACACCCCGAAAATGTAAGCATCGGCGCTGGGCGCCGTGGTGAAGGAGATCTGGTTGCCGACAATGGTGTAGGCGGTGGTCGGCTGCTGCGGAACGCCGTCGACGCTGATCCACGCCTGGGCGTCGTTGTTGATCGAGAGGGTCGCGCCGTCGGCCGACGCCAGGGTGAAGGTGGTGGTGGCGCCGTCGGGGACCGGGACCAAGGGCTTGAGCGCCTTGACCAAAGCGGTCGAGTGCGCGAGTTGCGCCGGGAGAATGAGGGTGTCGATCGCCAGGATCAAGCCCGCCGGAGCGCCGGCGGTCAGGGTTATGGTCGAAGTCGGCTGGCTGACGGAGTAATCGTCGAGGGGGGTCAACCGAACCCCATTGAGATAGACGTTGACGCCCTGGCCAATCTGGAGGGTCGCGGTGGTTCCAAATTTGTCAGCAGTTCCAAGGGGATAAACGCTTTGTCCGGCCGTGGTCAGGTAATAGAGGGAGGCCGAAATGCCCGCCACCGGCGCGCCCAGCGACTGCCAGGTCGTCCCGTTCCACACCATCATTTGTTGCAGGTCGATGTCGTAATAGAGCATCCCCGGCTGGAGAGGATCCCCAGTCGGCGTGTGGGTCGGGGCGTCGGCGTGGTGGTAGGCGCCCAGGTACCACCACACCAAATAGCCTCCGAACATCCCGGCGGCGCGGCTCGCCCACCACCGCGAGGACCAGTGCTGGCCGGTAATCGCGTTTATTGCCAATATGTTAGGAGGAATGGTGTCGGGCATGTGCTCGGCCCATTCGATGGCGACTTGGGAGTAATCCTGGGCTGTGGCGCTCGCGCCCTGGGGGTCGGTCCCGAACGGGCCGCCTACGTTCGGGCCTAAGACACCCGTGGGCAAAGCCGTCCCACTCGTGTCTGCGCGGGGTGAACGAGCTTCCTCAAGGTCGCGCTGTAATAGCGTTAAATGTTGGCGCGCCTCGGCGCTGGCCAGCTGCATTGCGTCGACGCTCTGGGCGATTCGGACGTGCAGGTTCTCTAATTGTTCCCGTATCCGCCAGGCTTCGCTGACCGCCGCGGCGGCCTCGTCGGCGCTGTGACGGACGTCGGAGAGGAGGGTTTCGACGCCGGCGACGGCTCGCTTGGCGAGGTCTTCGGGCAGGCCCGGGGCGAGCTGCTCGGCCCCGATCGCCCCATTTCTGAGCCGGCCGTCGTCGCGCACAATGCCGCGTAAGAAGCTGACAACATTGGAGATTGAGCGTGTGTGCTCGTCGAACTGACGGCCGATGTCGTGGGGCGCGACCGGCCCCGAGTTGAACGGCACCAGCTTCGCAGGGGGGTTCGGAAACGACATGGCGCACTCGGGGAAGAGAGCGGGGACCATGCCGAGCGATCCGAATACCGGCGGCGGCCAGCATAGGGCTTTGCCCGACGCTTGTGAACCCCTCACCCCTGCGGGGACACCCTTTTACCGCCTCGGAGTGTGGCCAACGCGGGTGTACTGACTTGTACCCTCGTGTCGAGCGTCTCGAGCAGATCGCCGGCGCTCTCGTGCGGCAAGTATCGAGGCGATCAGCAGATCCGCCGAACACTCGACGAGTGAACCCCTTTTCTAAAACCCTGATGGAAATAGCCTGAAAAGTTCAAAATTGCTGAATTTAGTAGCCTTACGGGGCCCGGGCTCGCGGTCGCTAGACAATACCCCCGGGGGCAGACACGCACGCGCCCACGCGCCGTCACGCGCCCGCGTGTCTGCGCCCAGACACGACACGCGGTGATCCAACATCACCGCGTCATCCCGTGCCTCGCCTACTATTTCCTCACTTTTTCCGTGTCTGCGCCGTCGCCCGGACCCAGCCCGGACCCGCTTGCGCTCAATGCCTCGAGCCGAGCGTCCAATTCCTCGAGTGACATTTCTGCAGGTGTCCGACGCGTGTCTGCGCCTCCGCCTGAGCGTAAAACTCCGGCCAATTCCAATAGTGTTCTCGCAGCTTGTGCTCTCGCCGCAGCTGGTGCGTCGCTCCGGCAAATCGCCTGTAGAGTTAGCTTGGCGAGTTCAACTGTGTCTGTAATGGCCTCAAGTTGTCCTGGCACAGACACGACAGACACGGCAGTTTTCAAACGCCTCATGGCTCCGGCGAACCCGCCTTGATATCCTGGCGCGCTATGTAGGGCCTCAAACGCGCCGTCCATCGTGCGCCGCCGTGCTGACGGCAAACCGTGAGACCTCGCATAGCCACGCGCCCGCAGTGAGCGCAACGAGGAGCGCCCGGTGCAAACACGCCGGGAACGACGTTCGCGCTCATTCCTGGCGATATCTCGCGCCGCCCTCCCCAGTCGCGTTGTCGGGGATAGCTCCGTCTATTGCGGCCCGGTCGCCAGTCCTCACGCGTGAAGTTCATAGCGCAAGGAATTAAGCCGGCGCACAAACATCAGGCAACATGTCCACAAACGCCTAAAAACGCCTAGACATGCCCTGTTTTGTATGCTAGTGACACGATGTCCCGTGGAATGCGTCTGCGGGCGAGTGGAGCTAAGTTACTGAAATGTCTAACGTTATTCCTTCGAAATACGACCGTTTCCAGTTGGGGAGAGAATTTCGCGACTTCATCAAGCCGCGATTAAAATCGCAACCGGGTTGGAGCGATTATTGCGTTACGCAAGGCTGGAACGGCCGAACCGAGACCTTGACCAAAGCCGAGATCATTTTGGCGGCTGAGGCGCTTAGGTACGATTTGTTCGCGGCTCATGCGCAATGGCTGGCGCTCGGGTCTCCGGGAAAAGTCGCAGCCATGCCTCAGGCGCCTTCGCCTGACGAACCCCAACTAGGCGGCGCGACATCGAAGGCGCTGCGCAACAAGCTTCTGGCGGAGGGCCTCGTGAGCTTGGACAGCATCGCGGAGGCGATGGCGCACACGAAAGAGCAAGAGAAAGAAGAGAGCGGCGCGAACAACGCAGAGCGCTTCGAGGGGGGCGACGTCGAGACGGTAATCGCGGAGGTATTAGCGCCGGCCTCGGTACACATGACCCCGCACTTGGCCGGGATGATGCCGGACTTGATCAGGGACGTCGTGGCGTCTGCGGTTCGAGGACCGAGAACGATCGTGAAAACCGTCGTTCAGACCGTCGACAAAGACGGCGCGGTGGTTCAGCCGCCACTGACGGTCGCGAGAACTAAGACGCTCTCGCTGTTCCAGGCGTTCGGCATGAGAAAGAGCGACTGCCCCCAGACACACAGGCACGTTTGGGACAGTTTGCAAGTCGACGTGTGCGACTACGTCGACCCGCTGAACCCAGTGGACTTGGACTATTTGTGGCAGCCTTCGTTGCTGGCTGAGCTTGCGGCGCAGGACGCCGCCGGGATGAACGCTTGGGTGTACGGGGTCGCGGGGACCGGGAAAACTGTCGGGTTAGGGCAATATGCGGCGAGATTGAACCGCCCGTTCGTGCGGATCCCGATTGAGAGGACGACCGAGCCGATGGAATTGATCGGCCAGATGGTCCCAGCAAAAGGGGGAGGGATGACGTGGGAAGACGGGAAACTAACGAGAGCGTTCAGGATACCGCGTTGCGTGATTTTGATTGACGAGCCTTCGTTGTTGCGCTCCGGGACGCTGAGCGTTTTGCAGACCGCGCTCGACACGCGGAAGTTGTATCTAGTCACTGGGGAAATTGTCCCTGCCGCGCATGGGGTTTTCATCTGCGCTTGCGACAATACCAACGGGACCGGCGACGACAGTGGGAGATACATAGATACCGCAGCGTTGAACGCTGCTTTTCTTGATCGGTTCGCGCTCAAGACTGAACTGAGCTTTCTCACTGAGGGTCAAGAGACAACCATGGTTTCCCGGCGCGTTGGCGTACATCCCAAGGCGGTTCAGCCTATGGTCGAATACGCCAAGCTCACGCGCCAGAGCTGCGACGCGGGAAAACTGACAATGGGCGTCACAACGAGACGTTTGTTGGCATGGGCGAACCTAGTCAAGATCGGGATCGGTTCGAAACAAGCGTTCGAAGGCGTAGTGATCGCGGGCGCAGCGGCCGAGGACAAAGCCGCCCTGATCATGCTCGCCGGGCAAAACCTGACATCTGCGCACGCCGTGATCGACGGGATCGTTCGCGGTTCGCTCGACCCCGACGCCAAGCCCGTCGACGCATCGACGCAAGGCGCGGGGATCAGTGTCGCCGGACTGTCGTTCCCCGACGCGAGCGATCCCCTCTGAGGGCTGAGAACGTCAGCGATTGCCCAACGCGGCGCGTTGGGCAGTTGCGGGCGCTTTCGCCCTACAACGGAGACTTGAACGTGATCACTGTCATTTGGATTGAAACTGACATTTGCGCTGGCGATAGCGAGCGCTCACAAAACTTCGCCAGCGCAGCAGAAGCCCTCCGCTTCGAAGCTTTTCTAGACGAAGAAAACTCAGGTCATTGGCGCAACGAAGACGCCGACGACGACGAAACCGCAGCGTGAGGATTGATCCCGTGTCGAAACTTTTAACCCCGATGGAATTGTACCATGCCGCGAAAGAAACTTGCGTGCGTTTGTACGTAGCCAATGGCGGTAACCCGCACGACCACTGGGTGATCAGGCCTTTTGTCGGGACCGCCGCGATTGCACTGGCGAAACGCGACCTTTACACCGGCGTGTCGCATTGGACACTGTGCATGCCGGCAATGCCGTTGAACGTGCGCCTGCCACGCTGGCAGGCGGACTTGATCGGCGCTTACGTCGTTCACGAACTCCTGCACGCGCTGTGGACCGACTGGGAAGTCGTCGCGCAATCGCGCCGCGACGGGGTTCACGCGCTGGTCAACGCGCTCGAAGACAACCGTATCGAGACGAAAGCAAACACTCCGGCGCTGGTCATGGTGACGGAAGCACGACGATTGCTGGAAGCGCTCAACGCCCATATCGCTCAGCGGGCGCTGAACGCGCCGGGGTTCGAGTTGAGCGACCCGGCGCAGTTTTCGTTCGTCCTGAACCTCGTGATCTTTCGCGAAAAGCTAGGCTACGCCTCGACGTTCCCCGCCAATTGGCGTGGCCATGTGCGCCGCGAACAACTGCCGTTGTTCGATCTCGCCCTGGCGCGTTTCGACACGCTCGCCTCGACCCAGGATTGTTTGACCTTGGCGCACGACCTGAAAGCGCTGGCTTCGACCGCGCCCAAACCGGCGCAGTCGAACCTCTCTCCCCGCCCTGCCGGAAGCGAAGGCGAGAACGAAGGCGAGAACGAAGGCGAAATAACCGAAAGCGAGAGTGAAGACGACGATGCGGCGCTGGGCGATTTGACAGGTGCAGAGAGTGACACGCCAGACGACGCGCCAGAGCCCGTGGACGGCCAAGAGCCCTCAGAGGCTGTTTCCCCCCAACCCGGCCTCGAAGGGCCTCCAGCGGCCTCTGGTGGGCCTCCTGAAGGCGAAGCTGAGGGCGACGATGCGGGCAAGGCTTCCCAGGGCGCGAACACGGGCGACGCCGGAGGGCGTAGCGACCATGAACCCGCCGAGCCAGTCGAGCCAGTCGAGGACGTGAGCGACGCTACCCAGCGCTACGAAGAGGCCCACCTGAACGACATCGCCGAGGAAACAGCGCGGGGAGCGGGCAAAGACCCTCATCAGGTGACGGTCGAAGCCGCCAACGCCACGACGATCTTGAACGTTCCCCTGCCTCGCGAAGTCGAATTGAAGCGCGGCGGAAGCCCCAAGCTCGCAGGCGAAGCCATCGCCAGCCCGGCCAGGTTGCGCCGGCACTTGACGCAAGCGGTCAAGAGCCCGGAGCGCGTGGCCAACGAACGTCGCCAACCATCTGGGCGTCTCGATATGCGGAACCTGGTGGGGCTCGCGACCGGCGCGCCTAACGTGTTTCGCCGACGGGTCGAGGAAGAGGGCAGGGAAGCCGCCGTGTCGATCTTGCTCGACGTGTCGGGCTCGATGGCGGGTCCGCGTCTCGCTGCGGCCAAGGCGATGGCGCTGCACATGGGCGACGCCCTCAAAGCGGCCGGCGTGAAGTTCGAGATCACGGGGTTCGACGACGCTTCCATCATGCGCCCGAAGGCGTTTACGGAGGGCTGGGCCGAACCCACCCGCCGCAAAGTCGCCGGTCTCACGAGCCAAGCCGGCACGGGCATGCTGCCGGCGATGAAAGCGTGCGCCGAGCGCTTGCTGAAAGTCGGCAATGTGACCCGGCGCATTTTGCTCGTTTTGACCGACGGTCAAGACAGTTACTCGCCGGACGCCAACGCGGCTCTGTGCGCGTTCTACCAGGGCCGTGGGGTCGAGATTGTCGGTATCGGACTGATGACCAACAGCGTGCTCTGGCCGTTCGCACAGAGGGCGTGCGTCGTGTGGGACACGAGGGCGCTCTCGACCGAGGGCCTGAAAGCCCTGATCAAGCTGCTCGACGGCGGCGCGCCCCGCGCCGCCTGAAAGCGCCAGCGCGCAGGGGACGGGTTCGAACCCGCCCCCTGGTCGCGGGCGCTTTTGCCCGGTTGAGGATTAACCCCGTGATCGTCGTCGTCGTCGTTTTTCTGCCGTTGTGGCTCGTAGCCCTTTTGGGGATCTTGTCGATTTGCGACGACTGCCAGTCTGAGACGCAGTGGCCTCCTGCGCCGTCGCCTCGACAATTGAGCGAAACCGCCAAGCACGAAGCTTACTTGGCGCGGGAGCGCGCCCGGCTCGACAAAGAGGTCTGAACGCCCTGGCGTGTCTGGCCTGGCGTGTCTGGCTTGGCGTGTCTGGCCTGGCGTGTCTGGCCTGGCGTGTCTGGCCTGGCGTGTCTGGCCTGACGTGTCTGGCCTGGCGTGTCTGCTCGCGCCGGGCCGGGCGCCTCTTCTTCACCACCCCGAAAAGCGTTTTGCCTTATAAGACAAAGTGGCCCCGGAAATCGTCAGAGGGTTTTCGACAAATTCGAACCCGCCTTATCGCAGGAACATTCCGGTTTTGTAGCGAGGTGTCTTATACCGGATTACCAACCAAACTGACTTTTCCTATCATTATTTCCCTCTTTTTCTTTTTTCTCTTTTTTCTTCTCCCCTATGTGTAATGTTTTGTATTCTTGTTCCTTTTTTTGTTCTTTTCTTATTCTTATTCTTTTTCTTTATATATATAAAAGGTAAAAAGGTAAAAGGGTAAATAGCTATTGACAAAAAAGAGAAAATTTCCGCTTACCATACAAAAACATACATCGATGCATATGGTAAAAGCGGTAATGGGTACAAACCATGAACTCAAATTCACGAGGAAAATCACTTAACGAATTGCTCTTGACGAGTTCAACATGTCAGATTATGACCATGAGCTATGACCTATATGCCAGATTATGACTGTGAGCTATGACCCATCAAAACCCCGATTCCCGCACGGGAATTATCGCCATCGACCCAGGCGTGAACGGAGCTTTTGCAATTCTCGGAGGCGCTGGGGAGTTCATAGATTGCAACGAGCTGCCTCGCTTTGCCAAAATGGTGAACGCAACCGCGTTCTGTGATATGCTCCGCTCGATGCGCCCGGCTTTCGCTATTATCGAAAAAGTGGCGTCCAGGCCGGGTCAGGGAGTGAGTTCGGTATTCACTTTCGGCTGCGCTTATGGCGTCGCGATAGGGTGCGTCGCCGGGTATGGCGCGCCCATTTCCTATGTCACGCCGGCCAAGTGGAAGGCGCACTTTCGGCTCTTAGGAAAAGACAAGGACGTTTCGCGAGAGATCGCCATCCGGCTCTACCCGGAAGCGTCGTCGAAACTTGGCCTGAAAAAGCACGTGGGCCGGGCGGACGCTTTGCTCCTGGCGCGCTACGCTTTCGACACCGACGCCGGGAGGGGGTTCGTATGAGCACTGACGCTGAAGATCAGATGACCCAGATCGGCGCCGAGGCGGCAAAACGCTTCGCGGTCTTCGACGCCGAGCGGAAACGGTTGCTCGCTCAATACGAGAAAGCGCAGAGCCCCCGAGCCAGGCTGCGAATCATAGCGCAGGCGTTGCGCCATCACCACAGCTACATGGCGAACACCCTGATAGGCGGTTGGTACCTCGACAGCCTGCTCACCTTCGCCAACGCCATCGACTTGAACGTGGAGGAGCTATGAGCTTCGAACTGATGGCTTTCCAGGCGAAGGGCGCAAACCTGCTCGCAACTTCGCACCGGGCGATGCTGGTGTGGGACGCGGGCGTGGGCAAGACGCCGACGACGGTGCGCGCCGCGATGAAAACCGGAGCAGTCAGAATCCTGGTGTTCTGCCCGCCGATCGCGGTGAGTGTCTGGAGACAGCATTTTGTCGACTGGTCGAACATCAGGGACATCAGGATCTTCGACGCGACGGCCGCGGCCAAGCCCTACGACTTCATGGCGGGCGAGGGGGTTCGGATCGTCCCGTTCTCGCGCCTCGCTCAGAGCCGGAGCGTGATCGAGGCGGCTTCACGCGCCCCCTTCGACGTGGCGATCGTGGACGAGGCCCATTACCTCAAGAACCCCGAGGCGATCCGCACCCAAGCCATCTACGGCGAGCGCCTCGACCTCAAGGGATCGCCTTTGGCGACAACTCCCCACGTCTGGTGCCTCAGCGGAACACCCATTCTCAACCACGCGGCGGAGTTCTGGACCCACCTCCACGCGCTCAGGCCCGATTTGATCGTTCTCCCGCAACTGGGCGCGATGGACTACGACACGTTCGTCGACAGGTTTTGCGTCGTCGCCCGCGGCGGGCCCAGGGGCCTGCGCATCGTGGGATCGCGCAACACTTATGAGCTTGGCCAACGGCTCAAACCGTTCATCGATCGTAAAAAGCTCAGAGACGTGCTCCCCGAGTTGCCCGAGCTTCGTATCGTCGAGCACTCGCTGCCGGCAGACACGGCCATCGAGCGCTCACTGCGCGTCGAACTGGCGCAGGCGATGGCTGGCGCAACACTCGATCGAAACATCGATGCGCTCGACGACGACCAGCTTCTGGGGATGGTTCAATCGAGCATGGTCGCGTTTTCGACGGTGCGGCGCCTGATCGGCCGAGCGAAAGTCGAGGGCGTCGCCGAACTGGTGAGCGACTTTCTCGAAGACAACCTCGACGAGAAACTCATCGTCTTCGCTCATCATCGCGAGGTTATTCGTGACCTCGCCGAGCGGCTCAAGGCTTATGCGCCCCTGGTGATCACCGGAGAGACGAACGCTCGAAACCGCGAGATGGTGATCGGCGCTTTCCAGGCGAACCCCAAGCGCCGTTTGATCGTTCTCGCCATCGAGGCTGCCGGGGAGAGCATCACGCTTCATGCGGCGCACAACGTCGTCATCGCCGAGATGTCGCCTGTGCCGGCGAAGAACCACCAAGCGATCGCCAGAGCGCACAGAAATGGACAACGTAACGCTGTTTTAGCTCGTTTCGTGCTTCTCCCTGGAACTCTCGACGCCCGCTTGGTGTCCATTGTTGCCCGCAAGACCCGCGAAATCGCGCAAATCGTTGACAACACCCCTGTGCAACGTGCTACAAGAGTTGACTTTCCAGATGCCATATGACATCTTAAACCAAGTGAGGACACAGATGACCAACATATCCATTACATTTCAAGGCGCTAACTGGCTCGATATCGCCCTGCAGATGCGCAGCGCGCTGGACGTGAAGCCTCTTCCGGCGTTCGACGAGTTCCCCGACGACGTCGAGGAATTAGCTAAGTCCCTTCCCGAACCTGTTCCCGAGGCCCCTGTCGAACCCCTTTCCGCGCCCAGTCGCACGAGGAAAACCAAGCCCGCGCCGGCGCCCGAGCCCGAGGCGGCGAAGCCCGCTCCCGTTCCTCCCCCCGCGCCTCCCCCCGCGCCTCCCGCGCCCCCTCCTCCCGTGCGCGAGCTTCCTCCTCTCGATGTGCTCAAGGGCGTCGTGACCCAGGCCGTGCGCCTCGCTCAGAAGAAAGAACAAGGCGCTTCACCTAAAATCCTGGAGTTGCTCCCGGCGTTCAAGACCAAGACGGGCCTTGGGTTCGTGATGGAGGCGACCGACGCGCATAAACAAGCGCTCGCCGACCTGATCGAAGCGGCCGGGCTCGCCGAGCCGGTGGCGTGATCCTAAGACAAAGCCAATGTCGTCTCAGCGCCACGCCCGTCTCGGCCCCTCGTCCAGCGACATCTGGCTGAATTGCACCGGCGCGCCCGCGATGTGGGCGACGCGCCCGCCGCGCAAGGTCGGGTTCGCCGCGCACGAGGGCGTCTTGGCGCACACGCTCTGCGAGGCGGCGCTGACCATCCACGCGGTGCCGTGGAAAGAGGGTGCGACATTCGACGTCGACGGCGACTCGATCCAGGTCACGCCCGAAATGCTCAACGCTGTGCAACTGTTTGCCGCCACCACCGGGTCGATCTCCGACGCTTCCCAGTGGCGCGTGGTCGAGGGCGAAGTGTCGCTCGCGTGGATCTGGACCCTGCTCGGCGAGGAGCCGCCCGAAAACGTGTTTGGAACCTCGGATTTCGGCGCCTGCGACGGGTTCACTCTCTATGTGCTCGACTTCAAGTTTGGCCGGGGAAAGGGGGTTCGGGTGGACCGCAACACCCAACTCTTGCTCTACGCGCTCGGCCTCTACGGCAAGCTGGTGCGCGAGCGCCCCGACCTGGCCCAAACCATCGAGAATGTGTGTCTGGTGATCGTGCAGCCCCGCGCCGGTGGACAACCCGTGCGCACCTGGACGATCTCGCTGGGCGATCTCCTCTACTGGGGCTATTCGACGTTCAAGCCGAGCGTCGAGATCATCGCCAACGGGGGAGGGCCGCTCGTGCCCGGCAACCACTGTTTTTTCTGCGCCGCCAGCATCGACTGCCCTGTGTACGCGAGATACCGGACGCAGCGCTCGATCGACAGCTTCCCCGACTACGATCCCGAACTCGACGCCGAACTGGAGACGATCTGATGGCTACGCCCGATCAGATCCTGGGCGTTCTAGGCGCGCTCAATGCGCGTGACCAATTCCGCGAGCGGCTCAAAACCGTCGCGGGATACCGGAGGGCGATGGCGCCCTTCTCAACCGACCAAACCGACTCAACAGACCAAGAGGACATCACCGTGGCTATGCACTCGATCCTGACGCCGCCCGGCGTCTGCTCTTTCCCTCATCTCGTGAAGCCGAGGGCCATCGTCGAGGGCGCTGACTTGCGCTTCTCGCTCACCATCATCTTCGACAAGAGCGCACAAAAGCGCCCCGAGTTCGCCAACCTCCAGAAGGGTATCGACGAGGCGCTAAAAGCGCGCTGGCCCGCCAAGTTGCCCACTGGACTGATCTCGCCTTTCCACGACGGCGCGGAGAAAGCAGGCTTGTACGAAGGTTACAAAGCCGGCGACATCTTCATCTCGCCGTGGACCAAGACTCAGCCCGGTTGCGTCAACAGCCGGCGCGAGGACATCATCGACTGGTCCGAGTTCTACGCGGGTTGGATTGTGCGCGCCAACGTTCGCCCGTTCGCCTACGACACCGTGGGGAAGAAAGGGTGTTCGTTCTTCCTCGAAACCGTGCAGTTCCTCAAGCCCGGACCTCGTCTTGATGGCCGCAAGCCGGCCAACTTGTCGTTCCCCGAGGACGACGAGGGCGAAGAAGAACCCATCTAAAAACAATCTTCGCGGGCCGCGCTTAACGCGGCCCGCATCTTGGCGAAAGGAACACCCCTCGTGGACGAAACCTCCGAGCACGTCGAAGACTACAGCCACGTCAGCGAGACACGCCGTGTCTCCGAACACTATGCGCTGCCGCATATCGGGAGCCTCGCCGCCATCGAGGCCGCGCTGCGCCATCCGTCGACGCCGGCGTCGCGTCATCCCCTCCTAGTTGAGCGGGAGTTCACCCACGGTAATTTCAGCGCGACGGCGCTGATCGCTCAGCGCTTCAAGGACGTGGCGCGCAACACGCCCAACTGGGGTTCGAACCTCACCGACATCCAGCGCGAGAGCCTCGAAGCGATCTTCACCAAGCTCGCCCGCATTCTTTCGGGCAACCCCCACCACCTCGATCATTGGCGCGACATCGAGGGCCAGGCGCATCTCGTTAGCGAGACGCTGGAGTGACTAAAGTCGTCTCGCTCGATTTCGAACTGGCGGGTGTACTCGATCTCTCCGACGTAGGCGCGGACGTGTGGACTAAGCGCCCGGACACGGTCCCAATCCTGTGCGGGTTCGCGCTCGATCACGCCGAGCCTGAGAGCTTCGAGTTCGACATGCTCGATTTCGCTTGGCCTAATCCCACCGAGCATGGGTTCGCGCACAAGAAGCGCGCCACCTTGCTCGATGCTGTTGTCGGCGGCGCGGAGCTTCATGCTTGGAACGCCAACTTCGAGTGGAACGTCTGGAACAACATCTGTGTCCCACGCTTTGGCTGGCCTGCACTCCCCATCGAGCGCTTTCACTGCACCATGTGCGCAGCGGCATGCGCCGGCTTGCCCATGAGCCTCGACGAAGCGGCGATCGCGGTGGGTTCGCCTTATCTCAAAGACAAAACCGGCCGCGCCTTGATGAAGCGCATGGCCCGGCCCCGCTCCTTGAACCCGCTGCGCTGGTGGCACCGCGAAGACCGCGCCAAGGTCAGAGACCTGGTCGCGTACAACATCGACGACGTGAGGGCCGAGCGCGAGGTTCACATGCGCATCCCGCGCATGACCAAGCGCGAGCGCGAGATCTGGCTCGTCGACCAGCGCATGAACGCCCGCGGCTTACCCGTAGACGACGTTTTGCTCACCGCTCTGAGCGCAATCACGCTTCGAGAACTTCTAGACCTCAACGCGGTCATCGCTTCGCTCACTAAGGGCGCAGTCACCAGCGCGACGCAAAACTCCCGGCTCCTCCAATGGGTCCAGGCTGGCGGCTACCCTCACGCCTCGCTCGACAAGGACACGCTCTTCCCGTTCCTGGGCACGCCCGCCTTCAGCGCGCTTACGCCCGAAGTGCAGGACGTTCTGCTCACCCGCGCCGAAGCGGCCAAAACCTCGACGGCGAAGTTGATTTCGCTCGCCAACTACGCTTCGCACGACGACTACGCCCGCAACCTCGTGCAATATGGCGCGGCGGTTCGGACGCTCCGCTGGGGAGGGCGCGGCCCGCAGATCCAGAATTTCCCCCGCCCCGTGATCCGGCACGTCGATCTCGCCATCGAGGAGATCCTCCTTGGAGCTGACGGCGACACGCTCCGGCACATTTTCGGGCGGCCACTCGATGTGGTCTCCTCGTGTCTGCGCGGCGTGTTCCAGGCCCCGGAGGGGTTCTCTTTCGTCGTGTGCGACTACCACGCCATCGAGGCTATCGTCCTGGCGTGGCTGGCCGAGGACGAACCCCTCCTCGACGTGTTTCGCCGTGGCGACGACGTCTACGTCGCCACCGCCGCCGCTATCGGCTCGACCGATCGTCAACTCGGCAAAGTGCTTCGTCTCGCGGCCGGGTTCGGCATGGGTCACGTCAAGTTCCAAACGACAGCCGCGTCGCCGGCCTATCGGGTGTTGCTGAGCCTGAGCGAGGCCAAGAACGCCATCGACGCTTTTCGCCAGGCCAACGCGCTCATCGTCTCGCTGTGGCACGCGTGCGAGACGTGCGCCCGCAAGGCGATCCTGAGCCCCAGCGACGAGTTCCCCTACAAGCGCCTTCGCTTTCGCATGGCGAACCCCAAAGGACGCCTTGCAGGGTCGCTTCTCATGACGCTCCCGTCCGGGCGCAACCTCGTCTATCGCAATGCTCGATTAGAGAATGGGCGCATCGTGTTCTGGGGCGTCGACCAGGTCACCAAGCAGTGGCGTCAACTCGACACCTACGGCGGGAAACTGGTCGAAAACGCCACGCAAGCCGTCGCCCGCGATCTCCTCGCCGACGCCATTGTCGATCTCGATGCAATCTACCCCGATACGCTCTGCACCACCGTGCATGATGAAATCGTCGCTCTGACCGCCGAAGACGGGTCCGTTCTTCTCAAGCTCATGCGCGACGTGATGACCAATCCCAAGCCGTGGGCCAAAGGCATGCCGTTGTCGGCGAAGGGGGCCATTGTCAAACGATACGGAAAGCTATGATCGGAAATGCCCTACCAGCACGACGTCATAGCCCTGTTCGACCTCGGATACGGTCCCCGGTTGATTTCGGTCACGCCCCCGGATTGCGACCTCGCGCCGGGCACCAAGATCGCCCTCAAGGACCGGGGCAAAGCCCCTGGGTATCTGACCCCCGGCGGCTGGACCGGCGCGAGCGTCAACGACCCCAGACACCGTTGTCACGACTACGCCGTCGCTAAGAACTGGCGCGACAATTGGGGCGCCAACACTGGGTTGGTCGCTGGACAAGGGCTCGTCCTCGTCGACAACGATCAAGGGGGAGAGTTCAGTCGAGTGCTTCGTGCGCTCTTGCCCGATGCGCCGCGACGCTATGTGCTCGACCCCAAGCACGAGCGCGACGCTTTTCTCGTGCGCGTCGTCGACGGCGACACGATGGAGCCCGAAGACGTCGCCAATGCCGATCCCAAGTTCCGCAAGGGCTTGATCACCCGCGGCATTCAGATCCTCGCTAGGAGCAAACAAGCCGTGATCGCTGGGATTCACCCCGGCACGCGCATGCCCTACGCCTGGGAAAACGAACTCCCTCCGCTCGATCGAGTCCCTGCGATTACGCTTCTCCGGTTCGAAAAGATCCTCGAGGAGTTCGTCGAACAAGTTCACACCCTTGGCTGGGAGCCGATCACCCGTAAACTCGTGTCTGCGCCCATGTCTGCGCCCCCTGCGACAGAGCATAAGATTTCTTATGGCGACGCGCTCGCCGAAGCCGAAGCGCTCCTCGCCGAGATCCCCAACCGCGATGTCGCCCCCGCCGACGCCAACGCCATCGACCAGTGGCTCGACGTCACCCTGAACTGGCTCTCGGTGGGCTACGCCTTCGCGGCCTTTATCCCTTCGCGGCGGCACACCCCCGAGGCCCGGGCCGCGTGGCTTAACTGGTCCGACGGGCGCTTTCAGAAAGACTGGGGTTCGGACACGGTCTGGGCCAGCATCGTCCGCCAGGACTTGCGCTATGGCGAGACCGCGCTCCTCGACATCGTGCGCCAGTTTCGCCGCGCCCCGATCGACTTCCCCGATCTCGACCCGGCCGAGTTCCCCCCGGACGAACCCCCTCCCGCCCCAAAGGCGAGGCCGATCTGGGACGAACTCAGCGCCCGCTGGGCCTATTGCAAGGCCAAGGGGTTCGTCGACATGCACACGGGCCGCGCCTACGACAAGGACGCTTTTTCCAACGACGAAGCGAACCGGGCGAAGGCGCTGTGCCGTGAACTGGGCGTCAAGGGCAAAGCAGTGAGCGCAGCCACCGTGTTCCTGCGCCAGCCTGACCGGGTTTCGGTGTTCGACCTGACCTACGCGCCCGGCGAGGGGCAGTTCGTCGCGTCTGCGGACGTGAAGCTGCCGTCATTCAACCGCTGGAAGGCGACGACGATCCCAACCGAGCCGGTCGCTAAGCCGCACATTCAGAAGTGGCTCGATCACCTCGAATTTGTGCTTGGGTCGCCGGAGGAGCGTGATCGTTTCTTGCGCTGGTGCGCTTTCGTCGCCCAATATCCCGAACTCAAGCCAAACTGGCACTTCCTGGTGATCAGCGACGCCGGGCTTGGCAAAGACACCATGACCGCGCCGCTCAAATTGGCGGTGGGCAAAGACAATTGGGAAGACATTCTCAGCTACGCCCTCGCCGGCGACAGCAGTCAGTTCAATCCGTGGGCCGAGCACAAACTGGTCATCATCGGCGAGACGGCGCAGTCGAAGCGCGACGTGCTCGAAGTCGCCAACCGCCTCAAGCCGCTCCTGGCCGCGCCCCCGGACTCCCTGACCATCAACAAAAAACATGTGAAACAATATCAGATCCCCAACCGCGCCGCTGTGATCCTGTTCTCCAACAGCCAGAACCCGCTCTACCTGGAGCGCGGCTCGCGGCGCGTCCACGTCGTCAATCGCCTGAAGCAACCGGCGCGTGATCCCGCTTACTACTTGGATATGCACAAATGGCTCGACGATGGCGCCGGGGCCCTGTGCGCGGCTTATCTCCTGACACTCTCCTTGAGTGACGCCGAGATCGCCGAATTCAAAGGCGTCGCGCCCTCGACCCCCGACAAAGTCGAATTGGAGGAACAGAACGTGGCTCCCCCGCTGGCGGCGCTGGAAGACTTGATCGCCGACGCCCGCGCCGGGATCACGGCAGACACGCCCCACACCCTGGTGGCGTCGGCGCAGGAACTGGCGGGGTATCTCAAGCTTCGCGACATACGGGTGACGGCGCAGAGCATCGGCGCGTGGCTCTCGACCATGTCGGGGGTTCATCGTCTCCGCGTTTCCAGGGACCGTCGCTGCGGCGTGGTCAGCGCCGTGATCAACGGCGTCACCCACTCGGGGCGCTTATGGGCGCTCGCCGAGACGACGGCCGACGGGCGTAAGTGGTCTTTGCTGAGCGACGCCGAGATCATCGCCATCTGGAAGAACCTCGCTTCTCCCAAGGCGGGTACGATCATCCCGTTTCCGTCCAAGGCGGGAAGCGAATTCCCCGACGAGGACAGGGTGTAATGTCTTGACAATATCAGACATTGAGACTAAGTCTGTTACAACAAGTGAAGGAGCTTCTTTCTAATGTCCAGCGCCCTGCGCAAAGCCGTAATCACCCCGCCGGTCGAACGGCCCGTCTCCATCGCCGGTCTCGCCGAACGTCTCGGTGTGCCGCGACAACGCATCTACAACCTCGTTAGACGGGGTCAGATCAAGGCCGAGCCCCTTAGTGGCACGCTCATCGTTCAGCCCGAGGAGGCGACGCGCCTGATCGAGGCGGCGATCCGCGTCGACACTCGTAAAGGCACGCGCCTCGTGTTCGATTTCATCTAAACTCGCGGTGACGCATTCGCCGCTTGTGGGCCCGGGGACGGCTTGGGAACCCCTCCTACCGTCCCCGGGGTTCGTCTCATGCCCCTGCGCCTGATCGTCGACAACCAACCCTCCGGGGAGATCCTCAAGGACGAGGGCGTCGCCCTCTCGCTCAAGGGCATCGATCCGGGCTTTCGCCGGAAGTGGGAAGACACGGTCTACGATCTTCTCGAGGGCTGGAAGGGCATCGCCGAGGAAATTCGCCTCGCCCTCGAGGCGCAGGGCTTCAAGGCCAGGCACAAGAACTGGTGGGGGACGTTGACCAGCATGAGCATCAAGCGCGGCGCGCTGCGCAAGACTTATCCCCCGGAAATCTGGAACGCCAGAGACCCGAAGGGCCATATCCGCGAGTGCCGCGTCTTGATTAGGACAAATTTGCTTTAGCGTTCCCTGTTCGTCTCTTATGAGGTTTGTACATGATTTGTTCCTCGCTCCTACGCGTGTCGCTGTTCCTGCTCGCCATGGCGTCGCCAGCCCAGGCGCCGGCCCAGACACTGGACCCGGAGCGCTTCTCCTTCTTTCAGAAGGTCGGCGTCTTCAAGCAGGCGGCGAAAGTGTGCGACGACCGCGACCTCGACCGGGCTGTCGTTCATGTCCTCAACTCCCCCGAAGTTCAAACCGTGAAGGGCGACGACACGACTGCCGCCGCCGGAGTGGTGACGGGCGTCGTCATGTTCAACCGGCGCGTCGCCGAGCAGGGGTTGGGGTTCAACTGCGCCCTCGTCAAGGAACTGGCGCGACGCGACGGCCTTCTTTAGCCGGGGGTATAATGTCAAAAGCGAAGATGTATGCGCGGCCGGTCTCGACCGGCAGCCGGTGTCCCTCGTGCGGCGTGGTGGCGCGCTCGCACTTCTCCGGCGATCCTGAACCCCCTCGGCCGGGCGACCTGACCCTGTGCCACGATTGTTACTTTCTCGGCGTCTATGACGAGCGTCTCAGGGCGCGCCCGATGACGGCTGAAGAGACCGCCCGCTTGCAGGGCTCGCCGGAGATTCTGAGCTTTCTCGCGAAGCTTCATCAACAAAAGGAAAAGCTGTCATGAGTTCCCCGCCCGGCACGTACCGCCCGCCTGGATCGAAGGTGATCCTTCCCGATCCGGGCGGATATTTCAGCCCCGCCAACGCGACGGCGCCGACGCTCGACCCGCCTGGGACTTATAGCTCCCCCTATGCGCTCGCTCGTACTTTTGTGGATTGGCAGAACAACACTCCAGACACGATCAGCGTAGCCTACACCAGTCAGACCGCGGTCGAGAATTTCTACGGTGTCTCCAGCCAGGAAGCCGCGTGGTCGCGGGCGTTCTTCGCCGGCTACGCCAACGTTCCCGGCGTGACTGCCTATTTTACTCGCGAAAATTTTGGGCAACGACCTCACTTAATCGGCGGCAACATCAACGCCATCGTCGCGGCGAACAACTGGGGCGCCGTCAACGGGCCGATCACGATCGTCTTCAACAACTGGACCTACAACGGCAACGTCAATCTCTCGGGGGCAATCTCGTCGGCCGACGCCGCCATTAAGTTGTACACCGCGATCAACAAGAACCGCCCCGTCCTCGCGACCTCTCACAACGACACGATCACGGCGCAGTCGGTGGCGTTCACCGGGCACTTCTCCCATGGCGCGCAGCTGGTGGTGAACGCGATCACGCCCGGGGTCACGATCCCGATCGGCGGCATCATCAATGGTAATGGCGTGATCGCAGACACGCCGAGCGCGAACACGCTTATTTTTCAGCACGACGGCGACCCAGGGGGCGTCGGCGATTACTCTGTGTTCGGCCAAAATTGGGTTCCGCCCGCGGGTAAACTCTCGGGCGAGCCGATGACCGAGACTTACGGGCTACTCACTGTGGGCTCGGTCCAGTCGGGCAGCATGCAGGTCGGCGAGGAGGTCAACGGCCCGGGCGTGCCTCTGTTCACTTATCTCGAACAAGACCTCGGCCCCGCGCCCGGCGGCGGCGAGAACTGGTTGGTCAACAACGCCATCAACGCGTCGGGCAATTTTAGTTTCCTCGCGCCGGAGCTTACGGTGCAGGACAACGAGGTCGCCGGGCGAACCCAAAACAACAGCTACTTCATGATCCAGCCGCAGGGGGCGAGTGGGTTCAATCAGAACCCCTCGACCTTGAGTTACGCCACGGGGACCGCGGCGGACGAGCTTGCCCTGTCGCAGGCGTTTGGGGCGATCGACAGCGCTCTCGGCGGCGAGCACCAGAGCGTCAATACCTCGATCAACGGCATGATCACCAATGTCGATCAATTTGGGAATCCGATCCACTTTGGTTCGTTCGCGAGCCTGGACCCGCGCCTCAACGACAACATCGCGGCGTGGATCGATAGCCAGCCGGGCGTCGCGTACCAATTGTTCACGGTGAAAGCCCCTGCTGGACAAGCGACGGCGGTGGCTGACCCAGTTGGGTCGTGGAGCAACGCAGGCGCGTCAAGCCCGACGTGGGGCTCGCCGCCGGCGCCGCAACATCTAGGGCTGACTCACATCCAATCGGGATGGGAACTCGTCGGATAGTGGCTTTTAACCTGTCTTGGCAGCCCCATGCGGGCATGTCCGCGACCGAGACGCGAGCTTTGGTCGTGCATAGAGGGTCGCTCTACGCCGGCCTGGGCCAGTGGTGCAACGACGGGCCGCCAATGGGCCCGCAGATCATTCGGCTCGACGCTGCCTCGGGAGCGTGGCAGCTCGAGGCGAGTTTTCCCATCGATCCGGTGAACCGGATCGCGATCGCGTGTCTGGCCGAGCTTCACTTTCCTACTGCGAACCTTACTACGTTGGTTGCGGGGTTCTTCGGCGGCTCCGCGGTTGGCCTCAAGACCCCGGCCGGGTGGGTGGTAACGCCCATCGGCGACCGGCGTGGGCAGATCAGGAGCTTCATCGCGCATAAGGACTCGATCACCGGCGTGGATATGGCGTTCGCCGGCGCGGATAGCGGCATCTATAGCGGGGTCTACGACACCGTCGTTCCGGGCGAAATCCAATGGGCGACGACGCCGGAGCTTGACACGAGCGGGTTTCCTCCGATGTCAGGTGGACACCCCGAGCGGGTCATGTCGATGGCCGAACTCCGGGGCGTGCTTTACGCCACGGTGGGACAGCGCATCTACAAGCGTGTCGATGGCGGGCATTCGAGTTGGACCAAGATCTGGGACAACCCGCTCCCGGGCCGATCGCAGTCGGGCCTGCGCGGGCTGACCCCGATCGCTAACGATCTTTGGTTCGGCGTCGAGGGCACCCAGTGTCGTATCGCCAGTTTCGACCCGACGACTGGGGCCAGCCAGACCCAAGTCGACATCTCGGGGCCGCATAACTACTACCAGATTGTGGCCTATAACGACATCTGCCAGATCGACGTCAGCGGGCAGAGCGCACTCTTAGCGGGCCTCGACGGCAAGGCTTCGAGCCCGGCGAAGTATCTCGCTTTTTATAACGGGGTCTGGGGGAAGTTCGATATTCCTTCGCTCGTGGCGCACCCGATGCGCTCGGTGCGCACCATCGTCGGCTCGCCGTTCACTTCCAGCGAGGTTTATTTCGGTGGCTACGACTGCAACTCCGACAGGTCCAGCAACACCGCGTGGGTGGCGACGGCGTCTACCGCAGACGCGTTGCGCCCAGGATGAACACCCACGCGAGACTCACGCCAACGAGCCAGACGACAGGTACGATCCACCACATTCGATCATTCATTGCAGGAAACGGGCGCACGAGCGAGGGGCTTTGCTCTGTCGTTGCCCGCTCGGACCGGGATGGCGGCACGGCTGCGCCGTGGCGGTCTACGAGCGTCTGCGCTCGACGATCGACGACAAGCGCCTGGCGAGCGCCATGAAGGAGCGCGGCTTACTGGCCAAATAAGCGCCGCACGCCCCGGATCACTCGGCGCGGTAGATTTTCATGGCCGCGCACCACGTGTCTGTGCTTCGTTACTGCTCCCCCTCGTTCGAAGGGGGGACCGAGGGCTCCTCGATCGAGGGCTCGTCCTCCTGATGAATGTCCGGGACCAGGCTCTCTTCGGGCGCGGCCTCGTCGGGGGCCCCCAACGTCGCCGGCGCTGGGAGGCGACCTTTGACGATCCATGCGGTGTTCCTCGTCGGCACTGCAACTAGCGGTGGAATCGTGCACGGCGAGGTTGTACACGGTGTCTGCGTGGTCGATTTGTTCGCATCGAAGCCGCCGCAGTAGACCATGCAATCCTGCCCCTTCGCGTTGCACTCGCTTGGGAACGGGCTCGCCACACAGTCCCTAACCGCTGTCATGGGCTGGCTAGTAACCGCTGGAAGGTGAACGAGCTGGTAGTTCGTCGCGGAATTGCGCAGGAACAGCATTCCCTCACCCAGCATGAGTTGCGTCGCGTTGACCAATTTGCGCGCCATTCCCGGCGTCGGCTTGCCGGGGAGCCAGCTTTCAAAACCTAAGATCCGCCGCCCCGCGCCGTCCGCCCCGTACCAAAGCGGCATCGGAGCGTTGTAAGCGACGATCTTGTAGCCGCTGTTCGCGGGGGCCCAGAGCTTGTCGAGGTACTGGTCGACGTTGAACTCGACTACGCTTTGCGCTGTCACCGGGTCGAGCCGGGTGACGTGGGCGTTGGCGACTTCGGACCCGATCAGCAAGACCTGGTTTCCCTGGTACATGATCTGGGTCATCCCGCGCAGACCGCTTTCGCCCTGACCTGCCAGCGGATCGTCCCAGAACCGTACCCAACGCGCTTGACAAGCGCCGTTGACCTCGACCTGGCTCGGGCCGGAGCACTTGCCGATCGGGCCATCTGTCCGCTTGAACACGCGCCAGCACGCGGAGGCGAACATCGCGCCCCGCGCCTCGGCGAAGCCAGTGATCCGGCCTCCTCCAGAGCACAAGGGGAGGTTCATATTAACGGTGTTCAATTCGGGTGTCTGCGCCCACGCAATCGGGGTTTTCCCGGCCGGGCGGGAGTCGGCGAGTTGGCCCCTGAAGATGCCCGGTTTTCCCCCGGCAAAAGCAAACGTGGCGTTGGCGACGAGGTCTTTATGAACGCCGAACGTCCTGATTTGGCCAGATCCGAAATCCGTTTTGTACCACTTCTGGTCAACCTCATTGCGGGAATAGGCGTTCGCCCCCGACCATGTCGCCGCCGTCAGCACCGAGACGTCGACCGGGGAGCCGTTCTTGCTTTGAGTGAAGCGCAGGCTCGCGAGCCCGCCGGTCGTGGTGCCTGCGCCGCCGAAACTAATTTCCAGGCGCCAAGGCTCGTCGGGCCCATCGAGCCGCAGGATGCTCGCCGAGCCTTTCGGCGAGCCCTGGTCCATCCACGCGCCGGCAGCCACGTAGAGCTTGCCTCCGTAAGGGACAAACTGCCTAATCTCGGTCTGGTTGAGGATTTTCCCGTTCGGGTCCGCGCCGCCAGGGACGAAGCTCTCTTGCCACCCGGTGTCTGTCCCGCCGCCGTTATCACCGCCCCCGCAGTCGCACTGGGCAAAAGCGGGCGTCGACGAGGAGGCCAGGAGCGTCAAAGCCAAGAGTGCTTTTCTCATTAAAGTCTCTCCTTTTGTCTCACTTAGGCGGCTCTTTCGGGTGGCCGAGCCAATGCGCGACGATCGCGCCGAACGCCGCGGTCAGGCCGCCGATGACGCCCGAGGTGATCTCATCGTTGGGGACGGTGAAGAACAAGCAGAACACCACGGTGCCGACGAAAGCGAGGACGATCAGAAGGCTGATCGTCAGCACGCCCATCGTCGGATCGAATCGGCTCGCGACAACCACCAGAATTATGGTGAATACGATCGCGAACGCGATGCCGACCGTGTCCGGGTAGTCGAGCATCTTCGGTATTGGCGGCAGGTGGACGACGTCGTTCAAGTGTTCATCGCCCCGATGTCGTAGAGGCCCCCGGTGACCTGGCTCGGAAGCGTCTGCCCGGGCCCGGCCGAACCCCCCACGAAGGTCTGGTTGCCTATTTTCACCCGGTTCTGCGCCGCCAAGGCGGGAGCCCAAGACGGGGGCTTCGGCATGTAGCCATAATAGTGCGTCGCACCGCCGGTCGGGTCGAGGATCAAACCACTATAAACTTTGTCCACGATGTCGCCGATGTTGCGATAAGCGTTGGCCAACAGCGGGTTGGGGTCGTTGGGCGAGAGGTGTTGCGCCGTCGGGTTGCTCTCGGGGACACCGGGAGGATTCCAGGGCGAGAACTCGTGATAACCCCGCGCAGCGTCGCGAGGGTTCGGGACACCCGCAAGCACGACGCCGGAGACACCGTTGCCGTACCCCCCGGCGGCTACGCGATTGAGGATCGCGCTGGCGACGCCGGCCTTGCCCAGAGCAGGTTCTCCCGAAGCCTCGCCATAGATCGTCTTGATCAGGAGATCGCGATCCCGCGGGTCGAGGGGAGTTCCCCCCGCGGTGGAGGGCGTCTGGCCGGGAAAGAACTGGTTCGTGACGTCGTTGCTGTCTGGCATGTTAGTCGTTCTGTCCAGGAGGTTGAAGCCCTTCCCGCTGCCGTTGCAGATATTGCTCTTCACTAAACAGGCTGCCCGATCCTCCGGGACGCGTGACTAGCGTCGGCGACGTGAGCGGCATGGCGGCGGAAGGGCCACCGCCGGGAGGAGGGTTCAGCAACCCAGTCATGCCTTTCGGCGTCAGTTGGTTGACTTGATCGCGGAACATCTGCGCGTCGTTGCTGGCGCTGCGGATCAAGCCGCGAACCCTGTCCGCCTGATCCGAATCGTAGAAAGGTGAATTGAGGGTAGTGGCGCGGTTGAGCATACCAGTCAGTGTGCTGATCAGTTGAAGCCGGTCATCGAGCAGACTCTGCATATGCGCCCGCGAGCCTAACTGCGAAGGCGGCGGTTGGTCGTTTGCAGGCGCGGGCATGTAGGGCGGCCCTGTGATGGGACGCGTGATATGCCAAGGGCCAATGACCATGTTTTTCAAGATGTCGCTGATCTCAGCCATTTCACCTCCCGAGGAGCCCGGTCATGCCGGGCGTGAACGAAGAGGGGACACGCGGGCCCATCATCCCGGCGTTCAGGAACCCCGGAGGGGGAGGCATGATCGGCGCCCCATTGGGCATGAGCGTGGGCTGCGGCGAGCGGGCGTCAGGATAAGGCGGGATCAGCCCGGGGTGGGGAGGCGCGGGCTGAGGCGTTCCGAGAGGCGGGTTCTTGGCGCTGTACTGCGAGGGCCTGTTGGTGGGAGGAACTGGTGGTTTTCTTAGTTGTCCAGGGGGAGGTTTTCTCATCAATTGCGGCGAGCCCGGCGCCGGTGTCTGCGGCGCCTGCGGCGCTCGCTGAACACCCCCCTTCACACCCGATCCGGGTGTCACTCTTTGCCCCGAGTTATTCGCGGTCTCGGTCGAACCCCCTACGGTCGAGGCCATCGAGGAGAGCGCGCTGGCGACTGAAGATCCTGCCATGAGCTTATCCGAGACGCGGGAACGCGAGGCCGGGCTGTATCACAGCGGGTCTGCGCGGGTCGTAGGGGTTGCCCGGCTGCGCGCCGCCGATGACGCCCAGCATCGCCGTCATGCCCGGCGCGCCCGCCGTGATGCTCGGCGCGACGTTGGGGTTCTCGAGCATGGGGTCGCTCGGCGTCGCCGCGAGCATGCCCAATTGCGAAGCCAGAGGCGTCGCCCCGACGCCTGCGGCGATGTTCGCCGGCACCGGGTTCGCGGGCGGGGGCGTGAAGTCTGCGCCCAAAGCCGGGGCCCGAATCGCAGGTTGATCCATCGAGGCGTCGGTTATCGCGCCGGGCGCGCCGGAAGTTATGCCCTCGACGCCCCCTGCGAGGCTCCCTAGGGCCGTGCTCAGGGCCGATCCGATTTGCGCCAGGTCGCTGGGCGGCGCGGGGGCGGCGCCTGTTCGCGGAGACACGCCCCCTGCGCCTGACGCGGCGGCCTTGGCGGTCCCCGGAACGAAATGGCCATTGGCGTCGAGCGACCCGACCGCGCTCCCGTTGGCGATGCGCCGATCGGAATTGTCGATCTTGGGGCGCTCGTATTGCGTCACCCAGATCCGGGCCGCTTCCTCCGGTGTCCGCGCCTTCTTGAGCGCGTCGAGCACACCGGGTTGAAAGACTGCGCCCTGAAGGTTTCCGGTAAGCTCGCCCACCAAGTATTCGGCTTGAACCTGCGGATCGGTGACCGGCTTGCCTTCGCGCTGCGCGATCTCTTCCAGCGCCCAGCGGCGAGGCCCGTTCCACTGCCCGGCCCCGACCGAGCCTCCCGGGTCGTTCGGATTGTAGGCAGCGGTGTTGAGCGACGGGCCGCTCTCGCCCGCGAGGCCCCACAGCGCGCCGAGCGCCTGCTGGGGGGAGAGGCCCGCCTTGACGAGGGCGTCGAAGAAGATCTGACGGTTGTCGGCGCCTTGGGCGACCGCGCTCGCGGCTAGCTTTGGGTCGTAAGCCGCCCACATCTTGTTGACGTCGCCGGTCGCCTTGCCGGCTTTGAGGGCGTCCAGAAGCTGGGGCGACGTTTCAAGCGGCTGCGGCGGCAGCTGCCAGTGATTGTATTCGGCGGCGTCTTGCTGGCCGTAGGGGTTCGATAGGCCGTTGGCCGCCGCGATCTTGGCCCATTGGAGCGCGGTTGAACTCCCCGCGGCTCCGATTCCAGACACGTCGGCGGCGAGGCCGTATTCGTGCGACGATTGTTGCTTGAGGTCGTAGGCCGAGGGGTGATCGGAGGGTTCGCGATAGCCCGAGAGCAACGAGACTTGAAGTCCTTGGGCTTTTGCCTGCTGGATCGCCGTCGCCAGGCGCACGGCGAAATCGGGGTTCATGTAGGCGACGTCGCCCGGGCGGTTGCGGTGGAAGCTCAGTCCACTGAGAAATGTCCGAGCTTCGTCGGGGGTCATTGCGGCGGGTTCTGGCCGGCGCTGATGCGGACGCCCAATGCGTCGAAGGCCGAGGGCGGGTTGTTCTGGTACTGCAAGATGTTCTGAGTCGCGGCGGGAATGCCCGCGTAGAGGCTGTTAACGAGGGGCGTGCCCTGACCACGAATCGCGTTGACGAACTCGGGGTCCGACAAGCTTCGCCCGCCGGCCCCCATCGCAGCTAGCCCTCCAATCGTCCCGAAAACGTTCTTCGCTTGGTCCCCCAGCCACTTGAGCGCATACACGCTGGCTGCGGTGTTCGTTAAACCTGCCCGGTCGATGGGCACGACGGCGTTGCGGCCGAGTGTCGCAAGGTCGTTGACGTCTTGGATATTAGCGGTTGGCGCGCCTTGAGGGCCGGTGAACAACTGGGTCTGCACTGCGCCGCCGACGCCCTTGTTGGGGGCGGTTTCGTCGCCGCCCAAGTCTCTCGCCATCAGATCCGGGCGGAATGTGCCTTCCGGTGTCTGCCCGCGAGTCGCTAGCCACTGGCCGACGACGCGCCGCCAGAAGTCGTTGGGCACGATGGTGGGGTTCGCGAACGGCGCAATCCTGTCGGGCGAGCGCAGATTGTTGTTGAGCCAATCGGCGGCTTGGCTCTGACCTTTGCCCCCGGTGAAGTCGACGCCCACCGCCGGTTGGGTCTGGCCCTGGGGGCCGAAGAACTGTTCCCATCCCCCGGACTGAGGGCGTCCCCCGATCGCTTCCAGTTGTTCGCGCTGACCGCCCGCGCCGATCAAGGATTTATAGTTGGCGTTGGCGGCGTTGAACTTGTCGACCAGGGCCAGGCCCCCTCGTTGGAAGGCGGCGTCGCGCATGGCGTCGGTCATCGCCTCGTAGAGTTGGTCTTGCTGGCCCTTGGTCATCCCGGAATAGCCGGGGAGGTCCGCGCCGAGGTTGCTGCGTAGTTCCTGGAACCGCTGGTAGGGCACTTCGCCTGCGTTCAATTGCCCCCAGAACTTCTGAAAGAACGGATGCTGCGCCTCGATCGCCATCTGGCGCAGGTTGTCGAGCCGGGCGGCGTAAGCCGGATAGACGCTCGGGTCCATCTGGAGGCGCGCCGCCTCGTAGCCCGCCGAGCCGCGGTAGACGCCGCGTGCGTCGACCGGCGTGTTCGCGCCGATGCCGGGCTGGGCCGGCTGGGCCGGTTGGGTAACGACCGGCCCGACGCCTCGGCGAGCGCCCTCTTGCGCCATAAACACTTCGTGCTTGTCCGCCTCGGATAACGGCGGCGATGGCGGGGTATAAGGCGCAGGGCTAGTCGTCGCTGGCCGAGCGGGCATGCCGTGGATCAGTTGTTGCTGCTCGGTCTGCGCCCGTTGGGTGATGTTGGCCGAGCCCTGACGCGCAGCGTCGAGCAGCGACTGACCGATGTCTTCGTTACTGATGTTGCCCGGCAGCGGCGCGCCGAACACGTCGGTGGCGACTTCTTGTTGTCGCTGCCTGATGGCTTCCCTGAACTTCTCCTGCGCCGTTCGCGCCGGGGTTCCGACCCATGGCACCCCCGCCAGAGACTTCTCGAATAATCGCCCCGCGGGGCCAGACACCGCGCCCATCGTCGGCTGGATGCCTTGTCGCTCGGCGGCTTCGGACACGTCTTGCGTGGTCTTGCCGCGAAACGCCGGGGCCATGACGCGGCGAAAGAGGTTGGCCCCGCTTTCGGGCGCGCCGCCCACGAACGAACCCGCCATTTGGCCGGCCTCGCCGCCCACCGCTTCGCCTGCTTGGCCGCCGACGTAGCTCGCCCCCGAGCGAAGAAAATTCTCGACCACGGGGGTCGGGCTGGCGACCGAGAGCGCGGCGGTGTTTTCCAGCACGCGCTGGGCCGCCGAGGCGTTGGGGTCCAGTTCGGGCGTGCCCACGGCGCTGCGCACCTGACTGAGGATGGTGGGGAAGTCGGGCACGGCGTTGACGCCGGGCGCGACCTTGGCAGCCAGATGCTTGGCGACGTTGACCCCGGTTAGCCCGAGGTCAGTGGCGCCGACAAAGGGGTTCCTCTCGATGGCGGCGGTCCCGATCCGGCTGGCCGAGCCGACGACGGGCGCGGCGGCGTTGACGACGGATTGCGCCGTGGGGCTACTGGAGACAGCGCGGTTGAGCGCGTTGCCGCCGAGATTGTGATCCACCCACGCCACCACGTGCCCGTGAACGTTGTTCGGGTAGACGCCGGTGGCGCTGTAGACCTTGCCGTTGGTGGTGACGGGGGAGTTCTGTTGCGCAGCCTGCGTCATGTATTTCTGGTCGAGCGCGGCTTCGCCTTGCTGCTTGGCTTGCTGCCAATGCGCCGCCGTCGCTTCGGGCGGCATCCAGATCACCGAGCGGTCGCTCAATTCGAGCGCCCGATAGCCTGGCCCGGGGGCGCGGAGAGAAGACTCTGCCATCAGGGCCTCAACGGCACGATCTTGCCGTTCTGGATGTCAAACGTCTGCTGATCCGGTGGGGCCGGGGCTTGTGTCTGCGGTGTCTGTGACGGCGCCTGATCGCCCGTGCTCCAGCCAAAATGACGGGCGAGGGCTCTGATCGCGTCCAGCGCCGAATTCGTGTTGAGAGGCTGTGACTGGGGAAGAACCTCGTCCGGGGGCCGAGTCTTCTCGGTGCCGATCGCCTTGTATTGATTGCGCAGCTCGTCGGTGCGCTGTTTGACCGTGGCGTCGAGCGCGAGCGATTGCTTGTAGTACTCGCTCATCGGCATCTGGCCGGTGCGCGCCTGGTAAGCGAGTTGCGCCCGTGAGACCTGAAGGTCGGCGGCGGCCCTTTCGTTGGCGATGATGTTCATCAACGTCTTCTTCGGCATGTTCGCAGTGCCGAGGATCAGTTGCTCCTCCTTGATCGCCGGGCCCGCCAAACGTTGAATCCCCGCCTTCTGCCGAACGTCGGGGATCTCGGCGTTGATGATCTGCTGGATCGCGGCGTAGGTCGCGCCGATGTCGCCGGGGTGAATGTTGTAGTCGGCGAGAGTCTTAAGAACCCTCGCCGTGAGCCCCATGCCGCCGGTGTCGAGGCTCTCGGCCAGGTCTTTAAGCTGTTCGAGCTTGTTCACCATCAACTGCGCCGCGCCGCTCTCGGATACGGCCTGGTCGAGCACCTTCACGTCGCTCGCCGCCATCTCGTGGGCCGAGGTCTTCTGGCTCTCAGTCGAAGCGACGGACCCGACGTCGGCCGGCGCAGGGGTGACAGACACCACGCCCGGCGCGGGCGGTGGCGGCGCGGCCGGGGGCTGACCGGGCTTAACAGGGGGAGCAATCGTCACGTTGCCGGAAGCGTCCACCGTGCCCCCGGTGATCGGTTGATCCGCAGGATGAGGCCCGAACACGTTCTTGGCGATGTCCAGCCCGGCCGACGTGGCGATCTTCTGCGGTTGGATTTGCGCGGGGAGCGTTGGCGTCTGGCCCGCCTCGAGCTGGCGTTGATTCTCCACCGTCACTAACGGGCTGAACTGCGACGTGTCTGCGGGCATGGCGACGCCGCCGATGCGCGCTCGCTGCGCGGCGATCAGTTTTTCGGCCGCGGTAGGATCCGTGAGCGCAGTCGAACCCGCCAGCGCCGCTGCTTCGGGGTCTGCGCCGGGCATGCTGGCGGCGGCCTTGGCGGCGTCGCTGGCCGCGAGAGCCCCGCCGGTTTTGGCGACGGTGAGTTGAGTAGTGGCGCGCTCGGCGTCGAGTTCGGAAGCGGTCTTGTCCCCGCGGATAAGCTGGGCCACGTCCGAGGCGAGTTCTTCCGCGGGCAATCCGGGATGCGCCGCCTTATACATGTCGGCGGCGGCTTGGTTAGCCTTCAAACCGCCAGCGGCTTTGAGCGCGGTGATCGACGCATTCAGGTCGCCTTGGCCATTACGGATCTTGGCGGCGGACACCGCGAGTGAGGCCGGGTCTTCGTTGTACGGGTTCGTTCTCTCGTAGACGTCGGCCGCATTGCGGTTGGCGGCGTCGAGCGTCTGTTGATGCTGGATCTCCCACGCTCTTTGCTGCATCTCTGACATCAGGTTCTGCGAACGAACCATGTTGAGCGGGTTGAACGCGTTGGTCAGCGAGGTGCCCAGTCCGCCGAGAGTCTCGGCGAGCGTGTTGTCGGGGGCCTGGCGCAGGACGGGGATGTCGGCCTCCTTTAAACGCTGTAACCCGGGCTAATTGCCTTCGATATCGTGGCCGGCGTGGACCAATCGATGGGAGGCTGAAGCGCGCTCGCTACCGTGGCCGGCGACGACCAGTTGATATTCGGGTCGACGAACCCCCTAGACACGCCACTTGCGTCTTCCCCGAACATGCTCGAGAGACCGCCTGCCCGACTGATGTCGCCGATGGCGCGGGGCCCGCCGACGCCCGCCAATTGCCCGGAGACCTGGCCGAGCGTCTTAGACAGCGTCTGTTGCGCTATGGTGCCCGGCCCGATTTCGTATTGAAGCGGCTGGACTTGTTGCTGGACGCCGTAGGTCTTGAGGTTTCCCTGACGGATCGCGTTCTGAAGATTGATATCGTTGCCGCCCTGGGCGAACGCGATCGGAACCGTGGTCGCGAGGCCCCCGAACGAACCCCCGTAGGACGACGCCGTGGCGAGCGCGCCGATGCGCTTTCTCGCGGCGGCCGTCGCCTGGTTCACCGCGTTTGTCAGGCTGCCCATGAAGGTCTGGTTGCCGGTGCTCTCACCCGACAGGAGCGACGCCGAAGGCGGCCCGGCGCCTGACGCGGTGGTCGCGCCAGGCTGAGTGTAGAGAGAGTTCAGGCGGCCTTGCTCGGTGGTCTGGGACTGCGCCTGCGCTTCCGGCGAGACTTTGCTGAGCGTGTCCTGCTGGGCGTTGGTCGCCTTCTGGCGCGCCGCGTCCTCGGCTTGCGCCTGGTCGTTGTGGATCTTTTGCTGGTAGGCGACCCACTGGTTGTTGGCGTCTTGCTGGGCTCGATTGGTCGCCTCCAGCCCGGCCGCCGCCTGGCCCCCCTCGTAGATGCCCGCGCCGGCCGAGAGGGCCGCGCCGGCGAGAGTGACCATGCTGATTGGATCGCACAAGTTAGTAGCCTTGCGTGGTTTGGCCGTAGTCCTTCTGACCGCCGGGCGTGGCCGCCGCGCCCCCGGCGTTGGGATTGATGTACGAGGTGGGGTTCAGGAACCCGGTGAGCGAGGTGCCGACGCCCGCGGTGATCGGGGCGAACAGGGCCCCGGCGGGGTTCAACATCGGCTTGGTGAGTTGCGCGGCGGCGACCATGTTGCCAGCGGTGTTGGCGGCGACGCTCGGGTCTTCGGTCGAATAGAGCTGGTTGAGCGCGCTCTGTTCGTCTTGTGCGACCGACGTGCGCAGCGTGCCGGTCTGGGTGTCTGCGCCCGAGGCGATCTGCGCCCGGTTGATCGCGTCTTGTTTCGAGAGTTTGCCGATGCTCTGGGTGGCGAACGAGCTATCGAGCGTGCCGGCGCGGGCAAGTGACGCCGCGAGATCAGAGCGCGCCGTGTTATATTGATCGCTCTCCTGCGGCATGTAGTAGTCGAGGATCGACTGGCGATATTTGTCGTAGAACTCGGGTTGGAACCCCCCGGTCTTCTTGGTGGGGTCGCCCCCCGTATAAATCTTCGACGCGGCGAGGTCCGAGAGATTGCTCGAGGTGTTGGTGAGCTGGCCCGACGGGTCGTAGATCCCGTAGGTCGTGCCTGCGCCGGTGTCTGGCAGGATGCCCCACGAATAACCACCGGCGAGCGCCTTGCGGTTCGCCGGGTCCGCGGCCGCGGCGCCCGTCAGTTGACTCGTGTCGTACCAGGGGTTCTTCGCCAGCCACTCGCTCATCGCGGCGGGCTCGCCGGCCGCGCCGAACGCGTTCTGGAGCGACGGGGTCGTCGGCGCGTTGGCCTGGGTGATGCTCGAGACGTCGAGCGGCGTCGCGCCCGAAGGGATGCCCTCGAAGATGCTCTGGATCAGGTTCTTGCCGTAGCCGAGCCGGGCGTTGCGCTGCTGGTTGGCGGCCGTGGCCTGGGCGGCTTGTTGTTTCTGCTGGGCGACGATCTGGTCGTTGGTCGCGACCGGGCCCGTCTGGCCGCCGAACAAGCCGCTCAGAAGGCCCATGACGCCCTCCGCTCGTCAGTGCCGGCTATCGGGATGGGGGTGTTCATTGGCGAGCCACGCGAAGAGAGTGAAATCTTCGTGTCGGACGCCGAACTCCGACAATGCGGCTTCTGCGCGCCATCCGAGAGAGTTGAGCCAGAGCTTGGTGTCTTCGCGCTTGGCGAGCGCCCGGCACTCGGCGCGGTGGAACCCTGCCTGGAGGAGCGCCGGGACCATAACGCGACGGATATGCCTTGTCACGCTGCGGACGACGCGGGGCCAGCCGTCGGCGCCGAACGCCCAGCACCCTGCGCACGTCGGCGTCATCGCGTAGGCCCCAAGCACCGCCGTCGGCGCGCCGGTGTCTGCCCGCCAGAAGATCCAGCCCATGCCCTGCGCAGCCTGCGCCAACTGGCACAGCTGGATGGCGCACGCCATGTGGTCGAACCCCTCGCCGCGCACCGCTTCGATCTCTTCTCTGTCGTCGGGGCGAAGGTTGTCGAGGATGTAGTTCAGCGGATCGGGGGTCATCCGCGTGATCCGGTTCACGAAGTATCGCTCGGGGCATAGTGGATAAACAGCTTGGAGAACGTCGCCGGTCCCGGCGCGGTGTGGGCCGCCGTCACCTGGACGTGGGTGCCGCGCCCGCTGATCGGGATGCGCCCGCCGAGCACGGTGGCGTTGTTGATCTGACAGATGGTGTCGTAGGGCGTCGGGCTCGCGACCGGGTCAAACGACATCTGGATCGTCCACTGCGCGCTCGGCGTCGCCGGGTCGACGGTGCAAATCGCGTCGAAGCCACTGTAGAACTTAAAGCTCGCCGGCTTGTCGAAACTCAAGAAAGGAGTGACGAACTCGACCGGGCAGGAGTCGTAGATCTGCGCGCCGGTCGACCCCATGCGATAGAGCTGACGCGTGTGCAGGTCGCGAAACACGAGGTAGGGGTCGGCGAACACGACGCCTTGGATATCGACGAAGAACTCGGGGATGTAGACGCTCCACGCGCTGATGTTGGGCGAGGCGTAGTTCGACAACACGTAGATCCGGTCGCCGAAAGTCAGCAAGACACGGCCGGTGCGCGGGTCGAGGACCGTCATCGTCTGCCACGCGCCCCATTGCGCGCCTCGGATCGCGAGAAGATCCTGGATCACCGAGTCCAAGGGCGAACCCACGTCGGCGACGGCCGCGGTCAGCGTCAGGTCGCGAGCGCGGAGCGACCTGATCCCGTGGTTCCCTAGGAAATAGACGTCGTTGGCGACGTACTGGCGCACGCTCGCGGGCGCGATGGTGCCAGCATCCCGGAGCGTCTGGTAGTACTGGTTCTTGCTCTCGTCGGGGTCGAGAAACCAAAGTTGACAAGCGAGCGTGGAGAAGAGCGCCATCTTGTCGTAGTAGACTTCCATCGACACCATGTTTTCGCTGTCGGCGTCCTGCGCCCCGATGTTGATGAACCCCGAATGGTTGAACGCCACATTGCCGTCGTTGTCGGGC
>Ga0210392_10000185_pt1 | contig 48898 bp, 41 predicted proteins | sample IncBWC30OmetaG_FD_161057 | JGI IMG/M metagenome (GOLD analysis project Ga0210392, IMG submission 161057) | Forest soil microbial communities from Barre Woods Harvard Forest LTER site, Petersham, Massachusetts, United States - Inc-BW-C-30-O ... | reverse complement strand
CGACATCGGGCTCATCGGTCTAGCCGTCATGGGCCAAAACCTCGCTCTCAACATCGCCGACCACGGCTTCCAGATCTCGGTCTACAACCGTACGACTGAAAAGACGGACAAGTTCGTCGCGGAAAACCCGCACACGCCCGGTGGCGTGGTCGGCACCAAAACGCTCGAGGAGTTCGTCCAGTCGCTGGCCAAGCCGCGCAAGATGGTCATCCTCGTGCAGGCTGGTAAAGGCACTGACGCCGTCATCGACGGCCTCGTGCCGCTCCTCGAACCGGGCGACATCGTCATTGACGGTGGCAACGCCCTCTGGACCGACACCATCCGCCGCGAAAAAACGCTGCGCGAAAAAGGCCTGCGCTTCATCGGCTCCGGCGTTTCCGGCGGCGAGGAAGGCGCGCGGTTCGGTCCCTCGCTCATGCCCGGCGGCGAGTTTGCCGCGTGGCAGGAGTTGAAACCCGTCTGGGAAGCCATCGCCGCCAAGGTGGACCCCAAGACCGGCAAGCCCCTCAGCGGCGCCAAGCCCGGCCAGCCCATCGCGGGCGGCGTGCCCTGCACAACCTACATCGGGGAAAACGGCGCCGGCCATTACGTGAAGATGGTCCACAATGGCATCGAATATGGCGACATGCAGATGATCTGTGAGGCCTACGCCCTCATGCAGGGCCTGCTTGGCCTCAAGCCCGCCGAGATGGGCGCAATCTTCACCGAATGGAACACCGGCATCCTCGACAGCTTCCTGATCGAAATCACCGCCGACATCCTCAAGCAGAAGGATCCCGCCACGAAGAAAAAGGCGTTTGTGGACGTCGTCCTCGACACCGCCGGCCAGAAGGGCACCGGCAAGTGGACCTCGACCAACGCGCTCGACATGGGCGTGCCCGCGCCGACCGTCGCCGAAGCCGTGTTTGCCCGCTGCATCAGCGCAATCAAGGAAGAGCGGGTCGCCGCCTCGAAGATTTTGAAAGGCCCGGCCAAAAAATACCGCGGCTCGAAGAAAGCGCTCATCGCCGCCATCCACGACGCGCTTTACTGCTCGAAAATCTGCAGCTACGCGCAGGGCTTCCAGCTCATGCGCGAGGCGCAGAAGGAATACAAGTGGAAGCTCAACTTCGGCGAGATCGCGCAAATCTGGCGCGGCGGTTGCATCATCCGCGCGGCCTTCCTGCAGAAGATCACCGAGGCCTACGCGCGCAAGCCCGACCTCGCGAACCTGCTGCTCGACCCGTATTTCAACAAGACGTTCAAGAACGCGCAGGCCAACTGGCGCAAGGTGATCGCCCTCGCCGCCGAATGCGGCGTGCCGGTGCCGACCTTCGGCTCCGCCCTCGCCTACTACGACAGCTACCGCTCGGCCCGCCTGCCGGCCAACCTGCTCCAGGCGCAACGCGACTACTTCGGCGCGCACACCTACGAACGCACCGACCAGCCCCGCGGGAAATTCTTCCACATCGACTGGCCCGAGCCCACCCGCCCGCAAATCGCGATGTGAATCACATTGCCAAATCAGTCTTCAAAGGCGCGGCATGAAAGCCGCGCCTTTATTTTTTCGGCTAAGTCGGCGGAAATTCGTCATCAAGGTTTTTGCCAGGATTTTCCTCCTCGGAGAACTCGGCGGCCCTTGCGAGGTCGGCGTTTTCTCCATCTATGTCCCCTATGATATTTTTGACTGCAGCACGCTTCTTATAAGCGGCGGCGTATTCCGGCCTTATTTCAATGGCTCTCGTGTAGTCTTCGATCGCACCGCTTAGATCGCCTTGTTCTTTTTTGATTATTCCCCGGCTAAAATATGCCACCGCAAACGTCTTATTAAGGCCAATGGCTTCGTCGAAATCAGCGAGCGCACCATCATCGTCTCCCTTGGCGTGCTTGGCTATCCCGCGATTCGAGAGCACAACTTCCCGCGTAGTATTATCGTAGCTGGTGAATCGCAATGTTGCATCAAAGTCTGCGATCGCTCCATCCAAGTCGCCCTTTGATTGTTTGCATTTGGCCCGGCCGTGGTAGGCGCCGGCGAGATCCGGCTTTAGTTGAATAGCCTTGGTGAAATCGGAGATCGCTCCGTCGAAATCACCGCTGCTTCGTCTAGTCATTGCCCGGCTTCGAAATGTGTCGAAGTCGGGTCGAAGTGCGACCGCCTCATCTAGATCTGCAAGAGCACCGCGATGATCGCCTTTGAGCGATTTTGCAAAACCAAGATTACAAAGAACGATCTCTCGAGAAGACAAAACCAGACGCAGAGCTTCGCTAAGATCGGTGATGGCTCCATCAAAATCCTTCTTGTCCCTCCGTGTGTTGCCACGACCATGGTAAGCTTCGGCATAATCCGGTTTCAGCTCAATGGCCTTGTTAAAATCGGTTATCGCGCCGTCCAAATCACCTTGCGCTCTTCTTATGTCTCCTCGGTTGTGGTAAAAGATCGCATTGTTGGGCTCACCTTCGAGGGCTTTGCCGATATCAAGAATCGCCCCTGGAAAATCCTTTTTCCCCTGTCTTGCAAGTGCACGGCTGTTATAAGCCACACTGGATTTAGGCCGCAGCTCAATGGCCTTGCTAAAATCGGCAATGGCACCGTCAAAATCGCCCTTCGTCCGCTTTGCGCTTCCTCGGTGGCAGTAGAAGCCCTCGCTATTGGGTTTAAGTTTGAGCGCCCTGTCGAAATCAGCAATGGCGCCATTCAAATCGCCCTGCGCCAGCTTTGCGGTTCCTCGGTTGCAATAAAAACCTGCATTATCGGGTTTAAATTTGAGTGCCTTGTCGAAATCAACAATTGCTCCGGCTAAATCTCCCTTTTTTTGTCTTGCACGCGCGCGATTGTTATAAGCCTCACCGTATTTAGGCCGCAGCTCAATGGCTTTGCTAAAATCGGCAATGGCATCGTCGAGAGTTCCCATCGCATTTTTTGCCAAGCCACGGGCGTTGAAGATATCTGGAGATTTTCCCTTCACCAAGGGAACCGCACGATCATAATCAGCCAACGCGCCGACTAAGTCACCATCCGCACGCTTGGCGTTGCCACGATAGAGCAGACCGACAGCCGGCGCGCGATCGACGGCCTTATTGAAATCGTTGATGGCGCCCTTGAAATCGCGCTTGGCGATCTTGGCATTACCCAACTTCAGGTGTGGCAACGCTCGCAAGACCGGGATGAAAAGCCATGCCACGACAAGAATTATCCAGACGACGATAATCACCACGATAACCATGATGACGTACGTTAGAATAATCCGCCAAACGAGGACAAGCGTGGCAAAACAGCCCAGCCTGTCGGTGTTCATGAACCTTGGGCATTGAAAGCAAAGGCCCTGCTCTTTTTGAACTACATTTCTCAGGCTCAAAAACCACTCACACCTCTCATTGTTGACTAACGCATCGATTGTCAGACCCAAAATGGCCGAGGTCCTTTGTAAGTTGGCCAAACCACTTCAGCGCCCGGCGCGCGCGTCATTCCTCGTAGACAGTTGAGCGGTGGCCGACAGCCACAACGATGACGATCAGAAGACCCTTTTCGAGGCGGCAAAGGATTCGCCAGTCGCGGACGCGATACCGCCAGAACCTTCTTTTGTCGCCTCGAAGCGGTTTTCCAAATTGGGTCGGGTCCGAACAACCGCGAATCCTCTCATCGAGAAAACGGATGATTTCGGCGGCGGCGGAAGGGCCCAGTGCCCGGAGCTGGTGGACGGCGGTGTCCTCAACCCGATAATCCCAGCTCACGTTTTAGTTCCTCTCCAGTGTAGAGGCGCGTCTTGTTCCTGATGTGATGGTCCCAGCTCTCGGAAGCCATGCGATAATCGCGCTCATCCTCGATGGCATCGAGCAACGTCTTGGCCATCTCTTCGAGCCTGGCCAGGCCAGCGTCGGGCGACTTGAGGCCAGCGCCGAGCGCCGAGCGCTTGATGAAGGCAGCAACGGAGATTCCGTGCTTGCGCGCGGCGGTAGCGATCCGGCGCTTCTCTTCCTGACTGAGCCGAATGGAGGTTGGAACGTCCTTAGCGGGCATGTAGTGCATCATGTAGTTGTTGCCGACCAGGTCAAGTCCCGCCTGGGATGGTGACCAACCTCGGCGGTCGAACTGCGGATGATACCCAAAAAGGGCGCATTCCCGACGGATGGCATCACCGATTGCTCACTGCTCGTGCGACTTACATTCGATCGCAACAGGCCAGCCCGACAATTTTCGACGCGTTTTCAATCGCGAGGCCTCTTCGCGTGCGGACTGGGCCGAACCGCCGGCAACAGACACTCAGAGGACGGCGTTCACATTCCGCCGCCATCCCATCCTCCGCCCAGTGAGCACAAGCGTGGCAGAAAAATATAATCCAGCTCGCGCGTTTGGCTTATGCGGGCCCGCTTCTTCTACAACCGGGGTTTCAGCGCTTGGCTACGGGAAAAATATTCTCTCTAAAAATCAGCATTGTAGCGACATACATGGATAGCATGAAATTCTCAGCAGAAAAGTCTTGCACTAGATAAGTAGTCAACTATTAATTCAGGCATGGGCAGAACTTCAGACGCAAACCAAAGGTTGATGACCGCCGCGCTCGATCTCATGTGGGAAGAGAGCTACGGCGCCGTCACGATCGACGACATCTGCAAGCGCGCCGATGTGAAGAAGGGCAGTTTCTACTACTTCTTCAAATCAAAGGCTGAACTCGCGGTAGCCGCGTTGGAAAAACTTTGGGCCGATGAATGGAAGCCAAGGTTGGACCAGCAGTTCTCCCCTTCCGTCGAACCGCTCGACCGGATCACCGGCTATCTTGAGGGTCTCTACGCCCGGCAGGCGGAGCACCTGGCAAAGTACGGCAAAGTGCTTGGCTGCCCCGTGTGGTCAGTCGGTTCCGAGATCAGCACGCAGGAAATCGACGTGAACGCCAAGGTCCGCGAAATCCTTTCCCGCAAATGGCGCTATTATGAATCGGCCATCCGCGACGCCATCGCCGCAGGGTTGATGGAAGCGGGCGATCCCGCGAAGAAAGCGCAGACGCTCGGATTCCTGATCGAGGGTGCAATGAGCCAGGCGCGCATCATGAACAATGCTGAACCGCTCCGCAATTTGCCTGCCTCCGCGCTCGAGATGCTTCGAGCAAAAACGGCCGCTACGGCCCAGCACTAATCCCCCGGTGTTTTTATCACATATCTTACTCAGCGGCATTTTTTTAGCCACTTTTATAGCTAACCAGTCAACTATCAAAATTCTCCTCCCATGACCTCTTCCCATTCAAATTCTTCTCATTCCAAGCGCACCTCCCACGCGCGCTTTTCTCCGGCCACAAGTGCCCAATCCATTTACGACACGGCCACTCACCAGCCCGCCTCCGCCATAAACCACCCAGGCGCGGTTGAAGATATCTTCAGCCAATTCTGGACGCCCGGCCTGCTCGACCGGTTGCAGGCTCCACTCACCCGTTACCGGGAGTAACGCGCGCGCTGCACGCGAAGTTCCAAGTACCAGGTACCAAGTTCCAAGATAACCGACCACTCCCGAATGCTAATTCTGAATCCTGCTACTTGATACCTGAAACCTTCTACTTTCATCCATCGCCATGAACACGCTCACCGCCACCGTTCCCGCCCAGACTGAATATCCTCATTTTGCGCCCGCCCGTCCGGTCGCCAAAGCCAAACCGAAGTGGCTCCTTCTTCCCTGGCGCAAAATTCTCGCCGGGGCCGCGATCATCACGGTCGCCGCCACAGGCGTCGGCAGCTATGCTTATTACGCCGCCGGTTTTGAAAGCACCGACGACGCTTTTCTGGAAGGCGACGTTCATCCCGTCAGCCCGCGCATCAACGGTACCGTCGCCAAAGTATTGGTGGACGACAACGCGCACGTCGAAGCCGGCCAGCCGCTGGTCGAGATCGATCCGGCCGACCTGAATCTGGCGGTCCAGGGCAGCGAGGCCGATCTCGCGCAAGCCCGGGCCAACGCCAATGAAGTGACGTCGCAAATCGCCCGCGCCCAGGCCGATGTCGAAACCGCCACCGCGCGCATTGCGCAAAACGCCGCGCAGCTCAAACTCGCCGAGTTGGAATATCACCGCATGGAACAGCTGGTGAATACCGGCGCAGCTTCCAAGCAGGCTTTGGACGAGGCGCAGGCGACATTTGAAGCGGCCCAGGCCACCCAACAATCATTGGACTCAGCCCGTGTCTCGACCGAGGCCGGGCTCGTCTCCGCCCAAGCCCAGCACGCCGTGGCGCTGGCGCAGGTGCAAAAAGCCGAAGCCGCCCTCAGCACCGCCAAGCTCCAGGTCGATTACACGATCATCCGTGCGCCAAGCACCGGCCGCATCGCGAAAAAAACCGTCGAGGTCGGCCAACGGCTGCAACCTGGCCAGCCGGTCATGGCGGTGGTGGACGACCAGGTCTGGGTCGTGGCCAATTTCAAAGAAAACCAGCTGGCGCACCTGCGGCCCGGCGAAAAGGTGAACGTGAAAGTCGATGCCATTGACGGCCAGGTTTTCTCCGGCGTGGTCGATAGCTTTTCCCCGGGCACCGGAGCCCAGTTCTCGCTGCTGCCGCCCGACAACGCGACCGGCAACTTCACCAAGATCGTGCAACGCGTGCCGGTAAAAATCCGGTTCGCCCACGAATCGCTGGCGGCATCGGCCTCACGCCTGTCGCCCGGATTGTCGGCCATAGTGAAGGTGAGCATCCGCTGAGGCGGCAAGTGACAAGTACCCGGAAGCGGAAACCACGGATTCGGATTTTAACCACTAATCCTCACTAATCTAAACCAGTCCTGTTTTAACCGCAGATGAACGCGAATACACGCGAATAAAAACCGATCCGAAAAATCCGCGTACATCTGCGGTTAAAAAAAATCTGATCTGAAAAAATCAGCGGTTCCAAAAATGAATGCCACATCACCCAACACGACGACTTTGATCACGCCGGGCTCGACCCGGGCGTGGATCGGCACGTTGGGCGGGATGCTTGGCGCTTTCATGGCGGTGCTCGACATCCAGATCACCAACTCTTCGATCCGCGATATTTCCGGGGCAATCGGCGCGACATTGGATGAGAGTTCCTGGATCTCGATCGCTTACCTCGTGCCCGAGATCATCGTTATCCCGCTGACCGCGTGGATCGCCTCGATCCTGGGGTTGCGGCGCTACCTGATCATCACGTCAGTGCTGTTCCTGGTTTTCTCCGTCTGGTGCGGCCAGGCGTGGAGCCTCGGCAGCATGATCGTCTTTCGCGCCGGCCAGGGATTTTTTGGCGGCGCGCTCATCCCGCTCGGCTTCACGGCCGTGCTGCAAATGCTGCCGCCGGCCAAGCATCCGACCGGCTTTGCCTTGTTCGGCCTGTCGGCGATGTTCGCACCCTCGATCGGGCCAAGCATCGGCGGGTGGCTGACCGACAACTGGGGCTGGCAGTGGAATTTTTATCTCAACCTGCTCATGGGCCCGTTCCTGATCGGCGCCGTCTGGTATGGCTTTCCGAAGGCGCCGGCGCAGTGGAAAAAATTCCGCGAGGCCGACGGCGTGGGCATCGTGTTGATGTCGCTCGGATTGGGTGCGCTGACCACATTCCTGGAAGAGGGCACGCGCGACGACTGGTTCGAATCGACGTTCATCACGCGGCTCGCGATCATCGCGGCGGTGACGCTGCCGCTCTTTGTTTTCTGGCAGCTTCGCGCGAAAAAGCCCGTGGCCGACCTGCGGCTCTTTGCCCTGCGCAACTTTGGCCTCGGCTCGATCATCAACGTCGTCCTGGGCGGCTCGCTGTATGGCTCGATTTTTCTGCTGCCGCTCTATCTTGGCAGCGTCCAGGGCTACGGCGCGGCAGACATCGGCGCGACGCTCATCTGGGGCGGCATCCCGCAATTGTTCATCATCCCGTTAATGCCGTGGTTCATGAAGCGCTTCGATACGCGCTGGCTGATCGTGTACGGGCTGCTGATGTTCGGCGCGAGCTGCCTGCTCAACACGTCGCTGTCGGCCGACTTTGCCCACGACCAGTTGCGCTGGTCGCTGCTCGTGCGCGCGCTCGGGCAGCCGTTTATCCTCGTCCCGGTTTCCGCGCTGGCGACCGGCGGACTGCCGGCCTCGCGGGCGGCCGGCGCCTCGGGACTTTTCAACATGATGCGCAATCTCGGCGGCTCGATCGGCATTGCGCTGCTGTCCGCGCTGCTCACGATCCGCGAACGGTTCCACTCGAACCGGCTCGGCGAAGCCGTCAGCGCCTACAATCCGCTGACCCAGGAACGCCTCCACGCGCTCACGCAACATTTCATCGCGGCCGGCAGCGACACCTACACGGCCGGGCAGCAGGCGGTCGCCTCACTCGATGCGCTGGTCCGGCGCGAGGCGACGCTGATGGCCTTCAACGATTGCTTCCACGTGCTCGGTTTCGTGCTGATCGGCGCGACCGTGGCCGCATTTCTCAGCCGACCCGCTCGGCCCGCTCAGTCAGCGGCGGGCGCCGCAAGCCATTAAGCAGACGCGAAGCAACAGGCACCAAGCGACAAGTAACAAGCTCATCAAACTCAAATCACCAACGCGCTACACGCGAAGCTCCAAATTCAGCCGCGGATTCCTAATCCTGATACTTGCCTCAATTACCAACCATATGCACACCGCCACATCAGGACCCATTATGATATTTTTCTTTGCCCTCACGACGGTAATTATGCCCGCCGGTGTCCTCCTGGGCCTCATTATCTTTAGCCTTCGCAACGCGGTGGAAGATCACCTCTCGCTGCCGCCAAGCGTAAAAGGGCCGGCCAGTGATTGGCCGGCTGCAGTCGACCGTGCTGGCCGCCGGGTAACATGAGTGGGCACTGAAACCCGATAACTTTGTTGATGGTGACAATTTCAGAGGAGGGCGTTCACTTCCCGTCGCCATCCCATCCGCCGCCCAGCGCTTTGTAGAGGGCAACGATGTCGGCTGCGGCCGCCTGCCGGCTCTGAGCCAGGGCGGTTTGCGATGCATAGAGCGAACCCTCAGCAACCAGGACGGTTAGAAAATCAGCCTGACCTTGCGTATACAAGCTGGTGGATAACTCGAGCGCGTGTCGGTTTTGGACGACAGCTTCAGCCAGCGCTTTTCGGTGGTCTTCTTCATTGTCCAACGCCACGAGCGCGTCCTCGACTTCCTCCAAGGCAACCAGGACGGTCTTTCGGTAAGTCACGCCGGCTTGGTCGCGCAAGGCCTGCTGCACCCGGACGTTCGCCAGGATGCTGCCGCCCTGGAAAATCGGCCAGGTTACGCCGGGGCCGGCCGACCAGGCCAGATTGTCGGCGGCAAACAATGACCGCAGAACGTTGCTTTGATAATTGGCCGTGCCGGTCAAAGAAAACTGCGGGAAAAAATCGGCGACCGCCACGCCGATCTGGGCGGTGGTGGCGTGAAGTTGCGCCTCCGCCGCCCGGATGTCGGGCCGGCGGCGCAGGAGATCGGACGGCAGTCCGACCGGAACCGCCGGGGGCATCGGTGGAATCGCACCAGGCGGCAAAAGTTCATCGACCAGATCAGCCGGGGGGTGGCCCAGGAGCACGCTCAAGGCATGGATGGCCTGCTGCAGCGAAGTTTTCAGGGGCGGAATTGTCGAGGCGGTGGTCGCCACCTGGGCGTCGGCGTTGGCCGCATCCAGGGCGCTGGAAAAACCAGCCGTCAAGCGTTGGTGAATGAGCCCGGCCGTGTGTTGCTGGGCGGATAAATTTTCCTGCGCGATGGCAATCTGTTCCTGGGATGAACGCACTTGGAGGTAATCGAGCGCGACCTCGGCAGCCAGCGTCACCTGGACATCGCCCAAATTCGCCCGCGCCGCTTCGGCGGCAGCGTTGGCCGATTCCAGGTTGCGGCGAGTCCCGCCAAAAATATCGAGCTCCCAGATGGCATCCAAGCCGGCCTGGAAGGTATTCGCGGTGGCGGCATCCGGCTTCGCCACCCCGCGCAGCGCGCTGCCGGAGGCGGTGAGGCCGGGCAAAAGTCCGCCGATCACCACTCCACGGGCGGCCCGGGCCTGGCGAAGGCGGGCTTCCGCGAGTTGGACATCGAGATTATCCTGGAGGCCTCTCTCCACCAACGAGGTCAGTTCCGCGTCCTGGAAATTTCGCCACCAAAGGGCCGCATTCGCCGGGCCGGCCGTCGCGACCGGCGCCGTCTCTTTCCAACCGGACGGAAGATCGACTGCCGGACGGTGATAGTTGGGCCCGACGCAACCGCCGAGAAGCAAAGCGCTCGTCGCTGCGACCCAGGATAGATGCAGCCGTTTATTCATAACGAAGTGCTTCGATGGGATCGAGCTTGGACGCTTTCCACGCCGGGTAGTAACCAAAGACAATTCCCACGGTTGCCGATACCGTCACCGCGGCGACAATCGCAGGCACCGACAACAGCGTAGGCCAGCCAAGCAGCGCCGTGACGGCGAGCGAAGCGCCCCGTCCGAGGGCGATCCCGACGATTCCGCCCGCGAGGCAAAGGACAATCGCTTCAACGATAAATTGCCTGAGAATATCGCGCGGCCGGGCGCCGACCGCCATCCGGGTGCCAATTTCACGGGTCCGCTCGGTCACGGAGACCAGCATGATATTCATAATTCCGACCCCGCCGACGACGAGGGAAATGAGGGCGACGACCAAAAGCAGGTTGGTCATGACATGGCTGGTCGAGGCCAGGGCCTGGGAAATTTCCGTAAGGTCGCGAATCCTGAAATCATCCGGAGCCCCGGGCTGGATGCGATGCCGATCACGCATAAGGGTCGTGATCTGGGCGAGGGCATCTGGAATATCCTGCGGGGTCATGGCGGAAATCCAGATGTCATCCACGTCGGCGAATCTCGTCATTTGCAGCATGTCGGCCGCCTGGGTGGCGGATTGCTGCGGATAAAATATCACCTGCTGGTTGGGATATAACTGGCTGAGCGAGGTCTGGACCGAGGACGAACTTCCTGCGCTTTGGGTGGACTGCCTCGAGCCATTGATCCGAAATTTAACCGTGGTCCAGGGGGCGAGCATAAAATCGTCCTGATCCCGTCCGGCCATGTTGGCTCCCTTGCGGCTGAGGACTCCGACGATTTTAACCGAAACGTTTTTTATCCGGATTTGTTTTCCGAGCGGCGGCTCGTCGCCGAAAAGCTGGCGAACGACCGTCTGCCCGATCAGGCAGACCGCCGCCGCGCTGCGGACATCGTCGGCGGTGAAAGGAACCCCTTCGACCAAATCCCACTTTCGGATGGTGAGAAAGTCCGGCGTGGTCCCGAGGACATTGTTGGGCGACCAGTTCTTGTTGCCGTAGATCACCTGTACCCGGCAATCCAGGCTGGGCGCCACCCACCGGACCGCGCTGCATTCCCGCCGGATGGCATCGGCATCGTTGTAGGTGACCGAGACTTTTCCGCCGCTGCCGGAACTGACCCCGTTGATCACGGCATCGTTGTTATCGACCTGGATCACGTTGGCACCGAGGCTGGCAATACTCTGTTCAATCATGCTGGAGGAGCCGCGACCGATTTCCATCATCGCGATGACGGCGGCGATGCCGATGATGATGCCGAGGCAGGTCAGGATGGATCGCATGATATTGCGGCGCAGGGCCCGCAGGGCGGTGCGCAGCGTGCGCCAGCCAGATTTGACCGCCGGCCAATCAATCCTGGCGTGCGGAAGCGGCGGCAAAGGCGCCGGGAGGAGGCCGGCCGTCGCCGAAGATGAACCCGCTCCTTCTTCCACGATCACGCCATCCTTGATCCGGATGATTCGTCGCGCGTGCTGCGCCACGTTATCGTCATGCGTGACCAGGATGATGGTGATTCCGGCCTCGGCATTGAGTTTCTGCAGCATCCGCAAGACATCCTCGGTCGTGCGCGAATCGAGATTGCCGGTTGGCTCGTCGGCAAAAAGCAGCGGCGGATGATTGATCAGCGAACGCGCAATCGCCACGCGCTGCTGCTGTCCGCCGGAAAGCTGGGACGGCTCGTGGTCCACTCGTTCGTGCAACCCAACGAGTTTGAGCATTTCCCCGGCGCGCCGGCGGCATTCCTCTTCGGACAGATGGGACGGCGAATACGTCAGCGGAATCAGGGTGTTCTCCAAGGCGCTCGTCCGGGCGAGAAGGTTGAAATTCTGAAAGACAAACCCGATTTTCGAATTGCGAATGCGGGCGCGTTCGTCAGCCGAGACCAAGGAGATTTCGCGCCCGTCCAGCCAGTATTGGCCCGAGGTCGGCCGGTCGAGGCAGCCGAGGATGTTCATCAAGGTGCTTTTGCCGGAGCCGCTGACCCCAATGAGCGCAATGAACTCTCCGCGCTCGATGCGCAGGGAAACGCCTTGCAGCACGGGTATCTCCAGATCGCCGCGGCGATAGGTCTTGCAGATCGATTCAAGTCGGATGAGTTCCATTGGCCGAGCCGGCTCAACGCTTTTGGACGGGCGGCAGGAAAGGATTGGGCGCAGCACCCGATTGCAGATGGATATCCTCGCCCGTAATGACGTCCTTCCCTTCGTGGAGGCTCGGGGCGGACACGGCGGTGTTCATTCCATCGGAGGCGCCGACCACAACCTCCACCGGACGGGCGAAACCATCTTCTCTTATCCAGATGGTGCCTGATGGGTCCGACGTGCCTTTTGCCGCGGTGTCCTGAGGCGTCCATGACCGCGCGTCCGACGCGACTTCGGCCAGCGAAGATGGAAGCCAGCGCAGCGCCACATTCGGAACGAGCAGCACATGGGAGTCTTTCCGCACCACGAAACGCACATTGGCCGTCAGGTAGGGAAGCAGGATCTTTTGCGGATTTTCCGTATTCACCTCGACGGTATACATGACGACATTCTGCGTCATGGTGGCGTTGAGGCGCACCTTGCCTACGTTGCCGGTGAACTCCCTCCCGGGAAAAGCGTCGCAAGTGAAGATGACCGGCGAACCAGGCACAATGCGTCCAACATCGGCTTCGTTAACCCCGACCCAAATTTGCATTCTGGTCAGGTCCTTCGCGATAAGAAAGAGGCTCGGGGTGTTGAGGCTCGCCACCACGGTTTGTCCGGCGTTGACCCGCCGGTCGATGATGACTCCTCGCACCGGCGATTTGATGGTGCAAAAATCCAGGTTCCTCTGCGCCTTGTCCAAGGTTGCCTGGGCCTGAACGGTCGCCGCTTTGGCTTGCGCCACGGCGGCTTCGCCCACGGCGACATTGGCCAGCGCGATATCGTCGTTTGCTTTATAAGAATCGTAAAGGGTGCGCGACAATGCCTCGGATGGACCGAGTTCTTCCGCCCGCTTCCAATCCGCTTCCGCCTGGCTGGCCTTGGCCTTCAGTTGCGCGAGATTGGCGGCTGCGCTCAGTTCTCCCGCCCGATCCTCTTCGACTTGAGCCCGGGCCAGCGCCAAGTCGGCTGCGTAGACCGACTCGTCGATCTTGGCCAGGACGGTTCCCTCCTCCACGGTCGAGCCGTAGTCGATGGACTTGCCGTTCTTGTCCGTCCCGAAAGCAGTGATCTGGCCGGCCACTTGGGCGCCGACATCGACGACCTCTTCCGGTTCGATCGTTCCGGTCGCGCTGATGGTCACCACCACATCGCCGCGGACAATCGGCGCGGTGCGGAACACCGCTTCGTGGCCATCCCGTTCATGCCACAGCCAGAGGATAAGCCCAAAGGCACAGACTGCGATCGCGATGCTAACCGTCTTCTTCTTTAGCAACATTTACATATTCCACCACGACTTTGGACTGATGTGAAGCGGCTTCATTGTTATAATTCTGAAATCAAGGAACGGTGATACCCAGTATTTGAAATCAAACTCATGTCGTTTGTGTCCGAAGACGCAGATCCGGGCTTCCCCTGCGACGGCTCACCATAGAATAGGACAATCATCCGCAATAAAACGCGCTCCTCTGGTTTTTCGCCCGCTTGATTTGCAGAAGGGTATGGCTAGAATGAACCTTTACCCCATGCGTTGGATCCTTCCTCTTGTTTTCGCCCTGCTCCTGCCGTCACTGGCCTTTTCGGATGAGCACCCGCCCCTGCCGGTCAACGATCCCCTGGCCCATTTTCGCCACGAGCATCCGCGGCTGCTCCTCACCGATGACCAGCTCGCGGCTGACATCGCCGCCGCGGCCACCGATCCATTCCGGGCCCAACTGCATGCCCGCATCATCGCCCACGCGGAGGAACTGCTGTCCGCGCCCCCGATCATCCACCAGCTCATCGGTCCCCGGCTCCTCGAACAATCCCGCACCGCCGTCGAGCACATCGCAACCTGCGCGATGGCTTACCGGCTGACCGGCGACATGCGGTTTGCCGACCGGGCAAAGCGCGACATGCTGACGGTCGCCGCCTTTCCAGACTGGAACCCGTCGCATTTCCTCGATGTCGCCGAAATGAGCTTTGCCGTCGGCATCGGCTACGACTGGCTCTACCGGCAACTGACGCCGGCCGAGCGTTTGACGATCAAACAGGCCCTGCTCGACAAATCCCTCGTCTTCGCTGCCACCGCCTACGGTCCAAACCCGAAGAAAGATCAGCGCGTTTTCTGGGTCAACGCCGAGATGAATTGGAACCAGGTATGCAACGGCGGACTGCTCACCGCGGCGCTGGCGATTGGCGAGGATGAACCGACCCTCGCCCGTTTGGTCGTGAACGGCGTGCGCGCGTCCCTGCCACGGGTGATGGCCCGCTACCAACCCGACGGCGCCTATCCCGAGGGCCCCGGCTACTGGAGCTATGGAACCACTTACAATGTGGTTATCCTCGCCGAAATGGAGGGCGTGCTCGGCACCGATTTCGGCCTGGGCGCGGCGCCCGACTTTGACCGCACCGCCTTGTATCGCCTCGCCGTGCAGGGACCGACCGGCCTTGGTTTCAATTACGCCGACGGCCACGCCCACCTCGAACCGACCCCCGCCTTTGCCTGGCTGGCCGAACGCTATCATCATCCCGCCGCGATCACAGAAAGCCGGGCCCTGCTCGCAACGGAGATCGACCAGAAACAGATCAAAGACCGCTTCTTCGCGCTGAACGCGATCTGGTATCCCAACCCAGCGGAAAAAAATTCCTCCACATCAGCCGAACACGTTCCGCTCGATGTCCATTTCCGCGGCGCCGCCGACATCGCGATTTTCCGCAGCGCATGGGGCGACCCGCGCGCGATCTTCGTCGGCCTCAAAGCCGGCGACAACGCAGCCAATCATTCCCATCTGGACCTGGGAACCTTCGAGCTCGATGCCGACGGCGTGCGCTGGGCCGAATATCTCGGCGCGGACAATTACGACCTGCCTGATTACTTCGGAAAAATGCGCTGGACGTATTTTCGCCTCAACAACCGCAGCCAAAATACCATCACCCCCGGGAACGCCCTCCAGGACCCGAAGGCCGTCGCGCCCATCGTCGCGTTCAGCGATGCGCCGGACCGGGCCTTCGCCGTCGCCGATCTCACCGCAGCGTATCCCGGCACCGCGAAACAAATCCTGCGGGGCGTCGCACTGCTCGACCGGGCTCGCATCCTCGTGCAGGACGATCTTTCCGATCTCCATTCCGGCCTTCCCCTGCACTGGGGCATGGTGACTGCCGCCAAAATCACGGTCTCGGCCAATGGCCGCACCGCCACCCTCACGCAGCGCGGCAGCACCCTGCGCGCCGCCATCCTTGCTCCGGCTGACGCGGTTTTTGAAGTGACCTCCACCCGCCCGCCTACTCCGGAAGAAAATCAAAACGAAGGCACCGTGATGCTCACGATCGAGACGGCGCCCGCGGCCGGCGACGTCCGGCTCGCCGTGCTGCTGACACCCTCCGGTCCGCGCTGGCCGCAACTTCCACCACCCGTCCTCACGCCTCTGCACGACTGGCGGTGATGGCGCCGCCCGCGCGCACGTTCAAAATTCCCACTTGGAATGCCTCCCGCCTCTGTGGTTCAATTTTTATCTCCAATTCCTATGAAGTACACGGCGGCCGAGAATCGCTACAAACACCCGGACCTTTATCGTCGCTGCGGTCGCAGCGGGCTCAAGCTGCCGGCTATTTCACTCGGCCTGTGGCACAACTTTGGCGGCGTGGACGAATTCAAAAGCGGCCGGGCGATGATCCTGCGGGCCTTTGACCTCGGGATCACCCACCTTGACCTCGCCAATAATTACGGTCCTCCGCCCGGTTCGGCCGAGGAAACGTTCGGCCGCGTCTTGAAAGCCGATCTGGCTGCCTATCGCGATGAGCTGATCATCTCCACCAAGGCGGGCTACAACATGTGGGATGGCCCCTACGGCGAATGGGGCTCGCGAAAATACCTGCTCGCCAGCCTTGATCAAAGCCTCAAACGCATGGGCTTGGAATATGTGGATATTTTTTATTCCCACCGGCCGGATCCCGATACTCCCCTGGAGGAAACGATGGGCGCGCTCGCGCACGCCGTTCGCTCGGGCAAAGCGCTCTATGCCGGCATTTCCAATTATACACCAGAGCTGACCGCCCGGGCCTCCCAGATTCTGCGTGAAATGGGGACGCCCTGCCTAATTCACCAGCCGCGCTACAGTATGTTTGATCGCTGGGTGGAGGGCGGCCTGCTCGATGTGCTGGCCCGGGAAGGCATTGGATGCATCGCTTTCAGCCCCCTGGCCCAAGGGCTGCTCACGGAAAAATATCTCCGCGGCATCCCCAAGGGATCGCGCGCCTCCAAGCCGCATGGCTTTTTGCGTCCCGCACACGTCACCGACGAGAAAATCAAAAAGATAAAGGCCTTGAACGAGCTCGCCCGCAAACGCGGCCAATCACTCGCCCAGTTTGCCCTGGCCTGGGTGCTACGCCAGCCGCAGGTCACCTCCGTGTTGATTGGTGCCAGCAGCATAGCACAGATTGAGGAAAACGTCGCCGCCCTCAAAGACCTCTCTTTCAGCTCCGTTGAGTTGAAAGCCATTGATGTGCTTGCGCCCGTGTAGGCGGTTGAAAAACTCTGCTGGCCCATGCTCTCGCAAGTTTTTCTGATGCGACACGGTGAAACCGCCTGGTCAAAGTCCGGCCAGCACACCGGACGGACCGATCTTCCGCTGACCGGGCCGGGCGAACAGGCTGCGCGCAAGCTGGGAGAAAGCCTGCGCGCCATCCAGTTCAGCCGGGTGCTCACCAGTCCACGGCAGCGAGCCCAGCGCACGTGCGAATTGGCCGGGCTGGGGGCGAAGGCCGAGATCGAGCCCGACCTGGCCGAGTGGGACTACGGCGACTACGAAGGGCTGCGTTCGGCGGAAATTTTCAAAATGCGGCCGGACTGGAATCTTTTTCGGGACGGCTGTCCGCACGGTGAAACACCCGCCCGGGTTTCCGACCGCGCCGACCGGCTCATCGGCCGTCTCCGGGCCCTGGAGGGAAATGTCGCGGTTTTCTCGCACGGCCATTTCGGGCGCGTGCTGGCCGCGCGTTGGAACGGGCTGCCGGTGGGCACCGCCCAACATTTCCTGTTGAGCACCGCTTCATTGAACATTCTTGGCTACGAACACAACAACCCCGCGGAGCCGGTCATTGTGCGGTGGAACGCGGGGCCACCGCAAAGCCTCTAACCGCCTGCTAAGCAACGCCGCCGATTCTCCGCTGGGCCTGGCGCCAGATGTCAATCAGCGCGGCGAAATCCTCGTCGCGGCTGTGGCTGATGATGCGATACTCGAATTTGTCCGCCTCGCGCAACTCCACCTCGGCCGTGCGCAGGCGGCGCGCGATTTCTTCCTCGCTGTCCTTGCCGCGGCCCGTCAGCCGCGCCCGCAACTCGGAGGTGGGCACGCTGATAAAGACCGTTGCGAGATGCCGGCGCAGCAGCGGGCTGGTCTCCGCCGCGCGACGGAAATGATCCACGCCTTGCACATCCAGGTTGACGATCAGACTGCGCCCCGCCGCCAGCGGCCCGAGCACGCTGGTCGCCAGCGTGCCGTAGCGGTGCGAGCCGTGCACATGGGCCCACTCGAGAAATTCGCCCGCGGCGAGCCTGGCGTCGAACTGCGCGGGCGTGAGGAAATGATAATGCACGTCGTTCACCTCGCCCGGGCGCGGCGACCGCGTGGTCGCCGTGACGACGCGCGAAAAGCCCGGTGTCTCGGCCACGAACCGGTCGCAGAGCGTGGTCTTGCCCGCGCCCGCCGGGCCGGCGAGGACAAGCAACACTGCGGGTTCAGCCGGCGCGGTCATCGGGGAGTCTTCAATAAGTGAACGCGACCACGCAGAGCAACAGTCCGTAGCCGAGCAGCGCGCCACCGATGGTGCGCGGCCGGCCGCTCGTCGCGAAGAGCCACTGGAAAAAATCCCGCAGCCGCCACGGCTGCGCGCCGAGCCAGAGCGCGAGGACAATGCACGCGTAAACAAACGCTTTCAGGAAATACACCTGCGGATGGTCAAAATTCATGTAGCCGGACATCAGCACCGGCCAGCCCGCGAGCAGCGTGAGCATGCACAGCCCGCGCACCGCCAGGAAATCCGGCACATAAAAAAATGCCAGGATGGCCACCAGGAAAAAGCCGATGAAGAGCGGTATGCGGTGTTCGCCGAAATCGGCCACCGAAAGATTCCAGACAATATTGAGGAACCACGCGGCACCGCCGTAGAAAAACACAAACGTTGCCGCGCGCGAACGCGGCATGGCTTTGAAGATCGCGACGATGGTGGGTGTGCCGGCAAAAACCGCAGCGCCAACGACGATGAGCAGCAAACCGGGGAGAAGGGTGGCGAGGGTGAGGGACATTAAGAGAGTTGAGAGTTGAAGGTTGAAGGTTGCGAGTCGAGCCCGGTGATAACGGCAGGATTATAGGGTCTCATTCTTTCAACTCTCAACTTTCAACCCTCAACTATTAACCGCAGCCAGCACCAGCTCGCCGTACAGCGTGCTCACGGTCGTGCGTTCGATATGCAGTGGCACCAGCTGCCCGATGAGGCGCTCATTGGCCTCGAACACCGCCACACGGTTGCCACGCGTGCGGCCGGTGAAGCGCCGCCCCGTTTTGTCGCGACCCTCGACCAGCACCTCTTCCGTCCGACCGATCAGCGACAGGTTGCGGCGCACCGAATTGTGGTGGAGCAGGTCGAGCAGGATCTGGTTGCGCTGTTCCTTGGTTTCATCGGGCACCCGCCCCGGCATTTCGGCCGCGGGCGTGCCCGTGCGAACGGAATACTTGAAAACGTAGGCCATGTCGCAGTTGACCGCTTCAAGCAGCTCGCGCGTTTGCGCGAAATCCTCGTCGGTCTCGCCGGGAAAGCCGACGATGATGTCGGTTGAAAAATAAATGCCCGGCCGCACGGCGCGCAGCGCGGCGACGATTTCGAGGTAACGCTCTCGCGTGTAGGGCCGGTTCATCGCGCGCAGGATGCGGTTCGAGCCCGACTGCATGGGCAGGTGGACGTACTCGCAAAGTTTCGGCAGGCGACCGTACGCCTCGACGAGGTCCTGCTTGAAGCCACGCGGGTGCGGCGAGGTGAAACGGATGCGCTCAATGCCGTCCACCGCGTGGATTTTTTCAAGCAGCTGCACGAAAGGCGACACGCCGCCGGTATGCGCGTAGTCGCGCCGGCCATAGCTCGTGACAATCTGGCCGAGCAGGGTGATTTCCCTCACGCCGCGCGCCGCGAGCTCCGTGACTTCGCGCACGATATCGTCCATCGACCGCGACCGCTCGTCGCCGCGCGTCTTCGGCACAATGCAGAAAGAGCAGTCCATGTTGCAGCCCTGCTGGATCGAGACGAAGGCGCTCACCTGCGGCGGTGCATCGGGCAATTCGTCCTGCGCGAGCACGTGGTCGCGGATTTCATTTTGCGAACCGGCTTCCTCCGCCAGGTCGATGATGGTTTCACCCACCGGCACGCCCGCCGCGCGAGCGGCGAGGAGGTTGTCGAGATGGCCCGGCACCTGGTGAAATTTCTGCGTGCCCACGATGAGATCCACGTCGGGCAGCTGGTCGAGCAGCGCCGCGCCGCGGTTCTGCGCCATGCAGCCAAGGATGCCGACGACGAAGTCCGGCCGGCGGCGCTTGTGCGCAAGCACGTTTTGGGCCTTGCCGATGGCCTTCTGCTCGGCGGCGTCACGCACCGCGCAGGTGTTGAGCAGCAGGATGTCGCACTCATCCTCTCGCGCCACGATGCGATAACCGCGCGCGCGCAACATCGCCGCGACCGCTTCGCTGTCGCGCTCGTTCATCTGGCAACCGTAGGTTTTTATGTGGACGCGGTTCATCTAACAGCCTGCAGGGCGGAAGGGTTGTACTTAACCCCCCAGCGGACCGGGTCAAGGATGTGTCTTCAGGCCGGCCAGACCAATTTGAAGACACTCCCCAAACGGGATTTCTGTTCGCCAATGACCGGCCCAGGTGCTTTGCTGGGGCTATGGGATTTTTCGACCGCTCCGACGGAAAAAAGCCTGCTCCCCTGCCCGCGTCTGCCGGCGACCCGGTCGCGCCTTCGGCCGGCGGCATCATGCCGCAGCTCGCCGCCGCGCGCGAAAAACTCGAGGCCAACGATCTGCCCGGCGCACTCGCCCTTTACGAACAGGTGCTCGCGGATGCCGGCGACCGCGCCGATGTGCTCGTCGCCATTTCGGGCGATCTCGGCAGCAACAACCACGTGAAGCCCATCATCCAACTCATCGCCCCGCGCTACGACGCGCAAAGGCATGGGCCGGCCACCGGCCTCAACGTCCTGCAAGCCTACCTCGCCGCGCACGACGCCGGGGCTGCGCAGCACGTGCTTGATATTTTGTTTTCGCTCAACCGCCCCGAACTTGAGGAGCGACTGTACGGATTTTCCAACGCCATCGCCGAACTCATCGCGCAGGGCGCGGTGCCTGATGAAGCCCCGGCGAACGAAGACGGGCCGGTGATGGCCGCCGAACTGAAGGTCGCGCTCATCACCATCAGCAAGCCGATCTGGTTTTACGGCCTTGAGCCGCTCGCCAGTGAAATTCTCCCGCCCAAGGAAGGCCGCCTGCGCCGCGTGGCTTTCGCCCAACTCGCGCTGCCCGGCCTGAAAAACATCGCCGAGGCCATGACGCAGCCCGAGGACGACCTCGGCCGCCTCTCGCGCGCCCTGCCCCTCTGGCTCGCGGAGACATTTTATTTTTCGCCCCATTACTCGCCCATTGCCGTCGTCGGCGTGCTAGACCATCCGGAAACCGGGAAGCACCCGATGCTGTTCGAAGCCGAATGGACCACCGACAACCTTCACCAACTCGCGGCCACCAGCGGCGAAAAACTCGACTACGTCTTTACCGGCGCGCTGCAGCACAGCGCCGGCGTCTACGAGCTGCACCTGCGCGTGTGGGATATGAAAAAATTCCGCGAGCGCAAAGCTTTCGCCCTGCGCTGGACGCCCGCCACCGCCGACGCCGAACTGACCAAGCTGCACGAGGCCATCCGCGCCTTCATGGAGTGGGAGCCGGAAAAGCGCGGCCTCGCCTATGCGCCGCCGGCCAAGCCGGGCGCCTGGCTCGACGCGCTCGGCGCATCGCTCGGATTTTTCCTGCTGGAAAAAGTCCTGCCGCCAACAACAACGCCCACGGCGCCGGATTTTTTGAATGCCGGCACCGCCCAACTGGCCGCCGGTTCCGAGGCCGCCGCGCTCGCCTCCCTCACGCTGCGCTCCCGCGCCACGAGGCTGGGCCTGACCGCGCCCGGCGGCGAGGTAAAGCCCATGTCCACCCCGCGCGTCGAGCAAGCGCAACAGACGCTGGCCTGGATCGACAGCCGGAAGAAATAGCATCGGAGACGGATTTGATTTTACACGAAGGTCGCCAAGGAACGCGCAGCGATTGGTCTCATCTCTCATCAAATTTCCAAGCAGGCCCTGTTTTTAGCCTTTGATCGCGAATTCCAATGGCTCTTCGCGCCACTTCGCGACCTTGGTGTTAAGATAGATTGAAATTCAGCGCGTCGACGCGGCTGCTTGAATTGAAACTGCTCCAAGACATTCAATCCGCGGCCGTCGCCAGTTGCCCGCAGCCGGCGGCGATGTCGATGCCCCGGCGCTGGCGCACCGTGCTCGGCAGGGCAAACTCGTCGATGAGAATTTTTTGAAACTGTTTCGCCGCCTCGCTGCGGGTCGGCGCGCCGGCATAACCCGCCGTCGGGTTGAGCGGGATCAAATTCACCTGCGCGGGCAGGCCGTGCAGCAGCCGGCCCACGGCGCGGGCGTGATCCGGCGAATCGTTTTTGCCCTCGATCAGCGTCCACTCGAAGAAAATGCGGCGCTGGGTTTTTTCGCAATAATGGCGACATGCGGCCATGAGTTCATCGAGCGGCCATTTTTTCGCGACCGGCACCAGCGCGGCGCGCTCGGCCTGGGTCGCGGCATGCAGCGAAACGGCGAGGTGCAGCGGGCGTTTCTCCTCCGCCAGGCGGAGAATGCCGGGCACGACACCGACCGTGCTGAGCGTGATGCGCGGCCCGGCCAGCGAGAGTCCGTTGGGATCACGCAGGATATCAAGCGCCTGCATGACTGCATCGTAGTTGTGCAGCGGCTCGCCCATGCCCATCAGGACGATGTTTCGCAAACGGCTCCGTGAAACATCGCCTGAAGTTCTCGGTTCACGGTTCACGGTTCGGAGTTCGCGGGCGACGTGCACCGCCTGCGCAACGATTTCTCCCGGCGTGAGGTGGCGCGCGTAACCCATCTGGCCCGTGGCGCAAAAAACGCAGCCCATCGCACAGCCAACCTGGCTCGAGATGCACGCCGTCACCCGGCCCGTGAAACGCATCAGCACCGTTTCGATCTTTTCGCCATCGGCGAGCGTGAGCAGGTATTTGCGGGTGAAGCCGTCGCTCGAGTCCGTTTCGAGCGCGGTCGGCAGCACGCCGACCTGCGCCTCGACGGCAAGCCGCGCGCGCACTTTTGCCGGCAACTTGGACATCGCCTCAAACGAGTCGGCAAATTCGAGATAGAGATACCTCCATAGATGCCGCACATGCACGGGCTTGAATCCCCATTGCACAAGCCGCCCGCGCAGCTCCTCGCGGGTCAGGTCGTAGAGGTTGATGCGCGCGGCGTTCACGTTCGTTCTCCCACTCGTTATCGTTCTCACGACCATTCCTCAATCGATAACGAGAATGATTACGAGAACGAGCAGAGCCGGCCACCACTCAGAAAAACGTGTAATATTTTTCCTCGGCGAGGCGCTGGATAAGCAGGGCTAGTTCCATCGCGTGGTAATCGCCCCACATCGAGGATTCGCCACAGGGAACCGAGCGGCCTTTCGGCACGTGGTCCCAGCCGTTGGGCCGGTGATAGACGCTGTGCAACAGCAGGCCCTGGTGTTTTTTGCCGGTTGAAAGATAAGGCTCGTCAAAAAGCGTGTCGGCGATGGTAAGCCCGGCCTGGAAATAGTTTTTGCCCGCAGCGGTTTCGCCATTGGCGGTGAGCCAGCGGCCAAGCCGCAAAAATCCTTGGGCGGCGATGGCGGCGGCCGAGCTGTCCACCGGCTCGTGGGCATTGAACGGGTCGGCTGGTTTATTGAGATAAGTTCCGCCCAGGCGCCAGAGGTTGGGCGCGCCGCTGTCCCAGTACGGCACACCGTCGCCCGCGGAGTAGCCGTCTATGTAGTAGTCGCTCGCGGCGCGGGCGGTGGCGAGAACCAGGTCGGTCACGGCACGGCGGCTGCCGACCGCGTCGAGATCGGTGCCGCGCACGGTGTCGAGAAACTCAAGCTGCTCGGCATAGCCGCAGATGATCCACGCGGCCCCCCGCGTCCAGGTGGTGAACGGCGAATAACCCTGCTGCGACGACGGACAGCGGAACCCGCCGTCGTTGCGGTTGAAAATCGATTCGTGCGCCACGCGGCCACGCACATCGTAACTGTCCCGGCCGGCGCCAAAGAAAACGTTGAACCGCGCCGTGGTTGCAGCGTGCTCGATGGCGCGGTGGAGAAGGTTGATGGGTTTGTCGCCTTCACCCATCAGCACGTGGCCGAGCTGGTGTGCGACGACGAGCGAGCGCATGGAGCGGATCGTGTCGGCGAAGAGCGATTGCGGGCCGTTGAAGGAATAAACGTAGCCGCCCGGCACGACGCCGGCCGAGCCGGCGACGGGTGACCAGGGTTGCTGGCAGGCGGTGGTCACATGACGCGCGGCCTGCACCGCGCCGGAAACCTTGAGTGCAAGCTCGGTGTAGTTAAGCTCGTGCTGGCTGAAGGACGTCTTTCCCTCAAGAATCAGGCGCCGCAGGTTGCCGTAGGTGGAGATGTTGTTGAACCCGTGGTCGTGCACGCCGGTGTGCGAGACGTGCGAGGCCATGAATTCCAGCGTCTTCTCACGGCCGAGCTGCAGAAAGCTGGAGTCGCCGGTTGCATCAAACTGGAGCAAGGCCATGCCGAACTGAAAACCCTGCGTCCACTCCGTCCAGCCGCGCGAGGTGTAATGGCCTTTGACGGTGAAAACCGGCGTCCCTTTGGCTGGATCCCACGTCGCATCGATCGCGCGAATCTTTTGGCCCGCAAGGTCGAACAGGCGGGCCACTTTTTTCCGCAACTTGTTTGGAGTAAGGCTGGGGTTAATTTTCATTCGAAAACCGTTGGCATGTTGCGTTCTTGCGCCTCCGAAACAAGAGGGAAAGGTTTTTTCGTTAAAAAAATGTTTAGTAATAAATTTACACCCACCTGAGACTTACGAAGTTTGTAAACACTTTTTTAGCAAAGATTCTTGACTGAAACTGCCTTTTCCTATCTCTAGGGGCTTATCCCGTTAATGATTACGCCAGTTTTAGTTGTCATCGCGCAAAGCGTGTCTTGGGGGCTCCTTGGAGCTCTGAGCTTCTTTTTCTGGAAACAGCATCGGGAACAAAAACGCGAGGAGTCGCAGGAATGGACGCCGCCTTTTGAATTTTCCGAACTGGGCGCGGCCTTGGCCGGCCCGGATGGAGCCCTTTCCTTTCACGATGCAAATGGCTGTACCCGCTTTCAGAACGCCGCGCATGCCGTGCTCTTCGGAGAAAACACCGAAAGCTTCGATGCCGCCTGCCAGCAGGGACAGATCTTTAAACAACGTGAAGCTGTGGCCAGGCTCGTATCGGCCTCCACTTCCGGCCAATCCTGGCATGGCGAAGTGGACGTGGTGACACCCACCGGCCGCGACATCTCCCTGGAAGTTCACGCGCTGGCCATGCGCGATGCGCGCGGTCAACCCGCCGGGGCCTTCTGGCTCTTCCACAATATTTCGTCCAAGCGGGAACAGGAACAACTTCGCGAGCGTGAGGAGCGGTTCCAGCGGCTTGACTCGCTCGGGCAGATGGCAGGCGGGCTTGCCCATGATTTTAACACCTACCTCACGGTGATGCTCGGGTTTGTCAGCGCGGCCCGCGCCAACGATAAATTGCCTCCTGAAGTGGCCCGTCGCCTCGACCAGGCCGAAAGCACCGGCTGGCGGGCTCGCGAACTCACGCAGGAGATGCTGGATTTTGCCCGCGGCGCCGAGCCGGCCAAATGCCCGCTGGAGCTTGCGACCGTGGTTGAAGAATCCGCCCAGCTCGGGGTTCAAGGCAGCACTAATATCCGTTTGAAGGTCCTCCTCGCGTCGGATGCCTGGCGCGTTGAAGCCGATCCCCGCCAAATCCGCCAGGTCATCACCAACCTCGTCCACAATGCGGCCCAGGCGCTGGGTGAACGCACCGGCACGATTGAAGTCCGGTTGGAAAACCAGGAGCAAATCAGCGGAGGCAGCGCCCCGCCGATCCCCACAAACTATATCTGCATGACCGTAAAAGACGACGGTCCCGGCATCCCGCCCGAGCGCCTGCCACGCATTTTCGAGCCATTTTACACCACCAAGGCGCGCGGCACCGGCCTCGGCCTCGCCATCACGCACAACATCATCAAGCGGCATGGCGGCTTTATCCGGGTCAAGTCCCAGCCGGGCGCCGGCACAACTTTTGAAGTCTTCCTGCCCGCGCTCGCCGTGGAAGCAGGCGCCCTCTTGGAAACCGCGGCGGCCTGAGACCAAATCCCAAAATCTATCGCGGCTCGCCCGCCGGCCGCTGCTGCCTTTTGGTTTTTGAGTCTTTGGAGTTTTGGAGTTTCGCGAAGCGCAGAAGTGCGCCTCACCCGGCGAAGGTCGTCAGCAAATCCGCGTAGATTTTTGCCGTCGTCACGAGATCGCGCACCGGCGCTCGTTCGTCCACCGCGTGGTAATTTTCCCCGGCCGGCCCATAACCGATCGCCGGGATTTTCAGGTGGCGGGAAAAGAAATGTACGTCGTTGAAGCCGGTGGACACGCTGAAGACCGGCTTCGTGCGCCGCACGCGGCCGACACTCGCAGCCATGGCCGCGAAGAAAGGGTGCGTCGGCTGCTCGAAACAGGCAAAGTTCTCGGAGATTTTTTCGACCGTGATGCGGCAGTGCGGGATTCGTCGCGCGGTCGCGGCGAGCACGTCGCGCAGTTCCCGCTCGGCCGCGGCGTGGTTTTCGATCGGGAGCACGCGGCGGTCGAGCGTGAAGCTCGCCAGCGCCGGCACTGTGTTGATTTTTCCTCCCGGCCCGGCCGCGAAGACCCCGCCGATGTTAAGCGTGGACCGCATGGTCTTGCCGGAAGGCGTGATAAAGGTGCGCCGGGCGAGATGTTTCTTATACTCCTTGAGCGCGATCACGAAGGCGGACATTTTTTCAAGCGCGTTGATGCCGCACTCGGGTTCGGAGCCATGCGCGGCCCGGCCATGCACGGTGACATTGAACCAAAGGACGCCGTTGTGCCCGCAGCAGATCGTGCGGCCCTCGGCGCCCTCCATGACGATGGCGTAGTCCGCGCGCAGGCCGGCCTGCTGCACCAGCCAGGCGGCGCCGAGCGCACTGTCGGTCTCCTCGTCGGCGGTGAATGACACCTCGACATTGCAGCGCGGCGGCGTGCGCGTGGCACGCAAGGCTTTCAGCGCGAGCAACAAGCTGGCGATCGAGCCCTTCATGTCGGCGGTGCCGCGGCCGTAAATCCAGCCGCGATCAAGCCTGCCGCTGAAGGCGTCGCCGTGCCGCCAGGCTCCGCCCGCCGGCACGACGTCATAATGGGCGTTGAAATGGACGGTTTTGGCCGCACCAGCATCCCAGCGGCCAAGGACATTAAAGCGTGGGTAGGCCCGCTGCTCCGGCGGCAGATGCTTCTTCAACCGCGCCGCCGACATGGTAAAACGCCGCGTCTTCAGCCCAAGCGCCTCAAGCTCGCGCGTCAGGAACGCGGTGATGCCGTCATAATTCTCCCCCGGCGGGTTGACCGTGCGCTGGCGCACCAGCGCTTGCAGCAGCCGGGTGGCGTCGCGCGCATGGCGGTCAAGGTAGGCGGCGGGAGTCGGGGGCATGGGGAAATATCAGCTCCTGGTCGCCGCAAAAAACAGCTGTAAATCCAAGGTGAAATGCACGGCCAAGGCCTGCTGCATTACCGGTGCAGCGACAGATTGAAAAGCCTTATCGCGCAACCCGTCCGGCCCGCACAATGATTTTTGACATGCCCGCGACCGCGGGGCAGGTTGCAGGGAATGTCCGCTTACGCCCATCTTCGCCGCGACTACAGCCTGACGGGGCTGTTCGAAAAGGATCTCGCCCGCGACCCATTCCGTCAGTTTGAAAAATGGTTTCAAGAGGCGGAAGCCGCAAAGATCCCCGAGCCCAACGCCATGATTCTCGCCACCGTGGGCCGCGACGCCCGGCCGGCCTCGCGCATTGTGCTGCTCAAGGGCCTCGACGGCCGCGGTTTCGTTTTCTACACCAATTTGGAAAGCCGCAAAGGCCGCGAGCTTGAGGCCAACCCGCGCGCCTCGCTGCTTTTTCCCTGGATCGCACTCGAACGGCAGGTCATCGCCGAGGGGCCGGTCACGCGCGTGGCTCGCGAGGAGACAGAGGCTTATTTCCATTCGCGCCCGCATCCCAGCCAGCTCGCCGCATGGGCTTCGGCGCAGAGCGCCATCATTTCCGGCCGCGCCGTCCTCGATGATGCCATGAAAGCACTCGAAAAAAAATACGCCGGCACCGGGGTGCCCCTGCCGCCGCATTGGGGCGGCTTCCGCCTCGCGCCGGAAACCGTCGAATTCTGGCAGGGCCGGCGCAACCGCCTGCATGACCGGCTGCGCTACCGCCGTGAAAAAAACGGGGACTGGATTATCGAACGCCTTTCGCCCTAACAGGCTGTTGAAATAATAAATCGTGGCGCCATCGCTTTATTATTTAAAAAACACACCCTCAAGCCGCGCATACCCCGCCGATGAAAAAAAAGCCTCTCCGGCGTGAAAAAACCGTCATCCGCCTCGCGCCGCTTCCTCCCAGGCTGCTCGCGGCTGCGCTGTGCAGCCTCGGCGAAGGCGTCTTCATCGCCGGACCCAAACTCCGCCGCGACGGGTTGCCCATCCTTTTTGCCAACGACCGGCTTTGCACCATGACGGGCTTTGCCCGGTCTGAATTCACCGGCCGTGGTCATGCGTTTTTGCACGCCGATGCCGTCACCATCGCCCGCCTGCGCCGTTGGTTGGGAAAACCCCAGCCCAGACTCCTCTTTTCCGGTGAAGGCTACCTCACCTGCAAATCCGGCGCGACCATCTTTGCCGCATGGAATTTCAGCCCGATCTTTAACGCCCGCGACCGCCTGACGTACATCGTCGCCACCTATCGCGACACCACCACCAAGCGCCGGCTGCAGCAGGCGCTCGTGCATGCGCAACGCCTCGACGCGGTGGACCGCCTCGCCGGCGGCGTCGCCCACGACTTCAACAACCTGCTCTCCGTTATCAACGGCTACTGCGAAATCCTCGCCGCCCGCCTGCCCATCCACGATCCTTCGCGACACGAGATCCACGAAGTCCATTCCGCCGGCCAGAAAGCCGCCGTGCTCGTGCGCCAGCTTCTTGCCTTCAGCCGACGACAGGAATTGCACCCGCAGGTGATCAACCTCAACCGTCTGGTGCGCGATCACGGCACCATCCTCGGTCGATTCCTTGGCTCCGCCGGCAAGCTTCACCTCGATCTCCCCCACGACCTGCCCAATGTCCGCGCCGACCCGGGCCAGCTCGAGCAAGTGCTGCTCAACCTTACGCTCAACGCCCGCGATGCCCTCCGCGAAAACGGACGCGTCACCATCAGCACCTCCGTGCGCGTGATCAAAAACTCCAGGAACCGCCGCCTCACCGACACGCCCCCCGGCCGCTACGTCCTGCTCTCCGTCAGCGACAATGGCATCGGCATGGACGCGGCCACGCAGATCCAGATATTCGAACCGTTTTTCACCACAAAAGACGCCGGCAAGGGCACTGGCCTCGGCCTCGCCATGGTTTACGGTGTCGTCCAGCAAAGCGGCGGCCACATCCGGGTGCACAGCGCGCCCGGCGTCGGCACCACCTTCGAAATACTGCTTCCCGCCGTGCATGCGCGCGCCGGCGCCCTATCCACCGGCCTGTCCACGCTCCCGTCCACCCATGGCCACGAAACCATTCTCCTCGTCGAGGAGGACGATGTCGTGCGCAAAATGGTCGCGGGCATTCTCACCGCCGATGGCTATAAAATTCTCGCCTCGCGCCATGCCCGTGAGGCCCTGCGCGAAGCCCGGCGCCGGGGCGCCGTCCACCTCCTCGTCGTCCAGTTGGGCGACCATGCCGGTGAAAACGAGAAGCTTGCTCGCGCCCTCTACGCCACCCGGCCCGCCTTGCGTGTCATCGTCATCGGCCGGCCCGGCACCCTCCCGCTCGCCTGGCTCGCGCCCGAACACCAGGCCCGCCTCGCCAAGCCTTTTGAGCTGAGCGCACTCCTGCGCGCCGTCCGCACGCTCCTGGACACCAAGCCTTAGCAAGGTGCGACGCCCCATGCCCAAACGCCGATTCCAAACTGCCTCCCAAAGCGCGCTGCCGCCCGCGCAGGAGGAGCTATGGGTCGATCCCCTGGTCAAGGCCAACACCCGCTTCAACCCCGGCCGCACCCACCGCTACACGCTTTTTCGCCACTGGGGAGACCCGAGCCATTACTGCGCGTTTGTCGGCATGAATCCATCGGGTGCAGATGAGCTGCATGTCGATGCAACCGTCAACAAATGTTGCAAGTTTTCAGAACAATGGGGCTTCGGCGCGCTTTACATGCTGAACGCTTTTTCGCTGCGCGCGACGAATCCGCGCGAACTTTATGCAGCCGCTGATCCGGTCGGACGGCCCGAAAATGACCAGTGGATCAAGTCGGTCGCCGCCGGCGCCGCCCGGGTGATCGTCGCCTGGGGAAGACCGGGCGGTGATTTCAACCGCGGCGTCGAAGTCGAAGCCATTCTGCGCAAGGCCTGTGCACCGGACATCGTGTTCTGCTTCGGGCGCAACCTCGACGGCACGCCGACCCATCCGCTCTACCAACCTTACGCGAAGAAACTTATCGCTTACTTCGGCTGAAATTTTTAACCGCAGATGAACGCGAATGAACGCAGATTCGGGCTTTGAACACGGAGGACACGGAGGGAAAAAGGCTGCTTGCGCAGCCTGCAAACATCAGCCTGTCCTTGTAGCTCTCGGAGCGAAGTTTTTGTCGGCATTCGCGTGTATTCGTTTTCATCTGTGGTTAAAAACAGGATTGGTAGTTGGTACGGATTAGTGAAAATTAGCGCTCATTAGTGGTTAATTTGCTAGAGCCTCGCCAACGCCCGCCCTTTTTACCACAACCGTGGCGTGCAGCTTTATTTGATCCGCCATGCCCACGCCTCCGCCGCCGGCGATGATTCGCTGCGGCCGCTGAGCGAACGCGGCCGCGAGGAATGCTCCCGGCTCGTGGCGTTCTTCCAGCGCAACGGCGCGCTGCAGCCCGCCCAGCTCTGGCACAGCCCCCTCGTCCGCGCGCGCGAAACCGCCCGCCTCCTCGCCGACGGCCTGAAGCTGGACCACGCCCTGGTCGAAACGCCCGGGCTCCGGCCCGAGGACGATCCCGCCGAAATCGCCGACCGTATCGATAAATCCGATACAATTGACCGCCTGGCCCTCGTCGGCCATGAACCTCACCTCAGCGCGCTTGCCACCCTGCTCGTGCGCGGCAAGGACCATCCCGTCGCCTTTGACCTGAAAAAAGGGGCCGTCCTCGCCTTTGCGCCCACCGGCGGCGCCCACAAAAAAACCGGGCGCCCCCGCTGGCATCTGCTCTGGCACATCGAGCCCGCGCTGCTCGGCCCGCCGCCAAAGCAGACTTAAAGGCATTGCCCGCGATTGTGACTGCCTCCACTATTTGGGGGCATATTCCCATGGAAGTCTCCCAGCCACCATTCGGACGCCAAGGCCTGCGCACCCTCGCCGCCATTGTCTTCACCGATGTGGTTTCTTTTTCCGCGCACATGGGGCGCGACGAGGTGAAGACCCTCGGCCTCATTAACCGCGACTTCGCCGAGATGCGCCGGCTGTGCGAGGCCCGTGGCGGCGCCGTCCTCAAGACCACGGGCGACGGCCTGTTGTGTTATTTCGCCAGCGCGGTCGAGGCCGTCGCCTGCGCGCTTGAAATGCAAAAACATTTTGCCGCGCTCGCCAAAACCCTCCCGTCCGGCGAGGCGCTCCAGCACCGCATCGGCATTCACCTCGGCGACGTGCTGGTGCAGGACCAGGATGTGATGGGCGATGGCGTCAACATCGCGTCCCGCCTGCAGGCCGAGGCCGAGCCCGGCGGCATCTGCATCTCGCAGACCGTTTACGACGTGGTGAAAAACAAGATTGAGTTGAAAGCCACCTACCTCGGCGCGCGCGACCTGAAAAACATCGCGCAGGCCGTGCCCGTTTACCGCCTCCTGCTCGAGGCGCAGGCCCACGAGGCCGGATCTCCCCCGGCCAAAAAATCCTTCCGCTGGCCGCTGCCCGCCGCCATCGCCACGGTTGCTGCGCTGCTCGTCACCGCCGTGATGGTGCACACGCACAAGACAACCCTGCCTGCGCCGGCCCCGGTTGCAGCGGCAACCTCCACGCCTCCGTCAACTCCGGTCGCGGCATCGACCTCCCTTCCTCCGCCGGCACCGGCCACAAATAAAACCCCCGCCAGCAGTGCCGCCGCCTCCACTCCGGACAAAACCGACGCCAAGAATCTGCCCGCCCGCCGTGAATTCTTTCAAGAAATCCGCGAGCCCTACCTGCTCCGCTACGACTATGACGGTTTGCTGCAGGCCATCCAGGCTGGAAAAGTTAAGGTGAACACGCCCAATCCGCTGCAAATCCGCAAAGGCATCGAGCACATGGCGGAAATGAAAGCCTGGCTGCTCGAGCGCCTCTCGCATTGCACGCCAGCCCAGCCGCTCGTGGTGCCCCGCTTTGCCCTCAACGGGGAAAAGGATTATCAAATCTACGGCGCACCACCGGATAAAATTGCCATCGTATCGAACGGTGCGCCCGCGACCTCGAATCTGGCCGAGGTGAAGCCGCCGCTTTTAAGCCTGATTTTGCTGGCGGCCATCAAGGGCGACCCCACCGTCCCCAACGACGTGATCCTCGGCGCATTTTCTTTCGCCCGCTTCTATAATCTTTCCGAGATGGAAGCCGAACTCCAGCCCCTGGGTGGCGGCAAACGCGCGGCGCCCAAGCCGGCGGCGCCGTAGAACATTTTAACCACTGATGCACACTGATGGTCACTGATCCGGAAAAAGACAGATCAGAAATGGGATCGAATCTACCTTCATATTATCAGTGACTATAAGTGTACATCAGTGGTTAAGTCGGTCTTCTGCCTGCCTGGAAGTATTAGTGCCCTTTAGTGTGCATTAGTGGTTAACATGCTGTAGCAGGCTGTTTTCAGCGCTGGCTCTATTACGAGTTCAATATGACCCTTCATCTCCTGCCCACGCGCACCGGCGGCGCGGCCGAGAACATGGCGCTGGATTTCCTGCTGCTGCAGCGCTACCCGCAGGCGAAGGCCGCTCGCTTCCGCCATTACGAATGGCGCGGACCGGCCTTTACCTTCGGCCTCAGCCAGTCGCTGGAATTCGTGCGCGCCCAGCTTCCCGCCGGAGAAAACTTTGACCTGTGCCGGCGGCCGACCGGCGGCGGCGTGGTCGATCATCGCGACGATTGGACCTACACGCTCGTCATTCCGCGCGGCCACCCGCTCGAGGCCGAACGCGCCACCCAATCCTACCGCAGCGTGCATGCCTGCCTTGCCGATGCCCTCCGTGCGCTCGGCGCTCCCGTCGTGCTCAAGGAACGCCAGGTGGATGACGCTGCGAGCACCCTGCCCGGCGTGTGCTTCCAGCGCGCCGAAGTCTTCGACGTGCTTAACGAACACACCGGCGACAAGGTGGCTGGCGCCGCGCAGAAACGAAACAAAAACGGCCTGCTTCTGCAGGGATCCATCTGGAAGCCGGCCGCGGGCGCGGTCGATTGGGCGGCGTTTGCCGAAAAATTTTCCGCCGCGCTGGCCGCGGCGCTCGGCGCCAAAATGGAGCCCACTCCCTGGCCCGAGTTTGCCGACGGCGAAGTCGAGGCGCTCATCGAGCAATACTCCTCGCCCGAGTGGATGGAGTATCGCTGAGCCTGATTTTGGTAGGGCCCGTTGCCCTCAACGGGCCGAAACTGACGGGCGGCTGAGGGCAGCCGCCCCTACCCGCTTTAACGTAATCACACATTCCAGATGCCGCGTCTGCGGGAAGAGATCGAAGGGTTGCACCGCGCGCAGCTCGTAGTTCGCCGCAAAGAAATGATTCAGGTCGCGCATCTGCGTGGCCGGGTCGCATGACACGTAAACGACCGCGCGCGGGCCGAAGGCAAAAAGTTGGCGGAGGAAACTCTCGTCGCACCCCCGGCGCGGCGGGTCGATGACCACCACGGTGTCGCCCGGCGGAAAATCAAGCCCGGCAAAGATCGCCGCGGCATCGCCGGCTTGAAAGACGGCGTTGGCCATGCCGTTGGCCGCGGCGTTTTCCCGCGCAAAGGCAACAGACGTTTCGCTGATCTCGATCCCGGCGACGCGTTCGAACGCGCTCGCGGCTGAAAGTGCGAAAAGCCCGCTGCCACAATAGGCGTCGACCAGGAAACGTGCGCCACTGGCCGCCGCCTGCGCGCGCACCTGGCCGGCAAACGCCGGGAGGATGAACGGATTATTCTGGAAAAAATCGCGCGCGAGGAATTTCAATTTCAGCCCGCCCACCTCTTCGGTGACGACGGCATCGTATTCGGTGGTAACCACCCCGCCCGCATCGCGCAGCAGGAGTGTGCCACCGCGCGGAAACTCGCCGCCCGCCACCCGGGCCGGCAGGCCGGCGCGCACCGTGGTGAGCTTTTCGTTGATGGCCTCGGTGGCGATCTCGCAACGGGGCACATCCACAATTTCAAAACGCGAGCCCTGTCTCAAAAACCCAATTGGAAAGTTCAAAGTTCCCGGTTCAAGGTTCAAGGTTGGCTGATTCTCCAACTTGGAACTTGGAACCTGAAACTTGGAACTTTTCGCGGCACTGGGTGCCGCGAAATGAGGCGTGATCTTCGAGCGGTAGCCGAACTCGCGCGGCGAGGCCACGACGGGCGCGACCTCAAACACCGCGCCCGCGAGATGCTCGAGCAGCTCGGCGACCTGGCGGCGCTTCCACTCCAATTGTTCCGCATAGGCGAGATGCTGATACTGGCAGCCGCCGCAGCGGCCAAACAGCGGGCAGCGCGGCGCCACGCGCTGCGGCGAAGGCCGCAGCACGGCGACGAAGTCGGCCTCGGAAAAATTCTTGTGGTTGCGGAACACCCGCGCACGCACGCGTTCGCCGGGCAGCGCAAACGGCACCATCACAACCCAGTTTTCGACCTTGGTTTTCTGGTTTTCAACGGAGATACGGCCCAGGCCGAGACCGAGGTTGGTCAGCGTGGAAATTTCCAGCTCGATTTCCTCGTGATAGGCAAACGGCAGGTCGTTGAATTTTTTGTTTTTGGGCACGAAGCACCCCAAAAAACACGGAATGCACGAGTGAGTCCACCCTAGAGCATTTTAAATAAAACCATGACCATATCGCCTAGACCAGGGCGAGGAGGTCGTTGCCTCCGCCCGGACGCCTGGTAAGCGGTCAGCCGGATTCTTGCCAAGAAAGATCACATGGAGCTCAAAGAAAGGCTGTTCGCTGTGTTCTTCTTGTCCGCCGAAGCCCTGAGCCTGTCGAATGGGGCGAAGGCGGAGGTGGTCCTTCGTGGCTAAGCTAATTTTTTAACCGTCTGGGGGATTTTTCTCCGTGCGCTTTGCGCCACCCCGTATTCAAATCAATGGCATGTCTGTCGAAATAATCACCAGCCTGAAAAACCCCCGCGTGAAGCAACTCGTGAAGTTGCGCGACCGCCGGCTGCGCGACGAGGCCGATGTGTTCCTGGTCGAGGGCTATCGCGAGATTCACCGCGCCCTCGAAAAAAATGTGCGGTTGATCGAGTTGTATTACTCGCCCGAGTGGTTTTTGGGCGAAAACGAGCCGGCGCTGATTGAGCAGGCGCGGGCCGCGGGCGCCAAGCTGTTCGAGCTGACGCGCGCGGCCTTTGCAAAAATCGCCTATCGCGAACGGCCCGACGGACTCATGGCCGTGGTCCCGCAGTGGCATCGGACCCTGGATGAGCTGACCCTGCCCCCGTCGCCGTTTCTCCTCGTGATCGAGGCGATCGAGAAGCCGGGCAACCTCGGCACCATCATGCGCAGCGCCGATGCGGCGGGAGTCGATGCCATCATCGTGTGCGACCCGGTGACGGATGTTTTCAACCCGAATGTCGTGCGCGCATCAACCGGCGTGCTCTTCGCCATACCCATTGTCGTGGCCGATAGCCGCGTGGCGCAAACGTGGCTGCGTGAGAAAAAAATCCGCACCGTGGCCACGACGCCCTCGGCCGAAACCCTCTATACCGGGGCCGACCTGCGCGGGCCGATCGCCCTCGTGATGGGCAGCGAGCAATTTGGCCTCGGCGAATACTGGCTGAAAAATGCCGACCTCCGCGTGCGCATCCCGATGGCCGGCCAGGCCGACTCGCTCAACGTGGCCATGGCGACATTGATCACCCTGTTTGAAGCCGTCCGCCAGCGGGGAATTTCTTGATAGGCCGGGTGCGTTTTCCCGAACGCGCCGCACAAGGCTGTGCCTCCGTGATGCCGGCCAATCCTGACAACAAGTCAATAGGTGCGCAATATCCGGCAAGACCTGCGGAGCCTGAATGCCGCCGGGCACCTTACCCTAGCCTCCGTGAAAGTAACCCACAAGACGGCATCAAGGATTCTTTGGTATGAAAGTGTCGGCTTTTTGATGCTGATTCTTCTTTCGTGGTTGGACGAGTATCATGGCTCCTGGCATGAAAGCGCCGTCGAGAGCCTCGCGGTTCTGGGTGTCTGGCTCGTGGTGTTTTATTTCACGAGGCGGCTGGTCTCCCGCTTGTATTATCTGGAGGGCTTCCTGCCGGTCTGCGCCTGGTGCAAAAAAATTAATCACGAGGAACAATGGGTTCCCCTGGAAAAATATTTCTCCGATGGATTCGACACCGAGACGACCCACGGCATGTGCCCCGAGTGCGCCCGCAAGGTCAGAAAAAAAGCGGGGCTGGCTGAGAAAAACGGCGAGCAGTAAGAATGGGTGCGTTGGTGGTAGAGCGAGCCATCCCTAACGAGCCGGTCGCCTATTGTGTAAGAAAAGGCGCGGTGGATTCAGATTCCGCCTTCCTTTTCAACCACCTCACCAGTTCCGCCATGCCTTCGGCCATGAATACGCGCGGCTCGTAGCCGAGGTCGTGACGCGCGGCGGTGATGTCGAACCAATGATCTTTCGCCAGTTCGTTGGCGACAAATCGCGTCATGGGCGGTTCGCCGCTCAGCGGCAACATGCGCCAGGCCAGTTCGCACGCGGCGCCAAGCACCTGCGCCGAGCGGAGGGACATTTCATTTGTGATCGGCGGTTCGTTGAGCGCATGCAGCAGGCCATTGATCCAATCCCACAATACGACCGGCGCGCCATCGGTGATGAAGTAGGCGCGCCCAGGCGCGCGCGAATCGGACCAGGTGAGCGTGGATTCGGCCAGCAGGTGGGCATCGACGGCGTTTTGGATGTGGGTCATATCCACGTGGTTCTTGCCCGAGCCCACGATCCGCAGCCGGCCGGCGCGGGCCGAGGCCAGCAAGCGCGGCACGAGGTGCGGGTCGCCGGCGCCCCAGATCAGGTGCGGACGAAGCACGATGGTGCGCAACGCCGGCGAATTCGCCGCCAGGACTTCGCGCTCGGCAATGGCTTTGGTCAGCGGGTAGGCTGCCGGGCAATCAGTGGTAAGCGGGAGCGATTCGTCGGCACCAGCGAGATCACCGCCGGTATAAACGACGCTCGGCGTGCTGGTATGGATGAAATTCTTCACGCCATGTTCGCGACAACCTTCCAGCAGCGCACGCGTGCCGAGAACGTTAACCTGGAAATAATCTTTATAGCGGCCCCACACCCCAACCTTGGCCGCAGTGTGAAAAACCGTTTCAACGCCGGCACAGGCCGCGCGCACCGCATCCGCATCCGCCAGGTCGGTGCAGATAAACCGCACCCCGTGCCTAACCAGGTCCTCCGCCGGCTGGCGTGCGAGCACGATGATGTTTCGGCTCTGTCCGAGCAGCCGCTCGACCAGCCGGCGGCCAAGAAAGCCGGTGCCGCCGGTGACGAGGACGGGGGATCTTTTAAAGATGGAGGGCACGGGAAAGAGACTTTTGCTGGTAGAAGGATTGCACTGTGGGCGGGGTGCCCTCACCCCGCACCAAGGTCGATCGCGGGGTGAGGGCACCCCGCCCACAAATTAAAAATTCGGCATTACCCTTCATAACCTTTAGCCGCGATGGCCCACGTGGCAAGGGTGAGGCGGTGGATTTTGGCGTTGTGCCGCACATCAACCGGAAAAGACGGGTGAAAATAAAATGTGTTGATGGCCGCCGTGTGCGGATGCGCGAGCGCCAGGGCGCGCAGTTCGCGCGCGAACGCCCGGGCATCGGTGATTTTTCCTTCCACCACGAGCGCGGGCCGCTGCTCACCGCGCGGGCCAAGGCCGATGAGGGCGCAACGCATCACGCGCGGATGGATGCGAAATACTTGTTCGCACGGCTCGGTGTAAAGCGGGCCGGCGACGGTCTCGACCCGCTCGGCCTTGCGGCCGCAAAACCAGAGGCGGCCGGCGGCGTCAAGGTAGCCGCAGTCACCCATGCGATGCCAGACCGCGCTGGAGGGCGCGGAAGTGACAGGTGACAAGTGACAAGTATCAAGAGAGTCCGGCGCGCCCGCTGTTTTTTGGGATTTGGGTTCTGGGATTTGGATTTTGGCCAACGCAGTTGGCTCCGGGAGTGCATCGTAAAGCTTGGTCACGACCGGGCCGCGAACAATGATTTCGCCGATTTCCCCGGGTGGAAGCTCGCGGGCATCAGCCAGCGAGGCGAGCGGCGCATCGGTCAGTGCAATGATTTTGATTTCAATCCCAGTCAAAGGAAGGCCGACACAGGCGCCCCCAACCGGCACTGACGCGCCGGAAACTCCAAAGGCCAAATTACAAACGCCAAAGGAATCCGGCGCGCCGGCTATTTTTTGGAGTTTGGCGTTTGGGATTTGGGATTTAGATAGCGCTGCGATTTCGTCGCTGCCAATGGTACAAATTGGCAGCGCCTCGGTCGCGCCGTAGGGACTGTGGAGCTGGCCGTTCGGAAGCCACGCTTTCGCGTTTTGCCAGAGATCGGCGGGCACAGGCGCGCCGGCACAGAGCACGCGGCGCAGGCTGGGCAGCGTAATTTTTTGCGCGAGGCAATAACCGGCAATTTTCCGCCAGAGCGTGGGCGAGCCGAAGGAGTTGGTGACGTTTTCCTGCTGGATGGCCTGCACGATTTGCGCCGGGTCGGCGGCGGCGGGCCGGCGCGGATCGATCTCGGGCACGATGGTCGTCAGGCCAAGCGCGGGATTGAAGAGCGCGAAGACGGGCAGCAGCGGCAGGTCGACTTCGCCCGGCTCGATGCCATAGGTGTCGCGGAGCAAGCGGAGTTGGGCCTCGAACATGCCGTGCTCATAGCAAACACCCTTCGGCGCGCCGGTGGAGCCGGACGTGAAGAGGATCGCCGCCAGGTCGCCGGCCCGGCTGTCGGCGATTTGAAAACTGGAAGCTTGCGCGCCGGTCGCGATCCGCACCGTGAGCTTTCCGCTCGACAGGCTCGGGGCCTTGAGCTTGTCGAAACGGCCGCTCACCGGGACGCGGACGGCCACGCTGCGGAATGATCCGCGAAAAATGCGGCTGAGGATCTGCGCCAGCGGAATGCCGACGAGCACGCGGGGTTGCGAACGGGCCACGCACGCGAGGAAGTTTTTCCGGCTCATGCCGGGATCGATCACAACGGGCACGGCGCCGAGGGCGAAGAGCGCGAAGACCGAGGCAATGAGTGGCAGGCCGGGACGCACCATGACGAGCGCGCGGTCGCCGGGACGAACCCCGCGGCTGGCGAAGCGTGTTTGCCAAGCGGCGGTTTCGGCGGCCAGTTCGGCAAAACTGAACGCGAGGTAGTCGATATCGCCCGTGTGCGTGCGGCCGCGGGGGATTTTCAGCGCGCACTGTTGCGGTGCGCGCGCGGCCATGTGCGCAAGGTGCTGCGCGATGTTGGCGCGGTCGGCCATCGGGCGGTTACCCCTGAGACAACGCCGGTTCGTGACGGAGCAGTCCGGCCTGCCAGGGCAGGAGGATTTCGTCGAGCCGCTCGGGCGCGCGCGCGAGTTGGGCCAGTTGCGCGCGGTTGGCGATGAGCGTGGGGTCGAGCGGAAGTTTCGCGGCGATGCGGTCGCGATCGGCCTTGAGCGCGTCCTGCCGCGCGAGTTCCTCGACGGTGAACGGGGTAAAATCGCCGCGGCCGCGGCGCTTCGGGAGCGTTTGCGGATCGCGCGCGAGGCCGGCGCGCACCGCTTCGGCCAGCGAGGACGCAAGGCGCTCGTGGCGCTTGCCGAGATGGATGGAGGCAAGGACCTCGGCTTCGGTCGCGCCATGGTCGGCCGCCTCGGCGAGTTTTAGCAGGACATCCGTGCTGCACACCTTGAAGGGCGGCACGTCGATCCGGGAAGCGGTGGACTCGCGCCAGTGCCACGCGGCGTGGAGCACGGTGAGGCCGCGGCCGCGGAGGCGTTCGCTGCGGCCGATGCGCCAGTCGTTTTCGTCGGGCGGGGCAAAACCTTCCGTGCCGACCAGGATCTGTCGCTGGCATTGCTGCTCAAGCCATTCCAGGCGACCCAGCGCGCTGAGTTCGTCCCGGAGAATGTCGCGCAGGGCGGGCAAATGCAGCACATCGAGCGTGGCGTAGTCGAGGAGGCCCTTGCTGAGCGGGCGCTGCGACCAGTTTGCTTTCTGGCTGTCCTTGTCGAGCACAACGCCAAAATGCTGTTCGAGCAGCGAGGCGAGGCCGACCCGCGGGCGGTGGAGCAGCTGGGCGGCGAGCACCGTGTCAAAGAGGCTGCTGGCCGTGAAACGGCAAAGATCGTACAGCAGGCGCAGGTCGAAATCACTGCCGTGCATGATCAGGTGTTTTGTCGCGAGGCGCGACCAGAGTGGCGCAAGGTCAACCGGCGCCAGCACGTCCACCAGGAAGATTTCACCCCCGACATAGAACTGCAGCAGGCAGACGCGCGTGCGGTAGTGGAAAAGGTTGTCGGCCTCGGTATCGAGCGCCACCTCGGTCGCACGGTCGAGGGCAGCAAGAAGCGGCGCAAGTTGCGTGGGTTGGTCAATGAGGCGGTAGGCGGGCGGAGATTTCAAAACTTCGACGGTTTGTTGCGGTGGTTGAATCACGTTAAAATGGACTCCCCTGCCCGCATGGTCAAAAGGGAATCGCAGGTAGGACAGATTTATTTTGTGCTTTCTGCCCAATTATTGTCTAGGAGTGGCTTAATGAAAGTCGTCGTGCTTTGCTCCGGCGGGATGGATTCCATCACTGCGCTCCACTGGGCGCGTCGCGAGCACGCGGTCGCCGCCGCTGTGAGCTTTGACTACGGCGCGAAGCACAACCAGCGCGAGATCCGGTTCGCCAGCGAGCATACGGACAAGCTCGGCCTGAGGCACGAGATCATCCCGCTGGATTTTGTGGGCCGGCTTTTTTCCTCAACGCTGCTGAAAGGCGGCGGCGCGATTCCCGACGGGCACTACGAGGCGGACAACATGCGGCAGACGGTCGTGCCGTTCCGCAACGCCATCATGCTGTCCATCGCCGCCGGCCTGGCCGAGAGCATCGGCGCGGAAGGGCTCGTCATCGCGGCGCACCGTGGCGACCACGCGATTTATCCAGACTGCCGCGAGGAGTTCATGCTCGCGTTCGCGGAAGCCATGCGCACCGGGACGTATGCCGGGATACAATTGCTGCGGCCGTTCATCGCCATGAACAAGGCGCAGATTGCATCCGAGGGCGCGCGGCTGGGCGTTGACTTTGCCCGCACCTGGTCGTGCTACAAAGGCGGCGCGATGCATTGCGGCACCTGCGGCACCTGCATGGAACGCCGCGAGGCGTTCATCCTGGCCAAACTGCCCGACCCGACGATTTACGAATCGAATGATCCTCTTCCCGAAAAGCCCAAACCTTTTTGAACCGCGAATGGACCCTACTTCGCCCATTCGACAAACTCAGGGCTACGAAGGGCAGGCGCGAATGAACGCTAATACCAATCCATTTTTACACGAAGGTCGCAAAGGGGCGCGAAGAGCCTGGTGTTGGCTCACACAAAATTTCCAACCCCACTCTGTTTTTGCCTTTGATCGCGATATCCCAGCGACTCTTCGCGTTGCTTTGCGATCTTGGTGTAAAAACTCCGTGGTATTTGAGATCCTCCTGTTCAAAACTACACCGTGTTGATTTCTGAAATATTTTATTCCCTCCAGGGCGAGGGTGAGCTGACGGGCCTGCCGTCGGTCTTCGTGCGCACGAGCGGCTGCAACCTGCGCTGCACCTGGTGCGACACGCCGTATGCGTCGTGGAATCCCGAGGGCACGCAACAAAGCATCGAGGCCATCGTGGCCGAAGTGCAGCGGCATCCGACCCGGCACGTGGTGCTGACGGGCGGCGAGCCGATGATCGCGCCGCAAATCCGCGAGCTCGCGGCCGAATTGAAGCTGCTCGGTTATCACGTGACCATCGAGACAGCGGCGACCGTCGCGCCCGACGGCATCGCGTGCGACCTCGCCTCGCTCTCGCCGAAATTGCTCAATTCCGCACCCGATGGAGCCCAGCACGCGACCTGGCGGAAAAAACACGAGGCGACGCGCTGGCAGCCTGACGTGGTGCGCGCATGGATCGATAATTACCCCTATCAATTCAAGTTCGTTGTCGCGCAGCCGGCGGACGTGGACGAACTCGAGGGCATGATCGAAAAACTCGGGCGCGACATCCCGCGGCACAAAGTGCTGCTGATGCCCGAAGGCATCACGATGGAAGTTTTGCGCACGCGCGCGCCGTGGCTTAGCGAACTGTGCAAAACCCGCGGCTACCGCTACGCGCACCGGCTCCAGATCGAACTCTACGGCAACAAACGCGGGACGTGAGGGCCTGCAAAACGAATATGAATTCCGACGACATCCAGAAATATTTGGACCTGATGGGTGAGATCAAGCGCCGCACCGCCGTCATAGATGCGTTTTCGGCTGGCCTTACGCACGCCGTTTATAAGGCAACGACAATTGAATCGATTTACCTCCAGTATCGGAAAATCTTAGAGTTGATAGCACTCGGCTCTCTCGTGGCACAGAAAGACGTGTTTTCCACCGTTTACGCTGACTTCGCAAAATATTGGAATGCAGAGTTGCTCGTGAAGGACATTGAAAGACTTAATCCGAATTTTTACCCCGAGCCCATCATTCAGCAGCCAAGCACACGTCCGGACACGAAAATGGATTTTATCCTCAGAAAGGACGATTTCCTCACGCGAGACGACTTGATCAAGCTCTACAAAAAGTGTGGTGCGATTATGCATTCTGGAAATCCTTATGGCTCCCAGGTGGACTATGGGTATTATGAGAAGATGTCGGGCCACTGGAGAGAGCGCATAGTGAATCTCCTGAACGCTCACCGCATACGTCTAATCGATGATCCGAACCTGTATCTGGTGCAAATGGGCGCTCCTGATGCCCCACCGACACACACCACATTCGTACTCGCAAGCAGGCCGCCTCCCTGATTCAGCGCTTGCCGAGTTTTGCCTTCAACTCGTTGGCCGGGAGCCGCAGCCGTGGTACTTTTTCTTTCGCAGTGCGCCGCGCACCAACAGCGCCGCCGCAATAACGACGATGGCCAGGGCGAAATTGTCATTCCGAGCCGAGCGAGGAATCTCCGAAATCGAAATCAAAAGGAACAGCAGAGATTCCTCGCTCGGCTCGGAATGACAAAATAAAGAAGGTGTCGCAAAGGCATGCCGACGTAACCAATTCAATCGAAAGTGCTTTAGCAACCAATCAGCACGGCAATTTCTGCGCGCTGCGGCGTCCGGCCAGAAAATACGAGCCGACCACCGCCACCGCGGCGATCGATTGTGCGCCCAAGGTCTGGGCCGTCGGAAACACCGAGAACCACAGTCCCATCCAATCGGGGATGAACTTCGCCAGCGACGGGAGGGGCGTCGTTGGAATCCAGTGCGCGAGCTGCATTTCCTGAGCTTGCTCGCCGACCATGACCATCAGCACCACGCCGAGCATGATACCCGTCAGCACCAGCATTTTCCGGTAAGGCAGGCGCTGATGCGCCACAAAATTCAGCACGGCCACGAGCGCGGTGAAGGCAAGGCCCAGCAGCGCGCCCCACAGCACGACCCTTCCACCCATTTTCAAATTGTAGCTTTGCAGGAAGAGCACCACTTCGAAGCCCTCGCGGTAAAGCGACGAAAATCCCAGCAGCCCCAGGCCCGACACCAGGCGCATCCGGCATCCGGCACAGACATTCGGCTCCTCGAGCAGCTCTTTCTTGCGCCGGTTGTGCAGTGAAATCCAGCCACCCCAGTAGACCTTGTGGAAAAACCAGTTCATCACGACCAGCAAGACGATCACGGCGAGCAGACCGGTGCCGGCCTGCAACGCGAGGGCCGAAACCTGGCTGCTCAGGTCGCTGATAACGCCCACCGCGACAAACCAGGTAATTATCGTCGCCACAAATCCCAAGCCCGCGCCCATGGCAATGGGACGCCGGTGCATCCGGTTGGCGCCGACCATACTGGCGGTAATCGCCGAGAGGACCAGGATGCACTCCAGCCCTTCACGGAAGACCAGGACGGCGATGTCGAGGATCGCCACTCCACGGCTCGTATTGGGCAGCGTCGGATCAGGATTCCCGTGCGCTGAGATCCCCTGCCAGACCATCACTCCGACCAAAACCGCCGCCATGGCGATGAGCACCCAGCGCAAAACCGACCGGCCGCTCTTTGCGGCGGGGGGATGGGCCGCTTCAATGGGTAGGGCGATGGACTTCATCAGCGCTTTCGGTGAGTAGTTAAACAGAGACCCAGTCTCATTGAGAAACAAGTCGAAACTGCGATTCAGTCCTAACAAGGAAGTAATCCGCTGATATACAATGCCATCACCATCAAAAATTCGACGGGCCCACCTACGTCATGTGTATCAATAAATCGATCCTTAACCACAAAGGCACGAAGAACTCAAAGCAGGGTTCGGTTTCGTGTCCTTTGCTTGCCCGCCGTAGCTTTAGCGAAGGAGGGTGTCTTTGTGGTTAATCCGGGTTCCAACAAGATGTTTGTGTGCAGATCGCTTAGGGCGCAGGCTTCAGCGCATGAAAAAAGCCATCCAAAGTCTTTTCATTTTTGGCTTGGTGGTCTGCAGCGCCTGCCTGGCCAATGCTCACGAATGGACGATCGACAGCACCACCAAAGTAGAAGCCGATTTTAGCGGTATCATTGGCGACGTTGTATTTCTCAACAAAGCGGACGGAAGCCGGCAAAAGGTCCATCTGGCCTCTCTTTCCGACGAGGATCGGGCCTTTATCAAGAGCCGCGAAAATAACACCACGTCGGTGGTCTCCGCCGTACCACCGCCAGCTGAAAAACCGAGGGAAGAAAAAGCAGAATACACATGGCTAACTGATTTTGCCGCGGCCAAACAGCAAGCAACGGGCGAAAACAAAAAAATGCTGCTGGATTTTACCGGGTCAGACTGGTGCTACTTTTGCAAGAAGCTCGACGCGGAGGTGTTGGACACCCCGGCGTTCAGGGATTTTGCCAAAGATTATGTGCTCGTGCGCGTGGATTTTCCGCATTCCCACGAACTTCCCCCCGATTTGAAAGAGCAGAACAAAGCGCTGGCGCAGCAATATCGAATCAACGGTTTTCCCACCCTGGTAGAGTTGAGCCCTTCGGGCCAGGAGATCGCGCGCCAAAGCGGCTATCATCCGGGAAGCGGTCCGCAGGCGTATATTGCCCAGTTCAAATAAAGGACTGAAAGGCTAAAGTTGGCAGATTTTCCAACCCGTCGCTTTGTCATTCTGAGCGACAGCGAAGTACCGAGCAAAGCGACATCTGCCATCCCGCGGGATCGGTCGCGTGAGATTCCTCGCACGGCTCGGAATGACAAGGTGCGTGCTCTATAATTTTCAGCCCTTCAGTTATTCAGCCTTTCAGCCCTTCCCTTTCACCGACGGCGGCGTTTGAGCGCGAGCTGGGCCACGGAAGAGCGGACAAAGCTTTCGAGTCGCTCGATTTCGGCCGGATCCAATGAGTCCTTGCCTTTGAGCGCTTCCTCCGCGCGCTTCATCGCCGTTTCGACGGCGTGTTCGTCGATTTTTTCCTCGTTGATGGCACTCTCGGCGAGAATGGAAATCTTGTCGGAGATAATTTGCGCAAAGCCCCCGCCCACGGCGAGCAACTGCGTCGCGCCGCCCTTGGTCACGCGCAGCTCGCCGTAGCCCACCTGCGTGAGCAACGGAATGTGGCCGGGCAGCACGCCGATCTCACCTTCGACGGTCGGAATGACGACACTGTCGATCGTATCGGAATAAACCCGCGCCTCGGGCGTGACGATTTCTAGAATAAGAGCCATTTATTGAAAATTTATTTTAACCACAAAGGCACAAAGCACACGAAGAAGGATTGGGCTTCAAATCTTTGTGCTCTTTGTGTCTTCGTGGTTCAAAAGCCGTTATTTCTTGCTCGTGGCGAGCACCTCGTCGATGCCGCCTTTCATGTAGAAATCGCCCTCGGGGACGCTGTCGAGTTCGCCATTGAGGATCATCTTGAAGCCGCGGACGGTGTCCTTGACGGAGACATATTTGCCGGGCGAGCCGGTGAAAACTTCCGCGACGTGGAATGGCTGCGAGAGGAAGCGCTGAATCTTGCGCGCGCGATAGACGGTCTGCTTGTCCTCGGGCGAAAGCTCGTCAAGGCCGAGGATCGCGATGATGTCCTGGAGATCCTTGTAGCGCTGGAGCACGCGCTGCACTTCGCGGGCGACGAAGTAGTGTTCCTCGCCGACGATGTCGGCCTGGAGCGCCTTCGAGACGGACGCGAGCGGATCGACCGCCGGGTAAATGCCGAGTTCGGCGATGGAACGCTCGAGCACGATGGTCGAATCCAAGTGCGCGAACGTATTCGCCGGCGCGGGGTCGGTGAGATCGTCAGCCGGCACGTAAACCGCCTGGAACGACGTGATCGAACCTTTTTTCGTCGAGGTGATGCGTTCCTGCAGCAGGCCCATTTCGTTGGCGAGCGTCGGCTGGTAACCGACGGCGGACGGCGAGCGGCCAAGCAGCGCGGACACTTCGGAGCCGGCTTGGGAAAAACGGAAGATGTTGTCGACGAAGAGCAGCACGTCCTGGTTTTTCTCGTCGCGAAAATACTCGGTCATCGCAAGGGCCGAAAGCGCCACGCGCATGCGGGCGCCCGGCGGCTCGTTCATCTGGCCGTAAACCAGCGCGACCTTCGACTTGCTCAAATCCTTTTGGTCGATGACACCGGCTTCCGACATTTCGTGGTAAAGATCGTTGCCTTCGCGCGAGCGCTCACCGACGCCGGCAAACACGGAGTAACCACCGTGGGCCTTGGCGATGTTGTTGATGAGTTCCATGATGACGACGGTCTTGCCGACGCCGGCACCGCCGAACGCGCCGACCTTGCCGCCCTTGGTGAACGGCGCAATGAGGTCGATGACCTTGATGCCGGTCTCGAGGATGTCGGCCTTGGTGTCCTGATCGACAAGCGCGGGCGCGGGCCGGTGAATCGGATATCTTTTCGTGAAGGAAACGGGACCGCGATTGTCCACTGCGTCGCCGGTGACATTGAAGATGCGGCCAAGGACGCCGTCGCCCACGGGCACGGAAATCGGCGAACCCGTGTCGGTCACATCCATGCCGCGCTTGAGGCCTTCGGACGACGACATCGCGATCGCGCGGGCCACGCCGCCGCCGAGGTGCTGCTGCACTTCGAGCGTGAGCAGCTCCTGCTTGCCACCGACGGTGAACGCGATGGTGAGCGCCTGGTAGATGGGCGGGATGGACTTTTCTGCAAACTGGACGTCAACGACGGGGCCGATGACTTGGACAATTTTTCCGGTGTTCATGGGGAAAGGACTGAATGGCTGAAGGACTGAAAAACTGAAGGTGTTGTGGTTGGGAAGTTATTTGGTGGCTTGGGACCTTCAGCCTTTCAGCTTTTCAGTCTTTCAGCTTTTTGAGCGGCGCTACGCCGCGAATGATGCCGCCGCGATTTCGAGGATTTCCTGCGTGATCGCGGCCTGGCGGGCCTTGTTGTATTCGAGGGTGAGGTCGCCAAGGATTTTCGTGGCGTTGTCCTTGGCGGTTTTCATCGCGACCATGCGCGCGCTGTGCTCGGACGCCTTGGCCAGGAGCACAAACTGGTAAATTTGGCGGTTCACGTAAAAGGGCAGCAATGCATTGAGCACCGTCTTTGCGTCCGGCTCAAAAAGGATTTCACGCGTGTCGGCCGCCCCGGCCGCATCCGTGCCGCCATGTTTGCGCAGCTCCTTGATAAACTCGCAGAGATTGTCGAGCGGCAGCACCGGCTGGCAGATCGCTTCCTGGATGAGGGTGTTCTTGAAACGCGGGTAAATAACCTCGATGGTGTCGATGACGCCCTCGAGATATTGTTTCACCATGAACTCGGCGATGACCTTGACCTCGTTGAACGGCACGCGGTCATGCACTTGGAAATCAGCCACCATGTCGCGCTTCGTGCGGGCGAGAAATTGGGCGCCCTTGCGGCCAATGACACAAATCTTTGCCGGCGTTTTGATTTCGGCCACGACTTTGAAGAGGTTGCCGTTGAGCGGGCCGCAGAGACCCTTGTCGGTGGTGACGAGCAGGATGCCGCGGGTCTTAATTTCGCGCCGACGAAGGAACGGATTCTCCGAATCATCCAAGCGGGAAGCGAGTGCCGCGAGCATGTCGGCCATGAGCTGGGCATAGGGCCGGCCGGCGAGCGCGACCGCCTGCGCCTTCTTCATTTTCGACGCAGCCACCAGCTCCATCGCCTTGGTAATCTGGCGGGTGTTCTTTACGGACTTAATCCTGCGCCGTATGTCTCTGGTTGAAGGCATTTTTAAAGTAGTGGGTAGTGAGTAGTGGGTAGTGAGTAGCGGGTAGCGAGTAGTTCGGATGCATCAGCGGGTTTGGCGGTTGGTATGCTCGCTAGTCACTACTCGATGCTCGCTACTGGTTTCAGACGGCGTAGCCGCTTTTCCACTCATCGCACGCGGCCTGGAGCTTGGCCTCGAGATCTTTGTCGAGGGCGGCCTTGGTGCGGATTTCGGTGAGAAGCGCGTCCTTGCGCGTGGTGAAGAAATCTTTCAGCGCCGCGGAGGCCGCGACGACTTTCTTGGTGTCGATCGCGTCGAAGAAACCTTTTTGCATCGCGAAGAGCACCGCCACTTGCAGTTCGATCGGCAGAGGATTGAAGGCCGGCTGCTTGAAGAGTTCGACGATGCGGCCGCCGCGATCGAGCTGGGCCTTGGTCTTCGCGTCGAGGTCGGAGCCGAACTGCGCGAAGGCCGCGAGTTCGCGGAACTGCGCGAGCTCGCCCTTGAGTTTGCCGCCGACCTGCTTGGTGGCCTTGATCTGCGCGGCGGAACCGACGCGCGAGACG
>Ga0210392_10000184_pt1 | contig 49223 bp, 69 predicted proteins | sample IncBWC30OmetaG_FD_161057 | JGI IMG/M metagenome (GOLD analysis project Ga0210392, IMG submission 161057) | Forest soil microbial communities from Barre Woods Harvard Forest LTER site, Petersham, Massachusetts, United States - Inc-BW-C-30-O ... | reverse complement strand
TTGCTCCGGCGTCCTTGCCGCCGACCGTGCCGCCGACCATGCCGCCGACCGTGCCGCCGACCATGCCGCCGACGCATTGTCACGGACAGCCTCAAGAGGCGCCCGGATGCCGTCCATTTGAGCTTGGGCGGTGATCTCGCTCAACCCGGCAAGCGTATCGGCATCCTTGGTTAGCCCAGCCAGCCGCAGGAACGCCGGCAAATGCTCGCGGATATACCAGTCGATCGCCATCATCGACCGGCGCTCTTCGATGGCTGGCGTAGATGCGGTGTTGAGCGTCAACGGGATCAGCGGCAGGATCATCGCGCGGTCGTCATTCGACAGTGCGTCGTTCCATGAGCGCATGAAAGCGCCAATGACCGGCGAGACGCACTTCGGCGTGTCAGAGAACGGCTCGCGGGCGATGTAGGCAGCACCCTCCATGGCGCAAATACCGTTGTTGAAATCGCTATGCGCGCCGGTGGTTAGGCCCTTCGCCAGCACTTCCTGCCAGCGGGTTTCGTCGATCTGGGCTGTCTGCATTGCGTGTCTCCGAAAGCGCCGGTTGGGCGGCTTGTGGGAGACCTTAAATCACATCCAAATGTGTTCTACAAGCAAATAATCACACCTTGGTGTGTTTTTCTCGTCGTCAGATGTGACGCGGCCGATAATCGCCGACCACCAAACCGCTGATTTCGATTCGCGCCACATGGTCGCCGGGGCTGTCGAGATCGAGGGGGAGTTGGTGTTCCGGGTGATTCGATTTCGGCCAGAGCCAGCGCTTGCCATCGACCACGCGCAACTCCTTGACCGTCGCCTCAATGGTGTCGTCCTGAGCATAGGCATAGACGATCACGTGATCGAGGTGACGCGGCGCGCGGGCGTCGAGAACGTCCACCCAAATAACGATAGAGCGCTCGGGATAGTCCAGGTTCATGGACGGTCCGCGCACCTCCAATGCCTTGGCGACTTTGCGGAAACGATCCTCGATCGGCACGTCAACGGCATACCAGCGGGATGGGTCCCACTCTATGGCCTCGCGAAAATTGCCCGCCTCGACGAAGCCGCAGACCCAAACCGAGGTAGGGCTTGCCGGCTCTGGCTGGTCGCCGCTCAGTCGCCAAATTGGCACCTCTGCCGTGCGGGCGAGTTTGCCATAGGTGCGAAGGTCCAGCGCGTCCGAATGCTCGTTGAGAAAATTGTAGAGCGAGTTCGCCGCAACGCCGGAATCCTTGGCCCATCGCGCCACCTTCAAGCCGCGCTCGTTGATAAATGCCCGCAGCAGATTGCGGCGCTCGTCGGGGGTACGTGCCATGCGCCGACGCATAACACCACAAAAACCCATCCTCGTGTGATTATGACCTTGTAAAACACATTCTGATGTGTTTACTACCCGGCCATGATCACGAGCACCATCGAGCGCATCCGAGCGCACCTCAGGCTGTCGGGTGTCACCAAGAAGGGCTTCGCCGAACAGGCCGGGCTTCACCCCAACACGCTGCAAGGGATCGAGGAGGCCGGGTGGAATCCATCCGCCTCCACATTGATCGCGCTGGAGGCTCAATTGCCACCTCCAGTCGATGACGATGCTGAGCATCCCGCGCCAGTGCGAGCTGCGGCATGAGCGGCCCAAAGCGGGTGATCCCGCTCCCCACGCCAGAGCGCGTCCGTGCGTTGATCCGTTACGACGGCACGGACTTTTATTGGCTTCCTCGCCCACGGTCCTATTTCTCTGATCTGGCGAGCTTTCGATCGTTCAACGCGCGGCACGCGGACAAGAAGGCCGCGATCAAGCAGCAGTTGAATGGGTACAACGGGATTCGCATCGATCATGCGCTGATCCTCGTCCACCGCATGATTTGGGTGCTGTATTACGGCGAGTGGCCGAAGCACGAATTGGACCACATCGACGGCGACAAGGCGAACAACGCGATCAGCAATCTTCGTGACGTCACGAAGTCCGGCAACATGCGCAACCAGAACCTGCGGTGCGATAGCACGAGCGGCTTCCCCGGCGTCCACTTCTGCAAAGACAAAGCCAGCCGGCCTTGGGTCGCGCGCATCGGCGTCGGCGGTACGTGGAAGACCCTCGGCTATTTCTCGACCAAGGAAGAGGCCATCGCTTGCCGTAAGCGGGAACAGGGCCGCTTTGGGTTTAGTGATCGTCACGGCCGCGCACCCCGCGAACAGCAAGCCGCCGCAGCATGACCAGCCCAGCACAAGCCGGGGGTGGGGCGGCGTTCTGCCCGCACTGTGGTTATGACCTCGGATGCGACGAAATAATCTCTGACGGCCAGTTTACATACGATCCCCGTTTCGGCGTCGCTTTTGGTCGAGCGGCGCTGAGTATCACGCCAGCTTGTCATCATTTGATCGGCTCGCTCATGCGAGAGCGTGGTCGCTTGGTTACTCGGCAAGTGCTGGCCGATCGCCTCGGCTACGAGGGTGACGACCCAAGCAATCTCATCGCAGTTCTGATGGCGCGCATCCGCAATCATTTCCGGGCGCTCAAGCTAGAGTGCCCGATCGAGAATATCTGGTCGCAAGGGCTTCGCTGGATTCCGCAATCTGCACCGGAATTGGAGGCAGCATGATCCGCGACCTCGCCCTCTGGCTCACCCTCAGCCTCACCACCCTCGCCCTCTTCGCCACCCTCAACACGCGCCGCGAACAGCGAAAGCAGCGGTCTCGCGATGTCGGCGATCGGGCGGGGTTGGCGGGTTCTCATGGCGGGAGGCAATAACGATGCCAGGATTGAGCGTCTTACGTGTGAATGCCGCCGAGGAACAAGCGTCGTATCGGAACGCCGTCGCCGAGATACTGCGCCGTATCCAGTCCGACCACGAGGTGACGCTGCTCGACATTGCAGAGCGCATCGACGTGTCGCTGGCGACGATCAGCAACGCGGCTAACAAGAAATCCGACCTCAACTCGATCTATCTCGGGCGGCTCGGCAAGCATTTCGGTGCATCGACGCTTGACCCATATCTGCGCACGATTGGCGTTCGCGGCGTCCCGCTCGATCCGCCGAACGTCAAGGACGTGCTGCCGTTCATCCAACGCGCCGCCCTGCGCATTGCAGAAGCACGCGATCCCGCATCGCCTTGCGGTCCGGTCGAGACGCTGAAGGAACAGGCGGATTACCTGCCCGACCTTCGCGCTCTGCTCGCCGAAGTCGGGTCGCTGATCTGCCGGATCGAAGCTCGGAGGGATGCGGCATGACCTATCAGACGGTCCCCATCGCCACCCGCATCGCCCGTGCCCGCAAATGGCACCGCGACAACAAACCGTTCTTCGACGCGCTGTACGGGCCGGAAACGTCACCGCATCAGATCGGCGCCTTGCCTCGTGCAACCGAGCCTCGTCGCTGGCGTGAGGAGAACAAGGCGCGCTTCGATGCGCTCTATGGCGCAGCGGCATAATGTCGGTCGGGGGCATCCTCACCTTCACCGCCGGCATAGCGCTCGGTGCATCCGCGTTCGTGCCGCTTGCCGGGTGGGCGCTGACGGGCTGGCGGCGGGAGTTGCGTGCGCACAGGCTCACCGTCGACCAACTCGATGACCAAGCCGACCAAACGACGCTGGCGACCGACGCGCTGCTGATGGCGCGACAGGTCGCTGCCAAGGACGCCGCGCTCGCCGCCTCGCTTAACCGCGGGCTGCTGTTTCGGATCACTGAACTCAGCCGCCAGGTGAACGAACTGATGCCCCTCGCCGACAAGGGCCGTCGTCGCGAGGCGCAGTTGTTGAAGCATGATCGGAAACGGGGGCGGAAAGCCGCCCCAGGCGAGGCCGCATAATGGCCGCCGCCGTGTCTGTGCCGCGCGCTATCGGTGCGCGCGAGCAATCGCGGATTCTCACGGCCCTGCGCTGCACGACCATGCGCGTGTCGGAGATCGCTGCGGCGACAAAGCGTATGCCGCGCACGATCGAACGGATCGCCCAGGCGAACCATATTCCTTTGAAGGGACGGATGTGATGGGCAGCAAGTATTCCGCCATCCGCACCGTCTGCGCCGCCGGGCATCGCCACGATAGCAAGATGGAAGCCGCGCGGTGCGACGATCTGACCGCGCTTGAAGCGGCCGGCCATATCACGCGCCTGGAGCAGCAGCCGGAGTTTCGCGTCGAGATCAACGGCAAGTTGATGTGCCGCTACGTCGCTGACTTCGCCTGGTTCACCTCCGATTGCCGCGTTGTGGAGGACGTAAAGGGCGTCGTCACACCAATGTTCCGCCTCAAGCAAAAACTGGTCGAGGCGTCGCACCCCGGCGTCGTCATCACCGTATTCCCGCCGATCAAGCGGAAGAAGCGCAAAGCGAGAAAAGCGGCATGAACGCGTTCCAACGCCACGGCATCGACCATTTGTCGGCGTCGAGCCTCAACCTGTTCGTCGCGCAGCCGGCGATGTGGGCGGCCGCCTATTTGATGAAACGTCGCACCCCGGTTGGACCGGCCGCACACCGCGGTACGGCGATCGAGTGCGGCGTCGAGGCTGGTTTGTTCGATCCGGGCATGTCGGTCGCGGAATGCCAGAAACTCGCGCTGGCCAAGTTCCATTCGCTGACCCGTCTGAGCGCCGACACGCGCATCGAGAAAGAGCGCGAGACGATCGCGCCGTCGGTCGAGGTCGGGCTTGCCGAACTCCGCCAATACGGCTTGCCCGAAAAGCCCGAGGACGGCCGTCAGCACAAAATCGAAGTGCAGCTGGAAGGCGTGCCCGTCCCTATCATCGGCTATCTCGACCTGCTGTTCCCGCAGCACGGCATGATCGTCGACCTGAAAACAACGGCGCGCATTCCGTCCGAGATGAGCGAAGCGCACTGCCGCCAGGGCGCGATCTACGCAGCTGCTCGCGACAACCACGAAGTCCGCTTCGCGTTCGTCTCAGCGAAGAAAATCGCCGTTTATGTGCTGGCCGACCAGGCGCGACACATCGCGCAAGTCATCCGCACCGCGCGCGCCGTCGAAAACCTCCTTTCCCTGTCCGATGACGGCGAGCTGCTGACCCGCTGCTTCGCGCCGGACCTGTCGAGTTTCTACTGGGGCGACGCACCCGCGCGCACCATCGCAACCGAGATCTGGGGGTGAACGTGGCAAAATCCCTCCAAGAGCGCTTTGACGCGATGGCCAGCCCGGAGCCGAACAGCGGCTGCTGGCTTTGGACGGGCGCCGTTATGGGTGTCGGCTACGGCAAGATTAAGATCGGCCCCAAGTTTGTCCCCGCAACGCATTTGTCTCTTGAACTGGACGGCAGGCCGCGTCCGGACCTGTCTAAATGGGCGCTGCATACCTGCGACAATCCGACCTGCGTAAACCCCGCGCATCTCTGGTGGGGCACTCGCGCCGACAACATTTCAGATCAAATCCAGAAGGGTCGCCATTGGGCGACTGCGGCGGCCACGTGCAAGCATGGCCACCCTTGGACAGTAGATAATACTTACACGTCGCGTGGCCGCAGAAGCTGCAAGACTTGTCACAAGATTCGGCACTCCGCCGATAGCAGAGCGGCTGCGTAACCGCGAAACGTGAATGAGGAAATATTTATGGGCTTCATGTCAAATCCAGCATCGGGCGGTGGTGAATTTACCGTCTACGTAAAATATAACGCAAAGGCGGGGCGTTGGTATACCCGTGAAGATAAGCCGGAGGCGACCGAATACGAAGTCACCAACATGACGGCCGTGTTCGACATCCCGAACATCAAGACCGGCTGGTTCCTGTTCGCGGCCGGCGTTGCGCCCGCTAAGACGTTCGATCCTTCGCTTGCAGAGGCCGCGCCGAAGCCGGGCGATGGCTTCAAGCGCGGGTTCGAGTTGGAGGTGTTCAGCGACAAGAACCTGGGCGGTAAGCGCGAGTTCTCGTCAACGGCCGGTGCGGTGATCGAGAGCATGAACGCGCTCTACGATGCCTACGTCGCCGCACCGGAAAGCAAGGCCGGCAAGCTGCCCGTCGTCAAGTGCGTGGGCGTCCTGCCTATCACCGGTAAGCACGGCACCAACTACCAGCCGCAGCTCGAGATCGTCGGCTGGGCGGATCGTCCTGCCGAACTTGGCGCAGCGCCATCTGCTGACGCTCCGGCTGCTCCCGCCGCCAAGGCAGCGCAGCACACGCCCCCGCCTGCTGCCAAGGCAATGGCGTCGGCCGGCGACGTAGATGATGTCGAGTTCTGATGAAGCGGGGATGGCCGCCTGAAAAACAACCATCCCCTGACACGCATGAACGTGGTGCGGCGGTCTTAATCCGATGACGATCGCCGCACCAACTCAAACCGGATCATTTACCCGCATGGCAACCCGCCTGATCGAAACTGGTAATATCGACATCGAGGCCATCAAGGATCAGCATCCTTTGGCCGAGGTGGTCGAGCAGTATGTCCAGTTGCGACGCCGTGCCGGCAAGCTTGAGGGGCTGTGCCCATTCCACGACGAGCGGTCCCCGAGCTTCAAGATCTACGAGAAAGATCAGCGCTACCATTGCTTCGGCTGCGGTGCGCACGGCGACGTGTTCGACTTTCTGGAGCATATCGCGAAGCTCGATCTGCGCGCCGCCGCAGAGCATCTGACGGGCGGGACATATCCGACCTACACCCCTGACCGCATCGAGGAGCTACGCGCGAAACGCGCCGCCTTCGAAGCACAGGAAGTGGCCGCGCGCGCCAAGGTCGTCGAGGCGTGCCGAGCGCGCTGGGACGCCGCCGTCGATGCCGATATCCATCCCTATCTGATCGCCAAGGGCATCCAGGCGCACGGCGCTCGTATCGAGCCTGACGGTAGCCTGTTGACCCCTCTGGTGGGCCAGGACGGCCGCATTCAATGCGTCCAGTCGATCCGCGCCGATGGCGGCAAGCAATTCCCCTATCGCGGTAGCGTGACCGGTGGTTTCTACGTCATGGGCGGCAAGGTCGTGGCGGCAACCGAGCCGGTCATTCTGTGCGAGGGCTTCGCGACCGCTGCCAGCCTGCAAGAGGCGACCGGCCGCGTCGTGATCTGCACCTATAACGGCGCGAACATGCTGGCCGTCGCGGGCTTCTTCGCCAAGCGCTATCCGAACCGGGAATTTCTGGTCGCGGGTGATAACGATCATTCGAAGAAAGATAACCCCGGCCTCAGGCGCGCCAACGAAGCCGCTGCGATCCTGCGTTGCGCGGCGATCGTCCCGGCATGGCCACAAGGATCATCGGGAACCGACTTCAACGATATGGCCGCGTCCTATGGACTGGAGGCCGTGCGCGCGCTGGTAGCCGATGGCGTCGTGCCGAACGGCGCGGAAGTGCCGCAGCCCGACATATTCACCTTGCTCGATCTGGACGAGCTGGAGGCGTTGCCGCCCCCGACTTGGCTGATCAATGAGCTTATTGCCGATCACGGCCTTTCGATCGTCTACGGCGATCCGGGCGCTGGCAAGAGCTTTATCGTGCTGGACATGGCCATGCGTCTCGCTTTCGGCATGGACTGGCACGGCGTCGAGGCGCAGCGTTGCGGCGTCCTGTATATCGCTGGCGAAGGCTCGCGCGGGCTTGGCAAGCGGGTGAAGGGCTGGCGCCGCGAACATGCGCTGGAAGGTGTCGACGCGCCTTTCCTGCTGCTCCCTGTCGCCGTTCAGCTTCTCGATCCGCAAGAGCGCGAAAAGCTGTTCCGCACGATCGACGCGGCCATGGCTCGCGCTGGCTTCGCTGTCGGCCTTGTCGTGATCGACACTGTCTCGCGCGCCATCGCTGGCCAGGATGAAAACGGGCAGGAAGCTATGTCCCTGCTCGTGGGCGCATGTGGCGACATCCAGAACCGCACCGGTGGTGCCGTCATTGGCGTGCATCACTCAGGCAAAGACAGTTCACGTGGAATGCGCGGCAGCACGGTCCTGCTGGGCGGTTGCGACGCATCCTTGAAGATAACGAAGGACGAGAACGGGCAAACGGTAACGATCGAAGTAGAAAAGCAGAAGGACGCCGAGGAAGCAGATCCATTCTATATGACGCTGAAAAAGGTCGAATGGTCAGTAGGACTGGGGAAAGAGGAAAGCACGCTTGTTCCTGAAAAATCGGGCAGGCCAATCAGCGAGCAGAAAACGATAAGCCGACGCCAGGCGGACGAGATATTCCGCCTTGTCGAGGCTGCGTGGGCAAATGGAAATCCGTGGTCAGCCTATCCCCAGAGCAAGCGCAAGGGCCGCTACCTGATCGATCATATCGTTCGGGAATACGGTGTCACCGCCCGCGTCGCTGAGGATCATGTGACGGGCTGGCAGAGCCGAGAATATATGAAATCGGAAAAATCCAGTCCTAACAAGGGGGCTGGGTTGCGCATTCTCCGGTATTTGGAGGCAGAATGAAAATTTATTTTCAGGCGGAAGCACGGCGGAAGCGTGTCGGAAGCAGGCGGAAGCAGGCGGAAGCAAAAATTTCGCTCAATGTAAGCACGGCGGAAGCAGGCGGAAGCAGGCGGAAGCACGGTTTTCCGTCGTTTGCTTACATTGTCCCGCATAAAATTTGCGGAAAGGGGAAAGGGGAGATACCCCTTAAGGGGTATCCCCCTTCCCCTCCCGCCAAATGCGCCGAACCCTCTGCGATGCGGGCAACCTTTTCCGTTTTGGAAATGGTTCGATGAAAGGTTCCCCCGCCCTCAAGCACGAGGTAATCAGTCAAATCGATCTGATCGTTCGCGCCGTTGATGAGCGCGGGCGGGAGATGGACCAGCGCTGGGGCCTGGGGCGCCTGCCCATGCTGGTCCCGATCGATGTCGCCGAGCGCTTCCGCGTCCAGCAGCGTAAATTCTCGGGCGCGGTGTGGGAGTATAACGCGGACGATGTCCGCAAGCACGGTGACGCGATGCTGCGCGCCTATGCCAAGCTAGACGAGCTGGCGGTGTCAGGGGGCGCCAAGTCGGCCCCTCCCGAACAGTGGGAATTTGAGGTCGCGGGCGAACTGGTGATCCTCGTGCGCGATATTCGCGATACCGGGCGGGTCGACACGGGCGGGCGCAAGGCTCAAGTCTGGTCGCTCGATGAGATCGCGAACGTGATCAAAATCCACCCGGTTCTCGCCGCAGCGAAGGATTTCTTCCCCGGTGCGACGGTCGAGAGCGTCCGACCTCCTGCGACAATGCTCAGCGATCTGAACGACAATCTCACTGGTTTGCCGGGATTCGCGGCGTGACGTTCGCCAGCATGACCTTACCCTCCCCCTCCCTCGCCTCGCTTGCTGGGGTGGGGTGATGCGTAGTTCGCTGGCCCACCTCGCACCGATGGCCCGCGAGATTCAGCCGGATCAGGCATGGAACGCGGCGTCGCAGGCCTGGCACCGTGATGGGTTGATCCTGCTGAACCCGGACGAGATCGAGAAGCGGGTCGGTTGGGTCGCGGCACGGGATGCGCGGAACTTGGCTGAGTTGTGTTTTGGGAAGCGGAAGGCCGAGTGACGAACGACCAATACCACCGTCTGCGGGGACGGCAAAACGAGAGCGAGCGAGGGCATGACCGTGGTTGATGGAAATTGGGCTGGGGCCGAGGCGGCAAAAGCTCGTGAGGCAAAGCGTGTTGCTCGCATACTACGCCGGGACAAGCGCGAGGCATCGGACGAGGCGGAACGGCAGGAAGCGGCGCGTGAGGTTGCTGCCGGCAAGATTGCGGCGAGTGATCGGGCACGGCTAGGCCCAACACCCGAACATGCCGCCAAGGTTGATTTCGAGCCATATCAGGTCGAGGAGATCGAGGCCGCCGGCGCACGACGGATCAACACGGTTCGGCGTGCATCGGTCAACCGGGTGAAGCAGTTGTACGACCGCGGCGTCCTGACCGACGACACCTATCCGGCGTGCCTCTGGTATCAGCGTCAGCGCGAGGCTGCGTCAGTCGTGCTGTCGGCATCTGCATCAGCCTGGGGTGAGCGTGTCGCGGCCGAGGTCGCTTACGGTTTTATCCCGACCATGCCGGCTGCGGTCGAGGCATGGAACCTGTGGTGGTTCGCCCGGCTTGGACTGGCTGACCCATCGAACCGCGCCGACATCCGCATGCTAGAATTGTTCGAAGCCGTGGTTCTCGGCGAATGGACGATCGACCAGGCTGCGAAACACTTCGAGTGTCGACCGACGACGGCGACGTTGCGGCTGCGGGCGGTTGCTTGGCGGTTGCGGGAACGAATTTCGCATTTGCTGCCGGTTCGCGGGTTTGGTGCCGGCGCTGAAATGGCCGTAGAGGCGGTTGGCGAGGTAGAGCGGCCCGAGATACCGGAAACGCCGCAAATCGCGTCTGACGGGGCTGAGATCGAAGATTTGGGGCAATCGGACGGCATGATCTCGGTCGGCCAGATGCTCGACGTGATGGGTGCGCTATCGACGGTCGATCCCGCCTTCCTCAATGAGCGCGGGCTGATGCGGCCTTGGGCGGAGATTTCCGCGATCATTCGGGGGCGGTTTTTGGGAGGTGTGGCGTGACCCTCGTTGAATCCAACCTCGGCCACAGCCAGTTCGCGTTCGACTGGTCGATCGGCGATACGGTGACGGTGGACGAAGACCCGACTCATTGCAGGCTGACGTCAATCAACATTCGCGACCGGGGTTGTTTGTTCGAGGTTTCGTGGATGACCGATGGGAATTCGAAAACCGCTTGGGTCGAGGGGTGGCGGATGCGGCCAGTTCGCGATGGTGTTGTGGGGTTTCGGACGTGACGAACGGCAACCCGAGGAACCATCTCGCATTTGGTGCGTGCGGAAACGGCTTGACAATCGGGAAGCGACCGACCTATCCATTGTGCGTTGATGATAGATGCGCCCGGGCCAGTTGACTGGTTTCCCGGGCTTTTTTGTGCCATACGAAACGGGCCGAATGAGTGCGTCAACACGACGCCAGGGAAGACGCCGCAAGAACTTCTCTTACGGATTTTCTTAGCCCCGTCGCGCCCACCCCGCGCCTCTCCAACCAGAATAGGAGGTGATCAGCGGCCCGGGCGACCAAGCCCCACAGGAGCAACCCATGCCCAAGCCGGCACCGCCGCGCGCGGGCTTTCGTCCGATGACGCCGCGACAACAGCGCTATGTCGCCGAATATCTCAAAGACCTTTGCCAGACCAAGGCGGCGATTCGGGCAGGCTATAGCCGCGAGACCGCCGAGCAGATCGGGCATGCGTTGATGCGCAAGCCGGCTGTCGCCGCCGCAATTGCGAAGGCGATGGAGGCTCGCTCAACCCGAACACAGATCACCGCCGACATGGTGCTGGAACGCTGGTGGCAGATCGCCACCGCCGATCGCAACGAGATAGTCCAGTACCGACGTCTCAATTGCCGGTACTGCCACGGCGAGAATCACGCTTTCCAGTGGATCGACGTCGAAGAGTTCGACCGCGCGGTTGCGGACGCGGCAAAGGGCAAGGTGACGGCTCCCACCCTTGACGGCGGACTGGGTTTCGTACGCACGGCCGAACCTCATGCTGATTGCCCGAAATGCAATGGCGAAGGCATCGGCCAGACGCACGCGCATGACACGCGCAACCTCACCGGCGCGGCTCGTCTGATCTATGACGGCGTCAAGGAAACGCGCGACGGCTTCGAGATCAAGACGCTCGATCCGGCCAAGGCGCTGGAGAACGTCGCTCGCCACCTCGGCATGTTCAACGACAAGCTGCAACTGACGGGCAAAGATGGTGGGCCGCTCACCATGGCGCAGGTCACGGTCGACGAGGTGCTGAAGGCCCTGCCCCAGGTCGAAGATGAATGCTGAGGAAGCAACCCTAGCCCTCGCACGGCGGGTGCAGGCAAGGCGCTCGCTCTACTGGTTCACGCGCTACGGCTTCCAGCAGCAGCGCGGTACGAAATGGCTGCGCAACTGGCATCACGACATGATTTGCCGCAAGCTACAGGACGTTTTCGACGGCAAGTGCAAGCGGCTCATCATCAACATCCCGCCCCGCTATTCGAAGACCGAAATCGCGGTCGTCAATTTCATGGCATGGGCGCTCGGTCGCTGTCCCGATGCCGAGTTCATCCACGCCAGCTATTCCGGACGCCTCGCTGCGAACAACAGCTACCGATGCCGTGAGATCGTGGCATCGGAATGGTACGGCGATTTGTTCCCCGATGTTCGTCTCGCGCCGGATAGCCAGGCCAAGGACGATTGGCGGACTGATGCCGGCGGCGTGATCTACGCGACAGGCGCCGGCGGCTCGATCACCGGCTACGGCGCAGGCAAGAAGCGCGAGATCATCGAGGGTGCGTCACCGGTATTTGGCGGCGCGATCATTATAGACGACATCCACAAGGCGGACGAAGCGACGTCCGACACGATGCGCGGCAACGTCATCGACTGGTTCAAGAACACCCTCGAAAGCCGGGTCAACGCACCGAACACGCCGATCATTGTCATCATGCAGCGATTGCACGAGGATGATTTGGCTGGTTGGCTGCTCGGCGGCGGCAATGGCGAGACGTGGGAGCATTTGTGCATCCCCGCGGTCAATGACCCACCTGTCCCGATCTGGCCCAGCGATGCGCCCGACGAGCTATGGCCGGAAACGCACACGCTCGAATCACTGCGCCGCATGGAGAAGTCCAAGCCATACGAGTTCGCCGGCCAGTACATGCAGCGCCCCGCCCCACTTGGCGGCGGCATCTTCAAGACGGCGTGGTGGCAGTACTACCGTCCCGCAGCGATGCCAGCGCTGAAGCGAATCTGGCAGAGCTGGGACACGGCCTTCAAGACCAAGACGAGCAACGATTATTCGGTCTGCACGTCGTGGGGCGAAGGAACGGACGGGAATATATATCTGCTCGACGTCTGGAAAGAGAAGGTCGAGTTCCCCGAACTCAAACGCATGGTCGCGTCGAAAGCCGCCCAGCAATGGGGAGGGAAAAGCGTCACAGCGGTGCTTGTCGAGGACAAGGCTTCAGGGCAGTCTTTGATCCAGGAGCTACAGCGCGATACCAGCCTCGCGATCATCGCGGTGAAAGTCGAGACCGACAAGATTTCGCGGGCCTTCGCTGTCACGCCACTCATCGAAGGAAAGCGCGTCTATCTCCCTGAGGGCGCGGCGTGGGTTGCGGATTACATCTCATCATTGGGCGCCTTCCCGAACGCGGCCCACGACGATGATGTCGACTCAACCACCCAAGGCCTCAGTTATTACGCCAACGGGTCCGGCGCCCAAGCATGGGTCGACCACTTCGCCGCACAAGCCGCTGCCGCCGCCGCGTAACCCAATCGACAGGAACCCCGGATGGCAGACCCGAACGGCATAGTGGCGCGCACGGTCGCCGCGCTGCGCTATGCCTGGACGGGCAACATGGATTGGTTCGGCCCGCTCGATCCCTTGCCTGATCAGGCACCCCCTGAGGTCAAGGGTCGCGCCTGGGACTACCCGGTCGGCTCGAACCTCAATTACGTACCGCGCAAAGCGGAGCCTATCAGCTTCCACAAGCTGAAGAACCTCGCCAACAACTGCGGCCCATTGAAGCTTGTCATGGGCCGCCAGCGCGATCTCGTGAAGGCGCTGGAATGGTCGATCAAGCCCAAGGCAAAGCAGGCCAAGGGCGCCGCGATCGATCCGCAGATCGCGGCCATCACGGCGATCCTCGAATATCCCGATCGCGAACATGATTGGTCACAGTGGATCAACGGGTTCCTCGACCAGCTATTCGTGATCGACGCGCTGACGATCTACCCGCGCAAGACGCGCGGCGGCGATCTCTACGCGCTCGAACTGATCGACGGCGCGACCATCACGCCGCTCATCGATTCAAGCGGTCGCCGGCCGGTGGCGCCGGACGAAGCCTATCAGCAGATCCTCAAGGGGCTGCCGGCGGTTCATTATTCGACCGACGAGATCATCTATTACCCGGAGAATTACCGGGTCGATCGCATCTACGGCTACAGCCGCGTCGAGATGCTGGTCGACGAGGTCGAGACCATGATCGCGCGCCTGAAGAGCCAGAAAGGGTTCTTCGAGCGCGGCAACATCGGCAAGGGCTTCTTTGAGGCACCACCGACCTACAACCCGGACCAGACCAAGGCGCTTGAGACGCATTGGAACGCGCTCATGTCGTCGGACGGCGGGCGCCGTCTGGCCGATCAGAACCAAGTACCCTGGGTGCCCAGCGGAACGAAGTTCAACGAGACGAAGATCGACATCTTCGAGCCAGCCTTCGACGAATGGCTGATCCGCCTGATCTGCTTCCTGTTCGACGTCGCGCCGACCCCGTTCCTCAAGCAGGCCGGACTCGGTCACGGCAGTGCCACCACCGACAAGGAGGCATCGGAAGAAGGCGGCATCGCGCAGCTGAAGCAGTTGATTCGTCGGCTGATGAACCGCATCCTCGCAGTCCATTTCCAGCGCCCCGATCTCGAATTTGCGTGGCAGGAAGACAACGAACCTGACCCGAAGACTGCTGCGGATATCGCCAACACCCGCCTTCGCAACGGCTCGCTGACGATCAATCGCTACCTCGATCGCATGGGTGAAGACCGGATCGAGGGCGGCGACGATGCGCTGATCTACACCGCGACCGGCGCTGTGAAGCTGGCCGATGTCATCGACCCGCCACCTCCGCCTCCACCGTCCGTGCAATTGGTGCCGGGGCAGGATGCCGACGCGATCGACGACAAGACGCCTGCCAATGACGACGGGCCGCCAGGAAAACTCGCCAAGGAAGCCGGTGGCGACGACCAGGCTAAATTCACCAACCTTATCGCCTCGTATCTGTCGAAGCGCGGGGCCATCATCGCCAAGCAGATCGCCGACGCACTGGGCATCGCGACACCGGACGCAGCTGCCATCGCGAATGCGCTCGATGGCGTCGATTGGGATTGGTCGGACCTCGCCGACTCCGCCGAGACGATCCTTTCCGGCATCGCTGTCTCAGCCGGCACCGAAGCGGTCTCAAAGCTCGGACTTTTCGATAAGGACACGCTGGCCAAGGTCAGCGAGCGCGCGACAGCCTATGCCGCCGACCGCGCCGCCGAACTGGTCGGCATGAAGGTTGTCGATGGCGAACTCGTCGATAATCCTGATGCGGCCTGGTCGATTTCATCGGCGACCCGCGACATGCTGCGCGGCACGATCACCAATGCGGTGGAGGCCGGCGCATCGAACGACACGCTGGCGAAGGACATCGCGGACTCTGCGGCTTTCTCCCGCGAGCGGGCAATGACGATCGCGCGCACCGAGACCGCCAAGGCCGACGTGCAGGGTTCGCGCGCGGGCTGGAAGGTAAGCGGCCTCGTCGCCGGCCGCCAATGGCTCGCGGGCGATGGCTGCTGCGACGAGTGCCAAGCGCTCGACGGCGAGATTGTCGGCATCGACGAGGAATTCCCCGACGGCGATGCCCCGCTTCACCCGAACTGTCTACCTGGGGACAGCCTTGTAGCGGCCTGTGGCGACATCTCGGGCGTTAGTCAGCGCTGGTATGATGGTGATCTCGTCGTCATCAATACTGCCGCTGGCCATCATCTCTCCTGCACCCCGAACCACCCGGTACTCACGTCGAGCGGATGGGTCGCGGCTCGCCACCTCGATCTTGGTGGCGACGTAATCAGCTGTCGCCTCGGTGATGGGATAACCATCGATGGCGGCGACCACGAGAATATGCCAGCCCGCATCGAGGATGTAGCGGAAGCGTTCCGCCGTTCGGAGCAGGTGGCGGCCGTGCCAGTGCCAGTGTCCGCCGAAGACTTCCACGGCGACGGGAAAAGCTCCGAGGTCGCAATTATATGGACCGATCGCGCATTGCGGCACGACGCCAATGCCACGATCTGCAAGCATTGCGGCAAGGACCTTCTCGTTGTCCGAGACGTGGAGTTTGCGGCTCATCACAGTTCTGGCGCGCCGAACCTTCTCGTCGATCGAGTGCGTGCGCCCGGTCGCGGCGGCGTGGGCAGCCTCGACCTGGGCGCGGCGACGTTCGGGGCTCATGCTTTCCCAGGCGAGGCGCCTGGCGTCGCTCATACTGCGCCGAGCGATGCCCCGCGCTGCCAGAATGCGCGAGATGACGCTGCGGGAGACCCCGAAGTCTTTGGCGATGCGTTGTTCAGCGCCCCCGGCGAGGTACGCAATGGCAATCGCTTGCTCGTCGACGGTGGTTCGGGGTCGGATAGCAACACCAGCCTTGGTAAGGGCGCTTCTTACGACGCGGTTGCTGACCCCGAGTTTGCCGCAAATCCCCGCGACATCGTCGCCACCTTCGTAAAGGCGGACAGCCTCAGCCTTGATAGTCCCGGGAGTCTTGGGGCGTCCGAGATCGCCGCGCTCGCGCAGGGCGCGCGAGACAGCGCTCATGGAAAACCCGAACTCAGCGCCGACTTCAGCAAGGGTTTTCCCGGACCAGTATTCGTTGACCATATTGTCAATGTAGCTCGCCATCAATTTTCTGGGCACGTCTATAACCTTGATACAGCAGGAGGTTATTACATAGCCGAGGGCATTGTAACGCACAACTGCGAATGCACAGAGCTAGCCGTGCTTCCCGAAGACATGCCCGACGGCGCGGAGAGCGCCGAGACCGACGACTGACCCCCAAGGAGACCCCGATGTTCATTCCGCTGATGAAGGCCGACGCCGCGCAGCGCCGGGTTTATGGCTCGATCGACGAGACACTCGACCGCGCCGGCGAGATCCTCGATTACGCGACCGCCAAGCCGGCCTTCGAAGCATGGTCGAAGCATTTCGTCGACGCGACTGGCGGCAAGTCGCTCGGCAACATTCGCGCACAGCACGACCTGAAAAAGGCGGCCGGCAAGCTCGTCGAGCTCGACTTCGACGACGATGCCAGGCGCATCAGTTTCTGCGCCGAGATCGTCGACGCGCAGGAATGGGAAAAGGTTGTCGCGGGCGTTTACACCGGCTTTTCGCCCGGCGGTTCCTACGCCAAGCGCTGGCCCGACGGGATGCACAAGCGCTACACCCCCAAGGTCGGTGAACTTTCGATCGTCGACATGCCCTGCATTCCGTCCGGCACCTTCACGATGGTGAAGGCGGACGGCGTCGAGGAAGAGATCGAGTTCGTTCTCGCCAAGGCCTACGAGCCGGGCAACGAAGCGACCAAGGCCCGCTCCGAAGAACTGGCCAAGGCGGCTGGCGGCGATGCACTCGCCAAGAACTTCGTCGTCCAGGCCCGCGCCGACCTCATCGCCGAGAACGCGACCGAGGCGCTGGCGAAGATGGCGGAAGCCGTCGAGGCACCGGCAGAGCCGGAAGCGGCACCTGATCCTGCGGCCGCGCTTGCGGACTCGCTCGCCAAGGCGGACATAGCGCTGGCCGTGCCAGTCGACCTCGACGCCAGCCCCTTCGCCGACCTCACCAAAGTTGCCTCAGCGCTGAAGTTGCTCTCTGCTGACCCGCTCACCAAGTCGCTGTGGTCCGCCGATTGGCTCAATCGCCTGCTCTGCGAATTTGCCGCGCTCCAGTCGGAGGTCACGTGGGACGCCAAATATGGCGACCCCGGCAATGAGGCGGACATGTCGATCCCCGCCCAGGCCGCCAAGATCGTCAAGGCGATCGGCGATCTGCTCATCACCATGACGCAGGAAGGTGTCGCCGACATCCTCGCCGGCATCGAGGCGAACGGTGTCGAGATCGTCATCATCGACGGCGACGACATGGCGCTCGCCAACCAGATCGTCGATCTCGTGAAGGCCGACACCGCCCTCATGGAGAAGGCCGGCGCCCGCAACAGCAAGGCGGACGGCGAGAAGATCCAATCCATGCACGACAACTCGGTCGCGCTTGGCGCCACGTGCGACACGTCGGCGGAGAAGGCCGTGCATCTCGCCGCCGAGAACGAGCGCCTCGCCAAGGCCGTTGGTGATGCCACGCCGCGCATCGACGCGCTCGTTGCCCGTGTCGGCACGCTGACCGAGGAACTCACGCTCCTCAAGGCGCAGCCGATGCCGCCCAAGGGCGCGATCCTCGCTATCTCCAAAGAGGCCGACAACGACCTCGAGAAGACCGCGATCGTCGAGGACGAGTCTCACCTACCCCTTGTCGAACAGGCCCGCCGCGCCGCGCAGCGCTACGCCTAACCCGATCCCGGTTCGCCGGTAACCGCCTCTCGCCGCTGCTTAGGCAACAGCAACGCTCCCGCTCCACAGCCGCCCACCGAGGCGGCTTTTTTATTGGAGAGACACCATGAACATGATCGTTTCGAGCGCCGCGTTCGAACTCGCCAAGCTGGCGAACGGCGGCGACGACTATGCCTCGTTCGGCAAGGCCCTCAACGGCCAGCCCATGATCGCGATGTCGCCCGAAAAGGCGCAAATCACCATCGATCTCGCCAAGGCGGCAATCAAGCAGCCCGACGCCGACCTCGCCAAGAGCATGGACGCGCTCAACAAGAGCGTTACCATTGCTACTGGCGCGAGCTATTACGATCTGCGCGCGCCGTCGCTGCTCTTCTCCCCGACCATCACGCCGCTGCGCAACAGCCTCAAGCGCACCAAGCGCCCGCACCCCGGCGCTATGGCGCACTGGAAGTCGATCAACGGCCTCACCAATTCACCGAACCTGATGGGCTGGGTTCCGGAAGGGCGCCGCGCCGCGTCGATCACCTACACGATGGCGGATTCGAGCCAGGCCTATGCGACGTTCGGCACCGAGGACGATCTGACCGACGAGGCGAAGTTCGCCGCCGATGGCTTCGAGGACGAAGAGGCCTTGGTCCAGATGCGCTCGCTCTACAAGACGATGCAGATCGAGGAGTGCGGCCTGCTGCACGGCAACAACTCGGTCGCGCTCGGCACGCCGACCACGCCGACCGTTTCCTCGACCGGCACGAACTCAACCCTCCCCACCGCTACCTATTCGGTGATCGTCGTCGCGCTCTCGGCGCTCGGCTATTTGCAGTCGAACCTCACCAATGGCGTGCCGCAGGCTGTCTCGGTCACGTCGAACGACGGCCAGGGCGCCTACACGGTCAACGGCGGCGGCTCGATGAAGTCGGCAGCCGCTTCGCAGGCGGTGACGCTCGGCGCCCCGCTGATCTGCACCGTGCCGGTCGTCAACGGCGCGATGGCCTATGCCTGGTATGTCGGCGTCTCCGGCAGCGAGAAGCTCGAAGCGATCACCACGATCAACTCGGTGTCGTTCTCGGCGCCGCTCGCGGGCACCCACCAGGCCGCTACCGCCATCACCGCCGACTGCTCGACCAATTCCACCGCGTTCGACGGCCTGGTCACCCAAGCCTATAAGAACAACACCGTCTCCTACATCAAGACGATGGCGAACGGGACCGCCGGTGCCGGCACGCAGTTGACCGCGGTTGGCAACGGCGAGGTGCAGGAAATCCGCGATATGCTTCGCGCGATGTGGGACCAGAATCGGGTCAGCATCACCAAACTCTATGTCGCGGCGCAGGAACTGACCTCACTCACCAGGCTGGTGCTCACCTCCGGCTCGTCGCCGCTGCTGCGCATCAACTCGAGCACGGGCGACACCCCTTCGTCGGTCAAGGTCACCGCTGGCTCGGTCGTCGGCTGGTACTTCAACCCGTACACGGCGGATGGCGGTCGGTTCATCCCGATCATCATCCACCCGAACATGGTCCCGGGCACGATCTTCGGTTACGCCGAGACGCTGCCCGCGAGCTACATGTCGAACGAGTGTCCGACGGTGGCCGAGGTGCTGATCCGTCAGGATTACTACGTCGAGAAGTGGGTGCGGACCTCGCGCGCGCAGAAGTACGGCACCTATGCGCAGGAAGCGGTCGCTTGCTATGCGCCGTTCTGCCTCGCGATCATCACCAACATCGCCCCCACCTTCTAACTTCTCCCCGGGCCGCTTGTCGTCACGCAGCGGCCCCACTCCCTCGCCGGGTTCGCTCGGCGGGGGCTTTTTCCATTTCCGACGGAGACGTCACCATGATCGACGAAGCAGACGCCGTTGGCGCACCGACCTTCCCGACCGAGGCTGCTGACGATGCGCAGGCCGACCAGATCGAGCAGCAGGCCGAATCCGACGATGAGGACGCAGGGGAAGAGCCCGGTTCGCCGACCTTTCCGGCGGTTCCTGGCGACGTCGCCGACGCTGGCGCCGATGCGTTAGAATCCGAAGCCGCCGAGCCGGAAGCGCTCCCGACGTTCATCCTCATGCGGCACCCGGATGGCGGCGTCACCGACAGCGCGACGATCGACAAAGCGTCGGGCCACTACGCCGTCCCGCTTGCCGACATCGAGACCATGCTCTCGCACGGCTTCGTACCCGCGACCGATGACTAATTTCCTCCACCGGCTCGGCGACGGCCTCAACCTTCTCCGCGCCCGCCTCCGTCTCGCTTGGGGTGACCTGACCGGGCGGAATTTGCTCACCACTCTCGAAAGGACCGAACTGATGTCGATTTACGCAGAACTCGGCGCGATCACCGCGCGCCTGACCGCCGCTGAAGCCAAGCTGGCACTCGCTACCCAGGCGTCGGCCGATGCCAAGGCCGCAACGGATGCCGTCAACGCGCTGGCCCCCCGCGTCGCCACGCTGGAAGGCAATGTCGGCACGCCGAGCGATGAAACCGGCTCGCAGGACCAGTCGCAGTCCGACCAGTCGGGCACCTCTGCTCAGTAATCGTCGCGCCAGCCCGTCTGCCTTGCGGTGGACGGGCGGCTTTCGGAGGAACTCGCCATGCGCTTCACAGCCCCGGCCCACACCACTGGTGTCGATCTCTCGATCGGCCACATCTGCGTCACCGACGGCGTAATCGAAGTCCCGGACGATGTTCCCGCTACCGACTTGAGCGGTCTCGCAGCCAATGGCTTCACCCCTGCGGAAGCATCGCCCAAGACCGCCAAGCCGGCGGTCGCGGTGCCTGATCAATCGCCGGGTGCCGAGACCGCATAATGACGGAACTGACCACGCTCGATGCCGTCAAGGCGTATATGGGCGTGACCAGCACCGCCGATGACGCTCTGCTCGGCAGCCTGATCACGGCTGTCTCGCAATATGTGCGGACCTATACGAACCGCGATTTCACCGTCACCGATTACACGCAATTGTTCGACGGTCAGAACAACACCCGCCAGATGTTGCCGCAATATCCGGTGCAGTCGGTGGCCTCGGTCCAGATCGGCACGCAGGCGGTGGCCGCTAGCCCAGGTCTTGGCCAATCCGGCTTCCGCTTCGACACCAATTCCATCGTCCTGGCGGGGTATCGGTTCTGCCACGGTGAGGCGAACGTGCAGATCACGTGGACCGCCGGCTATCCGGTCATCCCCGCCGACCTCGCGCAAGCTGTCAACGAACTGGTCGGCCTGCGCTACAAGCTGCGCGGCGACAACATGGGCTGGGTCTCGAAGACGCTGGCCGGCGAAGTCGTGACGCTGGTCCAGAAGGACATGCCGGACTCGGTCCGCACGATCCTCAACAATTACCGCGCCGTGGTGCCGCTGTGATCCGCGCCTATGTCGCCAACGCGAGCGAGGTGGGCGTCAAGCTCGATGCGCTGAACGATCGCACCCGCAAGGAATTGTCGGTCGGCATCGGACGCCTCGCGCTGCGCTTGAGCAACATGGTCAAGCAGGACAAGCTTTCCGGCCAAGTTCTGGGCAAGCGGACCGGGCGACTACGCAACTCGATTCACGACGCCGTCGCCGAGGAGGGCGACAAGGTCGTTGGCATCGTCTCTACCAACGTCATCTACGGCATCGGCTGGGAACTCGGCTGGCCAGATGGCGGCCCGGGCAAGCCTTCGCTGAAGGACGCCAAGAGCAAGTTCAGCCTCGCTGGCTCCGACACCTTCAAGAACGGCACGCCGAAGAAGCGGTCGTTCCTCGGGACCGCGCTGAAGGATCTCGAATCGTCGGGGTTGATCCGCTCCGAACTCGACGCCGCTGTTGCGAGGGCCGTCGCGTGAGCATTGCGCGTGAGCCGATCTTCGGCGGCCTCTTCGCGCTAGTATCAGCCGTGCCAGGTCTCGTCACCACGAGCCGGACACTGAAGCACTGGAATGATGTCGGCTCATCCGAACGCCCCGCGCTGTTTCAGGCGCAAGGCCGGCAGGCGATCGAGCAGACGCAGGCGAACGGGCTGCCGTCGAAATGGAAGCTTGGCGCCAAGCTCTACCTCTATTGCTCGACCGACGGGCCGCTGTCGCCGGGCGAGGTCATGAATCCGATCATGGACGGCCTCACGTCGCTCTTTGAGCCGAACGGAATCGGCTATCCGCAAACGCTCGGCGGCCTCGTCCAGTGGGCGCGCATCACCGACGTCGACACCTCGGAAGGCACTTTGGGCGACATTGAAGTGGCGATCCTGACCGTCTCGATTCTCGCCGTCTGATTTACCGGCGCCTCGCGCGCCACCCCTTCAACCCAACCTCCCACAGCCCGCTTTGCCGGGCCTTTTCCGCATGGAGAATGACCAATGGCACAGTATAATTTCGGAAGCGGGGCCGTTTGGTCGACGCCGTTGACCGATGCGTTCGGCGCGGTGATCGCCAACCCAACCCCGCTGCTGATCGGCGTCTTGCAGGATGCCTCGATCGACATCTCGTCCGACACCAAGATGCTCTACGGCCAGAACCAATATCCGGTCGCCGTGGGTCGCGGCAAAGGCAAGGTCTCGGGCAAGATGAAGTTCGGCCAGATCAACGGCGCGATCTTCAACTCGGTATTCTTCGGCCAGACGATGACGTCGAGCCTTATCGCCTCAGTCGCCGACGTCACTGGTGCCGTCATCCCGGCAACCCCATTCACGATTACGCCGACCGTGCCTGGTGCCGGCACATGGCAGCGCGACCTCGGTGTCCGTGATGCCAATGGCAACCCGATGACCCTCGTCGCCTCTGGCCCCACCACGGGCCAGTACACCGTCACCGCCGGCGCCTATCTGTTCGCGGCCGCCGACACGGGCAAACTGGTCTTCATTTCGTATAAATATACCGGGACCTCGACCACGGCGAAAACCTCGCTGGTCAAGAATATCGCGATGGGTTCGGCGCCGACGTTCAAGTGCGATTTCTTCAACCAACTGGGCGGCAACGGCCTCGACCTGACGCTCTATTCCTGCGTCGCCAACAAGCTGTCGTTCGCTACCAAGCAGGACGACTTCCTGATCCCGGAGATCGATTTCGACGCCTTCGCTGATGCGGCGGGCAACGTCGTGGGCTGGGGCACGGCGCAGTAATGGCGAAAGTCACCATCCTGGGGCGCGAGATCGAGGTCGCGCCCTACATGATCGAGGACATGGAGCTTGCCGCTCCGTTCATCGACACGATCAACGAAACGTCGGGCGCGATGACCGGCATGACGGGACTGACCAAGGTTGCCGGCGACCTGTGCGCCGTGCTCTCGATCGGGCTGCTTAAGGTCGATCCCACCCTGACGCCCGACTTCCTCAAGTCCCACCTCGGCCTCGGCGATCTCGTCGTCATGCGCGACGGCTTCACCGCGGTCATGAAAGTGTCGGGAATGCAACAGTCGGGGGAAGCGACGGCTCCCGTCTCCGCGCTCCAGGAAGCAGCGGGAGCCTCCGAGACGCCCTCCGGGAAATCGTCCACGACCTGATCTGGGCGGGGGTCGAGGGCGGCTCGAAACGAGCCATCCGGGAAGAATGGACGCTGGTCGACGTGGGGGCACAGCACGCGGCGTGGAAGCGCAACGGGCCACCAGCACCGGCATCGTTGGTACTGATAGCCCGCGCGCACGGTGCCAAGTTCAAGGCCGAGACGCCGCTACCCGACGCCACGCCGCTGCCTGACACCACCGACCTGTCCGATGCGCTCGGCGACCTCGCTGAGGTCGGCCCCGGACAGGACACCCGCGCCGCATCACTCGCGATCATCGAAAGGCTGAAGGCAGGCAATGGCTGACGACAACCAGGTAGACGTCCGGATCGTCGGCGATGCCAGCGGAGTCGCGCCTGCCGTTGAGACGACGAAGGACGAGATCAGCGGGCTGACTGCCGCCGTCCAGCAAATGTCATCACAATTCGCCGAACTTGCGGCCGCGATCACCGGCTCGATGCAGAGCGGTGCGGCCTCGACGGCTGAGATGGCCGGCGAGATGAAGGAGCTGATCGCCGAGACCGAGAAGGAGTCGATCAGCCTCAAGGAACTGGCGGTTTCGGCACGCGAGGGTCTCGAATCGTTCGCCGAGATGCGCGAGTCGATCATGGGCATCGGCGAACTCCTCATGGCGGTGTTCGCCGTCGAGGAGATTGCGCGCTTTGCCGAGAGCATCGGCGATGCGGCCGAAAAGACGTTCCACCTGTCGCAACAGCTTGGCCTTTCGATGGGGCAGGTGCAGGGTCTAGCGGCAGCAGCGGCGGCCACGGGCGTGCCGATGGATGCCCTGACGCGCGGTCTCGGCCAGCTCGATCTTCACCTCGAAAAGAACCCGAAGCTCTTCGCCGACCTCGGCATCCAGATCCCGAAGAATGCCGACCAGATGACGGTGCTGAACGCCGTCATGGAACACTTCAACGGCATGGCCGACGGTCCGAACAAGACCGCCGAGGCGATGGCGCTGATGGGTCGCGCGGGCAAGGAACTGATTCCGTTCCTCAACGAAGGTTCGACCGGCCTTGCTGACCTGATCGAAAAGGCGAAAGAATACGGCGCCGTCAACACAGACGCGGCGGCCAAGGGCGTCGTGCTGGCCGAGTCCCTCAATGAGGGCAAGTTGGCGATGGACGGCCTGAAGCTGACGCTGTCCGATGCGTTCGCGCCGCTGCTGACTGAATTGGTCGACGGGTTCAATAATCTCGTCAAATCGATGACCGAGTCGTACAATACTGGCGGCGCGGTGAAGGTCGTTTTCGAAGGCATCGTCGAGATGTTCCAGGGACTCGGTGAGATCGTCGCTGCGGTTGCCGACGGGTTCTCGGTCATGTTCAGCGGCACCGGGTCGGGCGCGATCGATTGGGCTGGCGTCATCAAGGCGGTGATCGACGCCGTTGTCATTGCCATCAAGGTGGTCATCGCGATCATCGTGACATTGGTCGAGGCGGTGAAGATCGCGTTCGACGCAATGGTCGGGCAGGCGCTCGATTGGTACGGCCAGATGGCCACGTCGTTCGAGCAAGTCGGCGAAGTGATCGACATCATCAAGATCGAGTTCCAGACGCTCGGCACAGTCGTGATGGACGCGCTCACGCTCCAGTGGGGTTCAATCGCGGCCGACTGGGACGCCGGCATGGCGCAGATCGACAACGTCGTGAAAACGCGCGGCAAGCAGATCGCCGACGATGCCAAGACCTATGCACAGCAGGCGCAGAGCTGGTTTTCGAGCGCGGATGCCGAGGGCAACAAGCTGGCGCAATATTGGGCGCATGCCGGAGATCAGCAAAAGCCTGCGTCGACTGGGATCGCGCTGCCGAAGACCGGGAATGATGCTGGCGGCGATCTTTCGTCGGCGGGAAAGAAGGGTAAGCACCAAAAGGAGAAGGACGACCTCGTCCAGCACCTTCAGGAGGAGCTTACCGCCAAGAAATTGGCGTGGGCGATGGAGCAGGACGCGCAGGGCACCGCAGAGGCCTATTCTCTCCAGTCCGAGGCGGATTATTGGAAGGCGATCCTTGATCGCACCGATTTGAGCGCGAAGGACCGTGCCGCCGTCGAGACGAAATATCTCGCCGCGCATAGCCAGATCGTTCGCGAAAGGTGGGCGATCGAGGAAGACGGCTATAAGCGTGACCTCGCCGAGGCGGACAAGAACGAGGCTGCGAAACTCGTTATTGCGCAACAGCACCTCGTAGCCGTTGGCGCCATGTTCGGGGCTGAATCCAAGGAATATGCCGCCGCGCAGGCGGAGATCGTCAAGATCAAGCAGCAGGCGGCGCAACAGCTCGCGCAGCTTGAGAAAATTCGCGCGGATGCGTCCAACAAGGCCGATCTCGATGAGATCACGACGGCGGAAAACCTCGCCAAGCAGCGGGTCGCACTCGGGCTGGAAACCAACGCTCAGTTGCTCGCCCAGGAGCAGCAGTTCGAGAACCAGCGGTACGCGATCCAACTTTCCGCTGCCCAGCGTGACCTCTCCAAAGTCGAGCCTTCCAAGGACCCGGTAAAATACGCGCAGCTACTCGCGCAAATCGAAGCGCTTGAGCGCGCCCACCAGACGAAACTGACGCAGATCGATCAGCAAGCGATGCTTCAGCGGACACAGTTGGAGCGAACGGCGATCAATTCGACCGCCCAACTATGGTCGCAGAATATCGCGAAGATGATCACGCTCCAGCAAGGGTTCGGGGCGACGATCAAGTCGCTCTATGATGGCATGGTCAATGTGATCTCGACGGCGCTCGCCAGCATCATCGAGAAGTGGATCGAGCAGCAACTTGCCGCGTTCCTCTTGAAGCGGACGGCCCAAACGGCTGACGGCATAGCCAGCGTCACCTCTAACGCGGGCATTGCCGGCGCGGCGGCCTTCGCCTCGACTGCGGCTATTCCGATTATCGGGCCAGAACTTGCGCCAGCAGCAGCCGCTGCGGCCGTCGCAGGTGCCATGTCATTTGCCCCGATGGCGTCGGCCGCCGGCGGCTTCTGGCAGGTGCCAGGCGACCAGATCGCGGCGATCCACACCGACGAAATGGTCCTCCCGGCATGGGCCGCCAATCCCCTGCGATCGCTCATCTCAGGAGGCGCTGCGAACAATAACCAGCCTGCTGCGGCGAATGGCGGCCCCTCGTACCATTACCACGATCACACCGAGCGCGGCGTCTCGGCGCAGGGGATCATCGATAACCACGTCGCAGTCGGTAAGGCTTTCAAGCTGGCGCATCGCAAGGGCCTGTTCGCTGGGACGCCGCTGGCGGGCTGATGCTTGCTGGGCGGTTGACAGCGCGCCGCGTGCTGTGCGTATTCCCCGGCGCTCGTCGGGGAGGCCTTTATGCGTCGCGCGGTTGCCTTGTTGCCGTTTCTGGTTCTCTCGACCGCAGCGTCCAGGCAGCAGGCCCCGATTGATCCCGGCCCAGCGCCGACGTGGCAGGACGGCGTCTCGCTGACCGAGGCGTCATTGAAGGCCACGTTGATCGATCCAGATTCGGCGCACATCGAATGGCCGTACGATTTTACAGGCGGCACGTTGAAGGCGATGTTCGGGAAGACGCGTCCCGGATGGTTCACCTGCGGCCGGGTCAACGCGAAGAACCGGATGGGGGGCTATACGGGACGCTCATGGTTTCTTGTCGAAATCTACCAGGGCGCCGTGACGCAACTCGACATTGGCAACGGCGACCAGATCGATGTTGCATCAGTCGAATGCGAACAACTGCTGAAAAAGGGCATGCTACGCCCCGCCCCGACGAGCGCGGGGGTCTCGACTTCGGCGGCAGCGCCATCGCCTTCTCAATATGCAGCAGCGGCTAGCGCCAACGCGCAGGTCGCCATGGCGCGTGGTGGACTCGGTATCTCGTTCGCCCCGTCTCCGGTCGGCGCCACCCTCATGGCCGTCGCGCCGGGTTCGCCAGCGGAGAAAGCCGGACTCAAGCCGGGTGAGACGATCGACGCGTTAAACGGCATTTCCCTTAAAGGAATGTCAGCCTCGACGATGATCGAGGTGCTGCACAATGCGCCGGCGAGCGTGACGGTTTCGGTCGTCGGTGTCGGCGAGGTGAAGGTGCGCTGAGAATAGTCAATCGGTGCGCGCGGGACCTGTCAGCGGAAGATTGATCCGCCGCGCGTGAGACCCATCTTCAATATCCTGCACCGCCAAGAAGGTGCATCCGCAGCAAGGTGACAGCTCACATCCGGCGATCGGAAGTGTCGGCGGATTACCAATCGGAAAGACGAAGCCAGCCAGCGCGTCGGCGACGGGGCAGTCGCCGGCAAGAATTTCGACACCACTGACCAATCCACTCTCGCGCCAGCCTCGAAGCGACCGGTCGATATCCTCCCGCGCGCCCGGCGGCAGCTTGCCACGAAATTCAGGACCGAGTCGCATCGCCGGATCGTCAGCCGGCTGAGCAGCAGAGTCCAGCACCCACACGGCGGTCCCATCCGGGGCCGCCTTTTTCATATCCGCAAAAGGGAGACCCGTTGAGTGCCGTCTCCCTATCTCCCCTCGCGCTGGCTCATCACGTCCGGCGGCTTCGACGATCCGGACGTTTTCCCGCTGCTCATCGGCCAGACCTTCGTCACCTCGAAGCAACCGACATGGTCGACCGCGATCTCGACATCGGCCAGCGGCGGTGAACGCAGGCGCCGGCAGTGGAGCTATCCGCGCTGGACGTTCAAGGTCGCCTATGAGGTGATCCAGGATGCAGCCGCAACGCCCGACCTCGAACGGCTCACCGCGTTCTTCATGCTCCATTCCGGGCGCTATCAGGAATTCTTCTACCTCGATCCGAGTGATCACACTGTCACGGCTCAGCAATTCGGGACCGGCGACGGGGTAACGACGACCTTCCGCCTGACGCGCTCAATGGCGTTCGGCGGCTTAACCTTTTCCGAGCCAATTGGCGGCGTCATCGGCGTGCCCACCGTGCTGATCAATGGCACGCCGTCGACCCTTTTCACCATCGGCGCATACGGCGCCATCACCTTCACCACGGCACCGGCAACGGCAGCGGTCCTGACATGGAGCGGGCAGTTCATGTTCGCGTGCCGGTTCGACCAGGACAACATGGATCTGGCGCAGATGATGACCGGGCTGTGGTCGATGGACGGCCTGCAATTCATTTCGGTGAAGAGTCGATGAAGGCCGCATCCGGACCGCTCCTCACGCTGCTCAACAGCGGCGCCTATTTCCAGATGTGCGACCTGTGGGAAATCACGCTCAACGGTGGTGGCGTGATCCGCTGGACCGATGCCGATATCAACGTCTCATCCGGCGGCCATACCTATGTCGCCGGGCCACTGCTCGACCGCGGCACGACGACGGAGAAGGTCGGGCTGGAGGTCGCAACCCTCGACGTCACGATCACCGCCAACGCCGACGACCTCATCAACGGTACGCCGGTGATCCCGTTCATCGCCAAACGCGGGTTCGACGGCGCGAATGTCCGGCTGCTGCGCGCGTTCATGACTGACTGGGATCAACCCGTCGTCGGCACGGTGCTGCGCTTCGCCGGACGGATCACGTCGATCACCTCGATCGCCGGCAACCAGGCGGACGTCACCGTCTCGGCGTGGACCGTGCTGCTCAACGTCAACATGCCCGCGAACCTCTATCAGGTGGCCTGCCTGCACTCGGTCTATGACGCCGGCTGTGCGCTCGATCCGGCGACGTTCGCGGTATCGGGACACCTGACCGGCACGCCGACCGCCCTCGCTTTTTCGTCGTCGCTCTCGACCACGCTGAACGACTTCGCGCAAGGCCGCATCATATTCACCTCGGGGGTCAACGCCGGGGTCAGTGCGACCGTCAAATCGAACGACGGCGCCGGCGGCTTCGTGCTGATCCGCGCGCTGCCGGCAGTGCCATCCGCTGGCGATGCGTTCACCGCCTATCCCGGGTGCGACCTCACCATGTCGCGATGCCTGTCTCGGTTCAACAATCTGGGGCGGCTGAAGGCGACGCCGTTTACTCCGACGCCTGAGACGGTCTTCGGATGACGCCGGCGCAAGAGGCCGCCAAGCGCACCGAGATCGTCGCCGAGGCGCTGTCGTGGGAGCGGACGCCGTATCATCCTCGTGCGCGCCTGAAGGGCATTGGCGTCGACTGCGCCATGCTTCCCGCGCTCGTATATTTCAACGCCGGCATGATCCCCGAGATCAGCCCCGACTACAGCCCGCAATGGATGCTCCACCACGACGAGGAGAAGTTCCTCGGCTGGGTCCGGCCCTATGCCCGCGAGATCGATCGCGACGAGGTCGGACCCGGCGACTTCGCCATCTGGAAGTTCGGCCGCTGCTTCAGTCACGGCGCGATCGTCATCGACATGCCGGAGGTGATCCATGCGGTGATCCGGGGCGGCGGTGTGGTGCGCGGCAATGCCGATCGCGACGAGGAATTGCGGTCGCGCGAGGTCAAGTTTTTCACACTGTTCGGGGAGGGTTGAGTGGGCGGCAAAACCACCTCCACCTCATCGCCCAAGCTCAACCAGATGTCGGTCCAGTCGTCGTCGCTGGGCCTGCCGATCACGCTCGGCTGGGGACGTGGGCGGGCAAAGTGCAACCTCGGTGATTATGTCGCCTTCAAAGCGACCGCACACACCACGACGACCAGCGCGGGCAAGGGCCTCGGTGGCGGGTCGAAGGACACGACCTACACCTATACCGCGTCGATCATCATGCACATCTGCGAAGGCCCGATCCTCGGCATTCGCACCGTATACCGCGACACCTCGGTCTTCACCGACGGCGCTACCACCGCGCTGGCGCAGGCTGGTCTTAGCGTTGCGCTCGGCTCGCCGACGCAATCGCCATGGTCGTACATGGTCTCGCAGTTTCCGACCCATGCGCTGGCCTATTCGGGCATCGCCTATGTGTACGCGCAGGACTATGCGCTCGGCGACAGCGCAACGCTGTCCAACCACAGCTTCGAGATTGATTTCGAGATCCAACTGGGCGGCGGCGTCCCAGATGCCGACCCCAAAGACATTCTCACCGATTTCCTGACCAGCGCGTCGCACGGCGTGCCCGGCTGGGGTGCTGGCCTCATCGGCGATCTCTCCGACTGGTCGCTCTATTGCCGCGCGAACAACCTGCTGCTGTCGCCGGTCCTGGAATCGCAGGCGGCCGCCAACACCATCATTACCGAATGGTGTCTCGCCACCAACTCGGCGCCGTTCTGGTCGGAGGGCGTGCTGAAGGTCCGCCCCTATGGCGATACTGCGGCGACCGGCAACGGCGTGACGTGGACGCCGAACCTGACCCCGATCTACGACCTCACCGAGGACGATTTCGAGGCGTCCGATACAGGCCCCGTGGTGCTCGACATCGTCGACCAGTCCGACGCCTACAACATCGTCCAGCTCGAATTCCTCGACCGTGCCAACCAGTACAATGTCGGCATCGCGACGGCCTCCGACCTCGCCAACATCTTCGAGTACGGCGCGCGCAAGCAGGATCCGACCACGGTCCATTCGATCGTGGATGCCGGGATCGCGCAGCACGCGGCGCAGCTTTATCTCCAGCGCGTCCTCTATGTCCGCGAGCAATATCTGTTCACGCTGCCGTGGAATTTCGTGCTGCTCGAGCCGTGCGATTATCTGTCGCTGACGACCACGACCGACGAGTTGCAACTGGACAATCTGCTGGTCCGCGTCGTCGAGATCGACGAGGACGAAAACGGGATGCTCGCCTTCACCTGCGAGGGCGTGCCGGGCGGTGCCGCATCGGCCGCGCTCTATGCCTCGCACTCGTCGGGCGGCCACCAAACGAACGCCGATGTCCCGCCTGGCCCGGTCTCGACGCCGGTCCTGATCAATGCCCCGACATCGCTCACCGGCGGCGATCCCGAGGTTTGGTGCGCCGTCGCCTCGTCCTCGACGACATGGGGCGGCTGCGAGGTCTGGATCAGCGTCGACAATGTCTCCTATGCGCGGGTCGGCGTCATCGAAGGTCCGGCGCGCTACGGTGTTCTGACGGCGGCGCTCGCCAACCATGCCGACCCCGATACGACCAACACGCTGTCGGTCGACCTGTCATCATCACTGGGCACGCTCGGCAGCGCGACGGCGACCGAGGCCAATGCCGGCGGCTCGCTGTGCCTCGTCGGCAACGAACTCATCACATATCAGACCGCGACCCTCACCGGCGCTAACGCCTATAACCTGACGACGCTGCGCCGCGGTTTCGAAGCGACGATCCCGGCCTCGCACAGCGTCGGCGCCGAGTTCGTCCGCCTCGACGATGCGATCTTCAAGTTCAGCTATGCGAGCCTCAACGTCGGCTCGACGATCTATGTGAAATTTCCGTCGTTCAATATCTTCGACCGCGCGCCTGAAGATCTGTCGACGGTGACGGCCTATACCGTGGCGCTCGCACCGGCGACCGCGCTGCCGGATTCCGTCACCGGTCTAGCGCTTGCCCATAGCTGGGACGGTTCAGCCCTGTCGGTGGTCTGCGACCCGTCGGCGCGCGCGATCTCGTACAAGTTCCGCTTCTACCTGCCCGATGAAACGACGCTCAAGCGCGAGATCGTCACCACGACGCCGGCCGCGACTTACACCTCGACGCTGGCGGCGCAGGACGGTGCGGCGCGGGCCTATCACATCGAGGTGATCGCTTCGAACGATGCCGGCGATGCGGCCCCGTCGTCATGGCTATCGGTCACCAACGCCGCGCCGGCGACGCTCAGCGGTGTTGCCACCTCCGGCACGACCGCGACCGATGGCGCCGTCACCTGCACCGCATCGTCCGACCCTGACCTAGCCGGCTACGTCGTCTTCTATTCCGGCACATCTGGGTTCGACCCATCTACCAGCGGCGGCGTCGTCAGTTCCGGCATTCCGTCGGTCTCAATCTTCGGGCTGGCAGCCGGCACCTATTACGCCCGCATCGCCGCCTATGACGGCTGGACCGGCGTTCCGTCGCTGCTCAATCTGTCGAGCGAGGTCAGCTTCACGATCTCGACGGGTGGTGGGGCGGCTCCATCTGGCGGTGGCACAGGTGGTGGCGGCTGGGGCGGCGCGTGCTGCACGCTCGAAACGCTGATCCAGATGGCGAACGATGGGCGTACCGGGCCGGGGAGCTGGAAACGTGGCGGCGATGTCGTGCCCGGTGACTGGGTCTGGACGCAGCACGAGCGGACGCTGGCCTGGGGCGCTTATCAGGTGACGTTTGCGCAGACGCTGGAGCGCCCGATCTGGTCGCTGTCCGGCTATCCCGATGCGACCGCAGAGCATCCGTTCTGGATCACCGGCACCGGGTGGGTCTTGATGGGCGACATCGGCACGCCGGCCGGGACCGCAGCGATCCGCCACCTGACCGTCGACCGCGCCCATACCTACGTCGCCCGCCATCCCGACGCGGACGTCGGCATCCTCTCGCACAACAAGCGCTCGACGCCTGACGGCTAACCCTCTTTCGAGGTCATCACATGCAGTTCATCGAGTTCATCGGCACGCGCCACGATAACGGCGCGGCGCTCCCGTTCGGCAAGGCGACGGTCGTGCTCAAGGGCACGGCCACGCTGGCAACGCTGTACAATGCCAGCGGCTCGCCGCTCGGCGTCAATCCCGTGTCCGGCGACGCCAATGGCGTGATAGGGTTCGCAGCGGCCAATGGCGCATATGACGTGACGCTATCATCGTCCGATGGCGGCTATGTCGGGCCGACGGTGCATGATCTGCAATTGTACGATCTGACGCAGCTGGATTCGCAGGTTACGGCGGCACAGGCGGCGGCGGGCCTGATCTCGGCAAACATCACGGCGATCAATGCGGTGGCGAGCAACGCGGCCAACATCAGCACGGTCGCCGGCATCTCGTCGAGCGTGACCACGGTTGCTGGCGATCATGCGAACATCGTCGCTGTGGCGGGCGATCTCGCCAACATCAACGCGGTCGCCACCAATTTGCCTGCGGTCAATGCGGTCGTCGCTGCGGCTGCCACCCTCGGCGTCTATCCGAACGCAGCCGGAGTCGGCGGCAACATCCCTCAAGGCGCGCTGTCGATCACGGTTTCCGGTGGGACCGGCGGCACGAACGCCACGGGCAAGGTCGCGACCTACAGCGGCGGCACGCTGACCAATAACCCCGTCATCACCTATGATGTGGTCGGCGGCGTTGTGGTCAACGTCGTCATGAAATTCCCCGGCCTCTATATCGGCGCGGGGACCCCGACGATGCCGACCGTGGTGCTGCCTGGGATCGGGTCGGGCACTGGCACGATCTCGCTGACGGGTGGCCTGCTCTACGCTGTCGGCCAAACCTATTGGGCGGTGTCAGCCGATGGCCGCACGCTCGACAGCATCGTCAACACGGCTGGGGCGCCGGCGAGCAACAGTGCGAATGTGCCGTCGCTGTATCTCAAGGGCGGCGTCGATAGCGCGATTGCTACGGCTGGCATCGTGCTGCCGTCTCTACCGGCCCCAGCCGAGGTATTCGCCAGCTTTTCGCAGCAGCTATATTACGACCTCGGCGCGACCACGACGACTTTCGCGACATGGCTGAGCGGTCTGTCGGGCACGTTCACACGCTCAGGCCCGTGCACCTATATCAACGCCGCTGGCCTGCGCGTCGCCGGCACCACCGACACCCCGCGCTTCACCTATAGCCCCGTTACGCTCCAGCCGACTGGCCTGCGGTACGAGGCTGCGGCGACGCAGATGCTCACCAACACCGACAATCTGGCGCATGCAAATTGGGCTTTCGCATCAGCGGAGACGATCCGCACCGCCAGCGCGGTTACTGGTCCCGACGGAACGACCAGCGCAGGCACCGCGATCGAAAGCACCAACAACAGCAATCACCGCCTCTGGTATGACATCACCGGCGTGACCACCACGACCGGCCACTTTTATGCCTTCCAGACTTGGGTGAAGGCGAATGGGCGCACAAAGTTCAATATGTTTCCGGACGCCGGCCTCGGCATGGGCGCTTCCGTGTTGGTCGACCTCACAGCCGGTACAATCGGCGGCACTGGCTGGCATATCGAGGCACTACCAAGCGGTTGGTATCGGATCTGGACCACGGGCACCGCGACGGCGACTGGCACGACCCACTGTAACTTCACATATGCGCTGATGGATGGGCTGGGCAATCTGGTCTACACCGGCGACGGCGTCTCAGGCATCGCGGTTGGTGGCATCCAGCTTGAAGAAGTCGCGACTGCGACGACCGGTCCTACCTCGTACATTCCGCGCACGACAGCGGCGGCGGTGCGTGGCGCTGACACGCTGACCATCACGCTGCCGGCTGGCGTGAGCAAGATGACCTACACGCTCGGAGACGGCTCCTTCGCGCCGGTCGCCTCGGTCAGCCCGGGCAGCTACGTCGTGCCAGTTCAGTCGCAGAACACGATCCAGCAGATGATCTCGGTCGACCTCGCGGTGGTCGGTTCGCCGGTCACGTCCGTGGCTGGCAAGACTGGCGCCGTTACGCTCGCGCAGGCGGATGTTGGCGGCTTGACGACCACCAGTTCGCCGACCTTCGCTTCGCTTGTCACAACGGCTGACACGCAGACCCTCGGCCCCGCGATTTTCAAGAATGTTCTCGCCACTGTCACGCTTCAGTGGACTCTCAATCGTGCCGCCCTCACGACCCGCGCAGTCGCTATTGGCAATGCAGCCGGCAATGCGGCGACGGGCAACTGGCAGAATACCACCATCGTGGGCCACGATGCCGGCAAGGCTGCGGCCACTCTCGGCACTACTGTCCTCGTTGGCGACACGGCCGGCGGAAGTTGCACATCCATCTCGGGCGCCAACCTGATCGGCAACGAGGCGGGCAATAGCAGCAGTTCGATCTCTGGTTCGAACATCATCGGCAACGGGGTCAACCTAGGAAAGACAGCCGGCGGCGGTTCGGTCGCTACGGTGAATGCCGACATCGTTGGACAAATGGCGGCGCGGTTCAATTCCGTCACCAACAGCGTCATTATCGGGCAGGCCGCTGGCGGGGGCACCATCACAACGGCCGGCGTGATCGACAAAAGCGTGCTGATTGGATCGCAGACGGGCAGCAGTCTGGCGGGCGCGACATGCACGAGCAACGTGATGATCGGCTACAACATCCAAGCGCCGACCGCGACGACCAGCAACTATCTGAACATCGCAAACGTCCTGCTTGGCAGCATGGCGGGGACCGTGCCAGTCTTCACGCTCCAGAAGCCCGATGGGTCAGCCGCCGCACTGGCCGTGTCTCAGATCATGCCCGGCGCGGGCGCGGTCATCTGGACCAGCGGTGCGGGCTCGCCGGAAACGGTCGTCACGGCGCCGGTCGGGTCGCTGTTCACCCGCACTGATGGCGGTGCTGGCACCACGCTCTATGTCAAGGAAAGCGGGAGCGGGAATACCGGCTGGATCGGGAAGTGACACTCGGCACAGCCTTCGCACTCGCACTTGCTCGCTGACCACCGGAGACCCCAATGGCATCTCAACCACCGCCGGCGGGTTCGGCGCCGTCTGCCCGTGCGCTGTGGAAAGATTGGTGGCCGGCGATGTCGGTCGCTGCCGTGCTGTTCGGCGCGGTGCTGACAGGCGGCGGCTACATCGCGACCGTGAAGGATGATCACGCGCGCCTCGATGCACTCGAAGCACGCGAGGCCCAGCACGATCGCGACCGGATGACGGATCACGACGCGCTGAGTACGATCGATGTCCGAACGGCGCGGATCGAGGCGAAGATCGAGGTCCTGTTGCCAGTCGATCGCCGGGAGGCTCGCCCATGAACGGGATCGATGGTGGCATCATCCTGATGCTCTTTGGTGCGTTCATGCTGTGTGTCGCTCCCGCCAGCCGCACGATCAGCGCGCGGAAAGCCGAAGCAAGCTTCGCGATCGACGCGCCGGTGGGGATCGTGTTCCCGCCGGCAACATTCGACGACCTGGTTGAGGCGATCGACGCCGCCCTTGAGAATGACGACCTGAACCGCGGCACCCGCGCCGTCTCCGAGATCTACGACCACGCGCGCGACCGCGACTGACCAACAACGAAAGGACTGCCCGATGGAAACGCTACGCAAGTGGCGCGATGCTCTGCGCGCGCGCCTGATCGACGACTGGCAGAACGCCAGCCGTTACTGGTCGATCCGGTTCGCCGCGATCGGTGCCGCGCTCAAAGGGTTCGGCCTCGCCTTCCCGCAGATGGCAACCGATGCCTGGAACTCGATCCCGCAGGACTTGCGCTCGGGTCTGCCTGGCACGGTGCTGAAGGCCCTCCCATTCATCCTGTTCGCGCTGGTGATCTTCTCCCGCGTGACGAAGCAAAAGGCGCCGGGCGACAACTAGCAGAATTGGCCATGCTCGTTCCGTTTGCGCGGGACGCGGCGCTGGCCAAGCGGCCAAGTCGATGCCTCATCCGGCGACCACCCGTTGTGGATCCGCCAAGCATATCGCAGCGGCGGAATCCCGTTGGCGCGTGCAGCAATTGGCCCCGGCGTGTTGTCAGAAGTGCGCCGAACAAAGCGCCGATTGTTCGCTTGCGTCACATAGTTTGCCCACGTGCAATTTGCGGGCTCGTAATTGCCGTTCACGTCGACACGCTCGATCGTCAGGTCGTCGGCATATCCGTTGGCCAACGCCCAGTCGCGGAACGTCTCGTAGCGATTCCACGCTGCGCAGACCGAAATGCCGCGCCCACCATATCGAGGGTCGTTCTTGTCGGCGCATCGTCGGCGCATGTTCTGCCAGCAGGAATAAACCCGCGTCCCAACCTCTAGATGTCGTAGGTGGCGAGCGCCGGTCACCTCGTCGCGATGACACCCACAGCTCACAGATTTTCCATGCCGAAGGTCGCCGCCGTTGACGACCCGCTCGACGCCACAAGCGCAGCGACAGCGCCAACGTGCGCCGCCGCCGGGAGAGTTTCCCGCCTGCTCCGCCGCCGTCCACCGGCCGAATTGCTGACCGGAAATGTCCTTCAATCGAGGGTTTTTAGCCATGCCAGACGATACCACGACATCGCCAAAAGCGACAGGAAATAAGGGAAAAATTGGCGGCAGTTTAGCTGCTGCCGCGCTCGCCGCGCTCGCCTTAGCTGTCGGCGCCCTTAAGCACGATGAAGGAAAAAGGAACGTCAGTTATTTCGATATATCTCACGTCGCAACCGCCTGCTACGGCCACACCGGCACCGATGTGCTGGTCGGTCAGCGCAGGTCAGATGCCCAGTGCGAGGCGCTGCTGACGCACGACGCGCAGGCCCACATGAACGGCGTTCTGAAATGCACGCCGGTGATCGCCGACAGTCCCGAACTGCTCGGCGCCGCGACCCGCATCACGTTCAACATCGGGGTCGCTGGTTATTGCCGCTCGACGATCGCGCGCCGGTTCAATGCCGGCGATTATCGAGGTGGCTGCGATGCTTTCCTGATGTGGACCAAGGCCAACGTCGGCGGCCGGCTGGTCGTCGTAAAGGGCCTGGTCGATCGCCGTCAGCGAGAGCGGGCGATGTGCCTGACGGGGGTGCACTCATGATCCCCCTCACCCTACTCCGCCTAATCGGCGTCGCCGCGCCGTCATGGCTGACCAAGCCGATCGCCTATCTGATCGACGCGCTGCTCGTCGTCGGACTGCTCGCCGGCGTCTATTTCGCGATCCACCACTCCGGCGAGAAGTCAGGTGCGGCGAAGGTCGAGGCCAAGCAGGCCAAGGCCCACACCGCTGCCGTCACCGCAGCGCGCACCGATGAAAAAGCCGCCCAGGCCACGACTGACCAGATCGGCACCCGCGTCGCCAAGATGGACGATGCCACGACCGACTATCTCCGCAACCAGCTCCAGGAGCTTCACAATGAAATCGATGCTGCCCATGCCGCGTCTGCCAGCGCTGCTGCCGTGCCTGTTGATACTGTCCGGGTGTCAGCATCTCTCGACGCGGGGATCGCTCGCGCGAACGGAGCAGCCGACGCTGCCGACGCTGCCCCTTAATTTGACGGCACCGCAGCGCCTGGCACCGATCGGGCATCCTGAGACCGGCGTCATGGTCTCGGTCGACAAGGGCTGGCTCGACACCGTCGTCGCGCGCTTTGAGTCGGCCATCGCCGCGGTGAATGTGCTGAACGACCATATGGGCCAGATCAAGACCGAGCGGCGCTGCACCAAGGCGCGGTTCGAGACCGGCAAGACGCCGAGCGATTGCCCAGCGCCGTCGCACTGATGCCCTTACCCGCGATCCCTGACCGATTGGAGCTATCATCATGACCGACAAATACGGTGCCTATGCGCCGCTCGTTGACGCGCCTGCCCGCCATGCCGTCGCGATCACACCCGCCGACGGCTCGGCACTCGATACGGTCCCCAAAGCGATCTATGTCGGCGTGACCGGCGACATCACCATGGTTGGCGTCGATGCTGCGTCTGGCGCTGCCGGCGTCCTGTTCAAGAACTGCGTGGCCGGCTCGATCATCCCGTTCCGTCCGCGCGAGATCAAAGCGACCGGCACGACCGCCACGAACATCGTCGGGCTGCTCTGATGCTGAACCTGGGGATTGGCGTTGGGGCCTCCAACATCGCCGCCCTGATGGGTGGCGCGGGGGTGCCGCCTCCGCCAGTAACCGGACTTCAATTCAACTTTACGGCTAATAGCCAGTACATCCCGATAGTCTTTACCCGTTAGGAAATAACGCCATGACCACCATGACAGTTCTAGACTCTACCGGCGCAACGATCACCATTGAAAAGCCGCTACCTCCCGGCCAAGCCATGATGGCTGCCTCTTTGCCGGTCACCGTCGCCAGCGATCAAGGAGCGATCGCCTGCACGGTCTCCGGTGTGTCCACTGCGGCTTCCCAAGCTACGATGATCACGGCGCTGAACCTCCTCCATACCGATCTCGCTGCGGCACTGCCTGCCGGTGCCAATGTGATTGGTGGGGTGACGGTGGCAGACGGCTCGGATGTGACCACGGGGGCCAAGGCGGACGCTGCCTATGCGGGGTCAGGCGCCGCTTCGCTGGTGGCCATTCTCAAGGGCATCTATGCGGGCATCGTAGCGGCCATTCCGGCTGGCACCAACCTGATCGGCAAGGTGGGGATCGATCAGACGACCCCTGGGACGACCAATGCCGTAGTGGCTACTGGTAATGTGGCCTCGGGGGCTACCGACAGCGGTAATCCGGTGAAGGCCGGCGGCATCTATAATAGCACAGCGCCAACCCTCACTACCGGCCAGCGGGGGGATATACAGCTCAGTAGCCGGGGCGTGCTGCTCGCCAATCTATCGAACGGCGCAGGAGGGACGCTGAACTTCGCAAACCTCGGCGCAGACGGATATAGCAATGGCAACGGCCTTCCCTTTTTCGGGGCGCAAGGGTTCTTCTTCAACGGCACTTCATGGGATCGGCAACGAGGGGATGTCAACGGATCGGTCAATCAGCCTCACGCAATGTCCTCCAGTCGGTGGGCCTATGCGCCACCCAGTGGGGGTATCACCAACAGCACCACAGCGGTAACCATCATGAGCGCTGCTGGCGCAGGGGTGCGCAACTACCTGACTGGCATTCAGATGTTCGCAGGGACGCTGGGAGCCTCCACTGAGGTAGCCGTCCGGGATGGTGCTTCTGGCACGGTCCTCTGGCGGGGTTACCTTTCTACGGCAGGCGGCATCGTGGACATCACCTTCCCGGTCCCCCTCAAAGGCACCGCCAATACGCTCATGGAGTTGGTCACGCTAACGGCCACCATCACCGGCTCCGTCTATTTCAACGCCCAAGGCTTCCAGGGGACCTGATATGCATACGATCTATAATCTTGTGCCCCAGGACGATGGCTCTTTCGAGGAGGTGTTTGTGGAGGACTTTGAGGAGTTGCCTGCTCCTGCGGTCACCCTTGGAGGCCGCCTGCTTGCCCTCAAGAACGAGACTGGGATGGAGCATGTGGCCCAGCCTAAGGCACCCTAAGCACCACCCGCGCCCTGTTAGACCAGTGATCAAGCGGACAGCCGTTCACATCGCCGCTTTCCTCAAACTCCCCCAACGCCTCCATGACGATCCGGCGCAGGGTGTCGGCTTCGGCTTTCCAGATGGCGGCGGGGTCGGTCATGCCGGCGGTCGAATACTATCGGGCAATTCGGAATAGTACAGCCCAGCAAGGTTAAAATAAGGGCTTGTGTCCGCGATCCGGCCGACGAAACCGTTGGTTCCATCATCGCGGCTAAATCGATAAACCCGGTTGCGATCGAAGCCTTCCGAGTATCCGCCGCGCATTATGTCGAGTACAGCTTTCATCGTCCCTCCTATCTCCCAACGCTCGCCGGTTCGCTAGCGCGAATTGCGGCGACGAGATCACGCGCCTTTGCAAACCAATAGGTCTGCGCATCTGTGCGCCCTTCCATCGATCCGACCTGCCTCAGGATTTCCACAGCTTCACGGATGGGGGATTGATCGGCGCGGGGTGGCGTCCAACCAGCTGAGCGCATCATGGCTTCAATAGCGCCAGCAAATTGCCGCTCCCAGTCAGAAACAGGATAGTCAGTGCTCATGATCCACTGCCGAATGATCTCGACCGTCTCTGGCTGTGGCGCGCTAGGATCATCTCGCACGTTCATTCTCCCCAGTAGCTCATGTCGGCATCGGCGCACTCTTCTGGACCCATGTCCCGCTGCCATTTTGTTTCGAAATAGGTGGGCGCGACTTCGTACGCGTAATCGAGAATAAGCTCGCCATCGTCGAAGTGATCGGCTCCAGCGGTATCGATCATGCGCGTGACGAACCGCTTACAGAACTGCTCGCGGGTCAACTCCTCACTCACGTCCCATGTCCTTCGCTGTTGGTAGCCCCCGCAGCATCCAAGGTGGCGAGGGCGGTGCGGGCGATGTCTGCCGACGACAATTCGGTCCACGTCGGGCGAGAGCAGGCGCACACGACACAACCTTCGCACCAAACCCCGCACGTCTGACATTTTCCCTGCATGCGATCATCATCCGCAAGCCAAGATAACGCCGCCCGCATCACCTCCACTTGTCGTTCGGAAGCGGCGAGGTGGTCGAGGAGCGCGGGGATCGCGCGCAGATCGGCAGAAGCTTGGTCATAATCCTCGTAATAGATTCCCTCGACCAAGCGGTTTTGCATCTCGACCGCGCGCTCCCGCAGCTCCCGCGCTGTTTCGGTTATGTCGGTCATGGGCGTTCGCCTTTCACGAGGCGTGCGACGCAATTCTCGACAGCTCGCGCATTGTTCGGATAGAGGCGCTCGCAGCGCTGGCCGAACATTCCGCCCGAAAAGCTCACACTGACGGCCAGCAGGACGGCGAGTGATATGCCCGTGATCGCGCCCGCTAGTGCCACCCTGTGGAAGTCTCGATGATCATCGTGGTCAACCATTTCCATCTTCCTTTGTCTTGGAGTGGGATAAGGTGCGGGCGCGGAGGGCGAGCGCCATTGTTGCCCAGTGACTCGCTGTTCCTGTAATGGTCGAATTGCCCGGGTGCCGGAACGCCATCACCATCGACCTATCTAACTGAGCGTCGACCATCGCGATCGTCTTGGCAAAGTCGTCCCCCATCACTCTTCCTCCCCTGCTTCACGGGCTTTCAGGGCGGCGTGATAGTCACGTCCCTCAGTGTAGAGTTGATCGAGATGCGCGGTGCCATAAGGGGAAGGCCAATCTAGGCCCGCTTCTCCGACCAGAGCGCCCAAGCGGTAGGCAGACATCCGCCCCCAACGCTGTCGCACCTCTTGGCGAAATGGCTCAAAACGCTCTTCCCCCGCCGCTTCAAGTTTTGGGATGAGGTCGGTCACCTCTCTCGCTCTGTCCGGGGTCATGGCTGGATGATCCGACCCTCTCGTCTCGCTATTCACGCTGTCTGATCCTTTGATTGGGTGAGGGAGGCGGGGGCTAGGCGCTCAATCTCGGCGATGATCAGCGCTGCGGCGCGCACAAGGTTGGCGCGGCGATCCTTGGGCTTCCATTCCCAGCGATATGGCCAAACTTGTTGCGGCACCTGCAAATGGGTGATCCAGAACGGGCCATTGGCGCCCGTGCCAGCCAGCGCGTAGCACGCTGCGGCTCGCGGCAACGCCAGATCGTCACGGTGCTCGTCGTCATGCTCTGGCGTCCAACCGAGGACGCTTTTCTGGCGCTCGCGCTCAAGGCCAACATCACGAAATGCGTCTTGCTCCATCATCCTATTCCTTACCTTCGGGTCGCTGTTCGGTGGTGGGGGTGCTGGCTACCCGATGGCATGCCTTGTTCGTGACGCACCATTTCGGCGCGTGGCAGTACAGCCCGATGCAGGTCAGTCGGGGCTTTTCGGTGATGTCAAATTTCGCGAGTATCTGATCAGCCTTGGCAAAGGCTCCGGCACGATCACGCGGCCCACGACCAAGCACCTCACGCAGGTGGGTATTGCCCACCGACGAAAACGCGCGCGGATCGACAATTGCTGCCAGCGCATCCCGAATTGCGTCGCTCATCGCCGACCTCCAGCACACGTTAGACACTCTTCCATAGCTATTCGTCCTTGGGGGATGGCTGCTGGGCGGCGGTGTGGGGTGAGGGCTTGGTCATGCTTCTTGCCTCAGCATGCATCGCGTGGGACGACATGGAGAAGCCCGAGCACGAACGCTGGTTGACCGCAGTCGAAGCCGAGCTCTCCAAGCGTAAAGGGTGAGTCATTGCGGTGGGGACTGTAGGGCTGCGTCGATCATGGTGGACCAGACAAGCTTGGACGCCCACAGTTCCTTGCACGCCGGCAGGGCTGGCGGCACAGCGCGGCGAGCTTCTTGCATCGCAGCATAGCACTGCGCCTCTGTCGGCTCGCGCATCGCCTCGATCGCGGCCTTCGCACGCACCCGCTTGCGCCGCTCGGTCATCATATCCAGCGCGTCGTGATAGCTTCCCAGTTCGAAGGTATCACCCGGCAGCTCGGAGAACTTCAGCGCGTAAGTGGAGACACCATCCACGAGGCGAACGAGATTGATGCTGTAGCCAAACTCGCCGTCGGCTCGCTCAATCGCCCGCGCCACCCTCTCAACCATATCATCCACAACAGTCATCCTTCCTTCGAGTAGGGGCGAACAGATCAGGTTGGGTCATGCTGCGGCGCTTTGTGCGCGGGCAGTGCGTGCGATCGACAGCAACAGGTCACGGAAGGGCGCTGGCGTGGCATTGCGGATGCGGGTCTTGTGTTTGCCGCCGACCATTGCGACGACACCGATCCGCCTGGCCTTTTCGTAGCCGTAGCGGTCGATCATCCATTGCGGGATTCGTTGTTCGCCCCGGGACCAGTCCAGGTCAGGCAACTCTACGCCGTGCGCATAAAGCCACGTCGGCTTGCGAGACGTATGGCCATAGTGTCCTTGCTCGACATAGCATGTCCATCCGTCGGCAAATGGCCAGTCCGCTGGAATCCAGCCCTCGCCGCGTTTTGGGCGCGACAGGCCGAATGCTTCCCATGCGTGACTATCGGCCGGATGCTCCAGGATACCGCCGTAGCAACGAACCGCAGCGAGCGCGCCGGCAAAACAGCCCCCATCGTCGCCTAGTTTGTATTGGTGCGGCTTCCGGGTGCTGCCGTGCCAGAAGCGGCCCCACCTCTGGCAAGGCGGATGCGCGACGACAGGCCATGGGCCATCGTACAGCCGGGCATCGCGTGCCTCATCCCACGGGTCGACACCGGGCAATCCGAAATAGCACCCGCCCGTTTCGACATAGAGAGCTGCTACCCCCACCTTGCTGGCGCCGGGGAGGATCATGCGGGGGTCGGCGGGGGTCATGCTGCGACCTCCCGAACCTTGATGCCGGCAGCCTTCGCGCGGCGGACCATGTCAGCCGTGCCACGACCGCCCGGAAACGCGATGACGAGATCGGGCTTGCCTTCGTCGAGCATGCGCTGGTTGCGGATGGGTCCAGCCGCGCGACCATGTTCCGCCCAATCGGCTGGGAACACCTGTGACTTTACGCCCTCGAAATCCGCCCAATTGCTGGCGAAATGGTCCGCGCCAGATGCTCCGCCATGCAGGAGCAACGTTGGCCCCGAATCCCTCAGTGTCCGGTAAAGTAGCATGCGTTCGCGACCGGCGCGCTCGCGCTCGGCGTTCAAGCGATCTGGCGGACAATCATCCGCTATCCGGCCGTACATGCGGCCGCCACAGACAAGGATTCTCACTTCCCGGTCCCTCCCGTGAACGCAGGGGGGTGGGGTGCCTGGTCGTTCAGCCGCGCAATTTCGGCGAGGATGTCGGGGTGGCGCGCGAACCATTCGCCGTGGAGGCGGTGCTCGGCGAATTGCACGTGATAAGCCGCCTCGCGCGCTTCGCCGCCTTCGCGAACCGCGAGAATGTCAACCACGATCGGCGAGCAGGCCTGAATATCTCTCAGCCGGCGCGCGGGATCGATGGAAAAGCCTATCTTGATCGCACCATCATCCGCACCGATGAAATAGCACTTGCCGTGTGACTTTGATTTGGCCGCAAGTTCGTGCAGCCAAGCGATGTGCGCATCAAAATCGAATGGTGGCTCTGGCTCTTGCTCTAGCGGTGGTAAGCGTAGCGTCTCCCCGTTCGGGCCGATGATGAACCACAGTTTCCCTGTCGCTTTGTAGATCGGCCATAGCCCGGTATCAGGGTCGAGATTGCCCCATGCCCGAACATCGTGACGCGGTGCAATCTCGCGAGGGATGGACAGCAAATGGCCAGCAAGTTCGGGTTCGTATTTCATTTGTCGCCGCTCCGTTCCGGTCGTTTCCGGCTTGAAGCGGCGGTTCTCCGGCCAGTCCGCGCATTCGTAATGCGGGGGTCACAGGTTCGAGTCCTGTAGGCGGCACCAGCGCTCCAAGCGCGGAAATCCTCGGCTTTTGCCGATGCCCTGTCAATCATAATCACCTTACCGTTGCCCGTTTTGGACAGCAAATGGACAGCAGACCACTTGTAGGAAGCGTCGGCGATTCGCTGAAAAATGATGGACAGCGCATTGGTCGCGTCGATCATGTAGTCCGGATCATAGATCGCGTAGCGGCCGGACGGTCCTTCATAGACCCTGTGGCCAAGCAATAATTCGATGTCCTCCTTGGGCACCGTCAGCTTGAACTCGTTGCGGAGAATCGTCGCGATTGAATAACGGAACGTCTTTGCCTCTGCCTCTGCGGGCAGCCCAAGCGCGCGGCGAATCGTGCGCCAAGCGCGCTTGCGGGACTTGACCGGCTTCGCACCCTCCTTCGCCCACTGTTCAAGAAATGGCTTGATCTCCTGTATCGCCGGGACGATCGGGTCACGCTTCTGCGTCTGCGGCTTGTCGATCGGGTGCAGATCCACAAGACCCGTCGCAGGGTCATATTGTCGGCGCGGGTCGAACGCTGCGGCGGCCTCGGGACGCACTAGCGTGGCGACTTGCAACATGAGGTAACGGAACAGGTCGACGTTATAGAGCGAGGCGCCAATGATCGCACCCATCTGGTCGACGGTATAGCGGAGTGCCTTGGGTTTCGAGCGCTGACGCTTGTCGACCTTGGCGGTGCGCGGTGCGCTGATGATGCGCCCATATTCGACCTGGTGGTTCATGCCGGCCGCGACGCGCGCCAGATCGGCGTGGACTGTTTCACCGCGCACGCCCTTGCTCTCGCCATGGTAGTCCTTGCCGAACCACGGGACGTTGTATGAATGCGGCCCCATGCGCCACGCGATGAAGCGCGCGAAGAGAGCACGGTCGGCTGTCGCCATCGTCACTTCCACGCCAGCCTCGTCCTGCATGAGGAATCCGATGAACAGGCGCAGGCTGCACGCGATGGAATCGGGGCGCTCGGCTTTCTTGCCATGCTCGTGCCAATAGACGAACAGCGACGGCACCAGCTTGCACTCTTCGATCGGCTGCACCTGTGTGGCGCGCTTCTGATCGACGAACGAATGCAGCTTACCCTTCGCACCTTCTAATTCCCGGCACTTAGTGCTGCTATATACGATCTGGCGGCTTCCGGGCCGATAGGTTGTGATCTGCCAGATGTCCGGTGACGCGCCGTCCCGCCGCTTGTCGAGCCAGTAGTCTCCGACAATGTAAGGGCTTGTTTCGCGGGGCATCCGGCCTTCAACTTTCTCAGCTTGGCGGCATAGATGCCGTCGATCGCGTCTTCTTCGATCATCGCGTCCAGCTCGTCGAGTGTGACGTTGAACCCGGTACGATTCTTCATCGCGCGTTCGAGCTTGCGTGCCAGGGTCATGATGTCACCCATGGATGCCCCCTCCCCCGCCCGCGTTCATGGTCTGCGGGTTCATGGGCGCTCTTCCAGCTGTGTGACATCTGCCGCGACGCGCTGGCGATATTCGGCCATCGACAGCTTTCCGGCTGGCAGGAAAGGGTTGTTCGCATCCATCAACGGCGCATTGGCCATGGCATGGAGATCGCGACCGCCTAGACCCTCGACCGGATCGACGAACAGGAACTCGCCGGCACGATAGGAGCGCTCGTCATTGCCCCACACCGGGCGGGCGCGTGCCGTGCCGTTTGCCAATTCAGGACCGGCGAGCCAGACGCGATTGCCCCGGCACAGGACGAGCGCGCCGAACGGGACTGCCTCCATTGCTGTGCCGCGCAACGTCACCGCAACAACCCCATAACCACCCGCTGCACAAACGACCGGCGCGGCACAGCGATCATCCCCACAGGCGCCCGACTGTCGCCCTCGATGTGGACGCGGCGGTAGTCGCGCTTGCTGCGTGCAGCACGGATGGGCGCGTAGATGTCCGGGCCGGTCATGCTGCCCGCTCCACCGCGACGATCTCAACCAGCGCACCATCGGTGAACTTGGCGTTGTATTCATGCCATTTGTAATCTGATTCGCCTGGCCGTCCCTCGCTTCCGTAGAAGTTGAAGTAGCCGTGGAAATTCATATCGGTGGCAGTCTTGGTGTCGCGTTCCTGCCAATGGCGCGCATCATAGACGAGCCTTCCATCAGCGCGGATCGTCACCATGTTCATGTAGGACTCAAAGTCCTTGGTCTGCATGCCCTTGCCTTCCCATCCATCGGGAAGCGGGAATTCGCTGTGCACATCGTCGAACATTCCCATCATCAATCCTTTCCGCCCGGCCACCCCGTAAGGAGCGGCCGGGCTGTGCCCGTGGTGGGCGGGTTATGCCTGCTCCAATTTCGCAGGCCAAAGCTGGTTGCCGACGATATCCTTGATGCGCAGCGTCCCCGGGTTCAGGCGCGCATGCTCGGCAAGGTCGTCGTTCAGCGGCAAATCGATGCAATAGAATGTGTCCTCCCGGTGAAACACGCGGGGAGCCCATTCTGAGCGAGGTGGAAAGCCGATCATGGGAGATTCCAAGCAATAAAAGCCACCACCAGCGCCGGGGACATGACGAGGGTTATGGACCAGGGCGAGAGGTGGCGGAGGTGGCGGGTCATCGGGCGATCCGATCACGGTAGACGGAGATGCCGACATTGATGGTCATCCAGACAGCCGACAGCGCCACGATGAAGGACCAGAGGTCAGCGCCATATTCCCTGAAGCAATCGACGGACATTCCCGCCATGGAGAGCGAGATCGCGACGATCAGCATCGCGCCGAAAACCGGCTCCCTTTGACGAGCGCCCATCAGCCAACCCTCCCAAACAACTGCCGCTCAGCCATCTCGCGCCGATCCTCGACGGACCAGTCGGACGGATATGCCTCCATCTTGATCGCGATCATGCGTTCGACCGCCGAGCCGAGAGACGCGGCAACATCGCCGGCCGTCATCGGGTAGGTCTCTTCCTGCGCGCCGCTCGCCATCAGGCTTCCCCTGCTTTGGCGGATGCGGCGCGGAGGGCGGCCACTACCTCGGCTTGGGTGCGGCCGGGGGCGTCGTTCCAAGCGGCGATGCTGTCGCCTTCGATGATCCTAAGCACGGCATTTTCGATCAAGTAGTCGTTTACCCCAGTGCCGACAGATGCATGCCAAATTGCTCCAAGCGCACACCAGCAGACCGCAGACGGATCGGCAGCGAATGTCATTTCTCCAGCACGGTCACGCGCGACATCGTCATTAGACCAAGCACCTTCCGGCTCGATCAGGTCAGCCGCTTTCGCGAGGACCTCGGATACGGTTAGGGCGGTCACTTGCCGGTCGCCTTGGCTAGGGCTGCGTCGAGGTGAGCAAGGTTGGTTGCCCGGCCCTCGTCGGTCACACCCATCTGAACATAGACGGCGTTGATGGTGTCGCGCGCTTTCGTCAGCGCCGCGTACAGGTCGGGAGCCGCTGTGATCATTGTCTTGTGCGGGCTGTCACGATGCACGGAACAAACGAACTCGTCGCCCGCCATGATGTTGACCCACGCGGTGCCCAGTTGGCGATATGCGACGCCATCTACTGACCAAGCCCAGCTCACTTCCCTTCTCCGCTGTGGGAGGTGGTGGAGCGGGCGGCGAGCACCATCGGATAAGCCGGCATAAATCTAGGATCGCCCGGCCCGTTCAGCGCCGCAAAATGCGCCTTGCGAACAGCGGCCGGGCAATCCGCCTCGGCATAGACGCGAGCCAGCCGGTCCAGTTGCGACAGGTCAGGCTTGCGGCCCCATGACGCAGCGGCGCGGGTCAGGTCCGCCAGCGCCCGCTCGCGACCGATGCCGAGATAGTCGGGCCATGTCAGCGCGGGCGGAGTCTCCACAATCCGCAGATCGCGAGCGATGCTTGTGCGGATCAGGGCGGGGGCGGTTGGGGTGAAGGCGGTTGCCATCACTCGCCGTCCGCCGAAAGAGCGCACATCCGCTCGACCAGCTTGTACGCCGATGCCTGGAGGGTGGTGCGGGTTTCCGAAAGAGCCGACCGTGCCGCCGACCATGCCGCCGACCATGCCGCCGACCATGCCGCCGACCGTGCCGCCGACTCTGCCG
>Ga0210392_10000183_pt1 | contig 49251 bp, 56 predicted proteins | sample IncBWC30OmetaG_FD_161057 | JGI IMG/M metagenome (GOLD analysis project Ga0210392, IMG submission 161057) | Forest soil microbial communities from Barre Woods Harvard Forest LTER site, Petersham, Massachusetts, United States - Inc-BW-C-30-O ... | reverse complement strand
TCACTTCGTCGATGAAGTCGGAGCCCGCGAGCGCCACGGTCGGCTTGCCGCCGAAGCGGATCAGTTGCAGATATTCCTTCTGCAACGCAGACAGGACCGCGCCGCCATCGGTGACATCGCCGACGATCGGCCCCGGACCCGCCGCGCCGCCAGCCGCAAAAGCCGCTGTCATCGCCCGGTTGCGCCACCAGACATTGGTGGTTCGGGTCAGGCCGCCGCAGGTGCCGGTAGACGGATCATCGACGATGATCGACTGCATCCCGGCGAGCGCCTTCGGGTCCGTCAATCCTGCGCCCCACAAGAGCCCGTTCATTCCCCTGGCGTATTGCTCGCCAAGATCGAAGAGTTTGCTCTCAAGGAGATTGACGAGAACAGTCATTTCACGCTTAGAGTGTTCAGTTGTACGCTCGCCATTCGTATCAACTACGCTTATACCATCGACTTTCAATTCAGTATGCGTCAAAGTTAAACCGATGTGATGTTCACGCCACGGAAAATTGACCCTTAAGTTTGTGGCTGGAGTATAAAATACCACAGTGTCGTTGGTGTTGTAGCCTTGCACGGTCGATGCAGCAGTCCCGTCGCCATAGGTGCCGCGCACCGCTAGCGAGATGTTCCCCTTGCCGCCGGGGAAGGGCTTCTTTCTATCCTCCATGAGTTTGAGCAACGGACGATCTTGCAGGGACTGCTCGAACATTCCGCCTTTGTTGAAATAAAAGTCGAGTGCAGAGTTCGCGATGTTTGCGATTTCGTTCGCGGTGAAGGGCATGAGAGCGCGCCATCAGTTGGCCGCGCGCTGTGCTCGCTCCAACCCCAGCATAGCCGCTTCCATCAGTGTCTTCGGCTCTGGGCGCGCGCCAGCGGCGGTTCGGCCAATGCTGCTCGGCGTTTGCCTCGTGGGCCTCGGCGCAGGCGCGAACTCCCGGAGCGTGTTGGTTGCGCGCTCGTAGGCTTCTTTCGCGATCTCGACGGCGTGTTCAGGAGATTGGGGTGTGCCCCGCTCATTGATCACGGCCCAAAGGAATTGCCGAACGGTTGCTTCCTTGCGGCCATAATCCGGGTCTGACGTGCGGACTTGGTTTTCCCAGGCGGTGACTGCCTGTTCGACCGAACGCGACAAATCCGCGCCGTTTTGGCGCTGGTGCTGGACTTGCTGCTGTTGAGTGAGCCTCGACGCGTTTTGCTCTGCGAGGGCTCTCGCATAGCGTTCGCGCGACAACGCCGCACCCGCTTCCGCTGTCATCTGCCCCCGCGCGACCGACTGTTGGATGTCGTTCGGCAGGGTCAGGCCAAGAGCTTCGGTAGCGAGCTGAACGTAGGGGCCGACGCCTTCGAGAAAGGCTCGAAAGTTGCCCGCACGCATTGCCGCCGCCAGATCGAGCGTGAGCTGAAAATCCTCCTTCGCGATGTCGTGCGTTTGGAGGTAAGTCTTCAGGGAACGCGAAATCTGGGCTTCGGCGTCCAAACCCTTGACTTGCTCGCGGAGCGCGAAACGCTCGTTGAGCAACTTGCGGATACGCTTGGCCGCCTTCGGCGTCGATTGAGCGAGTTCTTCCTCGGTCGGGTCTTTTTCCAGATCGGGGTCGGCCTCGCCCGGCTCGCCATCTTTCTTGGCTTCCGAACCTGGCTCATTCGAGGGGGGCGGTTCCTCTCCCAGCTTCAGCGTGTCTTCGCTGTCTTTCAGCTCGGGGAGAGCTTTCTCGACAGCTTGGAGCAGCGTTTCGCGGGTTTCGCCCTTCTCGCTCGACGAAGGCGAGGCTTTTGCGTCGGGGCCAGCAGGTGTTGAAGACGGGGTCGGCGCTGCGCTCGTGTCTGCGGGCGTAGAGCTGGCGGAACTCGACGAGGTTCCAGTGTCTGGGTGGTCGGGGGTCTCCCCAGCCATTTACGTCGCGTCTCCAACGGCGATGTTGGCCGTTGTCTGGAATGTCTACTGCAAGGAACAACAAACTGTAAAGTGCGTTATCTAGGGGGGATCGTCTCAAAAGGAGACCGAAATGCCCAACCCAGACCCGCGCCAGAACCCGCGCCACCCGCTCGGCGGCGTCAGTTCAGAACTCAATCCGACACGCGATCACGTCCAGGGCGAGCCGGAAGGCACGACGCCGGACGCCAATCAGCACACGCGAACAGGGGGCGGAAGGACCGCGCCGCCGCCGCAAAACGAGCGCGATCCCTACTTTTACGATCCGACGCTCAGACCCTAAGATCGGGCATATCGAACAGCGACGGGTCGATCTCTATACCGCCAGGCGGCACCGGGATCGGCCCGTCAGCTCCCGGCAATCGCGACGCCAAAGTCCCGTCAGACGAGGCAGGAAGCGTGACGCCGCCTTCTTTCGGGTCTGCGTGCGGATGCAGCCCAAAGCGCTGTTTCATCTGCTGAACAGTCATCATCCCTGAACTCCCTAGTGTGGGCCGAACCCCGGCATCCCCGGCGGCCTGGCCGCGCCTGGCGTCGGCGGCGGACGCTGGCCGGTCGCTGTCTGCACCTGATCGGGCGGCGCATTGGCCCCTGGCGCGCCGGAGCTGGGCGCGTTCGCCCCGCCTCGGGCTCCCTGCACCGCGCCGCCGCCCGGCATGTCCATCGCGCCGCCCGGACCTTGCGGCCCCGCCGCCAGCCGCTGGGCCATGCCGTTCATCGCGATCACGCTCGGCAGCATCGACATGAACGCCTCGTCGAGATCGAGGCGATCGTCCAGGCGGCGCAAAAGCTCGCGCGCCAGGAATTCAGGATTGATCCCCGGAATTTGCATCAAAAGCGGGTAGACACGCTCGGCGTTGGCGATTTCCTGCGCCTGGTTCGGGCGGCCCGTCGAGCCCGCTTCGACTTCGAGCCAGAGCTGATCGGCGATCTGCTGCTTGGTCATCTCGGGCCAGGCCGCGCCCTCGCCAACCACGCGCTTGACCGTGTCTACGCTGACCTCGTTGAGCAGCATCTGCGACCCGGTCTTGGCGAGCCCGGTGAGCAGATCGTCGATGTCGTCGATGTTCGAGCCCATCGCGGTCGAGCGCGACGCTTCGGCGACGTTGGTCTGGGTCGCCGTGACCTTGCCCCCCTGGGTCGGCCCGAGGTTGGCTTCCTGAACCCCGGTGACGCGCAGCATGTCCTGATAGGAACCCTCAACATCGTAGAGCGCCGGATCGATCGGCGGCCCCTTGAACGACTGCAACAGGTCTTCGACCTTCTGGCCGGGCTGCAAGCCGTTCAGCTCGATCACCGCGTTGTCGGGGTGATCGGAGAGCTTAGTCAGGTCTTCCTCGTCCACCATGCCGCCTGCGACGACGGTCTTGGGGCGCGCGGCGCGGCGATGCTCGCGCAGACCCTGGCGCGAGCGGTTGAAATCCATCTGCATGTCGCGGATCAGCCGCACGTCGGACGGCGGATAGATGCAGTTTTCGTGATCGATGGCGTTGAGGGTCAGCACGAACCAGGGCCAGAACCTGTCGGTGTAGACTTCGCTCGACGCGGGCTCGCGCAGAAAATCGGGATAGCCGTCGCAGATCACGTAGACCATGCCGTCTTTCTTGTTCCAGATTTCCCAGACACAGCATTTCTTGGCGTCCGGCCCGTCGTTGTTCCCGGTGTTGCGCTCGGGGCGGTTCTCGACCACGATCAAGCCGTTGCGCGATGTCACCGTCGCCGACATGGTGTTGTCGGTCTGGTAAGCGGTGAAATCTTTGCCAACGTCGATGTCGTAAATCTCCTTCACCTCGTTGGGCGACAGGATGTATTCCTGCGTGACCCAATCGGCCCCCAGGAACTCTTGCAGGTTGATGCACTTCGGGTCGGGGATGATCCCCGTAGACATCGGATAATCGAGGGTCAGCCCCTCGCGCACGATGTATTGCACCTGTTTCTTGAGATCGACGAGGTTCAGGCGAAGCTGCTCGATCGTCGGATCGTCGTCGCTCACTTCCTCGTCGTGGATGTCTGCGCTGATCCGTCCGATGGTGGCGAGCCGGTTGTTGATGTCTGCGATCCGCGCCTCGATCTCCGGGCGCTTCTCCATGACGCGCTCGAACCCGAGCTTGACATAGGCGACGCCGGTCGTGCAGGCGCGCCGAACGACCATCTTCATCATCGTCTTGAACGATTGCGGCTGGTTCAGGAGGTCGTGGGTGAACAGCAGTTCGAGCGTCTTGGCGATCTTGTCGAGCGTTTGCAGCTCCTGCTTGACCCGCGCCGCGTCCTGCAAGATCGGCGCACCCTGCATCGCCTGCTGCTGGGCCTGCATGGGGTCCATGCCGCCCGTGGCGACGGACTGCATCAATTCCTGCGCCGCCTGCTGAAGCGCCACCAGCGTCGATTGCTGGCCGTCCCAGACGGTGTTGAGGATGCGCTCACGGCGGCGGGCGACAAAGCGGGGGTTTTTGGCGTAGAAAAAGGCGACGCGCTGCGAAATGATGCGCAGCGTCAAATTGGCGACGTAGCGCTCGTCTTTCCAATCCTTCGACCATTGCCGACCGCTGGCGAAATCCTGATCCTTTCGCATGTCATCGAAGACCGGCTCCCAATATTTGCGCGCCTGCTTGACCTTGTCGCCCCACTCGGAAACCAGGCGCTTGCGGCTCTCGGTTTCGTTCTCGTCGGGCTCGCGTTTGATGATGTCTTCTTTGGCGGCCTTCTCAACCAACGGTTCAGGCAAGCTTGGGGCGTCGCCGAACATCTGCTCGATCGATTGGTCGAGCGGGCTCTCGCCTGCGCCGAAATCCTGCGGCATTTCACCAGCCCTCTAGCGACTTGACGCGCTCGGCGTCGCGCTCTTGTCGTTTTGTCTCGGCTTTGACCCAGCCGAGCGTCAAAAACTCGTTTTTTGGCTTCTCGGGCTTCCTCGTGCGGCTTCCTCGAACCCTGCCGAGCCCCAAGCCAAACAGCGAGCACGTATCGACGAAATCGTCATGCGCGCCCTGCGGAAATTTCATCATTTGGTCGTGCGCGTCGGCCCACCAGCGCGGAAAGTTGGGAAAAATGACTTTTCCCATCGCGGTGCGGCCCTGAAAGCTCTGGGCGCGGGCCTCTTTGTCGCCGTTGGGCACGATTTCGTCGATCGAGCAGAAAACTCGCCGCTCCATCATCCGCTTGCGCAGAAAAGGCCCGATCGAGCGCGAAATATGACCCTTCTCGGCCCACCAGAAGATCGGGTTGTAGCGCTCGATCATGTGAACCATCGCCTCGACGACAGTTTTCGTGTCTGCCTGCTGCCAGAAGATGTCGGGCATCACCCAAATCTGTTCGTCGTCGTCTACGCCGACGATCATGAGACAGGTTTTGTCCCTCCCTTGAGCCGTAGACACGGCGTGATCGCTTGCGCCGTAAAACTTGAGCCGAGACTTGTCTGGGAGATCGCTCATCCGCTTGTAAGTTCTGATCCAGGCGTCACGAAAGAAGCTCCCGTCCTCCGGCGACGGCGAACCCTGGTAAAGCGCCTGAAAACCGCGCTTGTCGGTGGTCTTGATGTTCTGCAAATAAGCGTCGTCGAAGCGTTCAGGCCAAAGCGCCTCGCCCGGCGCGCGCCCGAGGATGTCGTTCTCGCCCGCGATGGCGGGAAAATCGATGATCCGCCACTGTCTGGCTTCCGCTTCGCTGAAACAGGGGTTTCTGGGATCGGTGAGACGCCCGACGAGGTCGTCCTCGTGCCAGCGTGTCTGGATGATGACGATCCAACCAGCTTTGGTCATCAGCCGTGTCTGCAAAACCTGGGTGTACCAGGTCCAAAGGTCTTCGCGGATTTGGATGCTGTCGGCTTCCTTGCGATTTTTGATCGGATCGTCGAGCAAAATGCCGTCGCCGCCGCGTCCAGTGATCCCTGAACCTCTGCCGAGGAAGAACATCGCGCCGCCGCCATCGATTTCCTGACGGCCTTGCGCGGCTGAGCCGACTTGCAGCCGCACGTCGGGGAAAACATGGGCGTAAAGCGGGCTTTTCATGATGTTGCGGACGGCTCGACCGTGATCCCAGGAGAAATGCTCGCCATAAGTCGCGACGATTGTCGAGTTTTCAGGGTTGCGGCCCTCGTACCAGGGCACAAACAGATGGGTCGCGAGCTTGGTCTTGCCGTGTCTGGGCGGCATGTTGACGATGAGACGGGTGATCGCGCCCGCCTCGACCTCTTCGAGCGCCGCGCCCAAGACCCGGTGATGCTTGGCGTCGCGATAATTCGACTGCGCCATGTCGTCGGGGGCGTCGGGCGACGGCGTCATGTAGCGGGCGAACGCGATCAAGCTTTCGCGAGCCTGCAAGATCGCTTTTTTGCGTTCGAGAAGCGCGCGCAGCTCGTTCATGCAGGCAGCGTGTCCGGGCTCATGCTGCTCACGGCGGTTTCGAGCGCGACGATCCGGGTTTCGTGACCGGCGATGTTGGCCGTATTCGTCGCGATGTTGGTCGCGTTCGTCGCGATCCGGGTTTCGTGGTTGGCGACCTGGGTTTCGAGCGCCGCGACCCGAGGCGTCAAATCCGCATTTGCAAGAGACGGGCAAACGAGCACGACTTCGCTGTGCTGCGGCCACGGAATTCCGGTGCGGTTGGTGACGTTGATGAAGTCCGCGCCGAAGCCGACATTAACCGCCGGATTGACGTAGACATAACCGTTGGCGGCGACCTCCCAGTTGACCTTGTCTACATTGGGATTGCTGGCGTCGGGCGTCATGATCGCGATCGTGCCGTTGTTGTTGACCGGCCCCGCCGTGAGCTTGGCGCTGAACATGTAGCCGCTGGATTGGGTCATGTTCCTGAACTCCCTTAGACGCGCTCGGTGCGCAGGCCAGGACGCGGCGGCGGCTTCGTCGGCCCTTTCTTGGCAGGAAACGGAGCCCGCGCACCCGGCTGCGGCGGCGGCATGGGCCGCGCAATGGGGGGCGGCCCAGCGCCCGGAGGAACCCCCGGAGCCGCCGAACCCGACGCCATCATGGGCATTGCTGGGGGGCCGCCTGGCGTCGGGCCTTGCGGCAACGGCGCAGCTCCTGGGTGAACCATCGGCATCCCGCCGCCAGGCGGACCCATAGGCGGCCTGGGCGGGCCGCCCAGCATCGGCGGATGCGCAGTCATGGACATCGGCGCGCCATGCGCGGCGGCGAGCCCGGCGAGCAGGTGAGCGATGGCCGGGCTCGCGCCCTGCGGCGGGTTCATGCCGCCGACCAACGCCGGATTGGGGAGCGGCGGCGCGGTGCGCGCAGTCGCTGGCGGTCCAGAACCGAAAGCCATTTTCTTGTCTCCATGTTGAATGGCGGGGCCGCGCCGCTCTTAGGGGGGCTATAAACGGCGCGGTCCCTCTCCGGGGTTCAACTCTGTGCAATTTCCCCGAAGCTGCGAGACTGCTTCTTGCGCAACCTGAACATCGTCAGGAAGCCGAGGCCGATGAGCGACATCGCCCAGGTCGAGGGCTCGGGCGTCGAAACCGCCGTGATCGTGCCGTCGATCGCGATGTGGATCGGCGACGCGCCGCTGATCCCCGACATTTCGGCGAAGTAAGCGCCAGCGCCGAGCGCGTCAGGCGAGACGGTCGCTTCCTGGCCGCCGAGCACGTTCACCAGCGCCGAAGCTTCGATCAGCGAGCCGAGCGGTTGGAACGGCGACAGGGGCGCGGTCGAAGTCCAGTTGTTGAGCGACAATTCGCCGCTGGTGATCCGCTGCGTGCCGATTGCGCTGTCCGACACGCTGACCGTGACGGTTTCCGTGACCGGCAGAGTGAACTCGAAAAACTCCGAGAACCCAATGCCGGAGCCCGGCGTGTCTTCAGCCGGAAGCGCCAGGCTCTCGTTGAGAACCGAGCCGATATTCTCGACAGTGATCTGCGTCGCCGCGTGCGCGGGCGCAGCCGCAACGACAGCGACAAGCGTTGCGACAGATAGGGTCTTCGACATTTTTACAGTCTCCCGGTTAGAAGCAAGATGATGAGGACAACAAGGACGACGGTGACGATCCCGACGCCGCCGTGGCCGAAGCCATAGCCGTATTGCCAGGGCGCGTTGACATAAGAGCCGCCGACGCCGCCAAGCAGGATCAGGATCAGGATGACAACAAGGATAATGCCGATCATGCTCATTCTTTCGGCTCCCTTCCGCGACCGAGCCAGAACGCAACAACTGCGCCGAACGCCGCGACCAGGCCGCCGATCGCGCCGCTCGTAATTTCGTCCGTGGGGATCGTGAAAAATGCGCAATAAGTCACCAAGCTCAGAAACGACAGAATGACGAGAAGCGACACCGTGAGCGTGCCGCCGGTCGGGTCGAACCGCGACGAGACGATCAGAAGAATTGCCGTTAGCACGACTGCAATCAACAAGCCGATCGACGCCGGATAGTCGAGCAGCTTGGGGGTCGGCGGCGGAATGACGAGATCGTTTGCGGCCATGTCTCACTTCAACATTTTCAGGAAACCGGCAGGCGGGAAGAACGTCGCCGCCGCGCCGATGATCATGTCTTTGATGTCGCTCGGACTGTAATCCTCGTCGCGAACCTGAGTGTGCAGATCGGCGATCACCTTGGCGGCGCTCTCAGCGAGCGCGTCGGGGCTGGCGATGCTGCCTGTCTGAAACAACTTGCCCGCTTCGGTCAGCGCCGCTCGGCGAATAGCTTCCTCGTTGCTGTCGCTTTCTTTGATCCCAAGATAAGAGCGCAGCCAGTTCATCGCGTAGACACACAGCGCCGTAACAGCGGCGGCGGCGCAGGTCGTGACGAGTGTCTGGACTTCGTTGAGGATCGTTTCCATCACTCCACCAGATAGACGTTGTCGCCGAGCCTGATCCAAACCGGCATGTCGGACGAGAGCGAGATGGTCGGGTAGACAGGCTCGGGCGCGGGCTCCGGCTCCGGCTCGGGCGACGGCTCGGGCGTCGGCGCGGTCGCAATCGCGTCCTTGAATTTCCAGTAATAGCCCGCGATCGTCTGCGCCTGGTCGGTGCCGTTGACGATGCGGCGCGCGTTGACCGGGTCTTCGACGGTCGAGTTGAAATATTTGCTCAAGCCGACGCCCGTGAACCAACCGATCGACATGCCGTCGTAGAGAACGAGCGCCGAGGGCTGATCGTCCAGCATCAGTTCGGGCTGGGGGTAGAGCGGCGCGTCAACGCCGTAGTTGGTTTTAAGCTGCTGCTCGCCCTTCTGGTAGTTGGTGTCCCAGGTGAGCTGAACGTGGCCGCGACCATAATACGCCTTGCCGTAAGGGCCGGTCGGGTTCCAATAGGTCTTGGGGGGATTGCCGTAGGGCTTGCCGCCGTTCTCCGCGACCGGCTTCATCTTTCGCCCGGTCTCGTGGAACACCGTCGCCATGCAGTAGGCGAGCCAGCGGTTGCCGTCGCGCGGGTTGGCTTGCTCGAAATAGTCTTCCCAGACATCGAGCAGATAGTTCATACCATCGACTTGCGCTTGGCTGAGATTGCCGCCGAACAGGGAAGCTCGAACTCCGCTGAAGAATTTGTCGCGGTCGATCATCGCGGGATGACCATCGCTTCGAGGTCTTCGACGCGCTCGGTGAGCGCCTGGATCGCGTCGTCTGAGTTTGACGCGTCAGATGGCAGGGGCGTCGGATCGCCTTGCACAGGATAGGGCTGGTTGCCCTCGTCAAGCCAAGCAAGATAGTCTTGATAGTCCATGTTGTCGGGATCGAACGGCACGAACGCTCCGTCCTCGTCGCGCTGGATCATCTGGTCGCTGACTTGGTTCTGCATGGCGTCCCAAACACAAGTATACGTCATAGCTCAAAGCTCCGCGCTTAGATTGACGTCTGACCTATAGCTGGCAGTCCCAGTAGCAGTTACCGTGGCAGAGGTATACATACTTGAGGAACTAAGCGCTGCCGCAGTTGAGGATGTGCAGTTAATTACATTCGAAAAATTGCTCAATACTATTGTAGGAGCGCTTCGCATTGTAACTGGAAGCGCCATGGGTTGATAGAAAAAGCCCGCTGGCGCATAATTCGTAATTGTCATCAAAGTACTGATGACCTGATAATACCTCTGGCAATCGGCCATGCTCTTCGCCAGCGACTGCCGGTTGAACGGCGTTGCCACGCTGCCGATTTCGAGCTTGACCTCAGTCAAGTACAGGTGAGACGAAGTGGTTGAGACGATGTTGACCGAGCCTGTAGCCCCCACATATTGAACGCCAGCCCAAGCTCCCGCCGGGCCAAGAAGGGTGCTGCCAGAACCAAGGTTGAATATGACGGTCAGGCTGGCGCTGTTGTCGATGGTCCATGTTCCCGCCGTGTCGCCGGGAATGGTGACGACGATCTTGGCCCAAGTGTTCGCGGCGAGCGTGAAGGTGAATGGATAGCTCCGGTTCGTCGCGCCGTTGCTGATGGCTCCCGAATGCGTTCCCGCCTTGTCCGAGTGCGCCCAGAAACTCAACGTGACAGGGGAAGCCGGTGAAGCCCCCCAATTGAGATCAAAGACGTTAAACCCCTCAATCTTTTGCTGGATGAGAAAATAGTCACTCGCCAGCGACGCATAAGCCGCCGGAACGCTCGCAACGAGGCAATACCCATTCGAGCCAAGCTGTCCAAACGGTTGTCTTTGAAAACTAAATTTGCCCGCCTGTGCGGCTACATACTGCCAGCGATCCACGACATAATTTGCGCCAGCCGCTGGCGTTGTCGCCGCCCCATTGTTGCGCTGGTCGATCCGCATGTCGCCGTTGATGATGCGATTGTCGCCCCAGCGCACGCCGTCAACATATTGCTTAGTCGCGGCTTGCAACGACGCAGCCGGGTCGGTGGCGAGGACGATGGGCCCCTGCATCGTGCCGCCGACAAGGGGGAGATAGGCGACGCCTGAAGCGCCCGCCGTCCATTTGGTGCCGTCCCACGTCCAAGTGACGCCGCCGGACGTGAACTGCTGGCCGTTAGTCGGGTTGGAGGGGAAGTCGATAGCCATCAGCGCGCCTCCAGCACAGACACGCGCTCGCGCAACGTCTTGATCTCTTGCAACAGCAGGGGCACGAATTTGGAGTAATCGACACCCCACCAATCAGTGTCTTCGTGGTAAGTGACAGCGTCGGGGAAGACTTCATTCGCCTCCTGCGCCATCACACCATGAGCGCGGACGCCGGGGGTGGTCTTCCACTCGAAGTCATAAATCTGAAGCGCATCGAGGATCGGACCAGCATCAAAGCTGCGCTCGTCGCGCTTGAGGCGCATGTCCGAAGCCGTGTTGTAGGCCACGCCAGGGTTCTGATAGGTGATGGTCCCAGCCGCCGTCGTGGAGTTGGCAAAGAACCCTACTAAGTTGGTGCCTGCCGTTGTGCTGGTGACGCCGACCGCCAGAGCAGCCCCGGTGTTCGACCACACGCCGTTGATGAAGTTGACGCCGAACGAGGAGCGATTGCCGAAGTTGCCGCCACCATTGCCTAAGCTAATGGTGTTCTGGCCGCACGTAATAAAGGTGGCGTTCAAGGTGCCGCCAACATTGGCGGCGTTCGTGACCGACAAGCCGCCGTTGACCGTCAAGGTGTTGCCACCGACCATCGTCAATGGGCCGGTCACGGTGCCGCCCGCCAGCGGCAGATAATTGGCGAGATCAGTCGAAGCGGCTCGCGACGTGTCAGTTGGGTGACGATGATCGCCGCAGGCGAAGGCCGCCGACGAACCCGGCGCAGCCGTTCCGTCCATCAGCGGCGGCGCAGTCGAAGCGACAGGCACGACGGCGTTGCTGTTGGTCGAAATTACCCACTGGGTCGAGTTGCCGTCGTTATACCAGACGTAGAGTTGCCCGCTGACCGTGTCCCACCATAGCGCGCCAAGGTTCGGGCTGGCTGGCGGCGTCGCGCCGACACTGACCGCGCCGGAGCGAAGATCGACATACTGCTTGGTGACTGCGCCGAGCGCGGCGGTCGGGTCCGCCGCGAGCGTGAGCGCGCCGCTCAGCGCGCCGCCGGTCAACGGGAGGTAGAGCGCAGCCACGCCCGTCAGGTCTTGCATGGTGGCGAGGCGCGCCCAGTTGGCGGCGGTGAACGCGCCAGCCGCAGACGGCGCGGTCGCCTGGTAGAGAGCGCCTGCGTAGACAACGAAGTCGCCGACCGCATAGGGCGCGGTGGTCATGAACAACCTGACCGCAAGCAGCTTCTGCGCTGTCTGCGCAGCGTTGATGTAGCCGAGATGAGCATCGGCGAAGTTGAGCCACAGCTCGCCCGGCGCACGCGTCGCCGCCTGGGGCATACTGCCCGGCACCGAGGATCGAAGGGTCTGAACTCTGTTAGGCATGGCTCATCTGGCCTCGTGCTCGCTAGAATGTTCCAGCGTCGATGGTGAAGTTGTCGATCGCGCTCTTGGTCGGGTCCGAGCCGTCGATGCAGGTGCTGAGCGTCGCGGTCGGAGTGAAGGTAAGCACCGCCGCAGTGCCGAGGACGCCGCCGACCGTGGTCGTGACCGCGTTGCCCGCCGTCATCAATTGGGCGATCGTGTTCGTCGTCCACGGATACGGGCCGCCGCCTACACTCACGAGAACCTGCTGCGCGGCGGTCGCGTCCGGCACGGCGCGCGCGAGCTGCATGGCGAACGGCGAAGATGGCGCAGACACGTAAGTCTGGTTCGCGCCGGTCGGCGGCGGCAGGCTCGACGAAGACACGACCGGCGTCCACTCGAAGTCGGGCGCTGGCCCAGACAGGAGCACCTGGCCCTGCGCCGTCGCCGCAGGCACGCTGGCCTCGACCGAAATGCCGGGCGGCCCGGCAATGTAGTTGCCCCATCCTGTCTTGAGCGGCGGCCCAGGCGAGACGACCTCGACCAGCTCGCCTGAATTCGGGTTCGCCGGGATGAATAGCGCGCTGTCGAAAGCCTTGGTCATAGCCTGCTGCTCAATGCGGTGTTGTTGAGCGGCGTCTTGAACCAGGAAATAAAGACATAGGCGTCAGCCGTGGGGGCTTGGTTGAAGGTCACGCTGTCGCCGCTCGCCGCGTACTGGATGGCCGGTTCTTGGATGACGCCATCGATCGAAACGAGAAGTTCTTCAGGCCCGGCCAGATTGGGGTTGGTTCCGTCAGACGCCACCGTGAGGACGAAGGTGGCGCGTGATCCGTCCTGAAAGCCGGGAGGGGTGTTGATGTTCTTGCAGGGCTTGATCGCCACCGCGCCAGGCGCGAGCTGCGAGGCTGTTTGCAAGACATCGATCGCCACCATCGCGCCCGCCGGGAGCGGTTGCGCCAGGGTGATCGACGAGTTGACGATGCTAACGAAGAAATCGCCGGTCAAAAGACCAGGGTTGTTGTCCGGTGTCAGCCGCGCGCCGTTGACGTAACACTCGATCCCTTCCGGGTCTTGGCTGTTGATGGTGTAGGTGTTGTTGTAGAGGTCCGCCGTGGTGAGAGGGAATTGCTGCTGATTGGCGCTGGCGAGATAGTAGAGGCTGGCGGTGAACGCCTTCTGCGGCACCGTGAACGGTTGCCAGCCTGAACCGTTCCAGACTTGCATGGTGTTGGTGTTGGTGTCGAAGTAGAGACAGCCGGGCGTCAGCGGATCGCCGGTCAACGTCTGGGTTGGCGGCACGTCGGACGCGCCGCAGTAGAGCATTGCCATCATGCCGAAGGCGTTGGCCGATTTCATCGCCCACCAGCGGCTCGACCAGTGCTCTCCGGTGATTGCGTTGGTCGCCAGGATGTTCGGCGGGATGGTGTCGGGCATGTGCTCGGCCCAGGCGATCGACACGTTGGCCCAATCCTCGGCGACCGCCGCCTGGCGCAAGACTTCGTTGGCGTCGTCGAATGTCTGCGCGCTCTGTGTCTGGACTTCGATCATCATCGGCGCGATCTGCGCAGACATCGTGCGCGCCTGAACCTGAACTTTCTCGCCCACGTCGCGCGTCGCCAGATTATCCGCTGCGTTTTTCTGGATCAGCGCACGCAGCTCATCGGTAGACTTCGCCAGCGCTTTCTGGCGTGTCTCGACCTCCCGCAGCATCGTCTGTGTCTGGGCCTGGATCGCCCGCGCCTCGGCCAACGCCGCAGCCTCGATCTTCCCGAGCGTCTGCTTGGGAAAACTCTCGGGCGTCAGAACACCGCTGTTGAGCTTGCCGTCCGCCCTGACGACCTTCGCCAGTTGCCTGATAATGGCGTCGATTGAGCGCTTGTGATTGTCGAACTGCCGGTCGATTTCATAAGCGGGCGCAACCTGCACTGCGCCGAAATCGTAGAGTTTGACGGGCCGCTCGATCGCCATGCGCGAAGCTCAGATGAGAGCGCGACCATGCCGAGCGGCCATTAAGCGGCGGCGAAACCTACAACGGCCAACAAAAACCCGCAAGGACTTGCTTGAACTTCCTCGCCCTTTAACCTTTCGTCAGGCGGCCAGGCGCATTATGTTCAGGATGATGACAGACGACGAAGAGAAAAAACTGAAACAGGAGCTGCTCGTGGCGGACCTCAATCTCAGGCGCAAGCAAGACATCTGGGAGCACCCGCGCAACATCGCGCTTCTCGTGGCTGCGACTGCGGCCATCGCCGGAGCTGTGGGCTTCAAAATAGGCCAGACGCCAGCGCCGCCGCCGATCATCGTTCAAGTCCCGGCGCAGAAGTAAGCTTGCCTGAACTTCCTCGCCATAAGCTTTCAGCCTTCCATTGGGCCGATCTGGCCGATTTCATGATCGACAAGCGAAAGAGCCTGGAAGTGAAGCTTTGCTCGCGTTGCGGAGAGCCCGCCGCGATCTGGCGGCGCGCCAGCGCCGGAGATTGGAAGTCGCGCGACGACCCGACGACGGAAATCGTCTGCAATCGTTGCTGTCTTGAACAAGTATTCAGCGAAGCCAAGACGCTTTGGGTCTTCAAAGACTAACCTGAACTTCCTCGCCCTCGCGCGCGATGCTTGCAGAAAACTCTCGGAGAGCCCAGGATTTCCGGGCGTCTCGACAGAGCGCCGCGCTGCGGCCTAAAAGTTAAATTTCCGAAAATTTAGTCCGTGACGGTGCGCACGCGCAGCGCTCCCGGATCGCCGGGGGCGGGGGGGCGGTTTGGCCTTCCCAGTGCGACGCAAGCGCCGCAGCCTAGACACGCTCCCCAGTCTAGGGAGTGCTGTCTAGCGTAATATCAATGGCTTGCGAGCGCCCTAATCCGCTCTTCAAGTTGTTCTAGGGACATTTCAGAGGCCGGAATAGTATCGAGCGCTGTCGGGTCTGCGTGTCTACCAAGAGCGCCAACCAACTCGAGTAAGGTCCTGGCTGCGGTTGCTTTGGCGTTGCTTGGAGCATCTTGTGCTATACATATCGCTTGCAAAGTCGCTTTCGCTAATTCTATCGTTTCTTGCTTGTCTAGGCGAGCCGCTGGCGGCGCTGTTGGCGTGTCTGCGACCATAAGTTTTCTTATGGTTCGAGGTTAGGCCGCGCCTTGGGAATAATCACCGCGCCATCCCGGCTGCGGACATAAGGCCGGATAAGACGCGCCGTCTGCGAAGCGCCGCCGTGAGCGCGGCAATGGTCGCAGCCGCGCATCGCAATATCCCGGCATATCCCGCCATCGCGTCTGCGAGCGCCGCAGAGGCGATGCTTGCCGGAGCCGATGCCAGACACGGCGGCGGCGGCAAGGAAAGCCGCTGGCGCTTGTTTCTGGCCGTTGTAGCGGCGCTGGCGAACGTAAGTTTTGCGCTTTTTTCCCGGTCGCCAATCGAGCGCGGTGAACTGTGTTTCGGACATGGGCTTAAGGTTGCCATGCGAGGCGGCGCTCGGGAACGTCAAATAGTGCTTGTTTTGTCTGCTTTGTTGGCTTATGTCATTGTCTGTTGTTTTTGGCATGGTGCCTAAGACGACAAAGGCAAACGAAAACAAGGCAGTAAAGAAATGGGTATCTTGAATAATCGAGGCTTAAAATATGGCAACTCGGCGAGGGCCGCAATCAAGACAGCAATAACGTCTCATAGCGGCTGGAATAATTGGCGCGCTGAACGCGCCGCGCAACTTGGCGTGGACTTTGGCTCATTTCATTCAGGCTCATTGAGTATGGAAGAAATATTCAACGCTTGTGACGCATTGGGCATTGATGCTTTGAGCGTCACAGCGCAAGCCGGTTACAACTATGCGAGAGCAAAAGCGATGGCGCAGACAAAACCGGCGATGGTTGCGACGATCGATGGCGACATGCCAGCGGAAGACGTTCCGAACTACCTTCGCCCATTGATGGAAAGCGACAGCATGAACGAAGCCGCGCCGGTTGCGACCGCCGACACTGGTTTTGTGGGCCGGGACGTTGAAGCTTTGATCGTTCAAGCTTTGTCGCCAGTTGAGGGATTGATCTCCGACCGGAAGCTTGCCGAGTTGAAGGCGCTGGTTTCACCGCTGGCGATGGCTGCGGCGCATCCGGTCGAGGTAGTGCGCGAGACTGTCAAGCTTGTCGAGACAAGCGCGCTATCGGTTCAAGCCGCTGCGCAGAGTGTGAAGCTTGGCGAAAAAAGCGCGCGCGAAGTTTTCGGCTTCAATCGAAGCGAAGGCGGCAAGAGTTGGAAAGCGGCTTTAGACGGCGCTCGGGTTGCGGTTTATTCGAGCGCATTGAGTGAGCCGATTGACGCTGATTACGTCTGGACGCCGGAACTTGCGGCGGTTTTGAGCGCCGCCGATGGCAAAGGCCAGAACGTTCTTTTGTACGGGCCAGCCGGAACCGGCAAGACGACGGCGGCAATGCAATACGCGGCGCGGACAGGCCGTCCGTTCATGCGCATTGCGTTTGATCGCACGACAGAGCCCGCAGACTTGAAAGGCGGGCGTTATCCAAGCGAAAGCGGCGGCGTTTGAATGGCATGACGGGAATTTGACGAGGGCGTTTCGCGTTCCTGGCATGGTTTTGTTGCTGGACGAACCAACGTTGTTGCGCTCGGGTTCGCTGGCGGTTTTGGCGACTGCGATGGATACGCGGCGCTTGGTTCTGGACACGGGCGAAGTTGTTCACGCTGCGCCGGACTTATTCGTCATCACTGCCGACAATACCGACATGACGGGCGATGCGACCGGACGCTATATCGACACCGCGCCAGTGAACTTGGCGTTTAGCGATAGGTTCGCTTGGCGTGTCGCAGTCGATTATCTGCCGGAGGCGAAAGAGATTGACGCGATTGCAAAGCGGACAGGTTTGCACCGCGAAGCAACGAAGTTGATGGTCGAATATGCGACCAAGACACGCAACGAAGCCAACGGCGGAACATTGACCGCGCCGGTAACGACGCGGCGGCTCATTGCGTGGGCAAACGGCGTTCAGGGCGGCTTTGAAAGCAAGTACGCGTTCAAGGTTTCTGTGCTGCAAGGCAGTGACGCGGCGGACAGTGAAAAGCTTCGCGAGTTGGAGCGCGCAACGCTAGAGACAGGCCACAAGACGATTGACGCCATTAGGGAGAACGGCGGCTTGCCGAGCGTGCCAAGCTTCCCGCCGACACCAATCAGCGAAGGCGATTTTGCGAGCGAAAAAGATGCGCGCGCCGCAAATGATTTTCGCGCGCCGCCGTCAATCTGAAAATCGAGGAAAAGGAAAACGACAATGGAAAAGACATACGACGAATATGCAGCATGGGCAAAGACGCTAAGCGACACAGAGCTTAGCCATGTTCTTTACGAAATGCGGCGGCGCGGATGGGCCGTTACCGCATACGAAGCCAACGACGGATCCGAGCTATTCGATGTCATCAATGAACCGGAAGACGGTACATGGTTCGACAACGAAGCAATCGAAGACGCCATGTGCGAAGCCGCACGCGACTGTATGCGCCAAGCCTTAGACGAAGCCGGGGCGTTTGACGAAACCAGCGAAGACGAGGAAATTTAACAATGGGCAAGATGGTGACAGGCGGAGAGGTTTACGAGGCTATCCGCGAGACGTGCCAGCGATTGTATATCGCAGCCGGTGGCGACAAAAACGCAATCTGGACGGTGCAACCATTCCCGGAAACGGCGTGTATCGCAGTCGGAAAGAACGGCAAATATTGGAAGCTAGGGATGCCAGCAATCCCCGCGACCGCGCGTTTAACGACGCGCGAAGCGGACATGTTCGTGGCGTTTGGCGTTCATGAAATACTTCACGCGCTATGGACTGATTTTAACGTCGTAGCGCAATCGAGCCGCGAAGGATTGCACTCGCTGTGCAACGCGTTGGAAGACTGCCGCATTGAGGCGAAAGCGAAGCGAGGATTGCCAGCGGTGGCGGAAGCCGCAACCTTGCTCGAAATATTGACCAACCATGTTGTCGCGAAGGCCAGCGAAAAAACGCCATACCGTTTGGACGATGAGCGCAATTTTGCGTTCACTCTTGGCAACATCATTTTTGTTGAGAAGCTAAAATATCGGCTTGTCGATTTTCCGCGCGATTGGCGCGCCGAGGTTCCGGCGCATTGGCTCCCCGTCATTGATCTGGCGTTGACGCGTTTTGGTTCGCTGCGCAGCACGCAAGACGTTTTGGTGCTGGCGCGCGATCTAACGGCGCTCGGACAATCATTGCAGCCGCAGCCGCAGCCGCAGCCGCAGCAAGGCGAAGGCAAGCCGCAGCCGAGCAAGGGCGAGGGCGAGGGCAAGCCGCAGCCGAGCAAGGGCGAGGGCGAGGGCGAGGGCGAGGGCGAGGGCGAGGGCGAGGGCGAGGGCGAGGGCGAGGGCAAGCCGCAAAACGGCCCTAGCAATGACGCTAGCGGCGCTTTCCCGAAAAAGCCGGACAATGAGACAGGCGAAGACGACAAAGCCGCTGGCAAGCCGTCTAAAGCCGCTGGCGAAGGCGAAGGCGAGGGCAAAGGCGAAGGCGAGGGCGAAGGCGAAGGCGAGGGCGAAGACGAAGGCGAAGGCGAAGGCGAAGGCATAAGCGGCGCTGGCGACAGGCTGCAAGGCGGAACGGACGAAGGCAAAGCGCCAATCGATTTGACCGATGCGCAACAAAACGCGCCGGACGCCAAGCTTGACGACGTTGCGGACAATGCTTCGCGCCGCGAAGGCATGACCGGCGCGCAAGCCGAAGACGCCAACCAACGCGCGGCAGATTTTTTCGCTGCGGTCGATAGTGTTGGTTTTCGCGAAGACATGCCCAACGCCTCGTTTGAAATTGAAACGATACGCGCGGCTTTGCCTACGCCAGCGAAGCTTAGGCGCGATGTCACGCTGGCGGTGAAATCGCCGGAACGCGTAGGCCGCGACCGGCGGCAAACGACGGGCCGAATGGACATGCGTTTGGCGGCGCAAATGCGCGCCGGTTCACAGAACGTCTTTTCGCGCCGCCATGACGAGACAGGCGTTCAAGCCGCAGTGTCGTTGCTTGTCGATATGTCCGGTTCGATGCGCGGCGAGCGCGCGAGAGCGGCGGCGGCGCTGGCGTTGCATCTTGGCGATGCGCTCAAAGCCGCTGGCGTCAAATTTGAGATCGCCGGTTACTACCAGATGCGCCAACGCGACGACGGCGCTTGCCGCGCGCGGCTTGGCTTCTGCAAAGAAATGGGCGCGGGCTGGACGCAAGAGGCGCGCGGCAAGACGGCGGCGCTCGGCTCGATGCCGAGCGGCGGGACTGCGACTATGCCAGCGGCGAAAGAAATGGCGCGGCGGCTCCTGAATGAGCGCAACGCCACAAGGCGCATCTTGCTTGTCTTGACCGATGGGCAGGACTGCTATTCGCCGGAAAGCATGAAAGCTTGCCGCGACTATTACGCCAAGCTTGGCGTGGAGATTGTGGCGCTGGCGATGATGATCAACGAAAGCGGACAAGGCCAGATGATAGAACAATTGTTCCGGCGCTCATTTGGCAAAAATGTAACTTTCGTTAATGATCTGGCGCAAGTCGCCACGACGGGCTTGCGCGAACTTGTCACGGTTCTCAACGCCAGCGACCGCGCGGCGGTGCAAGGAAAGGCGGCTTGACATGTTCTCGCATGGTCGCGGCTTGACAACGCTGATTGTCTTTTTCGGAGTGTTGTCTATTCCCGTCATAGGGCCGCCGATTGTCGCAGCGGCGGCAATCGGCTTGGCGCTCGGCGGCGCGGTGACGCGCGGCAAACCACTAACGCCAAAAGAGCTAAGCGAAACCAAGGCACGGGTGGAGCGCGCTAGGGCGGAATACCTCACCCATAAAAAGTGAAACCGCTTAAAATCGATTTAGAAGGCCGCTGACAGCGGCCTTTTTTTTTGGCTGTCACCCTAGCCGGGACGTGGCGCGCGGCTCCTGGCGCGGCTCCCTGGCCTTTCCTAGCGCTCGGCTCCCGGCTCCTGGCGCTCGGCTCCTGGCGCTCGGCTCCTGGCGCTCGGCTCCTGGCGCTCGGCTCCCGGCGCTCGGCTCCCGGCGCTCGGCTCCCCGGCGCTCGGCTCCCCGGCGCTCGGCTCCCCGGCGCTCGGCTCCCAAGACAACCTAGACAACGCCAAGCCGGGCCGGGCCGGGCCGGGCCGGGCCGGACGCGTCCGGCTCGACCGCACCCGAACCCCCTCGATTTCCGGTGAAAACCAATTCACACCAAAAAGCGCTTGGTTGGACCCAAGCCCCTCGCGCCCCGCTCGGAACCCAATTCACACCAAAAAGCGCTTGGTTGGACCCAAGCCCCTTTGGCTACAGTTGGGACCGTTGCTGGTATTATTATATATGGTTACGCGCTACGCCTGCACCGCACGCCCTCGCGCGCGTACGCGTACGGTGCAGGCGTAGCGCGTAACCATATAAAAGAATATATATAGTAATAGGGATAAGGGCTTGCTTCGAGGGCGCGGTCCTAACGAGGGCCGCAATCAGAAAATTCAGGCTAACTCCCTGAAATGTCAAGCTTATCCGCAGCCTCGATCAAATAGTCAGGTGTAAGATGGACATAAGTCGCCATTACCGTCCGAAGATCGTCTTGCAACCATTGCGCGACTTGGACGGGGTCTACACCTAATTTAATGCGATTGGTCGCCCAGGAATGACGCAGGTCATGAATATTTAAATTGGGTTTCTTGGATTTTTTAATCAGGGTTTCCCATTGCGTGCGAATATTTTTAACTCGGCAGACACGAACGTCCTTGATTATTTCGGGCGTTTTACCGGGCAAAGCGCCCGCGACACCCGCTCGATCGAGCGCTTCGCGGTAGGCGCGGCGCAGGATTGGCTCTAGCGCCTTCGACGCCGGAACCTTCATGCGGCGCTTTTTCCGGTTCGACGCCGGGGCGTCCGACGAGAAATCGAGGATGACGCGTCCGTCCTCGTTCCAGTTGATCTTGCCCCACGGGAGTTCGAGCACGGCCCCCCGGCGCGCCCCGGTGGCGACGGCGATCGTGGCGAACAGGGTGATCGGCTCAAGCGCGCCCTGGCCCTCTGGCGGGCTGGCCGCGACCGCCAGCGCCCACAAGTCAGCGATCTCTTTGACGGTCGCCGGATTGTTGCGGGCGGGCGGCTGCGGCGGCAGCTCGATATGGGGCAGCTCGGCCAGCGTGAGCATCCGGCGCTTGACCGCAAAGCGCAGCGCCGCCTTGAGCGCCCCCAACTCGCGCCGGATGGCGCTGTCTGTGCGGCCCTGTCTGCGGCGGGCGAGGGTGTAATCCTCGAAATCGCCGAACGGGATCGGATGGTCCGAGCGATCGCCGAACACCGCCAGCGGCGCGCGCAGCGAAAAGTCCTGGCTCATGCTGGTCTGGCGGTTTTCGCAATTGTCGAGGTAGCGCGCGCAAATCTCGCGCACCGTGGGTTTGCCGCTGTCGGCGACGATCCGCGCTAGATCGCGCCAGATGATTTCCGCTGTAGCGCGCGCCGCGTCGCCGTTGCGTTCCTGAGTAGAGCGCGTCTGCGTTTTGCCGTCCGCTGTCCAGCGGAGTTCGTAGTATCCTTCGCGGTTGAGGGCGAGCTTGTAGGGCTTGCCGTCATAGAGTTTTTTACCACGCATGTCTTGTTCGCCTCGATGAAGTTGAGAAAGTCTTGCAGTTCGATCAGACACGGACGGCCTTTGAGAAAGCGAAGGCCGGAAGCCTTGCGCCAGCGCGCCACCGTCTGCGCGGATTTACGAACGAGAGCGCCCGCTTCGCTGTCTGTGAGCCACTTTGTTGTCATCTATCTTGGCCTCAGTCTGCTCTGGTTTTGCCTCTGTAGGTTCTGATTTCTTCGCCTCGACGACGAGGGTCTGGCCGACTGCGTTCTCAATCAGCACGTCGTAATTGGTGGCTAACAAAAACATGATTTTCGCCGCGACTTGTTCAGGCACTATTTTGTTGACGCGTAAAAAGACTTTATTGTCTTCGCCCTGAACCTTGGTGATCGAATAGGCCGGATTGGCTTGCTCGATCATCGCCGCGCCGAAGTGTTCGGGTGCTAGTTCAGCGACTTCGACGCCAAGCTGGTCGGCGATCTTTTTTAAGTTGCGCGGGTCAGGGAACGCCTTGCCAGCCACATAGACGCTGATCCGGTCGCGGTTCTTCGCCACCTTGTAGCCGCTCTTGGTTTCGGCGTGGCCCCACACGGCTCGGGCGAGATCGCTGTAGTTCCAGCCTTTCTGATCGAGCAATTGTTGCAGCCGCTGGCCGAAGGCTTGCTGTCCTATTTCTACGGTCGGCGGGCTGTCGGCCCGATGTGAGATGAACACTCTTTTTCGTGGAGACATTTGTGGTGGTCCTTTCAAGTTGGTGGCGGGAATTAAGTTGTCGTTTTTGTCTCTTTTGTCATAGCATGTCATAGAATGTCAACTCATAACGTCATCACATGGTGAATTTTAAATCGTTCTAAGTGCCGACAAAAAGAGGTTGTCACACTCCGAAGCGCACCTCTGGCGCACACCGGAGACAGATGTTCCACACGTCGCAAAATGTGTAGTTTGACAAAAACATTACTACCCGCTCGTTGGTTCCCAGAAAACTGTGGACAAGATGTTAACATAGCGAAATCAAGGCTTTATGTGGCAAGATGACGCGTCAACTGGCTTTTATGTGGAGGTGCGCTTGCCGCGTGCAGGTTGTAGACAGGCCGGAGCGATAAAGTGAAATATGGGATTTTGCCTATGCTGGGCAAAACTACCTACTTACCCGTCTTGACAACCGGATCACAGCTTGTTTTGTTAGACAGCAAGCCGACACCGGCAAGCAAAACCCCTTTTGTCCACAGGAAAAATTGGAGGAAACCCTGCGTTATTGTGGGATAGACCCCGGTCTGAGCGGCGCAGTCGCCTTCATCCGCCCCGACGCGGCGCACCCCCACAATCGCCTCGCCGTCTACGACGCGCCCTTGGTGGGCGGCGAGTTCGACGGCGTCGCCTTCGCCAAGCTGCTCGCCGAGCGCCTGCCGGATATGGCGGCGATCGAGCACGCGTTCTCCCGGCCAGGCCAGGGCGTGGCTTCGACGTTCAAGTTCGGCAAGACGTTCGGCCAGGCGCTCGGCGTGATCCAGGCGCTGGGAATTCCTTACGAGCTGGTGTCGCCGTCTGTCTGGAAAAAGAGCTTCAAAATAAGCCCCAGCTCGCCAAAAGACGCGTCCAGGCTTGTCTGTAGACGGCTCTATCCGGGGGCCGACATCCCCTTGAAGCGCCACCACGGGCGGGCTGACGCGATTTTGATCGCCCATTTCGCTTGGCAACGCTTGGCGACGACGAAGATTTTCGAGACAGAAGTGTTGGCGGAAATATGAGCGCGCCCCTCGAACTCGAACCCTACCAAGAGGATTGCCGCGATTGGATGGCGGGCGTGTCGCGCCGCTGTCTGGCGGGCGACCCCGGCATCGGCAAGACCCCGATCGGCGTGGAAGTCTGCGACAAACTGAACGCTGAGCGGGTGCTCGTGCTGTGCCCGGCCATCGCGCTCGAAGTCTGGCGCAGACACTTTCGGGATTGGAGCGATCGGGGCCTCCCGATCGTGATTGTGCGCACCGCGAGCGATCTGCGCCGGGGATCAGGCGTGTTCATCCTGTCGTATTCGCTCGCCGCGCTGCGCAAAGACATCGGCATGATGGTGAGAGGCGGCGAGCGGTTCGACGTGATTTTGCTCGACGAGGGCCACGCGCTCAAGAATTCCCAGAGCAGTCGAACTCGCGAGGTCTACGGGATCGACGCCCAGGGCGGGGCAGACAGCTACGTCGCCAACGCCGTGCATGTCTACGTGTTAACGGGATCGCCGACACCCAACCACGCTGGCGAGCTTTACACCCACCTTCGAGCGCTCGCGCCCGAGCTGATCCGCACCAACACGGGTCAGCCGATGGACGAGTACACGTTCCTGCAACGCTACACCCACGGCGCTCACGCGCCGGACGGCTGGCGGGTCTACGGCAACAAGAACGCCGACGAGCTGCGGCGTCGGATCAAACCCTTTATGAAGCGCGTCACCAAGAAGCAGGCGTTCGGCTCGCGCGGCTACGTTGAACCGATGGTTGCCACCTACGCGCTTCCAGACAGCGTCTTGCCCAAGGATTTCAGGTTGGCGCTCACGCCGGGTCTGCGCGCGGCGATGGACTTGCAGAACGACGACGAGTTCCTGCTCGCCGCGCGCAACCAGGTCGGCGAATTCGCTCGCGCCAGACACGAGGTCGGTGTGGCGAAGGTCGAAGGCGTCGCCCAGCTCGTGGAGAACGATCTCGCCGCCAGACACGACGAGAAGATCGTCGTCTTTGCCTGGCACCTCGATGTGATCGACGGGATCGCCAACCGGCTGTCCAGCCGTGCGGTCAAGGTCGAGGTCATCGGCGGCTCGACGCCGCAGACCGAGCGCACAAAATACATCGATGCTTTCCAGACACGCGACGAGCCGCGCGTCATCATTATCCAGATGGCCGCAGGAGGGCATGTCATCACGCTCACCCGATCGCACAACGTCATCATCGTCGAACCCGATCCGGTGCCGGAGAACAATCGCCAGCCGATCTCGCGCTGCGACAGGTTCGGGCAGACAGAGCGTGTCTTGGCGCGGCTGATCTCGATCCCTGGCACCATCGACGACCGGATCGCCGACATCTGCGCGCGCAAAATCCGCGACATCAACTTTCTCATCGACGGTCAGCAGACAGCGACGGCTGCGACCGACGGGGGCTCATCCTTTCCGCCGTTGGAGACTTCGGGCCTATGATCAAGATGACAATTATTGCTGACGACGAAGTCGATTTCCGTCGCAAGATTTGCCGCCTCGCTGTGCCCTATATGGAGGGCTACGCCGAGGCGGGCGGTTTCAATGAGCCCGAACCCGAGGCGACCGAGCCGCCGCCCCCGCCGCCGCCAACATCGGACGCCGCGCCCGAGACGCCGAGGAAAGGCCGCCCGAGAGGCTCGACCAACAAGCCCAAGACCAATGGCAGCGGCGCGGAGCCGCCGCAGACAGAGGCGCAGCCCGCGAATGGCGCGCTGGTCGAGGTGATGTCCCTCGCCGAGCAAATCCAGCTCATCACCGACGCGGCGCACGACCAACCCGAGAAGTTCAAGCCGTTGCTGGTGCCGCTGCGCGAGAAGCTTGGCGTCCAGTACGTGTCTAAGGCGCTCGAAAAGGACCGGCCCGTCCTGCAAGCGTTCATCAACGAGCATGGGCTCGCGGTCTGATCGATGGGCCGTCCAGACACGGTCTTTCTCGACGAGAACCGGCACGGCTCGGCCCACGCCCGGCTGAGCGCGTCGGGCTCGTCGATCTGGCTGAACTGCGAGAGCGCTCCGGCGCTGGCGCTGATCTGTCCGCCGAGGTCCGTGGGCGAAGCCGCTCGTATCGGCACAATCGCCCACTGGCTCGGCGAGCAACAACTGCGCAACCCGAAATTCCTGCCGCCGCTGCACGTCATGATGGGGGGCGTCGTCTACGACGTGACGCTCGAACTCATGCTTGCCGTGTCTGTTTATGTGGCCTACGTGCAAGACATCATCAAACAAGCGAGCCTCCACGGGATCGAAGCGCATGTCGATCTCGCGCCCTTGTGGGCTCCCGGCAGACCGCCCGAGCCGGTGTTCGGCACCGCCGACTTCTGGGCGATCGTCGGCGATTGCCTGATCGTCGTCGATTACAAGAATGGGCGCGGCAAGTTCGTGTCTCCGGTCGAGAACCCGCAGGCGACGTTCTACGCGCTCGGCGTCTACCTCAAGCTCAACGGCGTGGAGCGTCGGCGGGTGCGCCGGGTCCGCATCGTCATTGTGCAACCGAATTCCGAGGGCGAACACGTTCGGGGTTGGGACATCCCGGCGGGCGACCTGATCTTCTGGGGCTACGCTGTCTTGAAGCCCGCCGCAGACAGGATATTCGCGGGCAAGCCCGGCCCCTATGCGGTCGGCTCGTGGTGCTGGTTCTGCCCAGGCGCTCTGATGTGCCCAGCCAAAGCCGAAGAGCGCCAGCTCGAAGCGCTGAACGATTTCCCTGTCTGGGACGAACAAGAGAAGGAGCTGATCTGATGGACAAGTGGGTTTGCCAAGAGTGTCGTTTCATTGGCGCGATGGAAGACTTCGATCACGTCCAAGACCCGCGTAGCGATCTCGTGTGGGTTGTCTGCCCCGAGTGCCGCACGCCTAGCCACGTCACGATGGCTTGCGACGAACCGGGTTGCAGCGAGGACAGCACATGCGGCTTCCCGACAGAAGCGGGCTACCGGCGCACTTGCGGCAAGCACTACCGGCAACGACCCAAGCCGCTTCAGGCCGGTCCTCCAACGTAAGACAGAAGGGAGTTACAGACATGGCGCTCGAAAAGATTATGACGCCCCCCGGCATTGCCTCATTCATGAACCTCACCAAGCCCAGGGCCGCCGCGCTCGGCGGCGAACCGCGCTATTCGATTGTCCTCATCTTCGACAAGAAAGCCCAGGCGACCCCCGAGTTTCGGGCGTTGCAGGCTGGCGTCGAGAGGGCGATCACCGACAAGTGGGGCGCGAAGAAGCCGCATGGGCTGGCGTCGCCGTTCCGCGACGGGGCCGAGAAGGAAGGCCAATATGAGGGCTATCACGCGGGCGATGTTTTCATCTCACCCTGGTCGAAGGAAAAGCCCGGCGCTGTAGACAAGCAGCGCACCAGCATCCTCGATTGGTCGGATATTTATTCTGGCTGGACCGCTCGGGCCAACGTGCGCCCGTTCGGCTATGACACGGCGGGCAAGCGCGGCGTCGGGCTCTTGCTCGACAACGTTCAATTCCTCAAGGCGGGGCCTCGCCTCGATGGACGCGGTTCGGCTGAGAACGCCTACCCAGACGATCAGCCGGAAGACGAAGACGAACTGATCTAGCACTCGTGACTTGACGCGCGGAGCCATGCTCCGCGTGTCTTCTTTGGCGGCAGACACACAGGACAAACCCATGAACGACGTTCACCCGAAGAGCCCAGGCCAGCCCCTCCACCTCGAAATTCTCAACGAAGCGACACGCTCGATCACCGATCACATGGTTGATTACGGCGAGCCCGCTGCGAATTACGAACGCGCGTCTGCGCTTGTGTCGCTGATCCTGAACAAGCCGATCACGCCCTACGAGATCGCGATGATCAAGCTCGCGGTCAAGCTGTCTCGGATCGCCGAGACACCGGACTTGCGCAAAAGCTACGTCGAGATGATCGCCTGCGCCGCGCTCGCCGGGGAGTTCGTGAACGCTGGGCATATCACCACGAAACGTATGGCGCAGGCGCTCAAATCCGCGCCGATCAAGATGGGCGAGACGTTTAGCGTGCCGAGCCGCATACCCCTTGAGGAAATTGGTCGCTGACTTGCGGGCATGTCGCGCGCGCTGCATCTCGATGTCGAGACGTGTAGCGCCGTCAACCTCAAACTGGTTGGCGCGCATGTCTACGCGCGCCATCCATCGACCCAGGTCATTTGCGCATCCTACGCGCTCGACGACAGCGTCGTTTGCTCGACCGACTTTCGCACCCAGCTCGACGGGCTCGCCCACGTCAACAAGCTGATCGCAGACGGGGCCACGCTGCACGGCTGGAACGTCGTCTTCGAGCGCCTGATCTGGAACCACGTCGTCGCCCCCAAAATGGGCTTCGACCCGATCTTCCCCAACCAGACTGTCTGCACGATGGCGACCGGCGCTTGCTACGGGCTCCCGCTCAAGCTCGAAACCGCCGCCCGCGTCGCGGGCTCGCCGCACCAGAAGAACACGGACGGGCATGGGATCATGCTGCGCATGGCGCGCCCGCGCCGTGTCGCCTCGCCGAACGTCTGGTGGCATGAGACGGACCAAGCCAAGCTCGCGGCCCTGATCGACTACAACCGTGACGACGTTGAAGCCGAGCGGGCGATCTCGAAGCTCCTGCCGAGGATGACTTACTTCGAGCGCCGGGTCTGGCTCGCCGACCAGCGCATGAACGACCGGGGGATGCCGGTAGACACGGAATTCCTCGTCGAAGCGTTCAGGATGACCAGCGCCGAGATGACCCGCCTCTCGCGGTCCCTGGCGGTCGTCACGGGCGGCGCAGTGACCAGCGTCAATCAGGTCGGCAAGCTCACCGAGTGGTTGCAGACGCATGGCTATCCGACAGGGTTCGGGGTCGGCAAAGAAGACATCGAAACCGTCTTGCGTCAGTGCGCGGACCAGTTGTCGCCATCGGCGCTAGCGGCGCTCTCGATCCGCCAGGAAGCCGCCAAGTCCTCGACCGCCAAGCTGAGCGCGATCGATCAGTTCACCGCGATGGGCGAGCGGGCGCGCGGCCTTGTCCAGTATGGCGGCGCGGTTCGCACCTTGCGCTGGGCGGGCCGAGGTCCGCAGCTTCAGAATTTTCCGCGCCCGTCGCTGAAACACGCCGGGATCGCCGCCAACGCCATCGCTGACGGCATTGATGCGGACATCCTGCGCGAAATATTCGGCTCGCCGCTCGACGCCATCAGCTCGTGTCTGCGCGGCGCGTTCAAAGCGCCCCAGGGCCAGAAGTTCGTCGTCTGCGACTTCTCCGGGATCGAGGCGCGCGTCCTCGCCTGGCTCGCCGGTCACGTCGGGGCGCTCGGCGTCTTTCGGCGCGGCGAAGACATCTACGCCGCAACCGCCCAAAGCATCGGCTCGAACAACCGCCAGCTTGGGAAAGTGCTCGTGCTGGCGTGCGGCTACGGCATGGGGCCGGGCCGGTTCATGGAGACAGCCAACGCGCCGCCCTATTCGCTCGGGCTTACCGCCAGGCAGGCCGAAAGCGCTGTCTTCGCCTACCGCAACACCAACCCCGACATTCCCACGTATTGGCGCGCGTCCGAAGACGCGTTCCGCAACGTGCTCGTCAACCCCAACAAGACTTTCTACGCCACCGTCGAAGGGATCAACGGCCATCCGGCTCCCCCGGTTCGCTACAGGTGGTCGAAGCACAGCGGGCTCGGCGGCGCGCTCCTGATCGAGTTGCCGTCTGGACGCTCGCTTGTCTACCGGGGCGCGCGGATTGGGCTCAACCAGAACAGGTTCGGGCGTGATCGCATCATCTACGAAGGCAACGACTTCAATCACAATTGGGGTCTGATCGAAACCTGGGGCGGCAAGATCGTCGAGAACATCACCCAGGCCGTCGCCCGCGATCTGCTCGCCTGCGCCCTGCTCGATCTCTCAGACACGCATGACGACGAACTCCTGGCGACCGTTCACGACGAGGTGATCGCGCTCGCGCCGGAAGAAGATGCCTCAACGCTCTACGACGACATGCGCCTCGTCATGCAGACAACGCCGCCTTGGGCGAAGGGCCTTCCCCTCGCCGCCGCCGGGTTCATCGCCGATCGCTACGGGAAGTAAGCCATGTCTATGCCGTTTGAACGATTGATCTGTAGCGAAATAACCAGGCTCGGCGGCGTCGTCGAGCGGGTCGAGCGTAACAAGCACCCGAAAATATTCTACGCGTTCGGCGGCAGGAAGTTCGTGCATGTCTGCGCCGCGTCGCCCGGCGATCACCGAGCTTTCTTGAACAATCGGGCCATTCTTCGACGCAAGTTATGTGGGGCCGCGCAATGAACGATCTCGATGATCGTCTTGAAAAACTTGAAAAGCAAGACCTCGCGAACCGCTGGCAGCGACACCGCGAGGATTGCCTGAAGTTGGCTGCGAAGCTTGGTGCGACATCGGCGGAACAGGCCATCGAGATCGCTGAGAAGCTTGGCGCTTACATTCTGAGCGGCAAACAAGACGAGCCCAAGACATGACGGGGTTCAGCCACACAGCGGTCGAGCTGTTCGACGCCGGACTTGGCCCGTGGATGGTGCCGGTCGAGCCGCGCACCAAGACGCCCGCCGAGTTCGTCGGGGCCAATCACTGGCGCAAGGTCAGCTCGGTGACGGCGCTCTGCGCGTCACGCGAGGAAGCGCTCAAATGGGATGCGGCGGGCGCGAGCGTCGGAGTGCGGGGCGGCGATTTCTTTTTGTGGATCGACAATGATTTCGGGAGGCTATTCACTCGCTTGATCGAGCAGGCGATCAACACTCTGGGGGTCGTCGGCCTGCGCCGTTTTGTAGACAGCAAGACACACCGCCGCGACGCGTTCCTGTTTCGCATGACGCCCCCGACCAAAACTCTTTCTTTGAAGTTCCTCGATCCCGTGCTCGGCGTCCAAGGCGATTTCGGGCTGCGCGGCTCGGGCCAGCAAGCGCTGATCACCGGAATTCATCCGCCGACCGGCGAGCGCTACCTGACGAGCCTCAAAATCAGGCGGATCGAAGACATCCCCGAAGTTCCGCCGCAGGATTTCAGCCTCGCTTTTCAATGGATCGTCGATCAGGCGCTTGACGCCGGGCTGCAAGCGATCGGCGGGATGCCCAGCTCGGGGAGTTTGGCGCACGCTGTGCCGCGTGCGCTCGACCTGGCCGGGCCTGCGAAGACACAGACGCAGACAGGCCCGATCCTTGCTGGCCTGGCGCACGACTTGCTCGACCCCGTCGAGATCGGCTTCCTCTTGGGGCTCGTTCCCAACGACCCCACGAAATGGTCGAAAGCCCTGGGGGATTTTCTCTCGATCTACGATAATTGGCGGAACATCTGTTACGCGATCATCGGCGCGACCGGGGGTTCGAGCAAAGGCCGCGCGCTGTTCATCGAGTGGAGCGATCAGCAAGCGCAGCCGAAGATCAACTCGAGCGATCTCTGGGATGCCTGCATCCGCTCGGCGCAGACAAGGGGCGTGCGGCTCGGCGGAACTTTCCTTATCGAGCTGGCGCAAAAATTCGCTTGGGACGCCTACCACAAGGCTGCGGCTCAATCGTTCGCCGATCACCCGATCCATTTGCCGGACGATCCGCGTCCGCTATGGGAAGCGTTTCGCGCTCAATGGGTCATCTGGTCGAACAAGTCCCGCTACATCAAGCTCGAAACTGCCGGTATCCACGACACGCGCGGTTTCAACATGGCGTGCAACGCCGAACTGCCCCGGCTGTGGGCTGAGCGCTACGGGCCGAACAAGAAAGGGCGGCCCGCCAACATGTCGATCTTCGTAGACAGGCAGCGCGATCTTCTGCATGTCGAGGGGATCACCTACCATCCGGGCAAGCCGAGGCTGTTTCGCGACGCGACAGGGCTCTATGTCTTCAACGAATGGACGCCGCCGATCTTCGCGCGGCTCCCTGTCTCGGCGGCTGATGTCAAGCTGTGGCTCGACCATCTGCTCTACGTGCTCAAATCGCCGAACGAGGTCGAGCTGTTCGTGCGCTGGTGCGCTTTCCTCGTTCAGTATCCCGACGACAAGCCGAATTGGGCCTGGCTCATCATGAGCCTTGCGGGTGTCGGCAAAGACACGATGATCGAAGCGATGCGGGTAGCGCTCGGGCGTGACAACGTGCAGCCGTTCGACTTCACCAAGCTCGGCGGCGCACACAATTATTTCGTCAAGTGCAAGCTCCTGATCGCCAGCGAGATCGCGCAGCATGACAACACGCGCGAGGCGAAAGCCAACTTCGATCACTTCAAGGTCTTCACCACGCGCCCGCCCGAAAGCCTCACCGTCAATCCCAAGGGTCTGCCGCCTTATCAGATCCCCAATCGTTGCGGCGTGGTGCTGTTCTCGAACGAACCCAATCCCGTCGCGTTCGACAGGTCCGATCGCCGCTTGCATGTGCTTTCGTGTCTGGACGTTCCGCCGCGCCCCGCCGCCTACTACCAGGGGCTGCACGATTGGCTCACCAATCAGGACGGCGCGACGCTGATCGCCAATTACCTCGAACATGTGCCGCTGAGCCCGGCAGACATTCACGAATTGAAGGGGCCTGCGCCGATGACCCCCGAGAAACAGGCGCTGGCCGCGCTCAACTCCGGCGTCGTTGGGGCGTCGCAGTTTCCGCCTAACGTCGTGCCGATCCGTCCGAAGAAATCGGCGTCCAAAAAGGGCTTCTCGACCACCATCCCGGACGATCCCATTTGACCCCTTTGTCTGTTACGTCACTTGACAAAAGAGACAAAACAAACCAAGTACGAGGGATGATCCCGAACCCCACAACCATCGCCCCGGAAGCCTATCTGTCGGTAGGCGCGCTCGCCCAGGAGCTGGGCGTCGCCCGCCAGCGTATCCACCGCATGGTGCAGAGCGGCCAAATCCACGCGGTTCGGGTTGGCCCGCACCGGCTCATTCCGCGCGAGGAAGCCGAGCGCCTGATCGCGTCGAGCAAGCGGGTGGCGCGGCCAGACGGGCGCTCGATGGTCGTGTTCAATCCGCCAGTAACCAAGGAGCCGAGGGCGAAACGCAAGATGCGCGTCTGACGGTTTGAGCCGTCACTGATGAGCCCTGAACCACGAGGACGACGCCCATGCCCCTTGCATACATCCAATTCATCGACGGTCCCGACCGCCCAGGCAACCCCGTTGACCCCGGTTACGGGGTTAGCGGAGGTCATCCCGATCAGGGTCTGCCTGGCGCGCCTGGCCGCCCTGGGCACCTTCCAGCTCGTCCTGGCCGTCCGGTCGATCCGGGCTACGGCTGGGGCGGCGAGCGCCCGAGCCATCCGATCGCGCCTGGCGGCGGTCGTCCGGTCGATCCGGGTTATGGCGTAGACATCGAGGGTGGCGGCGGCGGAAGCGCCGGTCAGCTCCCTGTCTGGCCGGTCGATCCCGATCATCCGATCGCGCCGCCCACTCCGGGCCATCCGCTGCCCCCGGTCGATCCCCCTCCGGGCGCTGTCTGGCCGCCGCTGCCGCCGACCGTTCCCGAGGGCAAGGTGATCGCGCTCGTCGCGATCTCCGGCGTCGGCTATCGCTACGTCGTGCTCGAAGTGCCGCAGCATCCGGTCGATCCGGGCTATGGCGTCGGGGAAGGCGGGCACCCCGATCAGGGTCTGCCGGGGCGTCCTGGCCGTCCCGATCGCCCCTCGCAGGGCTTGCCGCCAACGGGCCGTCCGCCAGTTGCGGGTCAGCCGCTGCCGCCGCAGCGTCCGGGTCCAGCTCCCGGCCAGCCGTTGCCGCGTCCGCCGGTCAACCGTCCGTCGCCTGGGCCGATCCCGCCGGAGCCGGAAGTCGATCCCGTCTAACTGTCTACAGAGGCGGCGCGCGTTGCAAAACGCGCGCCGTTTTCTTTCCTGTGAAAGCCAAGTTCGCGAGCCGATCGCGTTCCTGACCGCGAGGTGAAGGTCATGGTTCAACTTGGCGACCCACCGTCCCAGACCCACAGCCAAACCAGCGTTTGGAGTGGTCGTAGTCTGTCGCGCAAGCGGGTGCTTAGACAGGAAAAGTGGGTCTAACGAAACTCTGCGTCGCGGGGGCGCGGCGGATTGGCAGTTATGGGAAATGGTTCAATACGGTAAATTGTTCGACAAGCTTTCGTCGCTGCGCCGGGCGCGCATTGGCTTGATGTGGCGCTCAAGAGCGCTTGGCGCTACGCCGTGGCATCCCGTCGAAGACAGCGCACAGAGAAACAGAGACCCGAATTCCAATAAGCGGACTGTCATCTGGCAGCTTAAACAAAAGTATCGCACCATGCCTTACGAAGATTGGGCGCACAGGTATCGCGCTCTCGCCAGGGGCCAACTGCTGATTTGAAATGTCTGAGCACAAGCGCCGCGAAAAACAACTCGCCGCTTATCTGGCCGAACGCGATGCGCTGTTTCGCGACCCGAACCCCCAGGCAGCGCTCGCCCACTGGAAAAAATACGGCTACGCGAAACCTGTCGCCCCGAGCGTGCCCTTGGCGGTCATCCACAAGGCGCGGCTGCAATGGCTGGACGCAACTGACGCCATGCTGCAAGAAAGTCGGGAATGGCTTGAAGCGCACGCCTATGAGACTGACCTGCGAGGCGCGCCGCCGCTGACGCCCGAGACACGCGACGCACAAAGAAAGGCGCTCGGTCGGCTACCGTTAGGGGTGAATTGAATGAGCGCCAGATTGGTCGTTATGCGCCTCATCGATATGCACAAGATGCACCCGCAACAAGACAGCTCGAAAGTGTGCGCTCTATGTGGTCAGCCGGTCGGGATTTACCCTTCTGGACAGGCCGCGATCAAGACCGAGCCGACGATCGAAATCGTGTGCTCGGTCTGCGCCAAAAGAGACTACGACCGCTTTGAAGACACCGCGATCCCGGCGTCCGATCTCAAAACGATCGCGCAGGAAATTCGGGACAGTTTCACGGTTAAAAAAGCGTGAAAAACCTTTGTCTTTGTTGTTCACTGTTGGTTCTTTATCGCATGATTATGGGGTCCAAAATCGGTCATCGCATGACAGTTTTGTCCATGCTTTTGTCGGCCTACGATAACAGACAAACAGGGTTAAATAGTAACAAATCAAGGACTTAGCATTGTTGGTTTATGTCCAGCGATCCTATCATCGTTCCCTTGGTAAGGGAGAGGTCGAGAGTTCAATCCTCTCTTGCAGCACCACTTTCCCCCTAAAAAATCAACAAGTTAGCCTGAACCCCCAGACATTCGTGCAAAAATTCATAATCATGCGGCGCATGATTTTGTCCTGTTTGGTGGGTTTTGGTGGTCGTTGTCGGCCATGTCTGTAGACAGAAACACGCAAGGAATTAAAGGGCTTGCGTGATTGTTTTGATGCGTCTTAGATCGCGACAAATTGAGGGAGGGCAAGACATGACGGGAAGGGACAATTGCGACACCGTGAGCGGCGTCATCTGGACGCAGCTCGAAGCTTCCCAACGCGGCAAGATGACAATGTGGACTGTCTATGATCGCCCGCGTGATCATTCGGTGGGTTTCATCGCCCGGCGGTTCGAGATCGGCGGCGGCGTGTCAGGGCCGACCGAAGACACTCTGAGCGGTGAACTCGAGCATCTTCGCGAAGTGTTCGAGCGCGCCGGTTTCGTCAAAATGACGCGCTCGAAAGGCGACGAGCCGCAGATCGTGGAAAGTTGGTTTTAGCGAGGACATTTGATGAAGTTCGACGAAGTGCTTCTTTGCGCGGTGCTCATGATGCTGATCGCATCGACGTACATGGGTTGGTGTGTCCAGCGCTCGCTGTACCACTCGAAAAAGGCGTTCGACGCTCTGGTTCAAGAAATCGGTGGAATGCGGCTCGCGACCCTCGATCTTGATCAGGAAGTGGCGCAGCTTAAGCGCCGCGTTGCGGAGTTAGAGAAATGACGACACTGGCGAATGACAACCTTAAACCCCTGCGTAAACCCCTAGAGCTGCGGATTTGCCATCTGGAGGATTGCCCGGATGTCGTTTGGATCGCGATGAACAGACCGGACGCCATCTATGGGGCTGACCATGAAGAGGCTGAGAGGATCGTCGCAGACATTATGGATAAATTTTTTCCGTCCCAGGAACAATGGGATCAATGGCGACGCGACACTGGCGCAAAATACTTCATCGAATGGTCAACGATGAGGGGCCGTTGGTATTTGGCGCTGGACGAGTGGACAGAAGCAGAGCGTCAATTCATTGCGAGCTAAGCTCACGCTCGACCTTGCACAGTGCCTCGGCGAGCGCGAGCCATTCCCCGCACTCGTCGGCGTCGATCTTGCCGCGCGTGAAGCTGTGCGCCTTGCGCTCGGCGAGGCGGCGCAGCGAGCCTAAAAAAGCCTTCGGCTCGTTGGCGTCGAGCAGCACCCAAAGATAATGCCGGAACGCGGCTTGCTCTTGGTCGTTCAGCCTCACCTGCGGATCGGCGATTTCGGCGGCCTGAACACGCTGTCTGCGAGGCCCCGCGAATTGACCGGATTGCCCGCCAGGGGCTGCGGCCCCCACGGCTGGCGCGCCGGGCCGCTCGGCGGGCGGTAGCCTGAACCCAGGCCCATGACGCCGTTTTGGGAGAGCATAGACGCGCCGGGAACGAGGGGAGGAAGAGCCGCCCCCGGCGCGGAGGTTCCAACCGGGCCGGGAAAACCCCGGAAGTATCCCGGTATGGTCCCTGGTTTCGGACCCGCCATCCCGGCGAGGGTCTTGCCGATCGTCGCCCCCTTGGCGACGCCAGCGTTGTTCGGGACCATCACCCCGCCGTTGGGCGACAAGGGATCGGTGCGGCCCGCGTGGGTGCCGGTGATCCCCATCAGCGAGAGAGGGAGCCCGGTGATCGAGGGTGCGCCTGCGCCCGCCATTTAAGCCCCCTGCGCGCCCATGTCTGCGTAGCCGCCTACGATTTGGTTCGGCAGCGATTGTCCTTGGCCGGTCGAGCCGCCGACGAAAGTCTGGTCGCCGATCTTGACCTTGTTCTGCGCGGCGAGCGGAGCCGCCCACTTCGGCGGGACTTTCATGAACCCGTAATAGTGGGTCGCGCCGCCGGTCGGGTCGGGGATCAGCCCCGCGTAGACCTTGTCTACGATGTCGCCGATGTTGCGATAGGCGTTCGCCAAGAGAGGGTTTGGGTTATTGGGCGAAAGGTGCTGCGCGACGGGGTTGCTCTCGGGAACGCCCGGCGCGTTCCACGGCGAGAATTCCTTGAAGCCGCGCGCCGGATTGACCCCCGCCGCTGGGGCGGTGACGACATTCGTGATCGTGTTGGGCGCGTTCCCGCTATAGCCGCCAGCGGCGACCCGGTTGAGGATGGCGTGGACGATCCCCGCCTGGCCGAGCGGCGGCTGGTTGCTCGCCTCGCCGTAGACAGTCTTGATCAGCATGTCCCGGTCGTTGGGGTCCATCGGCGGCCCGCCCGCCGTCGAGGGCATGGGTTCGGGGGTGCTCGCCGCGCTCAGCATCGAGGCGACGCTCGGGTCGAGCGGGGTCTGGTCTGAGCTGTCGCTGGCGGGGTCGGCCATTTACGTCAACCGGGTGACGGCTGGGCGGCGAATTCCGAGCCCCGCGCCGCCGCTGTAGAGAAGCCCCGACATGCCCGTCATCGGCACGTCGGTCGGCAACTGGACCTGGCTCTGCGCGGTCGGGTCCGTCATCAGCCCCAGGAGCCCCGTCATGCCCCCTGGGCCGGTTCCAGGCTGTCCGGCAGCGCTCGCGCCGGAAGGGCCGCCAGCGGTCAAATTTGAGGCGTTGGCGGCGTCGTCGGCGGCGGCCCTGAACGCCATCTGCGGGCCGGGCGCGGGCGGCGCGGCCTGCGCCATCGCCGCGTTGTTCATGCCGCCCCCGCCGCCAGGCGACGCCATGCTTCCCAGCGCCTGCCCGATCATCGAGGTCATGTTGGGCGGCGCGGCTGTCTGCGGTGTCTGCGCCTGCGCGACTTCGATCGGCGCGCCCTTGGCGGGTGCGCCCTTCGCTACTGCGTAGGTTCCCGTTCCGGGGTTAAAATCGGAAAAACTTTCGCCGTTGCTGGCAAGGTTCTCGCCGAGCGTCGCATGAGGATTGATGTTGTAGCCGGTCGCCCGCATCCGCGCGAGGGTCGAGCTGTCCCAACGTAAAAGCGGGATTTTGGAGGCGATGGCGGCCTGCTCGGCGTAGGTCGCCGCCTGCGGGTTTGGAGCGTATTGCCGCCCGCCGAATTCGTCCCACGTTCCGGTCGTGATCTGAAAATAGCCCTGTGCCTGCCCCGACGAGGTGCCCTGCGTCGTATTGTTGATGTTGCGCCCGCCGCTTTCGTTGGCGAGCAGCGCAGCGAGTAGGGTGTTCTCAGCCAAGGAGGGTTCTTCCCTGGTAGCGAGCGGCTTGCTGGACCGGGGTCGGCATCCTCAACGCCGCTGTCTGCGCCGGAGCCGCCTGAACCGGGTTGCGGACCAGGCCGCTCATCCCCTGGGGCTGGCCGGAAGCGTTGTAGCCGAGCAGGTGTCCGAGCGCCTGGCCGAGCGCGGTGAACAGGTTCCAACCCTGCGGCGTCGCTGGCGCGGGAGCCTGCGCTGTCTGCGGCGCGTTGGCCCCGTCGAAAGCGTTGTCGGGAAGCCTGTCGAAAACGCCGCCGACATCGGCTCCCCCTGGCCCCGTGTTCGACGCGACAGTTGGGCGCATCGGATAAGGCGCACCCCTGGCGTCAACATTGCCAAAATAGCGGTTGAGGTAGTTGCCCTTGGCCGATTGCGCGAGCGTCAAGCCGAGCGGCGACGGAGCATAGGTCCCGGTGACGGCGAATGATGGCGGATAGGTGAGAGCCGTCGCCGGAGCTGTCTGCGCCGGTTGTGTTGGCGGCGACGCTTGCGGGCTCGTGTCTGCGCCAAACGACGGGTTGTATTGCGGACCCTGGCCGGGGTCGATCGAAGTGATCGGCGATTGAGGCGGCGCGGCTTTCCCCTGCGCGATGCGCGACGGCAACGTCGGGTCGTAGATCGAGCTTGACCCTGTCTGTGGAGTGATGAGCGCCATGTCTTATTGCCCCAACGGGTTGTTCTGCGCCTGGTTACGAGCGACCGCCATCAGCGCCGGGATGTTGTCTTGCAGCGATTGCAACCAATTCTGCGGCCTACCGGCGAGCACACGGATCGTCGGCATACTCTGACCCAGGTAGCCGAGCGGCATGGCGGCCAGAGCGCCCTTGAGCCCGACCGTTTCGAGCGCCTTGTCCATGAAGGCGAGCGCGGCGAGCGCTTTCGACCCGCCGCCTGTCTGCGGCGGGATGTTGTAGTTGCGAGCGAGCTGGCTCACGTTGTCGAGGGTTCGGGCAGCGTCGGGGGATGTCTGGGTGTAGAGCTGCTTGGACGCAAGCGGAACATTGTCCCACACCCCGGCGAAATCTCTCGGCACGAACTCGCCCTTGGTGTTCATTCCCTGCTGGCGGATGGTGTTGCCCGCCGCTGGCCCCCAGGCGGGCGTCTTCGAGACATCTTCGACCGCGCTGGGCGCGCCCAGGCCCCGCTGCAACATGCTGGTCAGCGACCTCTCGTCGCTGTTTCCGATCGCCCGCGAAGCGTTTGAAGCGACTTTATACTCGTCGTTCAAACCCTGGTATGTCGTCCCGAGCTGCGGATCAAGCCCGTTGACGTGATCCTGAATTGTGTCGCGATAGGCGTCGAGCACCTTGCCGCCCATGTGGCCGTTGAGCGTCGGAAGGCCGGTCCCTGGGTTCACGGTGTAGCCTTGCTGTGTCTTCATCTGACGCAGCACGTTGAACGGGACTTTCAGGTTGGCGTCCTGCATCGCCCGCATCTGTTGAATTTGGCTTTGCAGCACTTGCGCCTGTTGGGCGTTCGGCGGCGTCGTCGTGTTGTTCAGCGCCTGGTTGGCGGCGTCGATCCGAGTTTGTATTGCTTGATTGAGCCCCGGTTCTTCCTCTGTCCGGGCGCTGTTGATGTTGGCGATCTCGTCGTCGATCATCGACCGGAGACCCGGTGAGACGTTCGGGCGGACATTGCCCGCAGCGTCGGTCATGGTTTTCATCCCCTCAAGCCTGTCTAGGAGAGGATGAACGTCGATCAGCGCCGCGCCGCCGCCCGGCCCCTGGGTGTTGTTGGCAATGCCGTTCTCGATGTTGTCCATCCGCTGGCTGACATCTTTCAGATAGCCTTCCGTCCCGTATTTGAGTGCGCTGCCGGGAGCGGTCGCGGTCGTGTCCGTGGGGGTCGCGCCGACATTTTTCGCCGCCAGGTCACGCGCTTGGGTCATTCCCTCCACGGCGTTTTCGCGAGCACTGTCGATACCCTGCCCAAGGATTGGAACCGCGCCGAACGCGCGCTCGACTTGCTTGATGAGCGGCGAGCCGACCATGCCTGTCGTGATCGGCGGCCTGGTCATTGGTTCGTTGGGGTTGGCGGCGTTGATGGCGTCTTGCGTGTCTATCGCCGCGTCGTAAGTCGAGCCTGCGTCCTTGCCCCGGAGCCTGGACAACAACACCGAGAAGCCCTGCTCGTAAGGCGCGCCGGTCGCGGTGAGCGCGCCCCCAAGCTGTAAGACCGGCGACAGGCGTGGATCGGTGTTCTCGGCGATTTTCTGGCCGACCAAATTGCCGCCTTCCGATAAGCCTTCGCCGACTGTGCCTTTGACGAGCCGGGGGAAAAGCCCTTCGCCGCCGGTCGAGGCGATCGTCAGCGCGTTCTCGACGCGCGAGGACACCGGGCCAACGCTCGGCGTGACCCCAAGCGACTGTTTCATCACGGGCGCAGCATAGGGAATATCGTCCCATTCCGGGCCTTTCAGATAGCCGTAGTTCCGCGCTGTGTGGGTAATCGCGTTGCTGATGGCGGCAGGCGCGTCCCACGGTAGGCCAGCGACGTTCGCAAACACGTTGCCAGCCATGTTCGCTGTCGGAGCCGCCACGCCGCCCGTCCAACGGTTGACTGCCGAAGCGGCGTTCGAGATCGCGCCCCCGCTTGCCGTGTCTGCGTCCGAGATCGCTTGCGCGGGTGTCTTGTTCAGCCAGTTGCTGACCGCGTCCCAGGTCGAAGTCGGTTGCGCTGGTTTGTTGGCGGCGTCGAGACGGGCGATGTACGCGGTTTCGCTTGCCGGATCGAGATTAGCTGGAATTTCGCCAACCGATCCGTCAGACAGAGTAACGCTCTTTGTGCCGGGGGTCGCCATCGTTCATTTCCTGTAGATTTTCTGGCCGTTTGGACCGATGTCGTAGACACCGTTTTGATCGATCCCGGTTTTCGGCGCGGAAGCAGGAGCTGACGGTGCCTTCGGCGCTTGCGGCGTAGGCGTTCCGACAGGATTGTTCGGGTCGTAAGCTTTCACGCCGCCGCTCAGCGCGTCAGGGTTTGTCTTGAAGAAACTCCACATCGGATTGTTCTCGGGCGCGAAGACCTGCTTCTCTTTGTCGTAGTAGACGCTTGGGCTCTGACCGTAACGAATAGCGTCGAGCGCCGCGTTGCGGCGATTTTGCGCGACGTTGGCGTTCGCCATTTCGGTCTTCATGATCAGGTTGAAATTCTCGTCGCTCAGCGCCGGGTCGGCGAGCATCGTCTTGATCGCCGAGATTTCAGGTCCGGCGAAGTTGCGGATGTGCAGCTCTTCGCGCATGTCCGGCATTTGCCGCGCCACGAGGTTGCCGATCGCCTGCAAGGCCGAAGCCTTGTCGTTGACGGCGACACCTGTCTCCTGGGCGATCTTTTGCAGGATTTGGTTGTATGCCTGATCTGCCGGGCTCGTGGCGGCGAGCTGGCTGTGCAGTTGCTGCGCAAGCGACAGGATCGGGATCAGCTTGTCGGCGCTCTCGCCCCCCTCGCGCGCTTCCGTCACGTCTTTGGCGAATTGCTCGGACTGCATTTCCGAGAGCTTGGTCTGGCCCGCGATCGAGGGGTTGACGATCGTCGCGCCGCTCGCGTCCCTGGTGGTCAATGGCGGGGTTGGCGGCTGGGCTTGGCTTGACGCGTCGGGCGCGGCGACAGGCGCGGCGACGCTCGCCCCCGCTGTCTCCCCAGGTCCCGGAATGACGATCCGACCGCCGACTTGAAAACCGCCGTTCGCTGTCTGCCCGAACGTCGGATAAACGTCGCCGGGACGGCCCGGCGTGGTGGCGCGGATCGCGGCTTCCTTGGTGGCGTCGGCGACCGTGTTGCGCTGGACGATCGCCGGAGCCTGCGCAGGAACGAGCGGTGTCTGCAACGAAGGCGGCTGGCCCGTGGCGACCGTGATCAGCGCGCTGCGGTTGTTCAGGTTGGTCGGGTCGGTGCCGGTTGGTCCGGTCGTGATCCCGCTCATCGCCCGAGCGCGCAGCACGTCAGGCGCAGTCTGCCCAGACAGGATTGCGGCTCTGATCAGCGCATCGCCTGCCGGGTCAATGCCTGGCGTGGTGGCGGTCCCAGGAGTGGGTGGCGTCGTGGCGGCGTTCGCCGCGTTGAGCACCGCGCCGGTCTTCGCCGTGTCTAGGGTCGCGCCTGCCTGCTGAGTGCGGAACGTTGGCAAAGACGCGCCGCCCAGGACTTGGGCTCGCGCCGACGCGATGTCTGCATCGGTGTAGCCGCTGAACTCCGGGCTTCCGGGTTGGATCGCGCCCGCCGCCGCTTGATTGGCTTTGAGCTTGGCGAGCCCGGTCGTAGCGTTGACCCATTGCTCGGGATTGTAATTGCCCGAACGGATCGCGGCGGCGGTCGCGGCGAGGCTGGCGCTGTCTTCGTTGAGCGGATTGGCATTCAGGTAGACCTGGGCGGCGTTCGCGTTCATCGCGTCGATCGCCCTCTTCTGGCCCAGCTCGAACTGGCCCATCTGGACTGACTGCCCGATCTGCATTGCGCGCGCCCGCGCCATCGGGTCGTAAGCTTGGCCCCAGGCGTCGGCCATCGAGCCCAGGGTCGAGCCCAGCGTGTCGTCACCCGGCATCCGAAGAACTGGCATCAGACAAGCCCCAGGATTTGCGCGCCAAGATCAGTGTCGCTCATACTGTCGATCGCGCTTCCGCCAATCGTTCCCGTCGCGCCGCCTAACGTGCTCTGCGCCCCGGCGTAGCCGAGCCCCTTGCCAGCGACCGAAGCAAGCGAGTTGGCGACGCTGCCCGCGAGCCCGGCGTTCGGCCCCATGATGTAATGCAAGGGCTGGATTTGCTGCTCGACGCCGTATGTCTGGGCGATGTTGCCGCGCTGAGCCGAAGCGAGCCCGATTTGCTGCGCGCCCGATTGAAGCGCGAGCGGGGCCTGAGTGCCGAACCCGAACTGACTTCCGCCATACGATTGCGCCGTCGCCAGCGCTGAAATGCGCGATCGAGCTGCGGCGGTCGCTTGGTTGACCTGCGACGCCAGGTCGCTCTTGGTCGTCGTGTCTGCGGCCCCGCCGGAGATCGCAGCGCCCGACGCGGTGACAGGCGAGTAGCCCGCCGGTTGGCCGCCGCCCCCGGTGAACTGCGTGTCCAGACGCTGCTGCTCTGTCTGCTGGTTCTGTTTGACCTGGGCCGGGCTGATCTGTTGGAGCGTGTTCTCGCGCGCCGTGTTGGCCTGGTTTCTGAGCGCGGCGTCCTGGTCGAGAAATTGCTTGCGGAACGCCTGTTGCTCGGCGACCCATTGGGCGTTGGCGTTTTCCTGCTCGCTCTGCACCTGTTGGGCTTCGTTGGCCGAAAAGGCTGCGGAGCCCAGCGACGCCGCGCCTGCAATCAAACCGCCGACAAGAGGGTCGCACATGTCTAAGCCCTATGAGACGATGTTGCTTGAGCCGGTCGAGCCCGAACCCGTCGAAGCGACGCCCGCGCCGGTCGCTGGCAGATACGAGGCGGGGTTCGTGTAGCCCGCAATCGCGTTGCCGGTGCCGACTGCGATCGGCGTGAAAAGCTGGCCGATCGGGTTGAGCTGCGGCGTGGTGAGCTGGACGTTGCCGACCAACCCTGCGGCTGTCGAAGCTGCGGTCGAAGGGTTCTCGGTCGAATAGAGCTGGTTGATCGCTTGGTTTTTGTCGCTCGCGACTGTGTCCCGGAGCTGAGCGGTCGCCGTGTCTGCGGTGCTCTGGATTTGGGCTTTGTTGAGCGTGTCCTGGTAAGTGAGGTTGGCGAGTTGCGTGTCTGCGATCGACGAATTCAAAGTCCCGGCGCGCGCCAGCCCGTAATCGAGGTTCGTCTGGGCTTGCGTGAATTGCCGGTCTTCGGCGGGCATGTAGTAGCCGAGCTGGGCGTTGGTGAATTTGTTGTAGAAATCATCGTCGAAGCCGCCCGTCGTCTGGTTCGGGTTTCCGCCGACGTAAATCTTCGAGGCGGCGAGGTCACTGAGCGAAGTCGCATCGGTGACAAGATTGCCGGAAGGATCATAAATCCCGTAGCTCGTCGGGCCGCCCGTGCTCGGCAATACGCCCCAGCTATAGCCGTCAGCGAGACTGCTCTTTGCGCCGGTCACGCTGGGCGCTTGAGCACCCGGATTTTGCGCCAGCCATTGCGCCATGACCGGAGAAACCGGGTTCGCCACGCCCTGCGGCGCTTTGCCGTTGGCGATCGAGGACAGATCGAGCAAGCTCGCGCCGGAAGGCGTGCCCCCGAACAAATTATTGATTTCGGACATGCCCTGCGAAAGACGGGCGTTGGTCTGCGCCGTCGCCTGGGCGGCCTGCGCCGCCTGCTGTTGCTGCATCGCGACGACTTGAGAGTTTTCGGGCTGCGCGCCTTTCCCGCCCATGTCTACAATCCTCGCCGCATCATGTAGCCGAACTGGGTGAAGCCAGCTTTGTCGAACAGATTGAAGAGCGAGCGCGCCTCGGTCATGCCGGAAGCGACCGGCGCGTGAAACGCGCCCGCGCCCTTGCGTTTCACCTCTATAAGAGCGAGGCCGACGAGCCCGCGTCCGATCGCGCCGCGCCGAAATTCGGGGATGACGTAAAGCTCCATCAAGACGGCGCACGGCTTGACGCTGAACGAATGATCGATGACGAACGCGATGAAGCCGACGATCGTGTCGTCGATCGTCGCCAGAATGTGTGGGCGGGTGTCAAAAGTGATCCCGTTGAGGATCGTCTCGCGCGCCCGCGCGGGGTCGAACTCGAGGAAGTCTTTGTAGACAGCTTCGGCGTAAAACCGCTGGTAGACGCCGATCAGTTCAGGGACATCGTCAGGCGTCGCAACTCGAAAGACTACGAAGTCCTTGATGTTCTCTCTGGTTATCCGGGTGTGCTTCATGCGGGGCCGTCCATGCGTAGAGGATGAAATCCTCACGTCGGGTGCCGAATTCCGACAGGACGGCTTCTGCGCGCCAACCGAGACCTTCGAGCCAGCGGCGCACGTCCTGTCTGGACGCCAGCGCCCGGCACTCGGCCCGGTGAAACCCCCACTTGGGAGCCATCGGCATAATATCGCGCAAAATTCGTCTTGTCATTCCCTTCACGACTAGGGGCCAATCGTCGCCGCCAAAGGCGAAAACCCCGGCGCAGGTGGGCGTCATCCGGTGAAAGCCGAACGCCGCTGCGGGCTTGCTCGAACCTGTTGGGCAGGCGAGCCAGATTTCGGCGTTCGCGCCGATCAGGTCGCGCTCGATCTTGTAGGGATCGGCGCGGCCCCTGACAGCGTTCAGCTCCAAGATGTCTGCGCGGCGCAAGCGGCCCATGAGGTCGTAGAGCGACTTCCTGGCGGCCCAGGAACTCACGTCGAGCTTGACGATATCAGTCACTCGTCAGCTCTTTGTAGTGGATGAACAGCTTGTCGAAGGTGGCGGCGTTGGCTTCGCCCGTGTGCGTCAACCGCATCTGGATGTGGGTTCCAGTGCCTGAGATCGGGATGCGCCCGCCCATCATCGTCGGGCCGTTGACCACCGCGATCGTGTCCCATTGCGGCGCGGTCATCAGCGTCACGTCGAAGCACGCTTCGACGGTCCAGGTGCCCGTGCAGATCATGTCGAAGCCCTGATACTCCTTGAAGGTCGCGGGCTTGTCGAAGGCCAGAAACGGGAACACCAGGCGGACCTGGGTCGCGGGGTCGTAAGTCGGGTTCCCAGAACCGCCAAAGAGGTATGTCTGGCCGGTCGTGTCTGCGAGCACGACCCAGCTTTGAATGTTGCAGGCCCAGCGTGTCTGGAAACCGGGAACGTATTTCGACCAGGCCGAGATGTTCGGGCTCGGGTAAGCGCTGAGCACGAAAATCTCGTTGGCGAAGATCATCCAAAAGCGCCCGGTGCGCGTTTCTAGCACCGCTTGGCCGTCCGCCATGTAAGGCAGGCCGTTTTGCGCGAACATGTTCTGGATCACCGGATCGAGCGGCGAACCCACGTCGGCGACAGCGGCGGTCAGCGACAGGTCGCGGGCGCGCAGCGAGCGAATTCCATGCGAGCCAAGAAAGAAAACGTCGTTGGCGACGAACATCCGCGCGCTTCTGGCGGCGAGGCAACCGGCGTCGCGCAAAGTCTGAAAATACTGATTGAGCGACGGGTCGGGATCGAGAAACCAAAGCTGGCAAGACAGGTTCGAGAACAGCGCCATCTTGTCGTAGTAGACTTCCATCGACACAAGGTTGTCGCTGTCGGCGTCGTTCGAGCCGATGTCGATGAAGCCCGAGCCATTGTGCGCGACGTTGCCCTCGCCGTCCGGCGGCGGGTCTTGCCAGATCAGGGGATTGCCGACTGCCGAAAATCGCAGATAGCGGCTCCCCACGGCGTACATCTTCGTTTTATAAAAACGCACGAACGAATAGGCTGAGCCCCACATGAGATTGTCAGTGACCTGAATTCCGTTGAAATAGTGATAAAAGGCTCCGTTGTTGCCGGAGAAAACCGCATAGATTTGACCGTTGGCGACATCGTAGGAGACCATTTCGGTCAGGGTCACGCCAGCGGGCGCGGCGATGTAAATCTGCGAAGGCCCATTCGAGATGGGGATGGTCGTTCCGGGCGGATGCGCTCCACTGACGACATGCGTGTAGGGCCAGCCGTTGAGCGCGCAAAGCCCGATCGAGCCAGCCGGAAGAACGCCCCATTTGACGAACTCCGAGCGCTTCTCGATCTCCGCGCCGGGCGTGATGTGACCGTCTTGCAGCAAGCGATAGGTGCCCGCTGGCGCAGTCGCGACCGACTTGCGCAAGTCCATTCCGGCTTTGCTGTCTTCGATCGCGAAGTAAGCCATCAGATCACGACGCCCCGCTTGCGCAGCCGCGAACGTGTCTGCGGATCAGGGTAGCGCCCCCGGTGGAGCGCGCGGGTGTGCTGGATCACTGGGACAGGAATTCCAATCCGCTGCGACAAAACTTTGGGCGGGTAGTTGTTCAGGCAGATGTAAGCGATCTGCTCTTCGGTGAGCTTGAACACCCTGGCGGTCGATTTCTTGTAGGTCAGCACGCCTTCGGGCGTCAGCAGGTTGCGCTCGCCGAAGCCGGGGATGTTGTCGCGTCGGCTCATGCGAGCCCATCGATAATTTCGAGGATTTCGTCGTCGCCGAGAACGAGCCAGGCGCGATCGTGAAACGCATGGACGGCGAAAGCCGCCCTGGCGTGATCGAGGTTTTGCGCCTTATCGCGGCACGTCGGCCAAAGCAGTTCGATGTCGATGCGGCGAAGTCGGGCGTACCACAACCCGAAAAGCCAGCGGATCATCGCGCCCATCGCCATTCTCAACTCATCGGGATGTAATCGAGATAAGGCACGGCGCGCTTCTGCCCGTAGATCGGCCCCATGTTGCCGCCGTCACGCGACAGCGAAACCATGCGGCGCTTGATCGCTCCACAGTTGGCGATCAGACGCCGCTGGTATTGCTGCGCCTTCTGAAGCTTGAGCGCCGCGCCCTCGCTCTTCTGGTCGGCGAGGATTTCAGCCGCCGCGAACAAAACGAGAAGCGTCGCGTCCAAGACACAGACATCGGTGTCTACGTTGAGCTGGTTGAGCGGCGCTTGGCCCTGAAGGCGCAGACTGAAGGGATAATTCTCGGGAGGTATCGGCCAGACCTCGAACTGCGACGCCGGGTCCGTCATCTGCGTGTCTGGATCGTATTGCGGGACGTTGCGCCAGCGCCGAGGCGGCCATTGCTGCACCAGCTCGCCGCCCATCGTGGCGTAAATGTCTGGGGTGATGCCGTAGGTTAAGGGCACCCAATTGACGCCCTGCGGCCACCAGATTTCAGTGAGGCTGTCGAACGGCAGGCTGGCGGGATAATCGTAATACCGTTGACCGGCGACCATCGGCAGGTCTTCGTAGTAGACCAGATGCGGCCAGATGATGAGGTTCCATTGCTCACGCTGGGTCCGGTTCAGGGCGTAGTTGTAAAAAGGGGTCGAGCTGGTCGTCTGCGCCGGGTTGAGCGACTGACGGGTTTCCGCCAGCAGCTCGTAGCGCAGTTCCGACAGCGGGACGCCAACCCGCATCTGAAACAGGCCCGGCATGGCTTATATCGCCTCACTCTGACGAGCGCCCTCGCGCTTGCCTTTAGCGCCGGGCTTTTCCTGCAAGGGGATGATCGGCAGGCTCGAACTAGCCTTGGCGTTGGCGATCTCGGGCGGGAACTCGGGCTCTTCGCCCTCCACATACCAATCGATGTTCGGGCTCCCGCCTGGGTAGACATGCTCGACGGCTTCGCGCCCGTAGACAGTCGCCATCCGGTTCTTCTCGACGCTGCCAGCGCTGCGCGGAACAAGCCCGCAGACTTCAACGTCGAAAATATTGGTGTCGCCGTGAAGATGCCTGAGTATGGGGATTTCGGGGTAGGGAACCGGCCTGCTCTTACCGCGCACGACGATCGTGCCGGGGTCGCCGCCAACCTGAATTCTGCACGTCACGATGTGCTGAGCCATCGGGCCTTTGCTCTCTCGGGCCATTGTGTTCCCTTCTCGTGGTGGAGCGCGCAGGTCAGCCCTGCGCGCGTGTCGCGTTGGATCACGCGATGTCGTAGACACCCGACGAATTCATCTGGGTCGTGATCATCTGCCCGGTCGAAGTGATCGAGCGATACATCACGAACTGGTTGGCGGGCCTGGCGGGGGTGTGATCCTTCCGCCATTCGTCCTCCATCGCCATCAAGATGATCGCTTTGGGGTCGAACCAGTAGAGCCGCTTCGAGAAGCCCAGATCGTCGAGCGTCGGGTCGTATTGCAGCTTCGCGCCGCCCGGCAGGGTCATGTCGCCGACGCTCATGTCCTGAGTGCCGGAGAAGCCGGTCATGCTGTAGAAGCCGTTGGCGCGGCGCTCTTTCGTCACCTCGTCGATGAAGTCGGAGCCCGCGAGCGCCACGGTCGGCTTGCCGCCGAAGCGGATGAGTTGCAGGTATTCTTTCTGCAACGCAGACAGGACCGCGCCGCCATCGGTGACATCGCCGACGATCGCGCCGCCAGACGCCGCTGTGAGCGCCCGGTTGCGCCACCAGGGATTGGTGGTTCGGGTGAGCCCGCCGCAAGTCCCGGTCGTCGGGTCGTCAACGATGATCGACTGCATCCCGGCGAGCGCCTTGGCGTCCGCTGTGCCGTCGCCCCACAAGAGCCCGTTCATGCCCCTGGCGTACTGCTCGCCAAGGTCGAAGAGCTTGCTCTCCAAGAGGTTGACGAGCACCGTCATCTCGCGCTTCGAGTGCTCGGTCGTGCGTTCGCCGTTTGTGTCTACGACGCTGATCCCATCGACCTTCAGCTCGGTGTGGGTGAGCGTCAAACCGATGTGATGTTCACGCCAGGGGAAGTTGACCCGAAGGTTGGTCGCAGGCGTGTAGAAAACGACCGTGTCGTTGGTGTTGTAGCCTTGCACAGTCGATGCAGCGGTCCCGTCGCCATAGGTGCCGCGCACCGCCAGCGAAATGTTCCCCTTGCCGCCGGGGAAGGGCTTCTTTCTATCCTCCATGAGTTTGAGCAACGGACGATCTTGCAGGGACTGCTCGAACATTCCGCCTTTGTTGAAATAAAAGTCGAGTGCAGAGTTCGCGA
>Ga0210392_10000178_pt1 | contig 50872 bp, 53 predicted proteins | sample IncBWC30OmetaG_FD_161057 | JGI IMG/M metagenome (GOLD analysis project Ga0210392, IMG submission 161057) | Forest soil microbial communities from Barre Woods Harvard Forest LTER site, Petersham, Massachusetts, United States - Inc-BW-C-30-O ... | reverse complement strand
CCACCGTCTGGCCTGATACATTTTGAAAAGATCGATGAGGTTGCGATCCGTGGAGACGAGGCCCTGCGTGGTGTTCACGACGAGCGGGAAAAAACAGATGAGAAATGTAATGATGGTCACGCTCTTGAGTCCCGGCCCGACCCAGAGCACAAGGATGGGCGCGAACACGATGACCGGTGTCATCTGCAAAATCATCAGGTAAGGATAGAGGCTCACGCGCACGAGCGGCGAAAGCGACAAGCCGAGCGCGAGCGCAAAACTAACGGCGGTGGCGAACACGAAGCCGAGGAGTGCGCCTTCGGCGGTGTTGATCGCGGCGTGGGCGAGCGTGTCGCGGTTGTCACCAAGGGCGGCGAGGACCTGGCCGGGCGTGGGCAGGAGAAAGCGGTTGTCCTCGTTCAAGGAGAAACACACGGCATGCCACGCTGCGATGAAGAGCGCGCTGGTCGCGGCAGGCAGGAGGATATTGAGCAGTTTGCGCGACATGGGTCAGGCGGCGTTTTCGACGGAGCGCAGCAGGCGGGAAACTTCGGCGACGAGCTGCTGGTATTCGCGCGACTGGCGCGTGTCGGCGGTGCGCGGGTAGGGCAGGTCGATGCGCAGCTCGCGGTGCAGCCGGCCGGGATTGGCGCTGAGGATGAAGAGCCGGTTGGACAAAAACACGGCCTCGGCGACGGAGTGGGTGACAAAGAACGCGGTCCACGCCTGCCGCTGGCGGATCGCGAGCAATTCCTCGTTGAGATGCTCGCGCGTCATTTCATCGAGCGCGCCAAAGGGCTCGTCGAGCAGCAGGATCCTGGGCGCAACGGAAAGTGCGCGGGCGATGGAGACGCGCATTTTTTGCCCGCCGGAAAGCTGGCGGGGATAATAATTTTCCCGGTCGGCGAGGCCGACGAGCGCGAGGGCATGCCGGCGCGTTTCGGCGCGCTGCGCGGTGGAAGCGCGTCGGAGCCGGAGCGGCAGCTCGACGTTTTTCCCCGTGGTGAGCCAGGGCAGGAGCGTCGGTTCTTGAAAAATAAAGGCGAGATTTTGGGCGGCCTTTTCGGGCGCGACGCCTTCGACCGTGACCGAGCCGGCGGTGACCGGGCTGAGGCCGGCGATGAGCTTGAGGAGGGTGGATTTACCGCACCCGCTCGGGCCGATGAGGCCGATGAAATCGTCCGGTTGCGCGGTGAAATTGAGGCGTTCGAGGATGAGCGGGCCGTCGCCGTAGCGTTTAGCAACGTCGCGAAACTCAACGATGGGCGGCGGCGCGGGCATGCAAAAATTCAGCCGGGCAACGCCGCCGACCGCAAGCCTGTCCGCCATCGTCGCAGGACGCTGAGGTAGGGCGCGACCGCCGGGCGCGCCGCGATCGGTTAATTGCGGACGGCCCGGCGGCGACAAGTGCACCGCCTTGTCGGTCCGTCCCTACCCGCGCTGCCGCGCGAAATGCCAACCATCTCTATTTCAAGTCGTCGAGGGCGTCTGCGGCTGGCTTGAGGTGAGGGTCGAGGGCGAGGGCGGCCTGGTATTCCTTGCGGGCCGCGTCGGTCTCGTCCTTTTTCTGGTAAATGTTGCCGAGGCGGTAGTGCGCGTAGGCGAGGCTGGGCTGCGTGTCCTTGGGCGTGTGCGTGAGATATTCCTTGAGCGCGGCTTCGCCGCGATCGAGGCGCTGGCCGGTGGTCGCGGCAATATAACCGATTTGATAAAGGGCGGCGATCTGGTCGGGATGATCCTTGAGCAGGCTTTCAAAGGCATTAAAGGCATCATCATATTTTTTTTCGGCGATGCAGATCTCGCCCTCGATTTGCGCGCCGCGGAGCGGATCGCGTTTCTTTATTTCGTCGGCTTGGGCATGGGCCTTGTCCATGCTGCCGCCAATAAACCACGGCGACATGCGGTAGAAGGTGGCGAGTGCGGCGCGGGCCTCGATGTTGTTGGGATTGAGCTCGACAGCCCGGAGGAATGCATCACGGCATTTGCAGGCCTTGCTGATCGAGCTGTGTTGTCGTGCATATACGCCATAAGCGCTGCCGAGCCAGAGAGCGTAGTCGGAATTCTTCGGGTCGCCGGCGGTGGCTTGCTCCAATTCGTCGATGGCGTTGTCGGCGTCGTCGCGATCGAACGCGATGCGGCCGAGATAATAATGGATGGCGGCGTTTGGCGGCTCGCTGGCGGCGAGCTTCTCGAACGCGGCCCGGGCGTCGGGAAAGTGTTTGGCCTGGAAGAGGGCGACGGCCTGGTCGAAATCCGACGCCACGCTGCGCCCGGCGCCGAGTAGAAGGCAGAAAAAGAGGAGGCTAAGCCAGCAGTGGGATAGAATGCGCATGATACCTGAGTTTGTCCCGAGCGGGGTTGGTTCCAAATATCGCTGGACTTCACCCCAAAGTCACTCGTAGCGCAGCGCATCGATGGGGTCGAGTTGCGCCGCCTTGCGTGCCGGGTAAAAACCAAAGAAAATGCCCACGGCGCCGCTGAACAGCAGCGAAATCACCACCGAGGAAGTCGAAACCAGGGTCGTCCAGTGGTTCAAGTGGGAGAACATTTGCGCACTGCCGATGCCAAGCAGGACGCCAAGGCCGCCGCCGATCAAACTGAGGACAACCGCCTCGATCAAGAACTGGGCGAGGATGTCGCGCCCGTGCGCCCCGACGGCCATGCGGATGCCGATCTCGCGCGTGCGTTCTGTCACGCTCACGAGCATGATGTTCATGATGCCGATGCCACCGACCAGAAGCGACACGCCCGCAATACCGCCCAGCAGATAGGTCATGGTGTTGGCTTGGGCGCTAACGGCGTTTTGAATCTCGTCCTGGCCCCGGATGGTGAAATCGTCTTCGTGGCCGCTGGTATCGGTGATGCGATGGCGCTGGCGAAGCAGGTCGGCGATGTCACTTTCCACCTGTTTCTCGGCCTCGGCCGATTCAGCCTGGACATTGACTCCGTTCAAATTGGTGCGTTTTGAAACGCGTTTCATCTCACTGGTGTAAGGTATGATCACCACATCGTCCTGATCCGAACCTTGGATGGAAAGACCCTTGATGCTCAATACACCGAGCACTTTAAAAGGGATGTTTTGGATCCGCAAAGTCTGGCCGATGGGGTCGTCAGCGGGGAACAATTGGTTGACGATCGTTTGCCCAATGATGCAAACCTTGTTGGTGCTGCGGATGTCTTGTTCGGTGAAGATGGAGCCTGAAGTCAAAGGCCAGCTGCGGATCGTGAGATAGTCGGGCCCTTCGCCCAGGATCTGCGTGCTCCAGTTGAGTCCATTGGCCAGGACTTGCTTGCGATCGCGCACTTCTGGGCTGACCGCGATTACCCCGCGCACTTCCTTTTGGATGGCCAACGCATCCTCCACGGTCAGGGTGCCCGCGCCACCCATGCCGCTGCGGACGCCGCCGGCGGAAAAATTGCCGGAGAAAACAAGGACGACATTCTGGCCCAGGCTGGCGATCTGTGATTCGAGCTGCGATTTGGCGCCATTGATAATGCTGATCATGGAGATGACGGCGGCGACGCCGATGATGATGCCGAGCGCAGTGAGCACGGAGCGCATTTTGTTGCGACGCAGGGCGCGCAGGGCGGCGATGATGGTGGAGAAGATTCGCATGGCGGTCCGTCGGGTTCAGGCGGTGAGCTTGGCCGCGGCTTCCGCCGCTCGCAACCGGCGCAGTTCATTTTCGGCGATCAAACGGTCGGAAACCAGGATGTCGCTGACCAGCTGGCCATCGCGCAGGATGAGGTTGCGTTTGCAGAAGTGCGCGATGTCGAGCTCGTGGGTGACCATCAAGATGGTGATGCCTTGCTCGTTGAGCTTTTGGAAAACGCCCATGACCTCGATGGAGGTCTGGCTGTCGAGATTGCCGGTGGGCTCGTCGGCGAGCAGGACCTGGGGTTGGTTGACGAGGCTGCGGGCGATGGCGACGCGCTGCTGCTGGCCGCCGGACAACTGGCTGGGAAAGTGATCCGCCCGGTTGGCCAGGCCGACGATATCGAGGCAGTGCTCGGCGCGCTGGCGCATTTCTTGCCGGGAAATGCGCTGCTGGCTATAGAGCATCGGCAACTCGACGTTTTCCAGCGCGGTGGTGCGTGCGAGCAGGTTGAAGCCCTGGAAAACAAAACCGAGTTTCTGGTTGCGGATGTCGGCCAGGGCGTTGCGGTCGAGGTCCGAGACATCCGTGCCATCGAGCAGATATCGCCCCTGGGTGGGCCGGTCGAGGCAGCCGAGAAGATTCATCAGGGTCGATTTGCCGGAACCGCTCGCGCCCATCAGGGCGACGAACTCACCTTTTTGAATCTCGATCGAAACGCCGCGCACGGCGTGCACCTTCACTTCACCGGAATCATAGATCTTGTGGATGGCTTCGAGTTTGACGACAGCGCTCATGATACAGGTGTGGTGCTTAACCACCAAGGCGGCGCCCGCCGCCACCGAAGGGACTGGACGTGCCCTGCGTGCCGCTGCCAACCGTGGCGTTGATGCCGGTAATGATGACATCGCCTTCCTTGAGGCCATCGATGATCTCGGTATTCACGCCATCGCTGATGCCGAGCTTGACGGAAACGGCTTCGGGCTTCGCTTTTAGATTGCCGCCGGGGAGGCGGTAAACCGTGCGGGTGACGACGGCGTCGCCGCTGGACTGGCCTTTGAAACGGTCGGGCAGCTCGATGCCACGCTCCTTGGCGAGTTGTTGCATCCGCTGGATGACATCGGGCGTGGGTGGGCCATTGCCACGCACGAAGCCGGCATCCTGCATGAGCTGGTGGATTTGCTGGCGGCGCTCATCGTCGGTCATGGGCTTGGGCGCGGCGGCATTATCGGCAGATTTTGCTGCCACGAGCGGAGGTGGCAGCAAGTTGTCGGGCAGACGGACGCGCAAGGCGCCGTTGGACAGAAGGAGGGCATTGGGGCGGCGCGCAACGATGATCGAGGCATTGGCGGTCATGCCGGGCTTCAACTTGAGGTCGCTGTTGTCGACGTTGATCATGACATCGTAAATGACGACGTTCTGCTGGGTCTGGGGCGCATTGCGGATCTGGTAAACTTTCCCGCGAAACTGGCGATTGGGATACGCATCGACGGAGAAATTGACGGCCTGGTCCTCGGCAACGTTCCCGATGTCGGCCTCGGCCACGGCCGCATCAATCTGCATTTTCGTGAGGTCATTCGCGATTTCAAACAGGGTGGGAGAATTGAGGGTGGCGGCGACCGAGTTGCCGATATCGACGACGCGTTTGATGACAATGCCGTCGATGGGCGACTTGATTTCGCAATAGGAGAGGTTGGTTTGTGCGGTTTTGAGCGAGGCCGTCTTGATTTGGACCTGCGCGGTCGCTTCATCGAGCAGGGCCTTCGCCTGGTCGTAGTCGGACTGGGCGATGAGATTTTTGTCGAGAAGTTGCTGGTCGCGTTTCACGTTGACCGTTTGGAGTTCGAGGTTCGCCTGGGCGTTGGCCAAGTCGCCTTCGGCCGAATCGACCTGGGCCTGGTAGGTCGTCGGCAACAAGGTGCAGAGGATATCGTCTTTCTTGACCTTGGAGTTAAAATCCGCCGACAGGCTGTTGACGTACCCGGAAATCTGGCTGCTCACCAGCACGTCCAGGACGGGCTGGATGGTACCGGTCGCCGTGACATTCTGCACGATGTCGCCGTGGGCCACCGTTGCCGTATAGTAGTCAGGTGCTTTCTCGCCATGTCCGGCCCAGTAATGCCAGCCGCCGAATGCAGCCAGGAGAACGAGAATGAAAATAATAATCCAACGACTGGAATTTCCAGATTTTGCCATGAGGGTGAGGATTTGGAGAGGGACGTCTTGCGTGCAAATTAAACTGGGTCGAGGCGGTTAACCGCGATGGGCCGGTGGATGGATTGACGCAACCGCGCAACAAAGGTCGCGGAAATTTCTTTGCCGGTCGCTAGGGCACAAGAATTTTCTTCAATTCCGCGGCCACGTTGGGCGGGACGAAGTGCGACACGTCACCGCCATATTTTGCCACTTGTTTCACCAGGTTCGAGCTCGTGTAGCTGTAAATCTCCTTGGGCATGACGAAAATCGTTTCAATGGTGGAATTCAAATGGCGGTTCATCAGCGCCATGTTGAACTCAAACTCAAAATCCGACAGCGCGCGCAGGCCGCGAATGATGGCAACGGCGCCCTGTTGCCGGGCGAAATCCACGAGCAGCCCGTCGAAGGTCGTGCCGGTGACATTGTAGAGTTTCTCGATGTTGGGCCGCAACATGGCGAGCCGCTGTTCGGCGGTGAAAAACGGGGACTTGCCCGGGTTTTCCGCAATGGCGACCGTGACCTTGTCGAACAGCCGCGCGGCGCGTTCGAGCACATCGAGGTGCCCATAGGTGACGGGGTCAAAAGTGCCGGGATAGATGCAGTGACGCATGGCCCGATCATGGGATGCATCAGGGGGTTGGGGCGAGTCGCAAATTTGTCACGGGTTCCTGATACTTGATCCTTGGCACTTGTTACCTGGTGCCTGATACTTTTCTCCACGCCGCATGAACCTGCCCAATATCCTCACGCTGTCGCGTATCCCACTGATGTTTGTCATCGTGAGCCTGATGGAATGCCACTGGCCGGGCGCGGCGTCCCTGGCCTTCATCCTTTTCATTGCCGGCGCGGTGAGCGACTGGCTCGACGGCTATATCGCGCGCCGGCGCAACCTCGTTTCGAATTTCGGCAAGCTCATGGATGCGCTCACCGACAAGGTTTTTGTGCTCGGCTTGATGGTTGGATTTGTGGACACCGATGCGCTGCCGATTTACTGGGTGTTGCTCGTGCTGTGCCGCGAATTCCTTATCACCGGAATGCGCATGGTGGCGGCGTCGAAGGGAGTGGTCTTTGCCGCGGAAAGGGGCGGGAAGCAAAAAACCGTCACGCAACTCATTGCCATAGGGTTTTTGCTTTTCGTGCCCATGCTCGAGATCGATCTCGCCCGGGTTTTGCCGTGGGACTTGGGTGCGTTTGCGGATCTGCTGCATAATATGGGGCTGGGCCTTTTTATCGTCGCGGTGTTTTTCACCCTCTGGTCCGGCTATCGTTATTTTATAAAATACCGTGGGGTGGTTTTTGCGGAACCGTGACAGGTTGCTTGAGATGAAACTGTCGCAACCCACCTGGCCGCGCACCTGGCCGACTTCCATGGTCCTGGCCTGCGCCCGGCTTGGCCCGCTCGGCCGCCTGCCCGCGCCGGGCACGTGGGGCTCGGCCGCCGGGTTGGTTTATTTTCTGGTGTTCCTTTACCTTGATCCGCTCGGCTACGTGCTGCTCTGCGCGGCCGGGCTTTATTTTGCGGTCGCCCTTTGCGGCGAAGGCGAGCTGCGGCTCGGAAAAAAAGATCCCGGCGAAATCAACCTGGATGAATTTGTCGTCATGCCGTTGTGCTTTCTCGGTTGGCCGGGGCTGCTCCATCCCTTGCCGCTGTGGGGTGTCATGCTCGCCGGCTTCGCGCTTTTCCGCCTGTTCGACATCATCAAGCCGCTTGGCATCAATAAACTTCAGGACCTGCCGGGCGGCTGGGGCGTCGTCATCGACGACGTCGCCGCGGCGCTCGCCGCGTGCGCGACGCTGCACCTGGCGGTGTGCGCGTGGCGCAACTGGATTTGATTTACGTTCATTCAAACCTATTTACACAAAGATCGCAAAGGTCGCAGAGCCCGAAAAAAACGTCTCGGCGGCAAGCCGTTTTTACCGTGTTTGATCCATGCCTATCTGTGGTCAAAAATCGTCCCCATGGCCTTTGCTTCGCGGTCTTTGCGACCTTCGTGTAAAAATTCAGGGCAGCGCTTGGAGGTTTTCCAGTGGCAGTTTCACTAGCAGGCCCTGCTGCAGCACGTCCACCGCCAGCACGATGCCCTGCGGATTGGCTGGATCGTCCACCACGCCGATCAGCCCGTGGAGCGGACCGCCCACGACCTTGGCCCGCGTGCCGCGTTGCAGGAGCGGTCGCAGCGACAGTTCGAGGCCCGAGGCAACGATGACCCGCACGTCCTCCATCTGCCGCAGGAATCCCGGCTCGTCATCCACCGGCAGGACGCGCACCAGCAGGTCCTGCTGGTAAACGCGCGCCCGCTTTTCGGGCGCCATGCGCACAAACACATAACTGGGGAAAAGCGGCTTGGTGAAACGCTTGGTCTGGTTTTGGTAACGGCGCACGCTTGGGACGAGCGGCAGGTAGTGCACGAAGCGCTCGGCGCTCATCAGCCCGGCGAATTTTTTTTCGCACCGCGGCTTGGTGTGGCAAGCGCACCAAGTTTCGCCCGGCGCGCTCGTGAAAAGAGCTTCGGCCATTTAGCGTTTGAGCAAAAATCGCACGGCGGCGTGATAGCCCTCGAGGCCGAGGCCGCTGATGACCGCGAGGCACGCCGGGGCGGTGAGCGAGTTGTGGCGGAATTCCTCGCGCTGGTAGATATTAGAGATGTGCACCTCGACGGCCGGCAGCTTGGCCCCGAGCAGCGCGTCGCGCAGCGCCACGCTGGTGTGGGTGAACGCGCCGGGATTGATGACGAGGCCGGCGGCCTTCGCGTCGGCCAGCGCGGCAATCTTGTCGATCAGCGCACCCTCGTGGTTCGACTGGAAAAACTCCAATTCCACCGCCGAACCGAATTCCTTGCGCAATTCGGCCTCGAGGCCGGCGAGCGTGGTGTGGCCGTAAATTTCCGGTTCGCGCAGGCCGAGCCGGTCGAGATTGGGGCCGTTGAGGATGGCGATGCGTTTCATGGATGAGAATTAAGAAGCCAGGAAGCCCGGAAATGAAAATCAAAATTCCTGGGTTCCGGGTTTCCTCATTAAAAGGTCAGAGGGGATTCTCAGTCGCGATGAACTCCCACGGCAAACCAAACTTTGCGCCCAATTCCGCGGCGAGCGCTTTGACGCCGTGCACCTCGGTCGCGTAATGGCCGCACAGGTAGAGATTGAGCCGCTGCTCCTGCGCGGTGTTGAACCATTCCTCGCGCAACTCGCCGGTCACGAGCGTGTCCACGCCTTCGCGCGCGAGCTCGGGCACTGCGCTGTTGCCACTACCGCTGCAGAGCGCGATTTGCGCCGGCTGGGCCGAACCAAACTCAAGCGCGATCACCCGTGGATAAAGTTTTTCCAGTTTTGCGCGCAGCCCGGCCCGGTCCGGCGCGCCGGTCGCGATCAGGCCGATATTCTCGCCTTCGCGCAGCAAAAACCCTCGTACCGGTGTCAGCCCGAGCTGGCGGGCAATCAGGGCATTGTTGCCGATTTCCGGGTGGGCATCAAGCGGCAGATGGTTCGAGTAAAGCGCGCAGTTGCCGCGCACGAGCGTGGCCACGCGCTCGTAAACCGGGCCGGTGAGCGGCCGTGGCATGTCCCAATACATGCCGTGGTGTACGATGAGAAAATCCACGCCGGCGGCCACGGCCTTCTGGAATGGCACCAGCCCCGCGTCCACCGCTGCGCCGATCTTGGTCACGCGGCCGTCATTGGCCACCTGCAGGCCGTTGAAGGCGCCGGGCATGTCCTTGAACGCCGCACGGCGCGTGCGCTGGTCGCAATAATCGACGAGTTCCGTGAGATTGGCTGTCATAACAGCCAATTTCAGATTTCAGATTACAGATTACAAATAGCAAATGAACGGACAGCCTATGGTTTGAAACTCTGCGAAATCTGTAATTTGGGATCTGTAATCTGTAATTTCAGCGCGCATTGCTGCCGCTGATGCGGCAGCAATGCGCGCTGTAGCCCGCGCCAAAGCTCACGAGCCAGAAATCGCCGTCTGCCCCGGGCGGGCCGCCGCGCAGCGCCTCGGCGAGCGCAAAGAGCACGGACGGGCTGCTCATGTTGCCGCAGTTGCGCAACACTTGCGCGCTTTCGGCGAGCGGATAGCCCGGCACGGCGGCCTCGATCGCGGTCAGCACGTCGCGCCCGCCGACGTGGGAGAGGATTTTTTTCACCGGCCGCGACCCGCGCTGGCTCCAGAGTTGCTCGACACTGCGCGCGGCGACATCAGGCACGGAGCGATGGAGCAGGTTGCGCAATTTTCCATTACGCATTTCGAAACGCAGCCGGTCGCGTTCGGCCGGCCAGTGCAGGGTGTTGAATTCGAAGCCACGCAGGTGGTTCGGACCTGGCGTGGCCCGCCACACGGTGGCCGCCGCGCCGTCGCCAAACAGGCAGGCGCTGATGATCACGCCGGGGTCGTTGTCGAGGTAGGTGGCCGCCGAGCACACTTCGGCCGCGACGCATGCGACCGTCGCCTCCGGCCGTGCGGCCAGCACATGGCTCGCGGCGCGCAGCATCGGGATGGCCGCGCCGCAGCCGAGGCCGACGAGATCCTGCAGCCACGCATCGGTGCGTAGCCCGAGTTCCTCGGCGACGTAACTCGTGAGGCCGGGGCAGAGATATCCGGTGCAGGTGCAGATGAGCAGCGCATCGAGGTCGGCCGGCCGCACGCGGGCCTGTTCGAGCGCGGGCCGGAGCGCGGCGAGCGCGAGCTTGGGCGCCTCGACGCGAAAGGCGGCGTTGAGCTGGTCGGCATTCAGCTCAAGAATCTGGTCGAGCCCGTTGATCGCAAAATGCCGCGTGGCGATGCCGTTTTCGCCGGTGAGCACCTTTTGCAGGATGAACTGCGCCCGTTCGTCGAGGCGTTTCACGGCGGACGAGTGCCGGGCGATTTCCCAGCATTCTTGCTGGCTGAATTTCGCAGGTGGATTGGCGGTGGCGAGGCTGTGAAGATACATTTTAATGAAAATCCCAAACACCAAAAGGCCAAATCACAAAAGTCAGCGTCCTGGTGGGCGTTGGAATTTGGTCCTTTGGCGTTTGTGATTTGCGCGCGTGGGTTGAATCGCGCGTCTCAGTGGAGGGCATGATAGAAAGTGCGGAGCGGTAATAGTCGCGCGCGGTTGAGGGCGAAAAGCCAGCGCTGGTGACGCGGCGAAAAAAGAAACGCGTGCAGGGCGTTGGCCGAGGCCAGCCGCAACCGGAAGCGCCGGTGCAGGCGCGCGCGCACGGTGCGGCAGGTCGCGGGCCAGCCGGCCTCGCCGCGCGCGTAGGCGAGCAGCGGATCGAGCGCGAGTTCGGCGCTCTGGAAAGCCATGGCCATGCCATTGCCGGTGAAGGGTGGAATCATCGCAAACGCGTCGCCGAGCACGATGCGGTCGGTGGCCGGCGGGCTGCGGTCAAAGCGCAGGCCGGCGACCGCAGTGAAGGATGACTCGTCGATTTCGGCATTTTCGAGCCGCCCGGCCAGGGCGTTGAGCCCGGCCGCGCGCAGATGCGCGAGCAGCAGCGCCGAGTGTTCGCCGCGCACATCTGCGCGGAGATGAAAAAGTCCGCAGACGTTGATGACTCCGTCCTCGACCGGCGTGAGGCCGACGTAAGCCCTTTGGCCGAGATGCAGCTCGAGATCGGCTGCCAGTTCGAGGCCGCGCACGTGAAATTTCAAACCGAGCCAGGACGGGCGGCCACGGCGGCGGCCCGTCGCAAAAACGCGTCCGGGTGGGGCGTCGTCGTCGGTCACGCGCGTTTGGGTGCGCAGTTCCCCGCCGAGCCGGACAAACTCTTCGGCCAGCCGCGCGTCGAGCGCGTGGCGGCTCAGGCAGAGCGCGGGCGAGGGCAGGGTTTGCAGGCGCATCGGCGCCCCCCGCAGGCACCACGCCACGCGATGATGGCGCGTCGCGTCGGCGAGGAAGGGTGCGAGGCCGAGGCGCGACATGGTTCCTTCATCGAGGCCGGTGATGAATTCACCGCACACGCGGTGTCGCGGATAATCGCCTGCTTCAAGGATTGTCACGGTCACGCCCTCGCGCCGCAGGGCCGCGCCGAGGGCGAGGCCGGAGAGGCCGCCGCCGATGATTTCGATCGGAAATTTCATCTGCGCTGGGCGATCATGCGATACGCGCCGCGGATGGTGGTGGTGCAGCGCCATGCCCAGATTTTTTTATCGAGGCCGAGTGCGCGCGGAAGTTCGTCGCTGCGGAAACCCGCGGCAATGCTGACATGCGCGTCGTGAAGCGTGACGTGGTTGGCGCCGATCAATGAATTGGCTCTCCGGGCCAGGAATTGAAAAAACCGCCCTCGCGCCGGTTCGTTGGCAACGATGACGCGCGCGGTGCGGCCGAGCGTGGCCCCGAGCGCGGCGAGATCGTCGTCGGAAAATTGATGGAAGATAAGGTTGCCGAACACGACCGGGTAGTCCGCATAGCCGGCGAAGCTGAGCAGGTTGGTGCGATGCCAGGCGGCGTCGCGCGGCCAGTGGGCCGGGCGCGGCCAGAGGTCAAGTCCATCGTAGGATAGGCCGGCGGCGGCCAGCGCAGTGCCGAGCGTGCCGTCGCCGGCGCCAATCTCGAGCGCGCGTTCGCCCGGGCGCAGCAGCCTGGGCAGCCTGGCCCTGAACCAGCGGAAGTTGCCCATGAGTCCATTCAGGCGGTAAATATCGCGGCGGTTGTGGAGCGCGTCGGGATGATCGGGCGAAAGCGAATCGAGAATCTCGGGCTGGAGCGTGCGCTGCATCAGGCAAAAAATGGAGTAGAGTATGCCATTGGCAAGCTGCTCATGTTGAACGTCGAATGCCGAGCTACCAAATACGGATGCCCAATGGCCAATGACGCGCGGAGCGCCAAAAACCTTGAACCTTGAACTGGGAACCTTGAACTTCCCTTGTTTTCCATGAGTCGCACACATTTGAGTCCAGTTGATCTGATCGCCCAAGCCGCCAAAAAATTCCCGCGGCGTCCCTCATGGGACGAATATTTCATGGCCACGGCGGTGTTGCTGGCCACGCGCAGCCCATGCGAGCGGTTGCATGTGGGTTGCGTGATTGTGAGCGGTGGCGCGCGCAAGAACCGCCTGGTGGCGGCGGGATACAACGGGTTTTTGCCGGGCACGCCGCATGTCTCGCGCGTGCGCGACGGCCACGAGCAGGCCACGGTCCACGCGGAGCAGAATGCCGTGGCGGATGCGGCCCGGCGCGGCAGTTCGATCGAGGGCTGTGTGGTTTATATCACGCATCGTCCTTGCATCAATTGCGCAAAGATTCTCGCCTCCGCGGGCATCGCGGAGATAAAGTACCGCAGCGATTATCACAACGACCCGCTCGTCGTGCCGCTGCTGGCCGACGCGGGCGTGAAGATGACCAAGCTTGGACACTAACTGCCTGCCCATCTGACGCGTGCCATGCGTGAACGCCGAAAAAGCACCAAGGAAAGCCTCGCCGGCCAGCTGCTGCTGGCGCACCCGGCCATGCGCGACCTGAATTTCGGCCGCACGGTCATACTGATGTCGGCGCATGACGAAGGCGGCGCGATGGGCGTGATTCTCAACCGCCCGCTCGGCAAACACCTCGGCGAACTGAATGGCGAGTTTGCCCTCGGTGCGTTGAGCGACGTGCCGGTGTTCCAGGGCGGACCGGTGAAAACCGAGCAATTGTTGCTCGCCGCGTGGCAATTCCGACCCGACGGCTTCAAACTTTATTTTGGCATCGAACCCGGGAAAGCCGAGCAGCTCCGGGCCGACGAAGGCCTGCACCTGCGCGCCTTTCTCGGCTACTCGGGCTGGGACGGTCGCTCCGCGGCGCATCCGGACGGCCAGCTTGAAAACGAATTGAAACAAAAGACGTGGATTGTCGCGCCGGTGCCGGGCGATTTGCTGCAACATGCGCAGGGCGTGGAGCTTTGGCGCACGGTGCTCGGGGCCATGGGCCCGCAGTGGAAATTGCTCGCCGGCGAGCCGGATGACCCGGCGGCAAACTGACCATATTTCCGTTGACAGTGCCGGGGTGCCTCTATGCTTTGGACAACTCTATGAAAGTTGTTTCCTCCATTAAATCTGCCAAGAAGCGCCATCCTGATTGCCAGGTCGTGCGCCGCCGCGGCAAGATCTACGTCATCAACAAGACCGACCCGCGCTACAAGGCGCGCCAGGGCTGATTCTTACTTTTTTCGCCGTGAAATCTGAAATCCATCCCCAGCTCAACAACGTGTGCTTCCTCGATGTGGCCACGGGCAAACGTTTCCTCACCCGGTCCACGATGAAGTCGGCCCGTAAGGAAAAAATCGACGGCGTCGAATACAGTGTCGTCCTCCGCGACGTCACGATGGACTCGCATCCCGCCTACACCGGCGAGAAGCGCCTCGTGGACACGGCCGGCCGCGTGGAAAAGTTCACCACGAAGTTCAAGCGCGGCTCCAAAGCGGCGAAGTAATCGCCGTCTGGCCCGCAGCAATTTTCCCAGCCCTCCGATTCGGAGGGCTTTTTTGTGGGCAGCGCTTGACGCGAAGCATCGCGGTGGCCTGCATAAAACACTCATGCGAATTCGCGCCTTCCAAGGACTCGTTCCCCTGCCAGCCGATGCACCCGAAGTGGCCTGCGTGCCTTACGACGTGGTCAACGCCGCCGAGGCCGCCGCGCTTGCCGCCGGCAAGCCGCGCAGCCTCCTGCATGTCGATCGCGCCGAAATCGACCTGCCCGCGAACACCGATCCCCACAGCGACGCTGTCTATGCGAAGGCGCGGGAAAATTTTCTCGCGTTGCAGCGCGACGGCGCGCTCGGGCGCGAGACGGGGCCCTGCCTCTATGTTTACCAACAGCAGATGGGCGCGCACCGCCAGCGCGGGCTGGTCGCCGTGTGCCACGTCGAGGATTACGACGCCGAGCTCATCAAAAAGCACGAGAAGACCCGCAAGGACAAGGAGGACGACCGCACGCGCCTCATCGACACACTGGGCGCCAACACCGGCCCGGTTTTTCTCACTTATCGCGATGAAGCTTCCGTCACCGCCCTGGTCGAGACCAAGGTCAAGGAATCACCGCTTCATGATTTCACCGCGCCCGACGGCATCCGCCACACGGTGTGGCGCATCGCCGGCGGCGAGGATTGGATCCGTGCGTTTGGCCGCGTGCCCGTGACGTATATTGCCGACGGCCACCACCGCGCGGCCAGCGCCGCGCGCGTTGCCCGCCTGCGCCGCGAACGCAATCCCCACCACACCGGCACGGAGGATTACAATTGGTTCCTTTGCGTGCTTTTCCCCGCGAGCGAACTGAAAATTCTGCCCTACAACCGCATCGTTTTCGACCTGAACGGGCACGCGCCGGCGGATTTTCTGGCCAAGGTGAAAGCCTCGTTCGGCCTCGTGGAAAATGCGCCGCCTTCACCCGCGGCTGTCGGCCAGGTGAGCATGTATCTCGACGGCAAATGGCATGGCCTGCGTTGCCCGGTCGATGCCAAAGCCGATCCGGTTGCGCGACTCGACGTGAGTGTGCTGCAGGACAAGCTGCTTGCACCGCTGCTCGGCATCGATGACCCGCGCACAAGCAAGCGGGTCGATTTTGTCGGCGGCATTCGCGGCCCGGACGAGCTCGTGAAGCGCGTCAACGCCGAGGGCGGCGTGGCGTTTTCGATGTATCCCGTCACGCTCAATCAGCTCATGGACATTGCCGATGCTGGACAGATCATGCCGCCAAAAAGCACCTGGTTTGAACCCAAGCTGCGTTCGGGGCTCTTTGTGCATACGTTTTGAGACGATTGAATGTAATTTTTACATTTTGTGAATGCAGCGACGGAGCAGTAGCAACCTTCATGGATAGATCTCGCATCGGCCTATTGAGCCCATTGCTATCGCAAACATCTGGAGCATATTAGGTAATGTTGCATAATTTTGACCAGGTTGGCTGGGGTTATGCTTGTTGTATTATGTAAAATTTTTAAAGTACAATCTTGTGTCAGTCAGTATCCGTTGTCAGACAGGGTTAGTCTTAGTCCGAATAAAATAAATCATCATTACATAAATTCATACACCATGAAAAGTAACAGCAAATATTCCGCACAAGGTTTCACCTTGGTGGAAATCATGATCGTCGTGGTCATCATCGGCCTGCTGGCCGCGATGGCCATTCCTGCCTTCAATAAAGTGCGTTACACGTCGCGTTATAAGGCAATCGTCAACAATCTGCGCCAGATTGGTTCCGGAGCCGAGCAATACATGCTGGAACAAGGGTGCTCACAGGTTACCGAACCGCAGCTCGAAGGCACAAGTTCCTTCAACTACGTCAGGCCGATCGCCATTGTGAACGGAGAAACCTATAGCGGCTTGGGCGTCATTACCGGCGTGACCACGCAGCTCGCGGTCACCGAGACCGACGGCACGGTGGTAACGTTTAATCTGTAATAACGTATTTCTTGCTCGAAGCCGTTTTCTTCGGAAAACGGCTTTTTTATTTTATGAGAAAGCTTGTGGCGGGGCGTGTCGCTGGGCTTCACGTTGGCCGCGAACACCGGCCCGATTTTTTTCACGTATCGCCGATGAGGCTTCCGTCACCGCCCTGGTCGAAGCCAAGGTAAAGGCTAACGTTCGGCATCGTGGAAAACGCGCCGCCATCGCCCACGGCCGTCGGCCAGGTGAGCATGTATCTCGGCGGTAAATAGGCATGGCCTGCGTTGCCCGCTCGATGCCAAAGCCGATCCGGTCGCGCGGTTGGACGTGAGCGTGCTGCAGGACAAGCTGCTTGCGCCGCTGCGCGGCATCGACGACCCGCGCACAAGCAAGCGGGTCGATTTTGTCGGTGGCATCTGCGGCCCGGACGGGCGCGTGAAGCGTGTCAACACCGATGGCAGCGTGGCAGTTTCGATGTGTCCCGTCACCCTCGCGCAGCTCATGGACATTGCCGATGCCGGCCAGATCATGCCGCCAAAAAAGCACTTGGTTCGAACCCAAACTACGTTCCGGACTCTTTGTGCATACGCTTTGGGACGGCTTGATGCTTTATTTATATTTTTGGTGGATGCTGTGTCGGAGGAGCAAAAAGCCATGACGGGTAGAGCCGAGTTGGCCTATTTAAGCAATCCCTATCGCAAACTCCTGGAACATATTATGCAATATTACACAATTTTGACCGCGTTGGCTGGGACCATGCTTGTTTGCCTTGGGTGCCTACCTTAAAGTGCAACTTTGTATCAGTATCCTTCGTCAGACGGGGTTAGTGTTAGTCCGAATAAAATAAATCATCAGATAAATTCATATACCATGAAAAGAAATAGCAAATATCCCGCACAAGGCTTCACCTTGGTGGAAATCATGATCGTCGTGGTCATCATCGGCCTGCTGGCCGCGATGGCCATTCCTGCCTTCAACAAAGTGCGTTACACGTCGCGCTATAAGGCAATCGTCAACAATCTGCGCCAGGTCGCCTCTGGAGCCCAGCAATACATGCTGGAGCAAGGGTGCTCACAGGTTACCGAGCCCCAGCTCGAAGGCACAAGTTCCTTCAACTACGTCAGGCCGATCGCCGTCGTAAATGGAGAAACCTACAGCGGGCTTTCTGTTGACAATACGACCACGCAGCTCGCGACTAGCGAGACCGACGGTACGATGGTAACGTTTAACCTGTAATAACGTATTTCTTGCTCGAAGCCGTTTTCTTCGGAAAACGGCTTTTTTATTTTATGAAAAAGCTTGTGGCAGGACGTGTCCCAAGGCTCTGGCTTTGCCCACCGTAGCCCTGAGCCTGTCGAATCCATCGAATGGGGCGAAGAGGACATTCAATGTCTCCGGCCGTACTTGACATGATCCGGGAAGAACGTGCGATGGAGGGCGCACGCCTTCACGTCGCCATGTCCGAAAATCCTCCGCCAAACTCACCTAGACCCCGCAAGCTGGCTCCGGTCTGGCGGGCCCTGATCGAGGTCGGTTTCATTGTCTTCCTTTATTACTCAAATCTCTTGATGGGGGAATTTGAAAGTTCGGGATCAGGACGAAGCCGGGGCCTGTGGTGGGCGATGCACGACATTCTGACCGAACCGAATTTAACCATTGCCCTGGTCACGGCCCTCGTCGGCTACCTGGTCTTTGAATTTCTCAGAAAAAGGGTTTAGAGCAGAATCCTTCAGAGAATATAAGGAATAAGCGCCTTCGTGCGGTTCCGATACGGCGGGTAGGTCTCGGGAAATTGCTGCGACATGAGTGATTCCTCGATCTTCAACTTGATCCAAAGGGCGGCGAAACAGAAGAGAAACAGTGCCAAACTTTGCACGCGGCCGATGCCGAAGCCGGTTCCGAACATGGCGAGGAGGATCCCGGTGTAGATCGGGTGGCGAACCAGCCGATAGGGCCCGGCTTGGATCAGCTCATGGCCTTCCTTGATCTGGGGGACTCCGCTCCAGTTCTTCCCCAGGACGTTCCGGGCCCAGATGGCAAAGGCGACGCCAAGCATGCACAGGACAATGCCAATCGTTTCGACCGCGGTGGTTCGGGCATAAAGTTGCTGGCGGAAAAAACCGGGATAGGCAATGAACAGCAGTACCAGCCCGATGAGGCCGAGGATGGGTGGAATTCTAAAGCCGGGATTGAGCTTTCGGACGGCGCGTTTGTTTCCCCTTGCGCAGGCCAGCCAATAGAGGGCGAAGATCAGCCAAATCACCCTGATGACGATGCGATAGTTCATGGCAACCAATCCGAATCAGCGCCGATCAGATTTACGGCTGTTTCTTGAGCAGGTCGCGAATTTCCTCGAGGAGCACTTCCTGGCGCGGCGCCGCCGGTGCAGCCGCCGGGGCGGCTTCATGTTGCCGGCGCAAGCGGTTGATGCCCTTGACGAGGATGAAAACCGCACACGCGATGATGGTAAAGTTGATGACCGCGTTGATGAAAACGCCGAGGTTGAGCGTGACGGCGCCGGCGGTTTTTGCGGCGGTGAGCGAGGCGTAGGGTTCCGGCGCCTTCAGGCCCGGTTTCAACACGATGAAAAGATTGCTGAAATCGACCCCTCCGATCAGCAGGCCGATCGGAGGCATAATCACGTCGTTGACCAGCGAGGTGATGATGGTGCCAAACGCCCCGCCGATGATCACGCCCACGGCGAGATCGACGACATTTCCCTTGAGCGCGAACTCCTTGAATTCTTTGAACATGGCCCGTTACCGGCTGATTTTTCCCTCTGGCGCGCCCAATGCGAGCAAATAGTTTATGCCCGACTGGCTTCGTGGCGGCGTATTATTTCAAGATTGCGACCAATTTTGCCGCAGATAAACCTGACAGAGTTAACGCGAGCCGCAAAATTATGCGTAATCCAGTAGTACCCCTGATCGCATTCCTGCTTGTGGGATGTGCCTCGCTTCCGCCCTACACCAACACCAAGACCCGGGATGCGGCCACGCTCGTTGACACCGATGGCTCGAGTGGGGGAGGAAAACTGGTTTGGATTGATACGATCGATGGAGCCATGGCTCCAAAACCGCCGCTTTATCTTACCCCGGGACGTCACCATCTTTCACTTAATCTGGACAATTCGCAGATGTTCGAAGGCGGGTTGAATGATGGGCAGGCGAATGAACAGCAAATGGAGATGGATGTTTCTTTTGAAGCAAACGGGTATTATCGATTGAATGGGTTTGTGGCGGAAAACGGGCTTTTTTATGTGGTGCAGCTTGTTGATGAGGCCTCTGGGTCAATCTGTTCTCAGGTCAGGTCGAGACGTATTCCATTGGGATATAAACCTCCGCCTGATTTTCCGACTAGATGAACCTGTGCCCGGCGCCAAAGCGATCGCCCGGCCGATGTAGGGACTTCGGCAATCTGGACGGAACCGTGGTGCATTTGGACGGTTGAAAGAACGGATGCTTTCGTGACATCCTGTGCGGCCCGATGATTCTCCTGCTCCAACGCCTGGCCAAACGGCTCATAGAAAAACTCGCCGTTAGCCTGCTCATCGTTGGGCTCGTGCTGGCAGCAGGCGGGCTGTGGGTGTTTTGGCGGGATCGGATGGATTTTTCCGCCACGCAGCCGCAGTTTCTCGCGGGGCTGAAAAGCGATCGCCAGCGCACCGCTGCCGCGCTGGACGACGTCAACAAACATAGGGCGGAAATCCAGGCCGAATTCGCGCAGCAGCAGGCGCGTGAGCAGATGGCGGACAAGGCCATCGCCGGTTTGCGCAAGCTGCGGAGCTGGTGGGATGGCTGGTTCGGCGACCGCGAGAGGCAGCGGGTTTATGCCGATCAGCTCGCCCGTGACGAACAGCTCAAGCACGATACTCAGGCGCGCGAGGTTGAGTTGGCGCAGGAATTCAGGCGCACCGGTTGGGAAAAAGACGGTCTGGAAATCGAGCTCAGCCAGCTTGATCGGCGCATCCACGCGGCCGAGACCAAGCAGTCGCGCTTCGTGACTTACCTCGTGCTCGCGTGGGACAAGGCGAAATGGTATGCCGTGGCTGCCCTGGGGCTGTATCTTTTCGGGCCCGCACTGGGCCGGCGGTTGTGCCGCAGGCCGCCGCGTGCAAACGCCGGCCCGAAGCGCAGGCCGGCCCGCTGAAATTTTTGAATTTGGGCCTGACTCGCACAAGGTCGCTTTTCCCGGTTTCCTGGCTTCCTTCTTCATCCATGCTTTTCAATCTCAAGGCTGACTACGTGCCGACCGGCGACCAGCCGCAGGCGATCGAAACGCTCGTGCGCTCGATCCAGGCTGGCCACCGCGACCAGACGCTCCTCGGCGTGACCGGCTCGGGCAAGACTTTCACCATGGCCAGCGTCATCGCCCGCTTGGATCGGCCCACGCTGGTCATGTCGCATAACAAGACGCTCGCGGCGCAGCTTTACTCGGAGTTCAAAAACTTTTTCCCCGACAACGCCGTCGAATACTTCGTCAGCTACTACGATTATTACCAGCCCGAGGCCTACATCCCGTCGAGCGACACCTTCATCGAGAAGGATTCGTCGATCAACGAGGAGATCGAGCGCCTGCGCATCTCGGCCACGAGCTCGCTCGTGAGCCGGCGCGATGTGATCGTGGTCGCGAGCGTCTCGTGCATCTACGGCCTCGGCTCGCCGGAGGATTTCAAGACCCTGCGCATTGAGCTGCGGCGCGGCGAGATGTTCGGCCGCGCCAAGCTGCTCGAGCGGCTGGTGGACAATCTTTACGAGCGCAACGACTACGAGCTCAAGCGCGGGCGCTTCCGCGTGCGCGGCGACGTCATCGACATCATGCCCGCCTACAGCGAGAACGCCCTGCGCGTCGAGTTGTGGGGCGACACGGTCGAAAGCATCACCGAGTCCGAGCCGCTGACCGGCGCGGTGCTGAAGCAACTGGACCAGTTCGACCTTTATCCGGCCACCCAATACGTGACCACGCGCGGCCGGCTCGAGCCCGCCATCGCCGCGATCAAGCAGGAGCTCGATGAGCGTGTGGCGTTTTTCGAGCAAAACAAACAGTACCTCGAGGCGCAGCGCATCCGCCAGCGCACGAACTACGACCTCGAGATGCTGCAGGAAATGGGCTTCTGCAACGGCATCGAGAATTATTCGCGCCACCTCGCGGGCCGCAAGGCCGGCGAGCGCCCGGCCTGCCTCATCGATTTCTTCCCGAAGGATTTTTTGCTCTTCATCGACGAAAGCCATGCGTCCGTGCCGCAGATCGGCGGCATGTTCAATGGCGACTATGCGCGAAAAAAAATGCTGGCCGACTTCGGCTTCCGCCTGCCGTCGGCGCTCGACAACCGCCCGCAGAGCTTCGAGGAGTTCCGGCAGATCACCGGGCAGACGGTTTTCGTCTCGGCCACGCCGGCGAAGTTCGAGCTGGAGCGTTCCTCCGTCGTGGCCGAGCAGCTCATCCGCCCGACCGGGCTGCTCGACCCGGAAATCACCATGCGCCCGACGAAAGGGCAGGTCGAGGACCTCATTGGCGAAGTCAAGCGAGCCGCCGCCGCGGGCGAGCGCGTACTGGTGACCACCCTGACCAAACGCCTGTCCGAGGACCTCACGAGTTTCCTGCGCGATGCGAAAATTCGCGTGGAATACCTGCACAGCGACATCGATGCGATCGAGCGCGTGGAAATTTTGCGCAACCTGCGCCTCGGCAACTTCGACGTGCTGGTGGGCATCAACCTCCTGCGCGAGGGGCTCGACCTGCCGGAGGTCGCGCTCGTGGCCATCCTCGACGCGGACAAGGAAGGCTTTTTGCGCAGCGAAACGAGCCTGGTCCAGACGGCGGGCCGCGCGGCGCGGCATGAAAAGGGCCGGGTGATTTTCTACGCGGACAAGCTGACCGACTCGATCAAGCGCACGATCGAGATCACGAACTATCGTCGCGCGAAACAAATTGCGCACAATGAGGCGCACGGCATTACGCCCCGCGGCACGAAGCGCTCGGCCCAGGCGAGCCTGCACACCTACGACGGCAGCGGCGAACGCGACGAACCGGTGGCGGCCGAGAGCATCGATGACGTGGCGGCGGTCATCGCCGAGCTGGAGGACGAGATGGCCGAGGCGGCGGGGAAACTGGAATTCGAGCGCGCGGCATTGCTGCGCGACCAGATCAACACGCTCAAGTCGGGCAATTTCACGAAAGCGGCCAAACTGCCGGCGGCGAAGAAGTATCCCAAGCGTTAATCCTTATTGCCGTCATTTCACTGGCGGATTGGAATTGTTCGATGTCGAAAAAGAGCGCCCCACTGTCTCCCGGGCCCAATCCTTTCTTTCTTCGCTGGGGCACTCTCCTGGCCGGTGGCATCATCGTGCTCGCGGCGTTGGCCGCGTATGCCAACAGCTTTTCCGGGCCGTTTCTCTTCGACGACGTCGGGTCGATCACCAACAATCCCACGATCCTTCATTTCGGCAGTGCGCTTTCGCCACCCACTAACGCAGGCACGGGTGGTCGACCCCTGTTTAATCTCACTTTTGCCCTCAATTATGCCGTGGGCGGCATGGATGCACGCGGGTATCACGCCTTCAACCTGCTTATCCACGCGCTGGCCGGGCTCACGCTGTTTGGGGTTGTGAGGCGCACTCTCGCGTCGCGTCTGGCGACGCGAGGATCTGAAATTTTAAATCTGAGATTTGAAATGCCGGAGGCCACTTTGCTGGCGCTGGCCGTCGCCGTTATCTGGGTCGTGCATCCGTTGCAGACCGAAGCCGTGACGTACATTTCGCAGCGGGCCGAATCCCTCATGGGGCTGTTCTATTTGCTGACGATTTATTGTTTCGTCCGCTCCACGGACGAAACAGGCGAGAGGCGAATGGCAAGCGGCGAGAGGGTGGAAAAGGAAGCGCGAGATCCAAAGGTGAGCCGGCCTCTGGCCTCTTGCCTCTGGCCTCTCGCCTCAATTGGCGCCTGCCTCCTCGGCGTGCTAACCAAGGAAATCATCGTGACGGCGCCGGTCATGGTCCTGCTTTATGATCGAACGTTTGTCGCCGGTTCATTCCGGGAGGCGTGGCGGCTGCGCTGGAAATATTATCTGGGATTGGCGGGCACCTGGTTGCTGCTGGCCCATGAGATGACCGGCCTGGGTCAACGCGCCGTGGGATTCGACGAAGGGGGGACGGACACGTGGTGGACCTACGCGCTCACTTCATGCCGTTCCGCTGTGCTTTATCTCAAGTTGGCCGTCTGGCCGCATCCGCTCGTGTTCGATTACGGGCATTATATGATCCAGCACGCATCCGAGGCCGTACCGTACGCGCTGGTCCTGGCCGCATTGTTGATCACCACGGCCATGGCGCTCTGGCGCTGGCCGGTGGCCGGGTTTGCGGGGGCGTGGTTTTTCCTGATCCTCGCCCCGACCACGAGCGTTGTTCCGATCGGCGGGCAACCGATGGCCGAGCATCGCATGTACCTGTCGCTGGCCGCGGTGGTTGGATGCATCGTCCTTGGGTTGTATAAGTGGATGGGCCGGCGTAGCCTGGTCTTGTTTGCCGCGATGGCGGTGGGACTGGGATGCCTCACCATCGAGCGCAATAAAGTTTACTACAGCAGGCTGGCCCTCTGGACCGACACCGTGGCCAAACAGCCCGACAATGCGAGAGCCCACAATGACCTGGGCAACGCATATCTGGCCCTGGGGCGATTGCCGGAAGCCACCACCGAGTTTCAAGCCGCCCTGCGAATCTATCCCGATTACATGGATGCGCACTACAACCTCGGTGGGATCCTGGCAAAAACCCCGGCGCAATGGCCGGAAGCCATCTCCCACCTGGAGGCGGCCTTGCAAATTGATCCTGATAATGCGGACGCGCACAACGCCCTTGGCGGCGTCTTGATGAATTTTCCCGACCGCCTGCCCGAGGCGATGGGCCATTTAAACGAGGCGGTGCGGATCAAACCTGATTTGGCCGATGCGCACAATAGCCTGGCCATCATCCTGGCGGGCACGGTGGGAGGATTGCCCGATGCGATTTCCGAGTATGAGACCGCGCTGCGGATCAAACCCGATTTTGCCATGGCGCACTACAACCTCGCGACCGCCCTGTCGCAGACTCCCGGGCGACAATCCGACGCGATCACCGAGTACGAGGCGGCCCTGCAGCTCAAACCTGATTTGGCGCAAGCCCACACCAACCTGGGAATTATCCTGGCGAATATTCCCGGACGGCTGCCCGAGGCGATCCAGCATTTCGAGGCGGCGCTGCAACTCGAACCCGACTCTCCCTCCGCGCGGCAAAACCTGCACATGGCCCGGCAGGCGCTGGAAGAATCGCAAGCGGTGCAGCACTAGTGCACTTTCGATTTAATTGGCCCCCCATCGGTAGGTCTTTGCGCTCCATCCTTTATTTCGCCCGTCAGTGCGGCAGGTGGCTGTTGGCCTGCTTCAGGGCGAAGCTCACGGCGTAGAAGTTGGGCAGGTAGATCGCGGCGACGAGGAATCCGACGAGGCAGGTGAGCAGCAGGATGAGGACGGGCTCGATCAGTTTGGGAAAGGCCCGGGCGGCGTCCATGGCGAGCTCCTTGTAAACCCGGGAGACGGTCTCGAGGATTTCCGATGGCTCGCCGGTGATGGCGGCGACGCGCATTTCATTGGCCAGATCGCGGCCCTGCGCCCCGAGGCGATGGCGTTCCAGCAGGTAGGCCGCGTGGGGGGACGATCCGGCCGAGATCCGCTCCGAGATCGCCAGGAAAAATGCCCTGAATTCCGGGTGGTCCGACACCTCTGACGTGATGGCGTAGGCGACCTTCTGCCAGATGCCATTTTTCAACAGCATGGCGAGCGTCCGCAGCGAGCGCGCCAGGATGACTTTGCGGTAAAGCTCGCCGAAAATCGGGAGGCGGATGAGGCCGGACTGGATCGTGGGGTGCCGCAGGATCGCGGCGCGCCTGATCCACGCTAGGACGAGCACCGCGATGGGGAGCGCCATTACCCAGGAATTATGAAGCAAAAATGCATTGCAGGACATCAAAGCTCTGGTGATGGGTGGAAGGGGAAACCCGATCGTGCGGAAATTTTCCGACATCCTGGGCAGGATAAAAAAATTGGTCACGATGGTGCCGAGGATGCCGACCAGGGCGACGACCGCCGGGTAGGTGAGCCCCTGCCGGATTTCGCGCAGCAGCGTAATGTTGTCGTTCAGTTCCTCCGCGAACTGCCGGAAAATTTCCGCATAATTGCCGGTGGCCTCCGCCTGTTTGATCATGGCGATGATCGTGGGATTAAAGGATTCGGGAAAACGGCCGAAGAGATTGGCGAGGGAATCGCTTTGGGATTTGTAATCAATCAGTCCGGCGATCACGCCGCGAAAGTACGGGGTCTCCGCCATCTCAACGGCGAGGGTGAGCGCGTTGCGAAAATCGGCGCTGACGGCGTAGGCCCGCGCCAGCGCGAGAAAAAACTTCTGTAGTTCCTGCAGTTTTGGTTTTTTGCGGATGAAGGATTTTTGGAACGCCTCGTCCACGGCGGAAATTTTGTGCCTGATCATGGTCTCGTCCTCGGCCTTGCCGGCGGCGAGCGCGGCCGCATCGGCCGGCACCGGAGTGAAAACATAGGCCCGCCGCGATTTATTGCGGTAGGTGATTTCGAATTGATACAGGTGCCAGTTCCTGAAGTCGGTGGCGGGCATGGAAAAATTTAGCGATTTAGCATTTCGAAGAGGCGGATTTCTTCAAAATCCACCGCGCCCTCGGCGAAGCGGGCGAGGCCCTCGTGCAAAATGCTGGAGTGCCCGTTGGTGTGTGAGATGTCGGAAAGTTCCTCTGCGTTCTTGTCGTCGCGGATGCCGGCGCGCAACTTGCGGGTGTTTCTCATCAATTCCATCACCGCCACCCGCCCAAAGGTGCCGCGTCCACTGCAATGCTGGCAGCCTTTTTCACGCCGCCGGTAGCAACGTGGCGGCACGGGGATCTCCAGCCGTTTTAAGAGGGCGGTCTCTTCGGCCGAAAGAACAGCGCTCTGCTTGCACTCAGGGCAGAGCATGCGCAGGAGCCGCTGGGACAGGCCGCCGATGAAAACATCGGAGAGGACGCTGCGATTGATGCCGAAGGCGTCATGCAGTCGGGTGACGGCGCCGGCAATCGTATTGGTGTGCAGGGTTGCGAGGACCAGGTGGCCGGTGCCGGCCGCTTCGACGGCAATCTTGGCCGTCTCCTTATCACGGATTTCCCCGATCAGGATCACATTGGGGGCGTTCCGAAGAAACGAACGCAGGAGCTTTTCGTAAGTGATGCCTTTGCCTTCGTCCACCTGGGATTGGAGCACTCCGTCGATGATCTGCTCGATCGGGTCCTCCGCGGTGAGGATCTTGACGTCGGGTTTGTTCAGTTCGTTGAGGGCGGCGTAAAGCGAGGTGGTTTTTCCCGAGCCCGTCGGGCCGGTGACGAGGATGAGCCCGTAGGGCAGGCGGATGAAATCGCGAATGCCGGATACATAGTCCTCGCGCAGACGCAGGTCGGAGAGGAGACGCCCGGTGCTTTGCCGGCCGAGCAGGCGCAGGGTCAAACTGGGCGGCATGCTGCCGTCGCGAAAGGTCGTGGCCTCGACGCGAAAGTCCACGAGCTCGCTGTCCAGCCGGCAGGTAAAGTGTTTGGATTCGCAATCGAATTCAGACTTGGTGCAGCGCGCATGGTCGCGGATCAGCGCGTTGCAGATACGCCAGCGGCTTTCCGTGACGCGCAGGATTTCCTGCAGCTTGCCATCGACGTTGATGCGAAAACGTCCCTCACCGTCGGCATAGTCCGCGTGCAGGTCCTGGGAGTTATTCAGGATGGTCTGGCCGATCAGCCATTCAACGATCTTTCGTTCGGACGTGTCGTTTTTGTGCGGGTCGATTTGCTGGAGTTGCACCAAGTCAAGCGTCAGGTCGGCTTTGCGCGCGTAGTGGCCGACGGCCTTTACCGCCGTTGACTCCATCCCGCCGGATTTGCTCCGGAGAAGCAGATTGGCGATCTGGTCACGCGGCGCCACCACGGTCTGCACGCGCGGCTGCGGTTTGATCCGCGCCTCGGCGATGAAATTGTCGATGCATTCGCGGCGGGCGGGATCGTCGGGAGCGAGCGGAGTAGCGAGCCAGATCGCCCGATCGGTGCGATAAAAGGCGACGCTGCTGTACCGGCCAAATGTGTTTGGCGCCAGTTCAGTGAGGGCCTGGGGCGGACGGATAAAGCGCATCTCTGTGACGGCGCACTGATGGCGCAGCAAAAGAATCGCTTCCCGCAGTTCGGGTGGCATTTCCGTGACGGAAGCCCGGTTGCGAACGGCGGAGGCAGCCGCGATTCGCAAAGAATCGTCCATGATCACGTGATCGAGGATAAACTGGCTGGCTTCAAAATCTTCATTGAAGTCGGGGGCGGAGCCAGGCCAGTTCTTGGCCGGACGTTCGTAACGCAGGCTTGTCGCGTCTTCCTCCATGCCGTTGAGATCCCTCTGCAAGGCCAGATAGTTTTCCCGGGAGATATTGAAAAGGCCGCAAAACCATCGTGGCAGGACCATTTCCGTGGCAAAAGGATCATGGTGTGCGAGCAGCAGGACCGGGCCTATGTTGCCAATGGGAATCCACGGCTCGATGAGTGAGCGGATGGAAATGCCAAGAAAATCACACCAGCATTGAAAGCGATAGGCCGCTTCCTGTGGTACGCGTTCAATGCCGTTCGGCAGGGGCAGGATGCGATGCTTGGAAAAGAGAATGTCGGGCGGGATGGAATTATCCATCGGCGTCGCGAGGGAGCTGTCGGGAGCGCGGTGCATTGACAGGTGGTCAGGGAGTGAGAAATGAGCTGAGCGAGTAATCCATCTTGCGGGAAGGCTGTCCGCTCACCGAGATCTCAAATTCGAGCGACTCACGGGTGATTTTCACCAAACGTATAATTCCGGCGGGGGACAGGCGGGTGAGGACATAATCATCGTTGTAGAAGGCGATTTCATCACCGACGGCAAAAACCTCGTCGCCGATGATGGCCCTCTTCCCGGTCAGTCCATCCGCGCCGAAAATCAATCCCTGGACTTTTCGCCCCCCGAGCAGTTGGGCGACCTCCTCGTTGGTCAGCGTTGACTGGGCGGAAAGCGGCAGGGCGGCCTGGCGCGCGGTCAATTTGAAAGGATTGTAGAAATTCTCATTGAGTGTCGCCGCGACTCGTGAGGCCAGATTATAACCGGCGTAAGAGTTTGATTTGTCGTCCGCCGATGCGGTGCAAAGCACGGAGAGGAAAACAACAAGAAAAGGGGTGACAGATGTTTTCATGGCGTCGCCGTGGACGGCAGTTTGAAGCAGGTGGGGAACGAAAAGGTTGAGGTCATTTTCAATCCGTTTTGATTCGTGAAGTTGACGGCTTCCACGCGCACCAGCGGAAACTGCTGTTCAACGGCGCCGAGCCAGTTTAATAATCGATAATAATCTCCGCTGACTGAGATCTTCACGCTTTCCACCGGGATGATTTTATTGCGGAAGGTATAACCCGGATCCGCTTTGTTCTGTTTGTCCGAACTGGAAACGACGTTTGTAACCGCGAGGCTGTCCAAGGTTGGCAAAATGCGCTGCGTGTCGTCTTCGGTCAGGAAAGAATGCTGCCACTGCTTGATGAAATCGTCGGCCGGCCTGGACTCCGCGCTGAGGCGGCTCAGGGTGGACGCGATGATCGCCTTTTGGATTTTGTCTTCATCGACCTCTTGCTTGGTTGCGGATACATCAAGCTGCAGCTGCGCGACTTTTTGAAAAGTGGCCAGGGCGATGAAAACACCCAGCAAGGCGAGCCCGATGAGCGTCAGGCAGGGAATAAAAAATGAACGCATGGCAGATTCAAAAAGTTCTCAGTTTACGGGGACATTGAGCAGGTGGTCATATTGGTAACCGTTGGGGACGGTGTACGTTTTGAAATCAATGGTCTTGTATCCTTCCTGGCCAAGGACGGCGGAAATCTGGTTGAAGGCGTTGTTCGCTTCCTTTTCCGATGCGTTGACTGTAATCACGAGGCGCATCTGGGGCTGGCCGGGAGTGCGATCGATGGACATGTCCTGCACCTGTAAATCGCCGCGCAGGGCTTCGTTGATTTTGACCCAGAAGGCCTGGGTGGGTGGGGCCAGTGCAAGCCAGTCGCGCAGGTCATGGGCCAGGCCCTCCTTTGCCTTGAAGCCGGTGGTTTGTTGCGCCAGCGACATCATATCGAGTGAGATGGCATTCTTCTGCCGGGTCAGTTCGTTTAGCTGGGATTCTGCGCGGAGGCGACGGTAGGAGTTTACCACGCCGCAAAATCCCGAAGCCGCGATCAAAGTCCAAAATAGTATCGGCACGATGATGTAGCTGCGCGGAGCAAAAGGTTTGGCCCGCTGTTCACTTGGGTACAAGTCGTACGCGTAGTGGTCAGGGATGTCGGCGCAGACGACATGGAGCTCCGGGAAGGCGATGCCTTCCAGCGGGGTGACGATCTCGTTTTTTGTTTCCCGTTCGGCAATCATGGCCGCGACGTCCACTGGGGAGTCATTGATCAAAATGACCCTCCGGCCAGGGCGGAGGATTTCTGTCAGCCGTGAGCCCACTTCCTCCCGCAAATCCTGCGCGGCGGTATCCATGGAAAACCCGGGCTGGCCCAGGGCCCGTGGTTCGAGCAGGCAGGTAAAGACCGCGCGGGTGTCCACAAAGATGAAAGCGGTTTCGGAGTAGACCTCCTTCCAGTGCCGGGCGATGATGAAGTTGATTAGATCGACCATTCCGCAGTGAAAATGTACCACGGTCAGATTGGCCTTCGCCATGACGGTTGCGATCCGGTCGAGATCTGCCCGCTGAAAATCGAAGCGCAGGGAAAAGTTGTGGGTCGGATGGGTCGCGAACGCATGTTTCAACCGCATTTGCTCAGGTTCCCCGATGGTTTTTTCCGGATTGTAAAGCATCTGATCGAGGTTTTCCGCACGGCTGCCCGCCAGTTTGACCCGATTGGAAACCATGGCGGTAAATCCGTACTGAAGATTGATGGCGACCTCAGTGGCGTCGTGTTTGGCTGCGTAGGTGCGGATAAAGGCCGCTTCCGAATCGATCTCCCCAAAGTTGAACAGTTCGGTCTCGCTGAAGGTTGGTTTACGCTCGGCAAAGGTCACCCGGCTCACCTCCAAGGCGTTTTCATGAACCGTCACCGCGATCAGGGGGCGTTTGGAAAAGCGATCGGACAGCCGCACCTTCCGGTCAACGGGATCGGGCGTAAAGGAACGGGCAAAGGCCAGGGCGATGGTTTCGCGAATCATAGGGCGTAAGATTTTTGTTCGCTATACTCGGGCAGGCGCAGCATGGAGCTGGGCAACTCGCGATTTCGGATGCGCAAGTCGAGGCTCTCGCGAAATGTCTGCATCCCGTCGGCGCGATAGGAATCCATGTTATTGTAGAGATCCTTGAATTTTCCGGCCGCGATGGTTGCGGCGATGCCGGTGTGATGGCGGAGGTTGAACAGGATCTCGTGGATCGGGCACAATCGGTTGGTCTGAGAGTTTTCGTAGAGACGTTGCGCGATGACGATGCGCAGATTGCGCGCCAGTGAGATGAGCCCCCAGGCTTGGCGCTCCTTTGGCAGTTCGGTGACAAAGGACTCGATCGCTCCCGGGGCGTCCACCGCGTGAATCGTGACGACGACCAACAGCCCGGTTTGGGCCGCGCGCAAGGCGGCCTCGGCCGTCTCGGCGTCCCGCACCTCGCCGATAATGAGCACGTTTGCGCCCTTGCGGCGGGCTTCACGCAGCCAGGCGGCGAACGACCGGCACGAGGTGCCGACTTCATGGGCGACGAATTCGCTCTGGGATTCTTCCAACTTGGGATACTCCAGCTCCACGGGGTCTTCAATCGTGAGAAAACGTTTCTGGGTGTTTCGTCCCATGTGCAGGCAGAGGCTGGCGACCGTGTTGGTTTTTCCGGAGCCCACTTCGCCTGCGACGATGACCAGTCCGGTGGACTGTTTCAGGAAGGTCTGCACCAGAGTGGGCGGCAGCAGCGACTCCTCGGGTGTTCGAATGGACGGTTGTAGAAAGCGAAGAGACAGTTCGCGGCCGCCGTGGAATGGCCCGTAGGAAACACGGAAGCGATGGCTGCCAATGCTGACCGCCGGCTCGAAGCTATCGAGGTCGAGCGCGGGGGTGCCGCGTGGAAAAATCAGTGCCAGGATTTGGTCGAAGGCGAGGCTGGCATCGATCGAGGGCAGCACCACGCGGCGGCGGTTGACCATGGCCGTAACCTCGCCGTTGTCGCGAATGAAAATATCGCTCAGGCCCGGCCGGGCCGCCACCTCGTTAATATACTCGATCCAGGTCATGATAGGATTATAAATTTAAACGTGACTCATCGGGTGGCTGAGGTGGAGACGAGCAACACGCGCGGGGCCAAGGCGGCCAAGGCGGTCTTTACGCTTGGCGAATCGGCCAGCGTCAGCCTCCACGCCGGAAACGGATTGGCGGCGTGGTAAAAGGACAAATGGCCGAATAATGTGGCGCTGCCGGTGGCGGTGCTGTTGCGGTCGAGGATAATCGCACCCTGAAACTGGGGGGCGCCGGAAAAAGTGAGTGAGCATTGGCGGGAGAAAAGAATTATTGGTCGGTTATTGTCACCGGAAAGGGTGACGCTGGTGGGCACCGAGCCGGTGTTCTTTAAATATAGCAGGAAAGAACGGCCGATGGTCGCACTGCCGAGAATCTGGATGCTGCGGCCGGTGCCCGCCGCATCCACGACTGCCAGCGTGGTGGTGGTGACGCTTGAAAGATCGATCGTCACCGAATTTCCGGAGCTGGTTACTCCGGCAATGGGCGGATTCACTGGTGCGTCAAAATCGAAGGTCCCGGTTGGGCCGGCCGCAGAGAGCAATGCATCCTGGTAAGTATTGCCCCAAATAAACTCATAGGCATCCCATGAAAACAGGACGCTGTTCTCATATTGATAACCAAGGGAATTTGGATTGTTGGGATCATACAAATCGGGATAAAATGTCGGGTCTTTGGTTGGGTCGTTGAGGGTTGTGACCAACCGTGAGATTCCGCTGGTGAAAAGCCCGCTTGGTATCATCGGGCTTGATGGCGCCACTGAACCAGTGCTCGGCAGCCCGTAGGCAATGCAATCGATGTTGGTCAACGGCACGCTGAATAAACGAGCAGTCACTGTGATGGCGCGGTTTTCCGCCGGAGAATTGCTCGCCATGCGCGAGAAGGTATAAGTGGAGTAGGTGTAGGGGGCGGCGCCAGCGGGATCTGCGCCGAGGTCGGCCACCGGCCCGCGCGTCAGAAAAGCCAGCGCGAGGTTGCCAGTTCCGGCGATGCCGGGCTGCACCGTTGAGGCCGAAAACATCGGCAGGACAGAGGCTGTTGCGGCCGGGCCGAATGGATAAAAAATATGGGCCGGTGGCGTGGTGGCGGTGGTGAGCGAGATGGATACGCCAGGAGTAAAGGCCAGGGCTTGCAGCCGATTGGTGATCTCTGTGTTGATTTGGTTCTGGCTGTTGACCGGCTCGGTCGAGCGCAGGGCGAGGATCGATTCCTGGACTACTTGTTGCAGCCCGGCCATTTCCGCCTGCTGCGAGTGATAGGAGTCGAAAGCGAGGCTGCTTTGGTAATTCGCCCAGCTGACGAAAAACGACATGGTGAAGATCATGATCACGACCCCGGCCAGGAGCAGGACGGCGAAGCCAATCATGCCGCGTTCGCGATTGTTGGGAGATGAACTCGTCCGGGTCATGGTGCGAGAAGGCGATTAATTAACGACGGGGACGTAGGAGGAAAATTCACTGACCGGCAGCACTTCCGAGCCGGGGTTTTCCCCTGCTTCCACATACGGGTCGGCGAACACCAGAAATGCACCCGCCTCCTCGTCCCGATCCCATATCGGGTCGTATCTGAACCAAACGTGCGAAGCCCCGGGTGAAATTCGCCACAGGTCTTCGCCGGTGGGATAGTAGACATGATAACCTTCCGTCTTTGTTGCGGTGACCGCTCCGGTGGAATCGTAGGTGAAGCTTTCGATCACGACATCGTAGCAATTGACCGGGCTGTTGTTGAGTGTCGCCGTCAGGCGCCGTTGCTTCGCGATTCCGATGACGCGGTTTAGTCCTTGCGTGAAGACGACGGAAAAATCTGCCGGCGAGCCTGCGGTTGTGAGGAGCGATGACAACACGCCGGCCGCGGCTGAACGCTGATCCCAGCTCGAAAATTGTTGGGCCGGATCGATGGTCGGCCCGTTGCCAAGCGACGTGGGCCAGGAGGCCCAGTCGATCACGGATGAAGGCCCGGTCGGATCCAGAGTGGGATGCGAGCCTTTGCCCCCGAAAACAAGGATTGCGTCCGCGTTTTGCTGGAGCTGCTGAAACAATACCTGCGTGCTGATGGCCGCGTTCATCTGCCCAATGTCAGGAGTTTTTGCGTAGGTCACGCCATTCAGGGTCACGCTGGGCAGTTCTGACGTGGCGAACGCCGCTTGTAAAAGTGAGCAAAAGCCGGCGGACAGAATGCCGATCATCAGCAGGCTGAGAATGCACTCGATCAGGGTGAAGCCTTGGCGCTGCGGTGGTCGCATGGCGGGCAGGGAGAAATCAGCTCACCGTGCGCGAGCCCGCGGTGATGGTGACCTGATCAGTCAGTGTGCCTCCGAGGTGAAAAATATATCCGCTCGGCTCGAACGTCTCCAGGGAAACGGGTGTTCCCGGCAGATAGGACTTGATGAGATTAAACTTGGCATCGTCGCTTCCCGCGCCGCTCCAGGCCGTGGCCGCGCCGGAGACGCGCAGCAGGTAAATCTGCTGGGCCTGGTTGATGGCCTGGGCTGCGGCAATCGCCTGTTTGTCCTGCCCGGCACTATAGAGGCCAAAGACAGCCATGCCGGCCAGGGCTGCAAGCAGTCCGATCAGGACACAGACGCCGAGCGTCTCCACCAAGGTGAACCCGGCTGCGGCGCGATGGCGGCAGATGGTCATGGCAAGCGCGACGCGCGGTCGTTTAAGGCAGGGCAGTGACGGCTGGATTGTAGCCAAAGGAAATGGTCGGTGGCGTGCCGCTCATCGTGTAGCTGGCCGAGGTTCCGACCGGCGGGTTCATCTTGATCGGAATGCCGTTGACCGTGAAGCCGGTGTTGAGCGAAGCGATGGCTGTCGTGACGCTCGTGGTATCGATATTATTTGAGGCGCCGCTGCCGATGGTAGCGCCGGTGGCGGCCGCGATCGCTACGAGCTGATTGAGCATTTGCGCGTTGCGGGCCTTGGTGTTGGTGATTGCCTGCTGGCTGGCGTTGCCGACGTAGATGTAGGCGCCGAGCGAAATAATTCCGATGAGGACGATCACGCCCAGGAGTTCGACGAGGGAAAAGCCGGCGGTGCGCGGCGAGCAAAAAGCCGGGGATTGAGCCCGGCGCAGGGTGGAGACGTTGGATTTCATGTTAGTGAGGGCTGGAGTGGTTATAATTTCACGGCAGAAAATGGCCGGGAAGGTTGCTGGGATCCATTTTAGCTCGAAAAAACGAGCGAAAACCCTCGTGGCATAAAAAACTTGAAATTAATTGCAACAAAATTGCGAAAAAGAATAGCCGCTCTTTTTTTGGAAAGCGTGGATTTTTTAGGGACAGGTTGAAAAGAAGGAAGATGGCTGAATCTGCTGCTACAATGCAGAGTGCGAATACCTCGGATAAAATTATCGGCAAAGGAAGGGGAGGCGGTCTACCATTGCATGAGCCGGACCGTTAATGGAGAGCGCCTGTTTGGCGCGGTGGATCAAGAGATTTTTCGGCGACAACTCTGGGCCGTGGCCGACTACTGTGGCGTAGAGGTGCTGACTTGGACGATCCTTTCCAATCATTTTCATGTGCTCACCCGCGTGCCCCAAGCCCAGCCCGTGGGCGATGAGGAGTTGTTACGGCGCTATCAAGTGCTCTATCCAAAACCTACCAAGTACCGCATCCAAAGGCTGGAGGTCATCAAAGCTTATCTCCAGGCAAACGCACCGGAGGGAGAAGTTTGGCGCCAGCGTCAGTTAGCTCAGATGGGCGATATCTCTGCTTTCATGAAACTTCTTAAGCAGCGGTTCAGCGTCTGGTTTAATAAACACCATAAGCGGTATGGAACACTCTGGTCTGAACGATTCAAAAGCGTATTGGTCGAGCCGAAACATCGAGTGATTGAGGCGATGGCGGCCTATATCGATCTCAACTGCGTTCGAGCGTGCATTTGCTCCGATCCCAAAGATTACCGTTTCTGCGGTTACGCTGAAGCCCTTGCTGGATCAAAGCGAGCCCAGAAAGGATTGCTTTCGGTGATTGGAGGAACATGGCCTGAGGCACAAGCGGCATACCGGCGAATGCTTTTTTCCATTGGCGCCGGCCCAAATGATCATGCTGGAGATATCTCCGAGGGGGCCCTGAAAGAGGTATTGGTTGCCGACGGGAAATTGCCATTGGCTATCCTCCTGCGTCACAAGCTGGTATATTTTACGTCGGGAGCGGTCTTGGGTGGAAGGAGTTTTGTCGAAGAACAGTTGATAAAATATCGCCAATTGAGCGGCCGACGAAAGCGAGCAGAACCATATCCGGTGCCAGATTTATTTTGCTGTGGAGGACTATTAGCGCTTCGCGGCCATCGCGCTGGTCATTGAGAAGACCTGGCAGGCGGAAAAGCGCTTGCAGACGGTGTGTGTGAACTAAAAGCGCCTGCCTTTGGTCTTTGCACGAATTGAGTCCGCTGTATCATTTCGCCCTTAGTTTAAATTCTGATCCAACATTCAGGCCCAAGTATTTTCAACCTGTCCCTAATTCAGGAGAAAAGGACGAACTGCCTGCCCCACTGCTCCGTAAAATCAGTACCGGACGGCAACGCGAACGGGTACCAGGCGAGGGGCATTTGCTTTCAGGCGGAACCAGAAGAAAAGTCCGAGGGCGGCGGCGGTGAAGAGGGCTCCGTAGGTCGCGGGCTCGGGCACGGGTGTGATTTCGTGATCGCTGGACAGCCATTTGGTGCTGTTGCCGCTGAAACCGGTGAAGACGATCTGGTTGGTGGGGGCGACACCTTGCGCGCCGGGGCTGCTATTGCTATAGAAATAATCCTTCTCGTCGGACCAGTTGGTGACGGACAGTGTGCCGGTGCTTCCGAAGGTGACGTCACTGACGGTGAGAGTGGAGTTGCCGGTGCTGTCGAAATCGATGGTGGAGGTGACGGTGCCGTTGACGGTGAGGCTGCCGACTGTCTCGGAGAAGCCGTTGAGGTTGAGCGTCCCGCCGGCGAGGATGATGTTGAGATTAGTGTCGGTAAAGCTGGCATTAAACGTAAGTACGGCGCCAGCGCCGAGCGTGAGCGTATGTGTACCGGCGCCGCTGGTCAGCGTGCCGCCAAGGGCGTTGCTGGTGCCGGCGAGCGTGAGTGTCTCGGTGCCGCCAAAGGCAAGCGTGCCGCTGTTGCTAAGATTGGTGATGGTCTGGTTGAAGCCGTTCAGGTTGAGCGTAGCGCCGCTGGCAACCGTGACTCCGCTGGAAGTGTTAAGGGTGTTTACCGCACCCGCAGTGAGCTTGCCGGCGTTGATCGCGGTGGCACCGGTGAAGCTGTTGGCGCCGGAGAGCGTGAGATTGCCGGTGCCAGCCTTGGTGAGACCAAACCCGGTGCCACTGATGGCCGAAGAAATCGTGAGATCGTTGCCGGCAGAGGCGGTGGAAGAATTTACGGTGACGGTACGGGTGGCGCCGAGGGCGAGCGTGCCGCCAGAGATGGTCGAACCAAGGGTATTATTGAGGCTGGCGTTATTGTAGGTGATATTGCCACCAAGGGTGAGGGTGCCGGCGCCAATGGTAACATTGTTGGTCGCATTCGCGGTGCCGCCGGTGTCGCCCAGAGTCAGGCTGCCGATGGTTTGGGTAAAACCATTGAGTTTGAAATTGGAGGTTCCTCCTCCACCGACGGTGGTGTCATTGACGATCAGGTTGCCAGTACCAGTACTGAGGGCTCCATTGGCGGCCGAAGTGATGGTGCCGCCGTTGATGGTGGTGGAACCGGTGCTTGAAGCTGCGCCGCTGAGCGTGAGATTGTCAGTTCCTGTTTTGGTGAGGGTGTTAGCGCCGTTTGTGAGTCCGGCCGAGAGGGTAATATCGCCGGTGCCACCGATCGAGGCGGCACTGCCGAGGGTGACGGTGCCACTGTAGGTGGCGGCAGCGCCGGAATTTGTCAGTGCCCCGGTGGAATTGACGCCCGTGCCATTGACGGTGAGCCCTTCAGCGGTGACGAGGGTGAAGCCATTGAGATCGAGGGCACCGCCACTAGAAACAGTGGTGGCTCCCGCAGTTGTGCCAAGGGGGGAATCGACACCGGAACCGGCCGCGCCAAGCTTAAGCGTGCCTGCGCTAATTGTGGTAATGCCAGTGTAGGTGTTGGCGCCGGAGAGTGTGAGCGTGCCAGTGCCGGATTTGGTGAGGGTACCCGTGCTTGTACTCACGATACCGGTGACATCCGTGTCTCCCGCGCCCGTAAAGGTTAAGTTATGTGTACCTGTGATAGAACCAAGGGTGAGGAGGGTGTTTGCGCCCGGCGAGAATGTCGCGTTGTTGGTCAGCGTGGTGGCGCCGAAAGTCAGGCCGGCGGTGCCGCTGGCGATATTGGCTCCGGCAGTGACGGTCAGCGTTTGTGCGCCGATTGAAAGCGTGCCGAGCGTCTGAGTATTATTAAGAACAGTCGCAGCGCCGGAAGTAAGGCGGTCGGTTGTGATCGTGGTGTTGGCGGAAACCGTGGTGTTGCGGCCAAAATTGAGGCCCGTGTCATTCTGCAGCGTAAGGGCGCCGCCCGAAAGGGTGAGCGTACCGGTGCCGAGGGCACTGGCACTGGTATTGGCTACGAGCGTGCCGGCGCTTACGGTGGTTACACCGCTATAGGTATTGGCCCCGGAGAGTGTGAGCGTGCCGGTGCCGGCCTTGGTAATGCCAAATCCGGTGCCACTAATGACGCCGCCGACGGTGAGATCGCCGCCGTTTACCGTGACCGTGCGGGTGGCGGAGAGTGTGACGGCGCCGGTGCCGAGGTTGAGATCGCTGGTGCCGGTAAAGGCAAAATTGCCACCCCAGGTCTGCGCGTTGTTATGGGTGGAGAGAGTGAGGGCGCTGCCGCTGGTGTTGTCGATCGTGCCGCCGTTGATGGCGAAGGTGCCGGTGCCAAGCGCGCTGGAATTATTGATGTTGAGTGTGCCTGAACTTAACGTCGTGGTTCCACCGTAGGTATTGGTTCCGGAAAGGGTGAGCGTGCTTGTACCGGAATAGGTGAGGCCGCTCGTCGTGCTGGTGCCACCATTGGCAATGATTCCCGTGATACTCGTAGGGCCGCTGCCACTGATCGTGAGCGTTTGATTGGCCGCGCTGTTGGAAAGATTCACGTTGGCAAACGTGAGGCCGCCGGTGCTGGATTCCGTCCAGGTCTGGCTGGCATTGAGGGCAACGTTCGCGTTGAAGATTTCCGTTTGAGCGGTTGCGTTGGTGATGCCGTTTGATCCGATGGTAAGTGTATTGGGGCCGCCGGTGCCGCTGTTAAACGTGAAAACGTTGCTACCTCCGCCGGCGTTGGTAAAACTTAGGGCACTGGCTGCGGCCGCTCCGTCGAGGTTAATGGTGAAGTTGCCGACGTTATTCTTGAATTGGGCCTGGTTTCCTCCAATCGTCGGTATACCTCCGCTCCAATTAGGTGTAACGCTATTGTTCCAATTGTTGTCGGTGGCACCAGTCCAATTATCGGAGGCAGCCCAAGAATTTGTCGACAAACCCAACAAGAGCGCGGCCAGCAAAGCACCCTTCACCAATAATGTATTGGCCGAAGCGGACGACAAACGTCGAACACGGCTAGATAAACTGGAAAGCATGGCGTTGTGGGGCTGAACCAATGCAATCCCAAATAGGGTATTTTGTCAATCTATGGCTAGGGTGATACACCTACAAAATGGCTAAAAAACGCTAATTATTTACTAAATAGTGACATTTATATGACAAAACCAAATTTTTTTACCACAGATTCGTGTCCTTTGCCTGCCCGCCGTAGCCCGTTCGACAAGCCCCTCGACTTACTCTGGGCCTTGAGCTTGTCGAAACGGCTCAGGGCGAAGGCGGGTGACTTTGTGGTTACAATTAAAATTTCTACACGCCGAGCGAGGTCTTGTAGATTCGCGGCACGCGTTTCGTCACTGAGCAAAGGGTTTCCCACGGGATCGTGTCCGCCCAGCGGCTGAATTCTGCGAGCGAAATCTCCGCACCTTGCTGCCGGCCCACGAGCACGACCTCGTCACCGCTTTCCACGCCGGGCACATCGGTGACATCGACGACAGTCTGGTCCATCGTCACTCGTCCGAGCACGGGGCAGCGGCGGCCGCGCACGAGCACTTGCGCGCGGTTGCTCGCGGCGCGCGGCAGGCCGTCGCCGTAGCCGGCGGTGAGCACGGCCACGCGCGAGTCGCGTGACAGCGTGTGCGTGCGGCCGTAGCTGATGCCGGTGCCGCGCGGCAGGTCCTTCACGATGCCGACGCGGGTGTGAAAACTGAAAACCGGCTCGGTGTGCACCTGGGCGAGCAGCGAGTTCGGATGCGGCAGCACGCCGAATTGCAGCAGGCCAACGCGCACGGCATTGAACGGGCTTCCGCCCGGCAGCGTCTCGATGCCCGCGCTGTTATCGGCGTGGATGAAAAGATCCTTGAGCGGCAGTCCTTCGCAGCGTTGCAGCACGGCGAGAAAGCGGCGCCGTTGCTCGCTGGTAAACGCGGGATCGTCGTCGGGGCTGGCAAAATGCGTGAACACGCCGGCGAGCCGCACGTGACTGGCATCGCGGATTTTCACATACAATTCCGGCGCGCGTTCGTGCCACACGCCGAGGCGGCCCATGCCCGTGTCGATTTTCAAGTGCACAGAAACGGGTTTGCCGGCGGCGCGACCCACGGCGTCGAAACGCGCGACCTCGTCCTCAGTCGAGACCGTTGCCGCCAGGTCGAGCTCGGCAAGGTAGCGATCTTCCTCGGGCAGCAGTGGGCTCAGCAGCAAAATTGGCCAGCCTGGCCCCAGCTCGCGGATGGCCTCAGCCTCGGACACGTTAGCCACGGCGAACAAATCCGCGCCGGCGTGCATGAGCCGCGCGACGGTCTGTGGCAGGCCGTGTCCGTAGGCGTCGGCTTTCACCACGGCGACGTAGCGCATGTGCGGCGGCAGCGAGGCGCGGATGAGACGGAGATTGCGCTCGAGCGCGGCGAGGTCGATCTCGGCCCAGCAGCGCAGCGGCAGGCGGGAAGAGGGGAAAGTCATTTCAGGGAAGTATCAAGTAGCAGGTGACAAGTAACAAGAGAGGACAAAAAGGCAGGAAACTTTGAACTTGGAACAGGGAACCTTGAACCTCAAATGGGGGCGCTATGGATGCGCGGCGTCCAGGTCAGGTAACTCGGGTCTTCGTGCAAAAATGCGTCGGGCGCCTCGGTCGCGCGAAACAATTCCGCCCCGGCCACGCGCGTCAGGAGCGTGGCAAGATCATAGCTTGTCGCCTTGGTTTCAGCCGGCTGCGCCGCCCACGTGCGAAAATGCTCCGGCATGAACAAGCAGCCCGAGAGCTCCGCCGCAGTCACGCGCTGCAACGGGCCGGTCGTGCCGGCGTCTACCTTGACACAGTGCCACGCGCCGCGCCGCGCATCGGCGATGACCGAGAAATTTTCCGTCGGGCTGCGCCGGGCGAGATCGTGCGCGACGAGCTCGAGGCTGCGAAAGGCGAACACGGGCCGCGGCGCGAGTGCAGTCCAGGTGCGCAGGGCCATCGCCGCCGTGCGAATGCCGAGGATCGAGCCGGGCCCCTCGCAAAAGGCGAACCCGCGCACCGACGCGAGATCGACGCCGAGCGATTCGACACCACGAAACAGCGCGACGCCGGCTTCCTCGTCGGCCACGGCCCAGCGCGCCGTGCCGTGCGCGTCGAAGAGACCAACCTGCACGCGAGTCGAAGCGGCGTCGAGGAGCAGCAGCGGGGCGTGCGCGACGAGGATTTCGTGAAGGCTGGGCATTTTATTGGTAGTTGGTAATTCGTAGTTGGTAATTGGTCATTTGCCCATTCCTCAGTCGCTACCAATTTTTTAGCACTGCCTCTTGAGCAAGCGGTTAAGCAGTTGCATTTTCAAGCGCAGAGAAGGTTGTGGGCGGTTACCGAGATGTAGGTCGGGCTTTACGCCCGACATGTCGGGGATAAACCCCGACCTACAATCGTGCAGGCAAATTTGCCTCATTACTATTACTCTCACAGAATCGGGCATTGACCGCATGCGGTGGCACACCGTATTTTTTCCGACCCTTTCAACGTATCCGTCGTGAACATCGAACTCAAAGACCTCTCCGAAACCCGCAAGAACCTCGTCGTTTCGCTCGACAAGAGCGAAGTCGAGGGCGAATACCAGGCCGTCGTCGGCGAATATGCCAAGCAGGCGCGCCTGCCCGGCTTCCGTCCCGGCAAGGCGCCGGCGGCGATGATCCTGAAGAAGTACGCCAAGGAGATCACCGACGAATTCAAAAACAAAGTCGTCAACAAGGCCTATCGCGACGGCCTCGAACAGGCGAAGCTCGACATCATTTCCATCATCAACGTCGAGCAGGGCACGATTGAGCCGAATCTTTCGTCGGCCATCACGTTCACGCTCGACGTGCGGCCGGCCATCACGCTGCCGGACTACGCCGGCCTGCCGACGGAAGTCCAGCCGGTCGAGCCGACCGAGGCCGAGGTGGACACCGTGATCGCGAGCCTGCGCACCGAGCGCGCCGATTTCAAAGTGGCGGCCCGCGCCGCACAAAAAGGCGATTACGTGAAGCTCGCCTACGAAGGCCGCGTGGACGGAAAGCCGATCCTCGAACTCGCGCCCGACAAACAAATTTACGGCAAGGTCCCGCAGACGTGGGAAGAAGTCGAAGGGCAGGAGGGTGTCATCCCGGGCCTCGGCGCGCAGCTCGCGGGCGTGAAGGCCGGCGACAAGAAAGACGTGACGGTGACTTTCCCCGCGGGATTTACGCCGGTGGCGGCGCTTGCGGGCAAGGGCGCGATTTATGCCGTGGAGATCCAGGAAGTGCGCGAGCGCGTGCTGCCGGAGCTCAATGAGGAATTTTTCAAATCGCAGCAGGTGGACAGCCTGGAGGCCCTGCGTACGAAGGTCCGCGAGGATCTCAAGCTGCGCAAAGGCTACGAGAACCGCACCGCCCAGCGCCGCCAGGTCAGCGATGCGCTCGCGGCCCGCGCGAATTTCACCGTGCCGGAGAGCCTGGTCGAAAGCGAAACGCAGAACATGCTGCGGCAGTTCATCGGCGAGAACCTGCGCCGCGGCGTGCCGCAGGAGTCGTTTGAGAAGGACAAGAAGCAGCTTTACGAAGGCGCGCACCAGGCCGCCACGGCGCGCGTGAAGGTGCAGATGCTTCTCGCCAAGATCGCCGAGCAGGAAAAACTCACCGTCACGGAAAAGGACATCGACGATTTCATCTATCGCGAAGCAGCGCGTTCCCGCCAGAGTCCGGAGAAGATCATCAAGGGTTTCACCAAGGATCGCGACCAGCTCCGCGCCGTGCAACAATCCATCATTTTCGACAAGGCCCTTGATTTCATCGTTTCCAAGGCTACGGTAAGCACTGTCCAACCGAAGCCTGAAAAAACACCGTGAGCTACTACGTCCCGAATCCCACCGTCTATGACAACAATGGACGCGAGACGCGTCCGATGGACGTGTATTCGCGGCTGCTGAAGGACCGCATTATTTTCCTTGGCACGCCGATCGACGACATGGTGGCCAACCTGGTCATTGCGCAGATGCTTTACCTGCAGATGGAAGAGCCGAAAAAGGACATCCACCTCTACATCAACTCGCCCGGCGGCATTGTGACCGGGGGCATGGCCATTTACGACACGATGAATTTCCTGCAGTGCGATGTGGTCACCTACTGCATCGGCATGGCCGCGAGCATGAGCACGGTGCTCCTCGCCGCGGGCACCAAGGGCAAACGCTTTGCGCTACCGAACAGCCGCGTGATGATCCACCAGCCCTCGGGCGGCGCGGGCGGACAGGCGACGGATATCGCCATCGCGGCCAAGGAAATCCTCCGTTGGCGCCGCACGATCAACGAAATCATTTCCAAGCACACCGGAAAGACGGTTGCGCAGGTCGAAAAAGATTCCGACCGCGATTACTACATGAGCGCACCCGAGGCCAAGGATTATGGCATCGTTGACCATGTGGTTGCATCAACCCGCGAAGCGCAGTCGCTTGCGGTGCAAAGCGCAGCATAGTTGCGCTGCGTTTTGAGTCGATTTTCGCATAAATCGGCCCCAAGCTGATCGATCATGGCCAAGTCCTCCCGCATGACCCTTTGCTCCTTCTGCGGCAAATCGCAGGCGGAAGTGCGCAAGATCATTGCGGGCCCGGGCGTTTATATCTGCGACTCCTGCGTCAATGTCTGCAAGACGATCATTGACCGCGAGGCCAAGCAGCCCGCCGTGGATGCGAAACCCGGCTTCCGGCTCATCAAGCCATCCGAAATCAAACGTGTGCTAGACGATTTTGTGATCGGCCAGGACCACGCGAAGAAGGTCCTCTCGGTCGCGGTCTACAATCACTACAAGCGGCTGATGTTCGATTCCGGCCAGTCGACGACCAAGGACGCCACGGCGCTTTCGCCGGAGTTCAACGACATTGAGGTCGAGAAAAGCAATGTCCTCCTCGTCGGCCCGACCGGTTCGGGCAAGACGCTGCTCGCGCGCACGCTGGCCAAGACCCTCGACGTGCCCTTCGCCATTTCCGACGCCACGACGCTGACCGAGGCCGGCTACGTCGGCGAAGACGTCGAGAATGTCGTCCTCCGCCTCCTGCAGGCCGCCAACTATGACGTGAAGAAGGCTGAGTGCGGCATCGTTTACATCGACGAAATCGACAAGATCCGCCGCACGACCGAAAATGTTTCGATCACCCGCGACGTTTCCGGCGAAGGCGTGCAGCAGGCGCTCCTGAAGATTCTCGAGGGCACGGTGTGCAACGTCCCGCCCCAAGGCGGCCGCAAGCACCCGAACCAGGAATACATCCAGGTTAACACGCAAAACATCCTTTTCATCTGCGGCGGCGCGTTCGTCGGCCTCGACAACATCATCAAGAAACGCCTCGGCCAGCGTTCGCTCGGCTTTCACATCAACGCATCCGACCATGAGCTCCGGTCCGAGGAAGTGATGAAAAAAATCGCGCCGGAGGATCTCCTGCGCTTCGGCATGATCCCCGAGTTCATCGGCCGCCTGCCCATCGTCTCCGTGCTCGACCAGCTGACGGTCGCCGATCTCGAGAAGATCCTGCTGAAGACGAAAAACGCGATGGTGAAGCAGTACTCGAAACTTTTCGCGATGGACGGCGTGCGCCTCAAGCTGACGTCCGATGCGGTGAAGGCCATCGCGCAGAAAGCCCTTGATTTGAAAACCGGCGCGCGCGCACTGCGCGCGATCATGGAAGGCCTCATGCTCGAGGTCATGTACGACCTGCCGCAGCGTGACGACGTGAGCGAAGTCGTGATCGATGCCGGCGTGGTCGCGGGCCGCCGCCGGCCGATCCTGAAACGCATCGGCAAGACCGAGCCGAAGCAGGACGCAGCCTGAGTGATTAAGGCGTCGGATTAAGCGCAAAGGCGCCAAGACGCGAAGTGTGTTTGTGCGGGGTGTCACCCATTGTAGGAGCCTGCTTGCAGGCGACCCTTGCCGGGCGGGAACATTTACCGAACAACCAAAAGGAATTTGGCAAAGAATGTCGCCTGCAAGCAGGCTCCTACGGGACACCGCCCGCAGTTTGACGCGAGGGCCTTCGCTCCGCACGCGTTAGCGGAGATGGCTTGCCCGGTATTTATGGATGGCACAACGTTTCGGCGTGAACCAACTTGAGCGAAGGTTTCATTTGCGATGAAGACCGAAGGCAGCGTTTACGATCGGGAACTGGCTGAAATACTTGCGAACCCGGAGTTCGGGATCGACGAGGATGCGCGCCGCCGGCATTTGCGCGCGGCGAAACTATCCGCCATGATCCTTACCTGGCTGTCGATCCCGGCCTTTTTTTTCGCGGCATATTTCTCGGACAGTTATCGGCTTGTGAGCATGCTGGTTATGTTATCCATGCCTTGGATCGGGCTTTTGCTTTTTTTGAAGTTCCCGGTTTTAAGGATGTTTCACACCTCAAAAAGCCAGCGTTATGCGTATCCGAACCTGGATTTGCCATTTATCATGTCGGCGGGCGGAGTCGTGTTTGCTAGCTCCAGCTTTGGGCACTTGATTTCACCTGCGGCAGCAGTGGCTGCCGCGATTTTTTCTGGTGTCCTAATTGGCGTTACATTCATCAGTCTGATTCCACTTGTTCGTCAAAACCCAGGTCTTTGGTTTTTTTTTATGATCTTCGGTATCTTTTATGGCGGAGGCACCTTGGTCTTTGGGAATGCCTATTTCGATCAGTCTAAGGCGACGCCACATTGGTCCAAAGTCGTTGGAAAGCATGTTTCCCATGGCAGCCGCTCAATAATTTATGATCTGGATCTTTCGCCATGGCTGGATCGCGAAGAAACAGAATCGGTCTCCGTGTCCTCAAGTTTTTACCAAGCCAAAACTGTCGGTGATCCGATCGAAGTTCTGACCCGGCCGGGATTATTCAAAATCGAGTGGTATACCCTGCAGTTTGAATACACACCCTCAATTTGACGTGTCGGATTTCGTTTCCGGGCGGCCGTTTTTCTTCTCGAAATATTTCTTGAGGATGGCGGCGGCGACGGGCCCGGCGTAGTGGGCGCCGCCGAAATTTTCGCCGAGGGTGTCGCCTTCGATCGCAACGGCCCAGGCGATCTGCGGGTGATCGACGGGCGCGAAGCCGATGAACCAGGCGATGTCGATGGTGCCGCCTTGCTTGCGGACCTGCGCGGTGCCGGTCTTGCCGGCGATCTGCACGCCGGGGATGGCGAAGGCGGGCAGGGAGAGGATGGCGGCGGTGCCGCCTTCGGTGACACAGCCTTTCATGCCGTCGATGACGGCGGAATATTGCGCGGGCGTAAGACCGATGGGTTCGCTGGATTGTTGCGGATGGTTGGCGTCGTGAACCAAGGTGGGCTTGGTCACGGTTTCACCGCGCGCGAGCGAGGCGGCGAAGCAAGCCATGTCGAGCGGGGTGACGAGGTCGAAGCCCTGCCCGATGGCCATGTTGGCGGTATCGCCCGGAAACCATTCCTCGTCGCGGTTGCGCTGTTTCCATTCCGGATCCGGGATGAGCATGTGGTGGGTTTCGCCGGGGAGCTCGATGCCGGCGGGCTGGTCGAGGTGGAAGCGCCGGGCCTCGGCCGCGATGAGGTCGACGCCGGTTTGAACGCCCGTGTTCCAAAAATAGATATCGCAGCTTTTCGCGATGGCCTGGCGGAGATCGATGATCCCGTGATGGCCTTCGCCGTTGTCACAACTGAGCGTGCGGCCGCCGAGGCGCATGGTGCCCTCGCAGTCGAAGGTGGTCTCGGGAGTGATCCAGCCGTTGCGCAGGGCGGCGATGGCGGTGACGAGCTTGAAGGTGGAGCCGGGCGGGTAAGTGCCGTCGAGGGCGTGGTTGAGCCAGGCGCCCTCGTCGTGGATCTGCTGGGCGGTGGCGGCGCTGAGACGCGGAGCGAAGTCGTTGAGGTTGTAGTCGGGCTTGCTGGCGAGAACGAGGACCTCCCCGGTGTTGACGTCGATGGCGGCGGCGGCGCCGGTATAATCGCCAATGGCCTGCTCGGCGGCGAGCTGCAGGTCGATATCGATGCTGGTGGTGAGATTGTGGCCCTGGATTGGCAGGCGCCGCTGGATGGGGGGATCGACTTTGAAGCCGGCGTAATCGACGCGGTAGATGGAGCCGCCGGTTTCGCCCTGGAGGCGGTCGTCGAAGTGCGCCTCGAGGCCGTCGCGGCCCATCGTGCCTTTCATGCTGAAGGTTTTCAGCTCTTCGCCCGGGAAGTCTCCGATGTCGATATCCTCGTTGATGCTGACGAAGCCCAGCGTGTGCGCGGCGGCCGAATTGTAAGGATAATAGCGCGTGTTCGAGGTGTAAACCTGCAGGGGCGACTCGACCGGCAGCTGCTCGAGCAGGCGTGCGTATTCCTCGGGCTTGAGATCGTCGATGAGCACATAGGGCAGCAGGGGCGCATCGGAGAGGTGGCGCATGAGATCTTTTGAATCCACTTTGTCCTGGCGACCGAGGATCTGGTCGACCTGGTCGAGGTAGTTTTGGACGACGGAGACCTGGGCGATCTGTTCGAGCTGGCCGGAGTTGGGGACGTCCTTGTCGCCGAGTTCACGGTAGTTTTTGCGCACGCGGATGAACTCGCGGCGGAACTCGCGGCGCAACTCGTCGAGGAAAACCACGACGGCGAAGCGCGCCCGGTTGCCAACGAGCAGGCGGCCCTCGCGGTCGTAGATGTTGCCGCGCGGGCCGGGCACGAGGATGCGGCGCTCATTTTGCTGGCGCTCGCGCTCGTGGTAAACATCGGCCTGCAGGAGTTGCTGCCAGGCGAGGCCGAGGGCGAGGATCAGGAGCAGGCCGAAGATGACGAAATAAAAAAAGATCACGCGCACCTGGTAATTTTTGCGCGTCTCGACGACGAAGGCGCCGGTGCTTTCAGTGATGCGGGGAGCGGGCATGGAAAAACTGAAAGGCTGAAGGGCTGAAGAACTGAAGGGCTGAAAAAAGGTGGGATTTTGGATTTCGCAAAAACCTCTACGTCAGACGCCGGGAAGTGTCGCGAGGTTCAAACCCGGCCAGGGCGAGAGTGCGGGTCTGCAGCGCAAAAAACCAGGGCGCGATGAGCGCGAGGAAAACCTGCGAGCAGACCAAATTGAGGAGCAGCCGCGGCCAGACCCCGAAAGGCAGGGGGGTGTGGGCGAGGAGCAGCAGGGAAAGCGCGATGAAAATCCCGAGGTTGGCGAGCAGGGCGAAGACCAGGCTGACGAGCATTTCGCCGCGCGGGAGGCGGCCGCGCACGGAAAAAATGAGTGTGAAAGCCGTGGCAAAAAGAAACGCCTGCGTGCCGAAACGCACGGGGGAGGCGGCATCGCCGAGCAGGCCGGTCAAAAATACCGCGGCAAAGCCGGTGTCGAAATCAAGCCGCAGCGCGGCGAAGACCACGAGCAACCCACCGACGAACAAGGACACGTGCCATGAGGCCAGGACGTGGTTGAGCTGCGAGACGAGCAGGGTGAGCAGCACGAGCGGCAGAAGCGTGGGGAGGAGGCGGGGCATGGTTTGAAAAGCGAAAGGCGGAAAATCGGAAAAGCGGGAAACAGAACGCGGAAAATTTGAAATTTGAGATCGGAGATTTGAAATGAACCGGCGCTTAAGGCGCGGGTGGCGCCGGTTTGGCTTCCGCGGGTTCGAGCGGGACAAGCACGGTGACCTCGGTGAGCTCGGCGAGGCGCGGGTCGAGCTGGACTTCGCCGGTCTTGAACAGGCCGTCGGCGCTGGCGCTGACTCCCGTCAGCGTGCCGATGACGAGGCCGGGCGGAAAAACCCCGCCGAGACCGGAGGTGACGAGGCGCCTCGTCTGGTTGGACAACATGAAGATGTCGAGCGGCACGTACTCCACCACACCACGGGCCGGGCCGAAGGAGGAGGTGAGCGCACCTTGGTAACTGATGGGACGCGTATCGTCCTCGAGCGTGGCGGCGAGGCGCACCTCGGGGCTGCTGATGAGGTCGACGACGGCGGTGTAGGCATGAACCTCGGATATGCGGCCGACCACGCCGCCGGTATAAATCACCGGCGCGCCGACGGTGAGGCCGTAGTTGCTGCCCTTGCGGATGATCAGGCGCTGCCACCAGCTGGAGAAATCGCGCCGGGCGACGCGCGCGGGTTCGGCGCGGTAATTTTCGAACGACGGCAGGCGCAGCAAGCCGTCAAGGTGGTCGATCTCCGCGTGGAGCGCGACGTTCTCCTGCACCTTCAACTCGTAGGAGGCGTTGAGGCGGGCGAGGTCGCGGCCGGCCTCGATGAGCTCGTTCTTGGAGTGATTGCGCAGCGACCAGAAATCCTTCAAGTCGCGCGTGTAGGAGACCGCGGTGTCCACGGGCGCCTGCATCTCGAAGAAGCTGACGCGCAGGAAGCTTTTAAAAAAGACCGGCAGCACGAGCCACGCAGCGAGCGCGAGGCCGAGCGTGAGGAAAGGTTTGGCTTGGTCGAAACGGATGGGCAGCACGACGTGACGACTAAGCTAGGCCACGAGTGGCCGGGAAGGCACGGAAAATGTTTGGGCGGATGGGGCGCGATAAACGCGGCAATCTAAAGGTAGGGCGGGTTATCCTTAACCCGCCGTATCGTTTCAGCAATGTCCAAGCGGCGCGTTAGGGATAACGCGCCCTACCTTTTAATGTCATCGGGCGACCAGATATATTTCCATGCCTCAGGCTCTGATACCAAGTCTTCTCGCACCGGATTAGTCCGAATGTAATGCGCCTTTTCATCAAAGCTTTCTTCGCTTCTAAGACGATGATCGAAAAACCCATCTTGCCAGACAACTCCGGCCTTTTTCGCAATAAACCGTTTCCAATCACGCAGAACTTTGTCCATGCGTTCATCGGAAGGAAAGGACATCAAAGCGTGCAGGTGATCGGGCATCGCGAGAAAAATATGCGGCCAGAACTTAGTGGCGCGAGTATAGTGGTCCAAGGCATTGGTCATGATAATAAAAACATCATCCCGGGCCAATTGGTTCACTTTGCGCCTGGCACAGCAAATTGTGATGAAGAAAATCTCTCCAGATTTAACCCACGAAGGCGGAGTGTGGGAGAGGTGCTTGCGTTGTGGAAGCGTTTGCACGGCAGGTAAGCCATAGGCTAGCAGGAAATCCTGACCGTGAATAAAAATGTACGAGGGTAGGGCGCGTTATCCCTAACGCGCCGTTTGGATGCTGTCGGAACCCAATCCATTTCACCACGCTTGTCTTCGCGCGGGCCATCATGTAATGTTGGCAAAGAAAAATGCTTGGCCCACTAATCCGCCTCTTTCGCAAGCAATCAATAAAACATCCTGAACACTCGTGGCGCGTTTGGGATACAGGCGATGCCCTGCATTGTCATCGCATCGGTGAAGAAGAAAAAAGCATGCGCTGGGATGCTATCACGGAAGTCCAGATTTTTACCAATGACGAAGGCCCGTTGCTTCCGGATGTTTTCTGGCGGTTTAGGAGCGCTGAAAACGAAGTCATTTTCCCACAGATGGCAGTTGGAGAAAAGAAGATTGTTGATCGCGCGATGAAGTTGAAGGGTTTCGATTTCGAGCGCTTTAATGCGGCGATGAAGTCTGCACAGAATGCGTACTTTATCGTGTGGAAGGAGAAGTGAAAACAGAAACGCCAAGTCCAAGCGCGGCGGATTAGGGATAATCCGCCCTACCTTCAGCACCTGCTCACAAATTCGACGTGAGCCACTTCAGGTCGTTGAGGACGGCGCCGGTGCCGTTGGCCACGGCGGAAAGCGGATCCTCGGCCACGATGACGGGCAGGCCGGTTTTTTCGCTGAGAAGGTGGTCGATGCCGCGGATGAGCGAGCCGCCGCCGGCCATGACGAAGCCGCGGTCCACGAGGTCGGCGGAAAGTTCGGGCGGGCAGCGTTCGAGGGCGCTGCGCACGGCGTCCACGATGGCGGAGATGGTGTCGTTGAGGGCCTCGCGAATTTCCTGCGAGGTGATGTGGATGGTCTTGGGCAGGCCGGCCACGGAGTCGCGGCCCTTGACCTCCATCGCGA
>Ga0210392_10000177_pt1 | contig 50908 bp, 67 predicted proteins | sample IncBWC30OmetaG_FD_161057 | JGI IMG/M metagenome (GOLD analysis project Ga0210392, IMG submission 161057) | Forest soil microbial communities from Barre Woods Harvard Forest LTER site, Petersham, Massachusetts, United States - Inc-BW-C-30-O ... | reverse complement strand
CACCGCCGAGAGAGAGCGGCATATTCGGGACTGTGAGGGCCTTAACGATACGGGCGTTATCCTTGCGGAACTTATTAGCCGTATAGAACTGGAGCATCGTCTTCAGGATAAGCAGAGCTTCCTGACGGACCATATCGTAGTACATGAGGAGCGGAACTCCCATAGCCTGCTGTTTAGCTTGGTTAGCGGAGTCAACTTCAGCGGCACTCTTAGGCTGGATAGACGGAATGACATTATTCACCCCACCCTGAGCGATGGTAGACATGAGTTGCTGGACTGAGTTCAAAGACGTGAAGTAGTCATTTCCTGCTGGCTTGATATCGACCTCCTTGTAGGCATTGATGTCGGTAACAGGAATCATCTTCTTCTGGCCGAATACAAACTCAGGAGCCTCGATGTCTGATGTGAGGATTGGAGGGTCAATGAGGCGAAGCTCGCGCTCAAGGAGCATAACGAACTGAGTATTAGCCATCTTATGCAGGTCGCGGGTCTTATACGGCATAGGAAGACCGTAGGCCAACTTATCATCCACAGCCTCAGATATAGACCAAACGAATGGCATGAGCTTGTGGTCGAATGGAAGAGGAGCTGGTTTTACAGTTCCACCCTTACCGAGCTTGTTGAGGAGGATACCGTTAGCGACGATGCCGAACTGGTCGCCATCAGTGTCATAGACGCGAAGGACCTCAATCTTGTTCGTCGTGGTTATTCCGGTTCCACCCAGGAGGCGGAAATAGAGAGAGTCTTCAGCGATGCGGTTTCCTGGCTCTACGAATACGTGGTCAGGATACATCTGGAACTCAAGGTGAAAATCAGCGGCCTCCATCTGAGACTTCCTGATTACCTTGCCCTGCTTCTGGATGTTCCTCTCATAGACCTTCTTCAGGTACATGTCTTCGATAGGGACGAGGGTGACTTCGACATCATTCCAGTATTCGATTTCCTTAACATCTATCTGGTAAGCGCCTTCCTTCGGGTCGTAGTTCTTGAGGAAGCTCTCGGTCTTCTTACGATTGTTATAACCGACATAGAGACAGACCGTGCCGTTGACGACTCCATAGATAAGCTCCCAGAACTTCTCAACCTTATCGTTGTTCTTAAAGCGCCACCTCTGGTAGAGGGAGTGGAGAATCTTGACGCCAAAGGAATCAAGGTCATCGCCTATGATGCGAGGTTTGACTCCAAGCGAGACCATGCGAGAGGCAAAGTCCATAACCTCCTTTCGGGTGAAGGGGATATTGAAGCCAAGGCCGATATCACCCAAGTCCTCAGACTGGGTTCCGGTATAGTTCCAGAATAGCTCGCGGGATATGCGCCAGACATCTTCGATGCTGTTATCGTTGAATTGGCGGAAAGCACCGCTCCTGAAGGTACGCCACCTATAGAGGTCGGAATACACATCGCCCACGAAATCAATCTCAGCTTCGGCAGCGTGGTAATTTTCCTCTACGAAAACTGGGTCTAAAGAGTCTTGGTCCAATTTATTAAGCGATTACTCTACCCATATCCCTTCTAATAAACATCTGGTCGGGGTTGCTGATGAGGTTTTGATTCATTCCGAGGCGAACAAGCGGCTCGAACTGACTCATCCTGGCCCTTTTAGGTATCTCATAGAACTGGCGGGAGTTAAAGTTTTGGACGGCTCTACCCTGCTTATGAATCATCCAAATATCCCCATCTGGGATGTAATTGGCGTTCAGCTTATACTTCCTGCAAATAGCAAGAACGAAGTTTTCTATGTCCCGATACATGCTTTAATTATACCACCCTATTAGACTAGAGGCCGTCTGTCTTATACGGAATGTCTGTTATGACGGTAGCGATGGTCAAGAACATGCCAGCGAGGTGGACAGAGTTCTGGAGACCCTGCTTCTCAACGAGAACTGGGTCGATTATTCCACGGCCAACAAGGTCCTTCTTATATTCTCCAGAATCGGTATCGAATCCATCGTGCTGGTTAAACTTGGTGTTATCAACAACAGCGCCAGAGTTCGTCACAAGGAGAGCCGACGGCATATCGCAAGCCTTCATAAGGACCTCTGAGCCTCCATTGCCTACAGTATTATGTATCTGGCGGCCGATGTCCCTAAGAGTGATGCCGCCACCAGCGACATACCCTTCGGCAATCGCAGCTTTAACGGCGAAGACGGCATCCTCAATCTTCATGCGGAGATAGGGTATCTCAGCGTCAGATTCGGCTCCAACCTTGATGACAACGACTGAACCAGTGATGCGGGCAAGGCGGTCCTCAGTGTGGCGCTTCTCATCTCCCTTTGCTTCTCTAAGTACAGTCTTCAGCTCTTCGACACGGACATTGTGGTACGACTTCTCGGTGTCGGTCCTGTCTCCCTTAACGAAGAGGGTCTTGTCCTTTGAGGCGACGACCTTACGGACACGGACACAATCATTCATGGACAGGCCACGGACTGAGCGCTCTCCAGTGACAGCTTCTTTGCGGCCACAGAATACAGCGAGGTCCTCAAGGAAATCAACTTTGCGGGGAGCTTTGACTCCGATAGCCAAGAAGCGTCCCTTCATGCGGCTGTTGTTCATAACCATGTTGGCAAGAGCCTCACCCTGGATGTCCTTTCCGACGATGACGAGGCCAGTACCTCCGGCCTTAAACAGCTCCTCACAGAGGGGCAGGATGTCCTTATTGACGCTAAAGGTCTTATCGGACACGAGGACATAAGCGTTATCAAGGACACTCTCTTGTCTCTCAGGATTAGTGACAAAGTATGGGGACATATAGCCGCCTTCGATTTCCATACCCTCAATCTTTTCCTTCTCAATCCTGATTCCCTGGCTCTCCTCAACGACGACACGGCCAGTCTCACCAGCCTCTCTAACGGACAAGGCAACGAGCTTGGCGATGTCTTCATTCTCGGAGCTTATCTTAGCAATCTTCAAAAGCTCAGCATCGTCCTTTATAAGAACAGCTCTCTCTGAGAGAAGTTTCAGAGCGTCCTTTAGAGAATGGTCCAATTCGTTCCTAAGCTGCATTGGTGAGTATTCTGAGTGAGCATCGAGAAAGTCCTGACCATACTTGATGAGGCTATAGGCCAAGATAGTAGCCGTCGTGGTTCCGTCTCCAGCGTTCTCATTAGTCCTCTCGGCAGCTTCCTTTATAAGGTCAGCACCCATCCTTTCTACATCATCTTCAGGGAGAATCTGGCGGGCGATGGATACTCCATCATTCGTAATCAAAGGGTTCTCCCAGCGGCGATAGACGGCGTTCCTACCGCGAGAGCCAAGAGTCGAAGCTACAGCCTTATATACAGTCTCCATTCCGATAAAGAGCTTCTGGCGGGCCTCAGCTCCGAACAGGGTTTTGGTTCTTTTAAGCATTGTGGTTTATTGATGATTTATAGGTTTCTAATTCTTTCAGTATCTCCTCGCGCTTCCCTCTCACTTGGACGAAGGGATACTTCTGGAGATGGACAATCTGGATGTCACTAACTGATTGGAGTTGCATGGCCTCGATTCCCTCCTTCAACTCCTCATTGGTCTTGAAGATTCGGTTCTCAGGGGCCTTTGGCAGGACTCGTGAGACGAGGAAGGCATCGACATCGGGGAAGTCAGGGTCATTATTTATCTTGGCATATAGGTTCGTCTTGAGGAGGTATGCCGCTTCCTTCAAGACTTTTGTGGTGATTTTCATATACGCATATAACGCATTAACTGGTTAGTAAGGTTACGCCCCTCCTCTGTCCTTGGTTCGTTCCTCTGAAGCCTAAGCACCCTTGGTAGATTACAAGCGCCGTTCTCGAAGGCGCATCTAAAATCTGAGATTTCAGGGTCATGCACTGGTTTCAGGACTGATTGGACCGAGGTTGGAGCGACGACATTCGAGTAGCGGGAGTTCATCAGTGCATCATAGAGTTCCATCACCGAGTCTGAGTCTTTATTGAACACTGTCATCGGGAGTATCTGGATAACAGCGCGGCGGCGTGGCTCGTAGGTCGTGGCGTAGCTATTATAAAGTAGCCTGATACCGTATTTGAGGAGTCCATCGGCGCAGCTTCTATTGGTTGGCATGGTCTTGGAGAAGTGAGCCTGCTCTCCGAACCAAGCCTTTGGCTTCTGCCACTTCTTTATCTTTTCGAGGAGCTTCTTCTGGTACTCGGTCCTATAGGCGTCTGGGTCATAATTTATCTCAGGATTCATAAATGGGGCATACCAGTCTATATCCTTGTTCTTATTGGAGTAGCACTCGATGACATTGAATGAGGCCCCATTGTACTGCCACCAGACGAGGACAGTCAGGTCTCCACGCCCTATATCCATTGATATATAGACTGGGCGCTTCGGGTCATACTCAATCGACTCAACCTTGGCCTGGTCAATCTGTGGATAATACTGGCTCTTCTTGTCGATGGAGTAGGAGACAACGGCCTCACGGAGGACTTCGGGGTCGGCTTCGGCACGCTTCTGGAGTTGCTCGAACCACTCCTGGTCCTTCCACGGGTGGTCCTGCCAATCCAAGTGGATATAGTCTCCATTAGCTTCACACATATCTTTGAACTTCTCATACTGGCGACCTTGGCGGGAGGAGGAGACGAGAACCTTTACACGGGAGACCGACTCAAGAGAGCGCATGACCTGTAGGAAGTTCTCAATGAAGAAACACTCGTCTATAAAGGAGATAGAGTAGCGGCGTGAGCGGCCAGCGTTCTGGTTGGTAGAGCTACCATTGATAGAGGACTGGAGGAGGGGATTCAGTATCTTCAGGGACATATCGGTATTGGTTCCTTTCTTGCCTTTCGGGGTGAAGGACTCTGGAAAGAGGAACTCAGGGCACTTAGACATCAACCATCTAATCTTTCCGAAGATAGAGTTGTCAGGAGATGTCGAGCCATCATCGACCTCAGACTCAGTTCGAGAGAGAATAAATCCTGACCAATTGGCAGTAAAGAGCCAGCGCCAGAGGTAGTAGGCTGTAATGACCCAAGTGATTCCCATTTCACGGGGCTTGTCGATAAGGATAATATGCTCCTTAGTATCGTTTTCTGCTTCCAGAAGTTTAAAAATAATCCTCTTCTGGTAGTCAAACATGAAGAAAGGCTTAATGGCATTTTGGTAGTTCGGTATCTTTAGGAATAAGAAAGTCTCGATGAACTCGATAGGGTCGGCGGCCCAGACATCGAGCATCATGCGGGCACGATGGAAATCATCATCGGCGCAGTTCTTCATCTGCGTCATTCGGGCTATAAGCTTCTGCTTATACTCAGGGCTGTCGTAATACTGGGCGGCTTTCTTTAGGTTCATTCGTTTTCTTCGTTACGCTTCTGGCCGAAGTCGAGGAGGGCGGACTCTAGGTCTTCGCGGCTAGAGGCATTTATCTGGATGTTATTAAGGGTCCCGATGTTAGGCTTCCAGTTCTTATTCTTCTGCATCATGTCTATGATTTTGATGGAGAGCTGGAGCTTGTCCTTCGTGCCTAGTTCCTTGAGTTCGGTCTTCGAGAGGCCACGGGTCATAGTGACGAGGGCATCAGCGAGGAAGGTCTGGGCTTCGAGGATGCGGACCTGGGGGTCTTGGGGATTCATTATCGGACGTGCTCCAAGCTGGGGGCGGGTATCTGGGACGACGACTGGCACTCCCATCTTGGTATCTGCCATCTCATAGTGCTTCAGGCTCCAAGCGAGACGGGGGTTACCTTCAAGGAGGGGGCGCATCTTCTCTGTAACGACCGAGGGGTTAAGGCGGATGTACTGACCTACCTGACGGACGAGGGCCATAAACTTGTTCTTGAACTTCAGCGGTCCTCCAAGCGGGTCCGTCGAGAACACGTTGATGCGATAGAACAGCTCTTGGAGGAAAGGGAACGGACCTGAGAGGGCCTTTTGTTCCTGGGCGAGGATAGTTTCGGCGCGAAAGCGCAGGGTCTCACCCTCCATGAAGGCGCTGCACAGCTCAAAGAACTGGAGGTACTGGGCCTCGTTCCACTGGGAGACATCATAGCGGGATGGTAGGTGGCCCGTTATGGCTCGGTACTTTGAAAGATTAGTTTGTTTCATGTAGTGCAAGCCACAGGTTAGCTACTGCCTCTTCTGGGGTTGAACCTTCGCCTTTAACAGACTCAGAGTGTTTGCTATTGTATGCGTACCAATACCCTTTAACATTGCAATGTAGATAGAAAGGTAAATCACACGCCTCTACAAGCTCGCTTAGAGAAGGGATAGTAAAACCATTGCTCCTGTCCCTAACCCACAGCTGATGGGGGTCTAGCTCAGGGAAACCAGCGTCCTTTAGTTGTTTAAGCAGCTTAGAGGTCATTTGCCTTCATGGCTAGAGGTTCGAGGAGGAGTAAACGAATAGGCTTGGAGGGCATCGCGGACTATCTGGCTCATAGTCTGGTGGCGCTCCTCTGCCATCTTGTGTAGCAGGACCTCCGTATCAGGAGTCATAGAGATGGTCTTTCTGATAAAGTTAGCCATTGAGTGTGTCTGTTAGGACCTTGATGACCTCAGCCACAGTGGCCGCCACATACTCCTTATCCCTATAGCTAGTCGTGGAGCGGATGCGGATATGGTAGCCATTCTCAATCTGGCGGACGGAGATATCCTTCATATTTCCTATACCATAACCTGTGCTAGTAGTCGTATGTGAAGGTGCTGTCTGATTACCAAGTGGGTTTGGGTCCATGTGTATATTGCGTTAATATTTATATACCCTAAGTATACCACACTTATGCACTGTTACTTACTTGTATGCAATGGTATAGTGGGGAGATGAGATATAACTGGATGAAGGGATACAGGGCGCTGACTGGTAGGCATAAGGACCTGAAGAGGTGTCATGTCTGCAACGGGTACTGGGTCAAGCCCAATGGAACACTGGTATTAAATAACATACGCTACCGCATATGTTATCCCTGCCGCCCACATGTCCTGGACAGACTGCATCGTGACTATATGGGATATAAGACGAGAGCGATATTCGGCCGCTGGGAGGGTCCGCCTATACAGTAGGTTTGATGGTCTCGATGTAACAAGGCATACCATATACGATAGAAACATCGCCGCTTAGCATCTTAATGAAGATAACCATAGTTCCCTGCATACCGAAGAAGTCGTACCTTATCTCAGATACCTTACCCACCTTATTTGAAAGGCTAACCGACCCCGTTGTATAACCCCAATCATTAAGCCCCCCTTCAAGAAACATCACCAAGCTGGCCTTATTCTTTGCGTTTTCTATATTCATGTGTATTGCGTTAATCGTACCTGATAATAACATCCTCCTTCGGAGCGAAGGGGTCCACCCACGGCTTCTTAATGCTATTGGCTATCTCTCCTCCAAAGAGCTTACTGCGTATGTATTCTGAGACATTCCCGTCAGAAAGTTCACGCAGTGTGGTTAGTTCCTCCTCTGTTAAACGAATCTTAACTGTTTTGTCGTATTTCATAGTTGTGGGTACATTATAGCAAATCTGTGGGTACAAGTGCAAGGTTTTGTGGGTACAAGTTGTACTCCGCGATATAGCGACGGGGGTGTTCAGGGAGGGAAAGAGCAGACCCTCATCCGATTCCCCACCCCTCTACCATTCATTAAAACGCTTAGACGTGGCCTAGCTTAGCCATATCATGCCATGCACCCGTAATAGAGTGGATATATTAGAACACATAGACGGATAGGTGAACACATGCACCACATAACAACATGCACCACATAACATCTAAGTCTCTATGTCTCTTTGGTGCTGTATCTGGCGGCGCGATAGTCTATGGCTATGTATATGGCTATCACTAGCTACTGCTCATAGGGGCGTGCATGGGCGGCGGCGTTGGTGGTAGTGCCATACAGGGCTATAGGTGTACTGGTGTATGGTGTAGGCGGCGCAACTGTACCCCATTATAATGGTGAAAGACTTTCGAGGGGAAAGTTAACAAAGTTCATTTATATAGCTTGTTTGGTACTGAAACATGGCTTTGTTAAGCCATATTGACGATGTTAAGCCGTATAATTGTGAATGAATACACATATGAGTGTTGCATTTAGTATTGGATATAGTATGATGATACTAGAGCTAGGGACATTGAAAACTAGGGGGAAATAACATAACAAAAAATAACATGACGAAAAAGGACTTTATTACCGTGTCAGCAGTTATCAAGAGATTCATGCCAAAGGTTGGCGAGCCGGACTACGAGGCCGGACAAGGGACAACAGCGGGAGATATAGCTAGAGCTTTGGCTACAGAGTTCGCCTCAATCAATCCACGCTTTGATTATAAGAGGTTTTACGAGGCTTGCGGCCTCAAATAGCATGGACGAGCACATGACGGGCAAACAAAAGATAGGCATGGGCATACTGGCGACAATTGTAGTCGTAGGATTCTGCCTTATCGGGTACATAGGATAGGTTTCACTTTAATCACTTTCCCCCTAGTTATCAGCGTGTCGAACGCTGTAGCACTTTAACAATCCGGCATTAACACGGCGTGAGCCGTATCAAATCATCATATGAAAACAGTATCAACCAAGCTATACGAGTACAGCGAGCTATCAAAGGAGGCGCAAGCTAGAGAAGTTCGGCTACGAAATGATAGAGTACGAACAGAGCGAGCAGGCTTTCATAGAGACTTGCGAGGCCAACGAGTACACCTTTGAGGCTAGCGGAGTAATGAGAAACGCATAACCGCCATGCTTAAAATCTATTCAACGCTAGCAGAGTTCAGGGCGCGAGTTATCGCAAGCTATCCTATCAAGGGGCATACGAGAAAGATTAAGGGCAAGAACGCATATAAAGTTGTGAGCTTTCCTTTCGAGGGGAAAGTGGAAGAAATAAAATACTATGACGCCAAGAAACAAAAGTGCGAAATAGTGCTACCGCCCTTGTTTGATGACGCTGGTAATAGGATTATAGGTCAAGGCTACGATTCTATCAGTGGGCAAGTAGTGAACATAATCGAGTAGAACATTCTAGGCCCCATTAGGGGCCTTTAGTGTTATTGAGTTATCCACAGTATAAATAGGCTTGCATTAAGTAGTGGAATTATGTATACTGTATTCAGGTCGATAACGCCTATCAATGAATTAACAGATGACACACTTAATTATAAATCACCCTGTGGCGGCGTGGCTCGTAGGAGCAATGATAAGCGCCCTTACAGGGCTAACGAGATAACAATACAATGGACAAGATAATCGCTAAGGCACAGGAGGCAGTAAAAAAGGAGTTTGAAAACAGGAGAGAGTCCCATATCATCACAGAGCTTTCAAGGATAGAAAATTACAAAGCAGACTGGAACAAGACAGAAGAGAGGATAGCCAAAATGCAAACTTTCATAGAGGAGATAGCCAAGTGTAAAAACCAAACAGAGCTTAACAATGTTATTAACAGCCGCAACTTCTAACATGACACGCAACATCATAGCGGCTCTTATATTCAGAGCCAAGAAAGCAGGAAACTATTTTGTGAGCTACCGCAATGAGCTGTACTCGCTTGATGAGCTTCTTTCGCTTCTTACGGGTCGAGAGGTCGAGTTCGCAGAGGCCGAGACATTTCTAAAGCACGCTTAATATAGAGATAAAGCTATGACTAGCATACCACTAGACACAATGGAGGAGATAGCATACTTGCGGACTTGCGCCGCGAAAGAAGGTCGCTTGCTTCCCCCATTGCCGGACTGTTCGGCCCCGTGGTGCTCGTCATGCAATTACTATCGCAAGTGGTGGGCCGACAAAGGTATCATAATTAAAAGATAATTAAACACAATGTACGACAACATTAGCAGAGAATGGTACGAGGTCGCTAGGCTCTTGTCAAAAGAGAAAGGCGAGATACTTCAATCTGTACGCAAGTTCGGCATAGAGGTCGAGTGTCAGTATCCAGCATGGGGGGCGGCCGTCAAGGCGTCTACGGAGATAGACAAGGCCATAGGCATAGGAACCGATGGAAGCGTGAACGGCAACGGCCAAGAGCTACGCCTACCGCCAGCGTCAGGCAAGGCGGCAGAGGCGATGATAAAGGAGCTTAGCGCCTCACTCAAAAAGAATGACTACACGACAGACAATTCATGCGGCCTCCATGTCCATATAGACGGGGCGGATATGATGGACAAGTGCAACAACACGACAGACGGCTATAAGCTCTTTCAGACATACTGGCTCACATACATAGCGATAGATAGCGTCATACGCTCATTCCTGCCGTCTCACAGGCTCCGCAATACCTTTTGCTATCCTATGGACAAGTGCTTTGAGGCGGTCAAGGCGGCGGACAGCTATAGCACTCTTGACATGATATACAGGTCGGATAACAAGCAGTGGCTAGACAAAGGCAAGAAGCGAGGACGCAAGGACGACTCACGCTACAAGGGTATCAACCTGTACTCGTTCCTTAGAGCTGGACACCCTGAAATCAGGTATCACAACGGCACGATAGACGGGGAGCATATGCTCGCATGGGCAAACCTCCATTGCCTTATCATGGACAAGGTTATGGACGGCACGATAACGGCAGAGTGGGCGGTCGAGATGAACAGCACGAGGAGCGTAGCAACTAAGACCAAGTGCCTGTTCGACAAGATAGGACTGAAAAAGAGGAGCAGGACATACTTCAAGGCAAGACAGTACAAGTTTTACAGGCCGTATTCTATCCTGTTTTCAAGCTCCACAATCATGTCAAAGGTAAGGGAATTATCAGGAAGTAATCATTAAAACCATATGTGCGGCATTGTACACGGTCGAATGTTAAATAAGGGGGAAGATGTCAGGGGCGAGATAGCTAAGACATACTTCAAGCAGAGAGGCCGAGGCACAGAGGGGTTTGGCTTTGTGGCCCTCATGCACGGAAAAATCGTAGAGTATGCCCGTGCAGAGAGCGAGCAAGCTATCATGGCAAAGATGAAGACAACGCCTTGCGATGAGATGATGTTTCATCATCGCTACCCCACTTCAACGCCTAACTTTGCTGTGGCGGCGCACCCTATCGAAGTAAAAAATAAGGCGCTGGCGCATGACTACTACATGGTGCATAACGGCGTCCTGTGGAATGACGATGAGCTTAGGGAGCAACACCTAAAGGACGGCTTCAAGTACACCACAGAGATGACGCAGGAGTGGAAGACCAAAAGGGGCCGCAAAGTGCAGGTTGAGACTAAGTTCAATGACAGCGAGGCTCTTGCCATAGAGCTTGCTAGGGACATAGACAACGAGGCCGAGGGCATACCACAGGTCAAGGGGTCGGTAGCTTTCATCATCTTGCAGGTCGAGAAGGCCACTAAGAACCCTGTAGCCCTTTACTGGGGCAGGAATAGCGGCTCGCCCCTTGTCATGGGTAGAGAGGGAGATAAAGCCTTTATGATTTCATCGGAGGGTGGCGGCGAGATAGTGCCGGTAGATAGGCTGTATCGCTATGACTATGCGTCAGGCGACACGCTGGCCAAGAAGTATCCTATCGGCCCACAGGTATACGCTTCCAACGAGCTGTTTAATGTCCGCAAGAACCAAGACATAGACATTGAAGACCCAGCCTTTCCTAAAGAGGAGGTATACAGCGAGGACGAGAATAACAAGATAGGGGAGCTGTGCATAGAGTGGGACGAGCTTCAGGCCACTATGAATAGCGCAGAAGTCTTGCCAGCCGAGGAAGAGGACAGCATATACAAACGCCTGCTAGAGATTGATAGGGAGCTAGACGAGCTACAGCTCAAACATTACCAGAGTAAACTTCTTAACGGATAAACCATGCCTACACCAAGACCACAAGGAGAGTCGCCAGAAGCGAGACTAAACGAAATCTTCAGCTCCGCACAGGAGGCAATACGCCAAAATCGAGAGGACTACACAATAATACGGCCAGCGCCACAAATGCCTAGTCAAACGGCCCCTCCTTTCGTTGATTTTACCGACGATGAGGAGGAGAGTGAGCCTGTAGAGCTACACTGTTCATACTGTGGTACGCAACCAGCCGATGATTCAGAGTGGGACGACTTCAACTGGCTAGAGGGAGCGAATTGCCTTGCATGTAACGACTGTTACGCCCAGCGCACTTTTGTATGTCCTCAATGCTCTGATGTATTCCCTAATCATGCAGGCAGGAACACCGAGATGGTGGGTATTGACCCGCGCACAGGCAAAAAAAGGACAACCTATGTATGCGAGAAATGCGCCCACGAGATATTCGAGTGTTGCGAGCATTGCGGGACGATGTACGGCAAGGATAGCAAGGAGTGGAAAGAGAGCATCAATGGATATTGCAAGAGGTGCGTCAAGAATTACTCCAATATAGACCATGTGCCTTGTCGAAACTATGAGGAGCCTACATACGAGGGCGACAATATCCCTAGTATCTTCACTTCAATGCGCCGATTCGGTATCGAGATAGAGGCTCATGCGGCAAAGCCAAGGGGCTGGGGCCTCGCATATATCATGCTTCCAAAAGAAGTAGGACTAGGCACGGATAGCTCGGTAGGAAACATGGGCGTGGAGTTCAGAACCGCGCCAATATCCGGCCGAGGGGCCGAGGAGACGATACAGAAGACCTGCAAGGTGTTGAACGACCTCAAGTACACAACGAGCAAGACTTGTGGCTTCCATATCCATGTGAGCGTCGAGGACATAGACAGCCAGAGTTCGGACTACGCTTTCAGTAATATGCGAGATTTGTGGCTCTTCTATCTCACTTTCGAGGATGTCATCTTGAGCTTCCTGCCGCCTTCACGCCGCAACAACTATCAGTATTGCGCCCCGCTCAAGACCGAGTACCACTTCAAGGAAGTTCACGACGCACAGAACATAGATGCCCTTGAGAAGCTCTGGTATAGGCTAGGCTCGACGGAGAGCGTAACGAGAGCTAAGAGCGAGCATAGGCACGCTTCACGCTACCGAGGCATCAATCTGCACCCGATGTTCTCTAGCAGGCACTTTGAGATTCGCTACCACTCCGGCACGCTCAATGCCCGCAAGATGCTGGAATGGACCAACCTACAGCTCAAGATTGTGGACACGATAATAACGAGAGGATTCAATATGAGCTGGGCCTTCCAAAACGCCTCCTCTACCAACATAGAAGAGAAGACGAGGGAGTTCTTCAAGTATCTCCAGCTCTCAAAGCCATCTGTCGCTTACTTCATGGCCCGCCAGCAAGCGTTCTACACTCCTCCTACGGTCGAAAAGGACGAGCACTACGAGATTGCCAAAGAATTACTAGATAACGAGAGAGAACATTAAACCCTATGTGCGGAATCATCCTAGTAAGAAGATATGATGGCCTCTCAGCCCGCCGAATGGTGGAGAAGAGGTACAGGAAGCAGAAGAGCCGCGGGGTGGAAGGTTTTGGGCTGGCCGCAATCTCTGGCGGCAAGGTGGTGGACTACTACCGATGTGAGACTGAGAGCGACATCCTAAAGAGACTCCACGAACAGAAGGGGGGCGAGATACTGATGCACCACAGGAAGCCGACGAGTACGCCTAACTTCTGGGAGACCGCTCACCCAATCTATATCGAACACGAGAGCCTGAAGCACGACTACATGATAGTCCATAATGGCGTCATACATAATGCCGACGAGCTTAGGAAGGAGCACGATAAGCTCAAGTTCGAGTATAAGACCGATGTCGTCCAGCAATGGATAACAAAGGGCAAGAAGGAGCGCGAGATTCTCAAGAAGTTCAACGACAGCGAGACATTTGCCATCGAGCTGGCGCGAGACTTAGACGGCGAGCAGAAAGGCATAGACCATGTGACTGGCACGATAGCTTTCGTTGCCCTCAAACTAGAGAAAGGAGACAGTGGGGTAGTCTTGCAATCATTCTGGGGCCACAACTACGGCAATCCCCTCACCTTTGAGCAGAGCAAGTATCACTTCTGTGTCTCATCAGAGGGCGGCAAGGAAATCAAAGAGCACTTGCTGTTCACCTATGACTACGCAAAGAACGACATAACCTTCAAAGAGTACCGCTTAGGACATCTCTTTACACCGACTGACGATAGGGCATCATCATACGGCGAATGGAAGAACGGTAAGTGGGTCAGGAAGACTGACGCCGAAAGAGAGGCGGAGAAGAAGGACAAAGAAGACAGCCATCGAGAAGTGGCAACAACCGAGATACCTAAAGCACCTATTGGCTTCACAGTTCCCAAAGAGGAAGTAAGCTTACTCCCAAAAACACCAGCTCAAGTGCTGTTCCCCGCACGCGTGGATGCCTTCATAGAGCATCACGGCTTGAGCGGCTATGACGAGATGGACCCGATTGTAGACCTACAAAGGGCTAGCCCAGACATGAGCCAAGAGGATGTGCTTGATATTGTCCTTGACCTACAGGCGGAGATGTCTAACCTAGAAGAGCAGATAGAGGGTGGAAAGATGGGTACGCCGTTCCGCATGTGGGCCACCGAGCGTCTTGCTTTCATAGATGAATACCTCGCAGAGGGACAGAAGATTATGAGAGAAAAGGTAGCGTCCAAAAAGGAGACGGTAGAGAACGAGAATTACGTCTGTTAAAACTATGACCTACTACTTCCAATGGCTGAGCACGGAGAATGACGAGCGGGTTATCAAGAGGTTGAAGGAAAGGCAGGGATATGCGGGCTTTAAGCTTGTAGAAGGCAAGGTGGGCGAGCTAGAGGGTGAGAAGATACTACAGGTCAAGATAGAGTGGTCAGGCGACCAATCAGAGCGTCCCCACCCCCTGTGGAAGGAGATGATACGAGCGGGCGGCGAGATACACGCCTATATGATGGATTAAGCTTTCCCCGCGCAAGTAGTATTGAGTTATCCACAGTATTAGGTATTGCAATTACACACAAAATATGCTACACTGAGCCTATGTCAGACATCATCACAGACCAATTCATAGACACCATGCACAACTGGCTGCTAGATTTTGGCTACAAAGATGGCGACCCTGTATTCCACGATGAGAAGGGGTACTACATCTTTAAGGGCGGCCAAATGAAGAGGCTCCCAGCCATGTATGAGCGCTATTACCAACTAAACAGTAAATAAACACATGAGCGACTTACCAATGAAGACACAGCATCAAAGAACGATGGAGCGATACGAGGAGCAAGGTCAAATCATCAGGGCAAAGAGATACATCTGGCAAAACCGAGCGCCCATGATTCTTTCCACCATAGGAGTAATTATCGGTATAGCAGTTGTGGCCCTCTCCTTCGCCCTAGTAATCAAATACTATTTCTAAGACTATGACCCTTACCGAAACACAGATACGAGAGATACCGACGCTCATCTTAGAGAAGACGGCGGGCCAGATAGCGGTCGAGTATGGCTGCCATGAAAGGACGATTAACAAGTGGGTTAAGAAGTTGCGAGCTTCTGGCATCGAGGTCAAGACCCGTGTAGGCCGCCGCCCAATAAAACTATGAACACAGACGAAACAGAGATTTTAAGAGGCAGCATAAAATCTATAGGGCTGCTCTACAAAGAGATAAAGATACTCCGCATTGCAGTAATACTTCTTGGACTTACAAGCATAGTGTATGGACTCGCACTATTCAATATCCTAACCTTCATAGCAAAATGATTCCAAACTTCACTATAAAACACGAGAAGCGAGAGAAAAAGGGCTTCAATGCTAGCGATGCCGAGCGTATGGCTTTTGATATCTACCATGCCTTCAAAGGTACGGAGCCTACCAATCCTCCAAAATGGAACGACACCCTAAAGTTCGGAGCTGGAAAAGGTGTAGAACTACAGATGGTCAAGGTGCTCAAGGATAGCGGCATCATAGACCCTAACTGGAACCAAGAAGAGGACGAGACGCACGAGATGGAGCGCGAGGGAGTCAAAGTCCGTATGCGAATGGATACACCAGCTATCTTGCCTAATGAGCACGGGCTTGAGGTAGGCTCTTGCGTAGAGATAAAATCTATTAACAATAAGAACAGCGTGGACATCAAAAAATATGCAGAAGGCAACCCAAGAAGCAACTATGTCATGCAATTGGCTATCTACATGGACTACCTTCAGAAGGACATCGGGTATCTATTTGTTGCTAGCGTTGATGGGCTTTCCTATTTCTTCTTTACTTGTAGGAAGACAGGCGACGGCCTCTACGAGTGCGGCAACACAAAGGTCAACATCAAGGCCGAATACCAGCGCTGGGCTGGCATACAAGAGCAGCTCAAGAATGGGACAGAGCCAGTTGTTCCCTTCCGATATAAGATTCCAGTCGGAGAGGTGGACTGGAGTAAGGTTTCCAAGACTGACATAGCTAAGGCGCGAGCAGGCCATAAGGTCATCGGAGACGAGGGTTCATGGGCTATCGCCTACAGCCCTTACAAAGACCTCATCATCAAGGCTCAGGGCGTCGAGGCAGGGTACAATGAGGAAGAGCTAGCGATTATAAACGCCGCGACTCGTGGCTACACAAGCAAGGCAGGAATAACAGAATAATAATATGCCAACAAAGTTTTCATTCGGTTCACAGGTTCCAGAGAAAAGCACGGAGGCCAAGAGCACCTCTGGCTTTATGAAGCTAGAACAGGGCGACAATAGGCTCCGCATCATGTCCCCTACGGCCGAGTATCCTAAGCACTTCATTAAGGATGGGTATAAGGGGGCGTGCATCGGATCGGATAACAAATGCCCAGGCTGTGTGGCCGGAGATAAGCCCAATATCAAGTTCATGTGCTGGGTCCTTGATAGGCGCGATGGCCAGTTGAAGCTCCTAGAGCTGTCCTACGGGGTTATGAAGAGCATAGCCAAGCTCCAAGAGGACATCGACTGGGCCTTCGATGATGTCCCTATGCCATATGACCTCAACATCAAGGTAGACAAGAACTCTAAGTCTCCAAAGGATTATTACACGGTCATAGGCAGCCCACGCCGCGAGAATGTATCCGAGGCCGAGGCCAAAGAGATTGCCAACCAGACAGAGATACAGGACGTTGTTCAGGCTATCCATGAGAAGGCTGTTAAGAAGCTCTCAGAGGCGACCCCGAAGCTCAAGGCTGGCGGCGCTGATAGCATTGATTACCCAACGGAGGAAATCTCACCTGACGACATCCCATTCTGACATACTTAATTAGATTTGTCAAGTAGTTCTTTACAATCTGCGGTGCGAGGATGATACCAAGGTCTTGAAACTACCTTTTCTGGCTATACCTCGGTAAATGATTTGAATGGTAAATAGATAATCAGCCGCTCATCAGATACAAAGTCTTGGTAGGTAGAACAGGGCTGTCATCATTTCCCTTGAACAAGGAAGTGTCTCGAAAGAGAGGCGGCCCCGCTCTGCCTATCAAGTGCTTGGTAATCAAAATGAAGTGGTGGCGGAATAGGTAGACGCAGATGGTTACAACAGGATTTATCCTGCCCGCATCGTAGGAAAGTAACTACTAACTACATATGAGGTGACTATACGAGTTTGAACCCACCATTTTGGAATAAGGCGTTGTGGGCCGAATACCCTTATTCTCCTCGGCAAATCCTCATCCACTTCGCTTTGATTATCAGGACTGCTCTGTGCCGCCCGTTATACCCTAGCCTCGCAAGGGGCGCTGTAGACGGCGGGATGGAGCGCATTAAACACCATGAAATTATACGAAATACCAAAAGGCAGCAGAATAAAAACCACCCTTACGAGCGGCAAAGAGGCAATTATAAACTTCTTCCACATAGACGGTATGTATTCCTACTGTACAATAGACGATGGGGATGCCGATAATGTTATACACTTATCAGCGATGACTCCCCTCAAAAAGGAGGGCGAGTTTTACACTATCGAACATGTCAGCGAATAACTACATTCTCATAAAGAAAACGAAGGGCGGCAACTTCACCATGAACGAGCGAGATGCCGACACTCAGGCTATCAACCAGCATTTCGGCATCTATCCCACCTTGCACGAGGCAGTCGAGGTCGCCAATAAATACATGGAGAATGAGGTCATCGAGTACGGCATAGACATACAGCTATGAAGATGAAACAACAGGCCGAAAGGAACGCAAAAATCCACCGATGCTACATGGATGGGGTAGCCCTAACAGAGATAGCAAGGCGCTTTAAGCTCACAGTTGGAGCTATCCAGTATATACTCAAGGCCAAACTTGCGCGGGGAAAGTGAGTTATCCACAGAAAAATAGCCGACCCCTATCGTGTCTCATGGTATAATAGAAGTACCAGCAAACAGTTGCTTGCGAGCTGGTGTCATGGTATCTTAGGACTTACTAGAGTCCTTACATGGGGACAGGAAAGGGGGGCATAAGCCCGTAGACTACCTAAGAAGTCTATAAGCAACACCTTCCTACCCCTGTGTGAGGACTTTTAACTACAATTAAATACATGCCACGCGCCCCATATTTTGTTCCCGACGAGCAAGGAGAAGCTGTTATAAATCTCAATGGTGAGTATTTCCCTAGCAAGGAATGGCTTTTTTCCTGTCGAAAAGCATTAGCATCCCTAATAAAGACTTCTCAGAAAGAGATAGACGAATACAACAAGGGATGGGAAGAAGAAATGGCTAAAATTCAACCAAAACGATGACCTACCCCGACTATCTTCTTATTCCTTATCAGGTCATAGCAGACCCAGATATAGAACCGACTGCCGAGAAATTGTACGGAGTCATCTATTGGATGACTAAGCTCAGACTTGAGAAGTGTTTTGCATCAAACGATACACTTGCTGAGTATGTCAAGACCACGGCTAGAACTATCCAGAACTCGCTAGACGCCCTTGAAAAAAAGGGCTATATAACACGCATATATAGGGACACATCTAAGAGAAACAGGGAAGAGATAGTAGCCAACATACACTTCGGCGTACGAAATGGTGGTGATACGTCGAGCGAAATGGCGGTGACACGCGTACGAAATGGCGGTGACCAGAGTAGTAATATAAGTAATAAGATAGAAGAAGTCTCGGCTGACGCCGATGTCCCTTCTTCTTTGAAAGATTATCGCATCGGACTCGGCTGGTCGTATGACTCGGATACCCGCCCGAACGCGGAGGATGTTTACCCCGATATTTGGTGGTTAGACAGGGGGGGCGGTGTACGCGCTCGAAAAAGCGACTTACATGCGTCTGAGGTCAATTTCAAGCGTTTGGCGGGCATACAGGAGCCGAGTCGAACCGTCCCAGAATCAGCCCAGAAGGTAGATAAGCTCGTAGACCTGATTTCAACCGAATTGAAGGCTCAATACGGGAGCACCCCTATTTTCGGCAAAAAAGAGAAAGCTATGCTCTCGGCTCTTATGAAAAGGCGCACCCCCGCTTTTATCGGCCGCTATGGTAAATGGTTCTTTCGCTCAACCTCGATAGACAAGAAATACAAGTATAGCGTCGAAGCGTTTACCTCTAACCGTTTCATCAACCAGTACATAGGCGACTCTAACGACAACGCACATGAATGAAGTCGAAGTCAGAAACCTACTAAAGGACCTCGGCAAGGAGATGGCGACCATTAAGGACGAGGCGGAAAGGACTGCTAAGATAGCGGCCTTGACTGAGATGCACCGCAACTACCTCGGAGAGGATAAGGTCGTCTCATCCCATGAGCTTCTGGATGCAATCAAGAAGCGTCCAGAGGTCATCAAGATAAACTCCGGTATCAAGAAGCTGGATGATGTTCTTGGCGGCTTTGTTAAGAAGCAGCTCATCGCCCTCTCAGGAATTACCAAGCACGGCAAGACATCCTTCGCCATCGAGCTTACCTGTCAGATGAAGGACCGCCAGCCCTTGTTCTTGCCCTTCGAGGAGCCAGCAGAAGAAATCATCCAAAAGTTCTTGGACCGCGGCGAGGAGGTCCCCTTGTTCTTCACCCCTGAGAAGATGGTCAGGAATACCAAGTCTTGCCTTGAGTGGATTGAGAAGAAGATAATCGAATCCAAGGCCAAGTACGGGACCGAGGTGGTCTTCATCGACCAGCTCTCCTTCATCGTCCCGTTCGGCGTGGAGCGCTACGACCTCGTTATCCAAGAAGCCATGCACCAGCTGAAGGAGATAGCGAAGCGCTGGGATGTCCTCATCTTCATCCTCTGCCACTTGAAGAAGATTAAGATTGATGTGAACCCCGACCTTGAGGATTTGAAGGACTCGGCCTCAATCGCACAGGTAGCCGATACCGTCATCCTCCTCTGGCGCAAGACCGAGAGAGTGAACGGAGAGGTTGTGATAGGCAACGAGACGACGGTATCCGTGCAGGCGAACCGCCGCACAGGTAAGACGGGAAACATCAAGCTCGTCTTCGATAAAGGTCGATTCTATGAGCCAAGCCCAATACACCAAACACATGACGCAGAACTTGAATCTTGGACCGACTTTGAGTAGAGGACAAGCGGCCTTTGAAGCCGTGAAGAGAGATATGGCATCGAGTAGCCCCCGAGTAGAAACTCCTTTCAATGGCAAAGTCTCTAAGGAAGACAGGGCGGTTGACTACCTCATGGTAGCAGAATTGATGGCGGAAGCCGCTGCGATATGCGCTCGTAGCTCCATTGAAAAGAAAACGTCTGGAGAGATAATGGAAGCGTTCCCCGATGGGGCAGAGCATTTTGAAAAGTTAAGGATTGAATTGTTCTCTCTGGCCAAATGGTTTGCAGAAGACTCCCGCCACTGGCGTCGTCGGGCCAAAGAGCTTGTTTCTTTATAGAAAGAGACTTAATATATACTTATGAAAGGTTCAAGCAGACAGCTTCTTAAAATCATCTGGCCCTACTGTGACCGTATCGTCTTTAATGGCAATCACTACAAGGCATACCCAAAAGGGTGCAAGGGGGTGATAGTCATATCGGCCAGCGCCTCAGATAGAAACTTCGCCAGTCAAGTATTTCGGGACTTTCGGCGGATGGGAGTCATTATCAACGAGTTAAACAAATAGCACATGTCAGCACATGGAGACCTAGAGGTATGTTGGACCGATGATGCCGAGCTTGGCATCAAGATTATCACGCAGTACCTAGAGCCAAAGAAGATTAACAACGATACTAAGCCCATGCCGAAGGCTGGCAAGAAGCCTAAAGCTATTCAAATAGATGTCGAATAAACCAATCGAGGCCGCTTATAAGTATTGCTCAGATACGATTGCCCTAGTCTCCACCCTTGAGGAAGCATTTTTAACTCTCGGTGAGCGCCTAAAGAAAGTTAGAGACGAACAGTTGTATCTTCCGACCTATGATACCTTCCGAGACTTCCTTGAGGAGTGCCGCATGAAGGAAGGTACAGCGTCAAAATTGATTTCTGTGTACTCTACCTTTATAGAGACCTACGAGATGTCTCCGACCGAGGTGGCCGCCGTAGGCTGGTCAGTCCTCTACGAGTCAATTCCGCTCATCAAGAGCAAGAAGGATGCGGTTGATGTTGTCCATGAGCTATCCAACCGCCGCGACAAGGATGCAAGGGATTATGTTAGAGAGAAGCGTTCAGGCATCGACCAAGACAAATGTGCCCACGAAGATGTTTACTCTATCCGCTGTTGCCGAACATGCGGACTTAAAATTAAAGACCTATGAAAATACTATCACTATTCGACGGAATCAGCTGTGCAAGGGTAGCTCTGGAAAGAGCGGGTATTCCAGTTGAGCTATACTGTGCCTTTGAGATAGACAAATATGCAAAGCAGGTAAGTAAGAATAACTACCCTGAGATAATACAATTCGATTCCGTGGTGAACGCAGACTTCACTAGGGTCGAAGTCGAGTATGACCTCCTCATTGGAGGCTCGCCATGCCAAGACCTATCCATAGCTAAGAAGAACCGCCAAGGACTGTCCGGCGAGCGCTCAGGGCTGTTCTGGGAGTATGTGCGTATCTTGAAGGAGGTGAGGCCAAGGTATTTCATACTGGAGAATGTCGCCTCAATGCCAAAGGAAGCTAAGGAAGTCATCACAGAGGCTCTGGGAGCCGAACCCATAATGATTAACGCCGCCCTTGTGTCAGCCCAGAATAGGAAGAGGCTCTTCTGGACGAATATACCGAATGTTACTTTACCAGATGATAAAGGTATCCTTCTGAAGGATATTTTAGAGGAGGGTGTGGATGAAAAATACATTACGAAAAATGTAACCTTGATAAAAGGCGGGACAGATAAGAAAACAGATTTAGATTTCGTGGGCGGAATAAGGAACAAGGACTGGGCAAAAGATGGTAAAAATTATAGCAGAAACTTTGGACAGGGGGACAGGGTTTATTCTCCAAATGGTAAAGCAACGACATTATCAGCTCTCGGTGGCGGTAGAGGGGCTAAGACTGGATTGTATGCTGTGAAAGATTTTGTCCGAAAACTCACTCCTGTAGAATGTGAACGTCTGCAAGGACTTCCCGACAACTACACCGAAGGCGTGAGTAACACACAGAGATATAAAGCACTCGGTAACGCCTTCAATGTGGATGTAGTCGCCCACATACTATCCTTCATTCCCCATGCGTAAGATACCTGAAAAGCTCCGTAAGGAGATGGCCGCTGACCCTTTCTATAAGCGTTGCTGTATCACTGGAAAGACAAATGAGAAGATAGACTGGCATCATAATTTCGAGTACCAAGGTCGTCAGTGTAACGAGAAGTGGTGCATCTTGCCCCTATCAAAGTCCGTTCACGATGACATCGTATATCACAAGGACAGATGCGATTGGGTCATGCTGAACCGAGCGACGCTCTTTGAGCTTATAGCGAAGTCTAAGGCCATCAATATGGTGTCAGAGCGTATCAGGCTGAACGAAAAATATGGCCCGTATCGAGAAGACTGGTATAATAAGAAGCACAAATGATGCGAATTACTTTCGAGGGGAAACCTATCAGCGTCAATCAGCTCTACACCGGCCGCCGCTTCCTGACTCCTAAAGGTAAGGCCACTAAGGAAGCCTATGGATGGGCCGCCAAGAAACAATACAAAGGCAAGCTAATCACCTGTGATGTAGATGTCCAGATTACCTTCTACTTCGAGAACAAGAGAAGCGACATAGATAACTGTTTGAAAGCTGCTTTAGATTCCCTTACTGGAATCGTGTGGGAAGATGACTCTCAGATACAGTCGATACTTGTAGTTAAGTACATTGATAAAGAAAATCCTAGAACCGAAATAGAAGTCATTGTGGATTGCTGAAGTTATCCACACCTATAGTCTTGCATAAGAGTATGTAAGTATGCTATACTCATGCACATGAGGTCGATACAGTCCCTATTAAAAAACAGTTAGCTAACAAAAAACAAACACAACCATATGTCACTTTCATTTTTGTTCAAGCGTCTCTTGTCAGCAGACATCCAGACTCAGATTGAGGCCGGATACCTTACCAACGAAGGCAAGCTCACCGATGAGGGAAAGACCACGCTCCTCCAGGAGTTCTACGGCTCTTCCACTCTCGGCGGCTCTGCCCTTCTCACCGCCCGCGCAACCGACCTCATCGCTCGCAGGAAGGCAGACGCAGAGAAAGCCTAGTTAAATTGGTTGAAGGTCAACCATAATTAACCATCATGATACACATTAGCTATAAAGGAAGTCCATACGAGAAGAAGCAGTGGACCAAGCCAGAGATTATTAAGGTCATAAGCGTTTGGGAAGCGAAGACTCCAGACGAGCTTCAGATGATGTTCGGACGACCGTATGGTGTAATCAATTCTTTGGTCAAGAAACTCCGCCAAGAGGGAGTTAGATTGAAGAAGAAGACTACAAGTACGAAGTACGGTCTCCGTGAGATGCTAAGAGAGATAGCATCTGAACTCTAATATGAACAGAGAAGTCAAACTCTGGACGAAGGAGGAGATTAGGATGGTCTTGCAGCATTGGGAGTCTAAGAATACCGAAGACCTTGCAGATATGCTCGGAAGGTCCAGAGCCTCAATATGTGCAATGGCAGCCACTATACGCAGGGAGGGCATACCGCTCGCCCGCAAGCGTAAGAAGAACTCAATCAACCTACTCGTCAAAGAGGTCATCGCAGAGATGTAGTGCTTCGCTAGGGGGCCACTGGCCTCCTATGGGACGCATTAGATTAAACCAAATCACTATATGAAAACAACATCAATGGAGGGAGTCATGCTCGTGATAAGAGAGGATGGAGAGCCTGTCGCCTTTGCGCGGAAAGACCCAACCACACGTCGTATGCGCCTCTACCCTGTCGGAGAGGACATGGGTATAGAAGACCTCGCCGCTCTGTTTGCCGCCAACATCAACGCCGCCGTATAAACACTATGAATACTAAAATACCTTGTCGTTGCGGAAAGAAAGGCCCTCAGTGTATGCTCCACAATCCTCCATTTCCTATGCCCACCCCCTCCCCACACCAAGAGGGAGATACTCCTCAATCCTCATGGAAAGATAGGCTCGCCCATATTGTTGGTATAGGTCAATTATCAGTAGGAGCATATGGTGATGTCGAAGACCTGATTGAGTCCGAACGCCTCACCGCCCTCGAAGAAGGCAGAGTACAAGGTGCGCTCAAAGGCGAACGCCGCCGTATCATCGCCCAGCTTAGGGATGAAGTGAAACATGAGGTCAGACAGGAGGAGAGGAGGGCTATCATCGGGCTTATCGAACCTATATGCGAAAAACTTGCAGACATTGTGGTTTGTACAGAACCGCATGAATCATGGACAGGGCCAGTCAATGACGAAAATGCAAAGCTCTCCGCCGCCATCGCCCTTATCAATTCAAGGAAATAATATATGAACAAAATAAAAAACGAACTTTATAACGATGCTAGTGAGTATGGAGTGCTCCACAATGAGGACTGTTGCGTCAATTTTGATGACGCAAGGTCATGTGATGTCGGCGTCGGGCCAGTAGATTGTTGCCCTAATATGAGAATGATTAAAGCGATACTGGATAATGCCGCCCAGAGATTCACTGAATACTTCTCCCATGATATAGAGTTTGACTCAGAGGAGCAGAGAAAAGCCGCAGTGGAGATGTATCTAGAAGACTTTAATAATCGCTAACCACTAAATACATATCATTATGACTGATAAACAATTCAAAATAACAATTATAATTCAGGCAGTACTTCTGACCGTTGCAGTCATTGGCACCATATGGGGGATAACTCAATACCCCTGACGCATTATTCAGGCTAAAATAGCACCATGAATACACAACCATCATCAACCGGCCTCCTCAATAAGGTCTGCAAGGAGATATATGAAGGGGATATATTGGGGTATTGGGGAGGAAATCCGAACGGAGCTAAATGGATTTAACCCCTTAATCACTAAATACATATCATTATGAAAAAACTTTGCGCTATCATGGTATTGTTTCTTCTATCGCTTATCGGACTAATTGTGTGGGGTGTCCACCCGCAATAAATATCATTATGACCGACAAAGAAGCTAAAATATGGAAGGAGGGGTATGATACTGGCGCTAAGGCCATGATGAGGCAGAACGATGCCGCTATCAAAATAGGCCAAGCAATCATTGATACCCTTGACGAGCGCTATGCCTTTAGGGAGGAAGACTACTAAACCAAAAGCCTAGCGGGTCGATGCGCTAGGCTGATGGTAGTCTGGGCAAGACAAGATGTGAGCCGTTCAAAATGTTTCCCTCTCCTACAAAGAGAGGTGGGGAGTGACCCCTTGATGCAGTACACTGCATCGCCTATAATTATAGCATATGAGCTTCAAAATTGGAATAGAGGAGATGTCACTTATCCACAAGCTAGTAGGCGAGGGCTTCTCGAATAAGCAGATAGCGGCCCAGATAGGCTGCCATAACGATAGCGTCAAGAGGGCCATAACCCGCATGAAGAGAGCGGGCTTCATCATGCCTCCTAGGAAGATGGGCAGGCCAAAGTTATCCTAGTCTTTCGCGGGGAAACAAAAAGGACCTTCACGGCCCCTCTAGGCTTCCGAGGGGAATCGGCACCTAAAGAGGCAATGACGGCCCTCTTTGATTTCTAGTATCCCTTGTTGTCTTTCTTCTTAGGGGCTGGCTTGGAAGGCTTCTTTCCCTTGTATAGGGATGAAGACACGCGCTGCTTTTTGAGTGGCAAATTAGTATATTAGATTGGCTGCTAATGCTTTAATTATACCACGGCTACTGGTATTCTCTGGACTCCTACAACATCAGCATCTTCGACTATGTAAATGCTATCTTGGCCGCCATCCTTAGTGTTAAAGGATATATGGTCGCATGAGTAGCGGCGGAAGAATAGGATGTCTCCGACCTTATAATTAGCCGAGGCGCTCTTTATGACCTTGCCCATCGTGGGAGTCGTGTTGCCCTGCTCGATGTTAAGGAAGCCGCTCTCGGTCTGCTCGGCCTTCAGAGGCTCGACAAGCATCTTAAAGTTCACGCAATCGAATGTATTGATATCAAACATTGTTTATTGTTTTAGCTTTATTAAGAAACGCTCATGGGGGCTGTTTAATCTGGTTCTGAAACCGTATCGGTCATGTAGGCCGATGACCCCCATTGGCCTTAAATAGGCCCCATGAACACTCCTTGCCTAAAGTATAGCATACCTAAGTTATCCACATATAGTATTGCAATTACATAAGTAATATGCTAGGGTGTAGGTATGTTACTTTCAATCGCAGTCGTATTCGTATGTGTCCTTCTCGGCTTCGGCATGGGAGGCATCCTAGGGGCCATTGTGGGCTATTTCATAGCCTGTGGCATCGTCAAGCTCGCTAAGCTCAGCTAGCTACTGAACTATAGATGTAGCAGTATCTTTAACCTGTTGTATCTGGCTAACCCCTTTGCCAGCAATGGTCCCAGCCTTTTTGACTGCCCTCTCAGTAAGAGGGTTGGCCATGAACTCTCTGATAGAGCTTAGAGTCTTATAGAGAATCGAGTCCTTACCCGCCGAACTCATAATGTCATCGTACATCTTAGCCTGAGTTTTAGACATATCACCTGTATTAGCAATCAATGATTCAACGACACCCTTAGAGCCGCGTAGGAGTTCCATGACAGCCGCCATAGGATGGCCGAGAGCGGTGAGTATCGGGGCAGATGCCAATTGTTTGATAGCCTCCTTAGCCTTGTTTCCTTCCAAAGATTTCAAGGTTTCATATGTCTTAACAGCGTCACTGATGGTTGTCTTCTGCTCTGAAGTGAGGCCATTGTTCCACAGCTCCTTATCAGCCATGATATTCTCGTAGGTCTTCATGCTTTCAGAAAGAGCCTCTGACGCGTCCTCTTTAGTCATTCCAGTGCCAAGTTCGCTTACCTTATCGGCGAAGTTCGAAGCCGATGCCTTGAGCTTCTCTCCCACAATTACCGAACCAAGAGACTTACGTGAGAGGTCATCTGGCATAGAAGAGAACATGGCCGACTTTTGGGTATCAGTAAGTTTTTCGTATGCTTTAGCGGTAAGAGTTGGGTCCCCCTGCTGCAAACCTTCTAGTACACCCTTACCTGCATTGACCTGCTTACCTGTAGCCTGAGCCTCGGCTGTCTTACCTTGCACCTTATCAGCCAATGGTCCGGCACCTACTGGCTGCGTGTATCCTTCTGGGGAAGAAAGGTCGCGCTTTAACAGCGAAGACCACGTGAGAAGGTCAGTCTTGTCAGATGGGGTAAGGAAATCGGTATTGGAATAGTTCTTTACGAAACCATCTATGATTTTCGCTCCAGCTTGGTAGGCGGATTGTAGCTCATCAGGATTAGAGGCTCCATGTACTTGTTCATCAACCTGACGCTTAATCTCATTAACGAGGGCGTTCTGCATGTCGCCCTTTGTCTGAGGGTCGAGCATACGGGTAAATCCTTTGATAGCAGGGTCATTAGGCTTGACCTCACCATCTACGACACGGCGGACAAACTCCTCTTTGGACGAGGCATCAAAGGCGGTCTGGCGGAGAGAGGTGGTGACATTCTCTGCTATCTTCTTCTGAGCGGCATCAGCGGCCTTGTAGGTATCGTATTGGCCAGTCTCTTGGAACTTGCCCTCAAGGTCTGAGCGGAGCGCCTCTGAGATGCGGGTAGCGATGGCATCGTACTTGCCCTTGAACTGTGGGGGGTTCAAATAGGACTGGAGCGTGGCAGTTGTAGCACCTTCTGGACGAGTGACAAGGCCGCGCAGACGAGTGACCCACGAAGTGAATCCATTGCGGGATGCTGGGTCCTCTGGGGCTTGGTCAAGCTGATTCTTGACCGTCTGCATATCTTCAGGAGAGATACCGGCACGAGCTGCTGTGAGCTTAGCTTCAAGAGCAGGGTCGGTCTGAGAACCGAATTGGGCGGCAGATTCACCTTGAGCCTGCTTAAACTTATTTACTAAATCTTGGCCCTGTTTGATTCCTATGCCACCTGTCTCTGAGTCGAGTGTCTCAGCGGTATTGGCCAGCTCGTCACTTGAAAGAGATGTCTTATTGTTGAAAACTTGGTCGTATAGGGCACGCTTGTCATTGTATTGGTCGGCACTACCTTGGCGTATCTCATCCGTGAAATCATTGAAATCGAAATTATCGGGCTTAGCCATCGCCTCAGACATCGTAGCGTTAAGTCCAGCCTTGGCTATGTTGAGTTTCTCACCTACACCTTCAAGTGCAGCTTGTCCCTCCGGAGTGGCCTCAGCTCCCCCCTGTACAAGAGCTTTCATCCTGTCGCCAAGGTTCTGGACGCCCTGCATGAGCTGACCGCCAACCTGGGAGCGTATAACCTTATTAACGGCACCTCCAGCCCATCCAGCTAGGACGTGAGCCGCACCACCGAATACAAGGCCGAGGGTTGCCGTGGTCGCACCTTCTGTGACTGCCTGAGAGGTCTTCTCGCCCTTTCCGACTCCAGTGAGCGCTGTTCCTAGACCCATACCAGCAGCGCTTGCCACGAGACCACCTGCGGCGGTTGAGCCAGCCGTGATGAAATCTCCGAGCGCCTCCGTTGCTCCACGAGCAAGTGCTTCGTTCTTACTCATTGCACCAGCGCGAGCAGAGTCAGCAGCCGACGAGCCAGCAGGGGCAAGTATGCCAGTGTATCCAGTATCAATACCGCCCTCCTGGGCTTGCTGAACCTTCTGCTCAGCGAATTGACCAGCCGATTGCATGGCAGCCCCAGCACCTTTAAGACCAGAGGCAGAAGGAGCGTACTTTTGAAGGAAGCCTCCAACTGAGTCCAATGCCTTTCCTCCGTACCCAGCGATAGCCGCGCCAGCATCAAGCCCTACCTTTTGGAAAATATTAGCTACACCGCTAACGGCAGATTGCAGGATACCAGACTTCTGACCGTTAGCATTACCACTAAGCCTCTTGTTAGTTAAATCACTAGCATTTTGTTTAATGACACCAGGGTCAACACCAAGTGCTTGAGCGCCTGCTGTAGCCTTTGAAAGCTGGTCTTGGTATTCGCTATCAGATAGAGAAGCGAAGTTCTTGTCGATGTTTGAAGCGGCTTGATTACCTTGAAAGGCAGTACGCATCTTACGTATCTGGTCGGTAGCTTGTCCAAATGCTTGCTGTTTGTCAGCAGGAATCTGTCCAGCAAGCTGTGTGAGGGCGGAGTTAAAATCCCCATCAGACATGGTTGGAGCGTTCTGCTGTAAGTTATTTAGGAGGTCTTTTGGATTCATTATTTTGTTCCGCCGAACATATCACCTATCGAACCGAACGCGCCGCTCCACGACATACCCTGCATACCTGAATACATGGAACTCATACTGCCTGTAGGGGCTGAAGAACCGGAAGATGAGCCACTAGCGCCACCAAGAGAGTCTATAGTCTGTTGAAGATTGGTATTAGCCGAATCGAGGTCTTCAACATTGTTACCGAGGTTATAGGTATTAGCGAGACCCTTGGCTTTAGCTTGCATCTTACCTTGAAGGCTCGTAAGAACTGACTTAATAACGGCGGCACGTGCTGTTGGAGACTGGTTTGCCAACGAAGCGAAATCAGCGCCGATGTCGAGGTTCTCTTGAAGCTGCACGCCTATATCCTTTGCGGTCTGCAAGTTGGCCATGTTGATACCAAGCGTTCCGTTGAGGAGGCCACCGAGGACTTTGGTTATCGCATTCGTATTACCGCTCTGAACGTAATTAGTGAGAGAGCTCAAGTTCTGAGGAGAGGCCGCTGATGTGATAGCTGTTATCTGATTCGTTATCTCTGGGTGATTAGCAATGGAGGCTGAGCCACCAGCAGAGGTGAGAGATTGGCCGAAAGGAGATAAGGTAGCATTTGCGGCAGAGCTTCCGCCACCAGAACCGCCAGCTCCAGCACCGAACTCGGAGTAGAGGCGTTCCTGCGCTATCTGGCTGTTCTTAGCCGCGACCGTTCCAGTACGGATAGATTTGGCGACATCATCAGGCGAGAATCCAGCCTGCTGGCCTTCCGTGAAGAGGGTAGGGTATGAAGCCTGCAAGTCCTGAAGGGACGAGTCAGGATTGACGCCTGTGAGGGTAGTGCCCTTCAAGAACGAATCGAAGTTAGACTGAGACTGGAGCGTGCGAGACTGTTGGAAGTTCGCCTGGGTGACGCCGAACTGGGCGATGCCCTGCATAGACTGAGCGAGGCCCATCTGGAGGGAAGCAATCTGCTGGCCGTACTGAGCTGATGCCTGATTTATCTGCTGCTGGATGCCGATAGCGGCAGAGGCTTCGCCATTCTGGAGAGCGGTCTGCTGTTGTCCGTATGCCTGAGTCAGGAAGTCAGACTGCTGTGAATAGATATCGTTTATCTTGCCGATATAGCCTGTAGCAAATGAGGATGACTGAACACCCATAGGGTCAGCCGCAGACATCTGGGAAACAGCCGCCCCAACGGTATTTGCGTGCTGAGTCTGGAGTTGCTGGAAAGACTGATTGTACTGCTGGTTCAAAGAACCAAGGGAAGTATTGTAGGAAAGCTGGAGCTGCTGGTTAGCAAGGGCAGCATTGGCTATCTGAGTCTGATAGGCGTTTCCAGCGGCGTTCTCCCCGGCCTGGACTCCTTGACCAAGGAAGCCCATCATGTAGTTCATAGTATCCATGTAGTTTCCTGAAGGGTTGTACTGGGTAGACTGATTAGTGTTGTTTCCCTCTCCAGTCGAGGTCTGCTGGCCGCCCTGTTGGGTAGTCTGTGGGGCAGGCTGAGGAGGTGTAGGACCGCCAAGACCTGTTATGGCTGATGTGCCATTTGAGACAGCTTGACCTGACTGCTGATTGATGGGGACTTGGGCAGACGAGACGATACCTGAAGGGGCCGTCTGCCCCAGGTTGGGAGTCCCATATAGAAAATTCTGTGCTCCGGCTTGGTCAGCAACAGGTTTACCACCCGAATCTACGAATGTCTTAGCCCCATTTATAAACTGGAAACCTGCTGCTTGGTTGTTAGGCTGCATGTTATTCTTTGATGATGTAATTAACTGACAGATATGGGTTCATCACGTTCATGGCAGCGTTGCCCCCTGTTGAGTTTATAGATTCCGTTCCGTTGATGGTTGAAGTACCAGAAGCGAAACCTGCGTTGCTAGAACCTGAGCCGAGAGGATTGGTTATTCCATGCGTATGCGCCAAAAGCTCTATAGATGACATTGCATGTGACTCTTCGCCACCCGTATCCCCAAGAGTGTGAGCGGTAAGCGTATAAGTGAAAGTCTGAGTACCAGAGCCATCAGATGAGAGGCTGATAGCTGTTGCATTCTGAGCATTAGCTAAGGTTGTCGCAAGGCTAAAGGTCGTCGCCGATATGCGGATTATGTAGTAGGTAGTAGCTGTCGTAAGGCCAGTCATAGGTGAAGCTGCCGTGTAAAGAACTGCCTGGCCAGTCTGGACTTCATTGGTTCCGTTGTTGGCTGCCCCCGTCACAGTGATGACGTTAGAGGCGCGGCTAGCGAATGTGAGGACCTTAGTGCCCGTTCCAGTACCGAATATCGTCCTTCCACGGAGGTCTGGGACATTGAAGTGAGAGCCATCAACCGAGCCATAGGTAGTACCAACAACTGCAAAAAGAGCGGCTGTAGCGCCCGTGCGGGAATAGGACGTTCCGTCACAGAGCAACCAGCCTGTAGGGGCAGACGAGCCCGCGTAAGGGGCCATGATGCCCGCTGGGGTTATTGTGGCAAGATAGGCCGCATCGAGCGCCTTATTAGAGGTGCTTATAGCCGTTCCTGACTGCGAAGTATTCGAGCCGACAGCGACAGGGGTATTGGTCGTAGCGGGGTCTTGGGTGAGTTTGGTAAGGCCGAAGACCGTGCTCGAAGCGTTGCCAGCCACGCCCTGAACGAGAGAGTTGATATAGGTAACGATATCGTTTATGTTTTGTGCGCCGAACGAAATGATGACTGGGGCGCTCGTGCCGTGGTAAACCTTGTTGAGCGTGACAGAGCCGGTAGTCACAGCCGAGAGGCCACGAGTACAGCCCGTAAAAGCGAAGTTGATAGCATCTATGCCAGTAAAGGAGATTATCTCAGGCTGGGCTGAAATCTGGGCCTCTGGGTCAACAACGATGTACCCTTTAGTGAAAGGGGCAAGATTGGAGAAGTTAATGGTCTCTCCCGTTAGAGTAGAAAGAGAGTTCACATAGACAGTAGTTTCGCTGCCATTCAAAGAGAGAAGCTGGGCGAGGCTAGTTGTGTAGAGAGAAGGGTACATTATAGGTTAATTATATCACGCTAATCAATCAGTAATTCATCGCCATCATCATATTGGCAGTCTGGCCTAGCGGAGCGGTAACAAATGTTCCATTCGAGGTGAAGGTGTATATGTCATTGCCCCCTACGTTGGTCTTTACATAAGTTGCAGTGCTAGCCCCAGAGGCTTTGAGCATACCCGTAGGGAAGGCCAAGATAGCGGTTCCGCTGCCACCCACTCCTCCAGTCAATGAGCCTCCACCAGTACCGCCTCCCCCGCCTCCGAGGCCGTTCGTACCCGCGACGCTAGCTGTACTGCTTCCGTTAGCTCCACCTCCCAAGCCTCCTGTTCCGTCACCAGCATGGCCTGTACAAACTTCTGCGCCACCACCGCCGCCTCCATAGTATACAGAGCTTCCGCTTATGGTGAATGCACGGCCAACACCTCCGTTTCCTCCTACGAAGTTACCTGAGACTCCTGCGCCGCCTGAACCGCCCCCACCTCCGCCTGAAGCGTCACAACCTGCGTCGAAACCGCGAGGTATGCGCGAACCGTCGCCGCCATCATATCCCTCATAGCCAAGTCCGCCGTATCCGCTTCCATGAGTCGCTGTAGACGTGAGCACTGCTCCGCCGCCACCTCCTCCAGTTGCGCCACTGCTTGCGCCTGGATTGCCTGAGTCGCGTCCGCTACCACCACCACCCCCACCTGCTGAAATTGTGCCGAAGGTTGAAGTGGCCCCTGTTCCTCCAAGTTGGGGGCCTGAAGTTGCGGTAGCACCTGCACCGACGACTACATTGTAAGTACTCGCTGGCTCAAGAGAGAAGTTTGTGCGATATTCAACGCCTCCACCTCCTCCACCACCACCGCCATTCTGTCCACCCTGACCACCACCACCGACGACGAGAAGTTGAGCTGGGTAGGTCGCATCGTACCCGAAGAGTGGAAACTGGGCGTTAGTCGTGTCCATCATAACGTCTTCGTAAGTGGTCGTACCAACAGCTGTGCCCGCTTCGTTGTTACCTATAACAACGCTTGCAACAGTCGTGCCCGTGGTCGCCATCGTCGTCGTAGCCGAACCGAAGAAGTTTCCATTCGTGTCATAGAGGTTAAGCTGAGCCAATCCGCTTACATAGTCTCCTTTCAGGTTAAACCAGAAGGTGCCGCCGACAGGAATTAGAATCGCTGGGCTATGGACTGTAGGCGAACCCGTCTCAATCCATACGAAATAGTTTGACCCCTCTGAGCCGTTATAGTTCTGCATGACGAAGAAATGGCCGTCACCGCCATAGACAGAGACATCATCGAATACCTGTTGAGCGCCTCCCACATCAGGGACGCCGAACGTCACCCATCCTGCGATAGTGATTGAGGTGCTTGCATTCGGATTGCCTTTGATGGATGTGAACGAATTGACCTGATTCAAGGCCATGCTATGAGTCACCGTCGTCGTGGCATACGTCTGGCCGTTCGATATGACTGGGGCAAGGAGGGCGTGAGCGCTAGCCTGATAGGTATAGTTAGCTGATGATGTTGCGGTCGTGACGTTGTTATCGACCATTGATGAGAATGGAAGATTGAATCCTCCACCGACTGTGGTCGTGTTGGCGGTGCTAGTTGAGACGCGTGAGCCGATGGTAGTAGACGAAGCCGTCACAAAGAAGTCTACAGGACCTATGTTCTGGGAAGCCGCCGCCGTTGAAGGAAGGAGGAAGAGGGCTACGGCTGCTATTTTCCAGAGGTGTTTAAACATGGGTGTTACCAAGCGATTGAAGAACCTTCGATGACGGGGGTTGACGTGCCAGCCGTAACCGTAAACGTCCAGAGGTCGCATACGTTAGCTGTTGTCGTTTGAGTCGGGACGGTGTTTCCTCCCATCCAGTGAATCGTTGTAGAGCTTTGCCAGTTTATAGCTCCAGCCGTAGTAGTCGGGTTACAGACATTGGCACGCAGGACTTCTCCGGCAACGGGGTCAATGAGTTTGAGAGTCATGCTTCCTGTTCCGAGACCAATGAGCTGTGCAGTAGATGAAGCAAACGATACGTTCGTTATCGTAGAGGTCGAAACAGAAAACTCTTTATCTATGATAGTGCTCGTTGCCGCTACTACTCCTATAGGACTTATAGAAATCCTGTCTATTCCATTTGTCGCAAAGTTGATGAAGTTAGCAACCTCTGACCACATACCTGTGTTCGTGTTTCCACTAAACGCGTAGGTAGGAGCTGGTGATGTAGGGTTAGTAATAGGCATATATGCCGTTCCCGTGTGGCTATTCGATAATGTCCTGTTGAAAAAAACATTGGCGTTTGTCCATTCCATTGCGTCTACTGCTCCAATATACATATCAACGGCTGCACCTGCTCCCAAAATCGCAAATCCATTGTTGACTGCACCAAGCTGAATAGCAGTATTACTTCCTGAACCAGCATATAATTGAGATATCGGACCAATAGTCTGCGTAGTAGTACCAGTCACAAATAGGTTGCTTGAGGTGAAGGCGGTCGTTGATGCGTAGGGGAATTGAGAAGCCATTGCCGTGCTGGTAGCAGTTATGTAATTGACCGTCGGGGATGTAGATGAAGTGAAGACTGTCCCATTGCTTGCAATCCATCCTTGACCGAAAGATGTCTGGCCTGTGCCGCCATTACCAATGCCAACAGTTCCAAGGCCAATAGAGCCGCTAGTCGTTATCGTCCCACCAGTCAAAGGAGATGTGGCCGTTATGGAAGTCACACCACCACCCCCGCCGCCACCTGTGATGCCCAATGAGGATGTCGCTGTGGGTGTGTATGTGCCACCAGAGTTACCGACAAGCACTTGGCCGTAGGTAGGGATAGTCGATGTACCTGTTCCTCCGTGGCTAGGATATACGACAGTTTGAGCCAGTGCTGAGACTGGAAGGGCGACGGCTATAAGGGTGGCGAGTATTTTATTCTTCATAATGGTTATTTTGGTAGGTAATCTACGGTAATGGCGCTATGCGGCTGGGCGTTATTGATAAAGGTGACTGTATGGTCGTCGGTCAGGTCGTAGTCCACAAGCTCGTCCATACGCAGCCCGTCGGCGTAGACGACGACTTGGAAGGAGGCTGGGAAGGTGAAGACGGTATTGACCCCATCCACCGCTCCTGTAGGCGTAGCGCCAAGGGTCCAGTGGTTCTTAGGAGCCGTACCAGTATTCTGCTTAGGCAGATAGTCTACACTAATTGTATCATGGGGTTGAGCGTTATTTATGAATACAATGGTATGGTCGTTCGTGAGGTTATAATCAACCGATTCCGTCATACGCAATCCGTCAGCGTAGACAACGACCTGAGTAGAAGGAGGAAGGATGAAGGTTGTATTTACGCCATCAACAGGGTTAGTCAAGGTAGCGATATCGGCATCGAGTATCCAGAAGTCATGCTGTATGCCGCCACTCACGCTCGTGTTGTCTATCCTCATAAGGGGAGGTATCTGAGGCTGGTATTCGACATTAGCGCCCTGCCCTATGATGAACCATACAGAGTCAGCATCCTTTGAATAGAACTTAATCTGGAGGGCGAAGAAGCCGTGGGAGTTATCAATCGAGAGGTAGCCCCTGAAGAAGCCGAGCTGTTTTATTTGGGAGGGGGTAAGGGAGTCTAGGATACCTTGGTTGATAGGAACTTGGTCAAGGCCAGTGATATTGACATTGGTGAAGTAAAAGCCATTTTGTCCATAGGCCAGCTTGAAGGTCTCAAAGAAAAGCTCGCCCCTTTCGTTATAGAGGACATCAGCATAAATGGTGGTCGATTGGGTCATATATCCTTCGACGTAGATGGCATCGGCCACCTTGACGAGCGAAGGCTGCCCGTAGTTGTTCATCTTCGAGTAGACGTAGGCGTAGTATGGGTTGCTGTTATCAGTATAGCCAGTAAAGCCCTGATAGACGTTGCCGTCGAACTTGGAGATGAAATATAGAAGGTTATTGTATACGAAGATGTCCTTCGGGTTCCATGAGTCAAAGCGGGTCCAGGCGTTCCTAACCGTATCGTATACCATCACGACAGATGAGCCTGACGAGCTATCGGCAGTCCAGAGGAGCTTGTTCCTGAAGAACGTACCGACAGAGTTCGTGAAATCGAGGCTATTCTGGACATAATTGTTAATTGGATAGGAGATGACTTGGACGCCTGTTGAGTTCGAGGTTCCGCTCGACACTGGAGATAGGTTAATGAAGCCGCTCGTGGTCGTCGGGTAGTAGATGGAGTTCATCGCTTTGACCGATGCTTGGTTGTTTATGGCTCCCATTCCGAGTCCTGAGATGATAGGGGTGACCTGTGGGAACTGGGCGGAGAGGTCTGCGTTCGTAGCGAATGAGAATCGGTAGCTGATGTCCTGCTTCTGGACGACAAGGAACGCGCCGAACTCCTTGAGGTCGGTTATAGCCCCGAATCCGTCCTGGAATATCTGGTTGCCTCCAGAGGATATGTCATCGCCTATAGTGGTCCAGTCCTCTGGCTGGCTGACACGGGACACATACATGGTGCTCTCAGCGCCAAGCGACTGGTTTGCCATGACGAGACGTGCCTGCCATGTAGTGAATATCTTGCCATGAATGGATAGGTTGCCTTGGACCATTGGCCTATCGGTTATCGTTGTTGTGACCGAAGAACTAGCGGCTACTGACGCCCCGATGGTTGCCGTGAGAGTGAGTACGTTACCAGTCTTGTTATAGTAGATTGCATTAGTCGTCGAACCTACTGCGCTCTGAAGAATAATAGGTTCAGCCTTGTATATCGTATTCGTACCAGATGGTGTCCCTGATATTGACACGACGTTCCCCGCTATGGCATTGGCGAGAGAAGTGGCGAAGCCCAGGTTATTGCCTGAAGTCCCATTAGTGGGAAGAGAGTACGCTGTAGGAACGGCATAGTAAAGAGTATTGGTCGTAAGCCCAGATACTCCTGAGCCTACATAGTAGACCATCTGACCTAGCTCCCACTGGTTCGTGTAGATGGCATTCTGTTGAGGAGAGGCATTCAAAGTGACAACGTTATCAGCTATAAGAGTCGCGGATATAGTTGCCGTATAGATGCTAAAGCGCGAGGCATCATTAAGAGTCAGGCTCGTGTCTGAGGGCTGAGTGGTTACAGCTAAATAGTCGAGGTTCATCCTCCAGCGAGCCACATGGTCGTACCCATTGCAGAAATAGAGACGGTCATCGCCAAAGCCGCCACACCAGCCTTGATAGCCGAATCGCTTGACCTGAGTGAAGGTCGGCAAGTAGCTTCCATTGATAGGGACCCACCATGAGTTCTTAACGTCCCACAGGTAGAAGTTATTAGTAGCCGTACCAGATGAATAGACCGATATGAGATAGCTTACTCCATCAGAAGTCTTGGCGACCATGCACTGAAGAGGCGTACCAGTCTCGCCTGTAGGCTTGGTGGCGAAGATTTGAGAGCCAGTCCTTACGCCGATTATGCCAGCATCGAACCACGTATTGAGCATGTCAGGAGACTCGACATCCTTGATGTCATGCTGGTCGGTGACAGTCACCATACCTCCCATTCCCACCTGTCTTGAGTCCTTGAACGAATTATTTACTTGTGGTTGTGGCTGCTTAGTTGACATAGTTTTTATTATATTTTCCCATATACGAATCGGTCTTAGCATGGCATCCCTTACATAGGGTGACACCATTGGACGTATCCCACAGCTCAAGACATGAGATTGCCTCTTCTGGAGTCTTAATCGAGTTCTCTCTCAAGATAGACGCTAGAGGTTTAATATGGTGAGCATGAAGGATAATCTTCTTACCCATTCCGGAGCGAACCCCACATTCCATACAAGTATATTGGTCTCTAACGAATACAGACGTTCTCCAAATAATTGATTCGACCATACCACGAATCAATTTGCTTATCTTTGTTTTATATTCCCCTTTTGCTTGCCTATATAGGCGCAGGGATATTTTCGCTTTAGCCCTGGCTTCTGACCATAGCTGAGGGTTCTCTTTGACCCTAAATAAGGCCCAGCAAGAAGAGGAACAGCATTTCTGTTTGTTGAAATCATTGGTACATATATTGTCCCTCTTCCAAAATAGACCCCCGCACTCAAGACAGGTCTTAGACATCTTTACACGACCAGTAGATATAGACTTGCTATAACAAGAATGGGAGCAGAAACGCCTAACAGAATGATGCGCCTTCCCGTGGACAGGGAACTCTTTTGAACACTGCTCACAGGTTTTCTGTATATAGGTCTTCATAAGTCTAGCGTCCCAACCTTGTTCTTGGTCTATTGTTAGCGTTCCTTTTTTTGGGCCACCTTCGGCTCCATGCTTTAACGACTTCCATGAAGTTCGCCTTGTATAGCTGCATGAAGGCGGGGTCTCCACGGAGCTGGGGCTGGGCGTAGAGCGCCCCATAGAGAGCGATAGGCTCGATGAAGTCAAAGGTATAGTTCAAGGTGTCAGTGAGAGCCGTGAGGACCGAGATAGGAGTGCCGCTCACATCCTTGCCCTTGATGTTCGTCATGTAGATAAAGTCCATCAGGTCTGGGTAGGTGACGAACATATCATCGACACGGAAGTTCTGGACTGAGCCGAAGTTCGAGGGGATAGCAAAGGATAGAGAGAGTTGGTTGATGTTCTGGAGATTAGGAGTCCCAGCTACGGTCGCATCAGATAACTTAAAGGTAATCTTGTTCCAAGCATTGACTGTCCAAGGAGTTCCATCAGCCTGAGTAGTAGCGACCATCGAATAGGAGTTGCCAGCGGACGACTGGAAGTTGAAGGTGACGCTCGTTACGTTCGTCGATGGGAAGTAGACATAGACGTTGAAGAAGCCAAGGCTCTTAACGACTTGGGTGAAGTTCCAGAAGACCGTAGGAGAGGTGAGCGTGCCCGTGCCTGTCGAGTAGGCGAGGTTGAACTTCTCAGAGGCATTGGACTGATAGAAGGTATTGGCGTCAGTGGCCGCACCAGAGGCGTCGCCAGAGGCGGTCCAGACCACATTGTTGAAGGTCTCGATTATCTGTCCAGGTTGCTGATTCGTGCCAAGCATCATTATCTGGTCAAGTCCGTTAAAGGGGGCGTGAGACCACATATTGCCGACAGACGGATATGTTCCAGTCCTGACAAGGAGTTCCTGATACGGCCTATAATCCCAGCGGAGGCCCTGCTGAGGGAAGTTGCTTCGTGGGCTATTGTAAAACAGTCCTAGAGCCTCCTGGAAGTCGGAGGGCATAGGGTAATAGAAGTTGTCGGAGCTATATAGGAAGCTATACTTGGTCTCGTCCTGGGGGAAAGATAGGATATTCTTGAGGTAGTTGACGGCCGAATCTATGGCCCTGACCTTCATATCCGTATTGACCTGGCCCGAACTATAGTTTCCCAATAGGTCAGACATTCTGAGTATTGCGTCGTTAACGGAGATTGCCATATTTGAAATTAGTTATTGCTGGTATATTACCATGAGGACAGAAGCCAAAGGCTCCCATTGAGAAGTTACAGTTCATACACAAGACCCTGAAGATGGGAGGGTAACCATTATTCTCTGCCCATAGCGCCATATTGGATATCTTTTCTCTCTTTCTATGCTGGCCGCCACCCCCCTCAATATGGTCCAAAGCAAGGAACTCTACGCTTAACTCACCACAGCAAGCACATTTCGGCTGCCCCTCTGAGTAGAAAGACATGACTCTATGCTTCCTATCTTGCCTTAGCTTACGCCAATAAGTCTTAAACTGCTCTCGTCTTTTCAATTCACAGACCTTACATATAGACCAATACTTGTTCTTTCTTTTAGCCTCGCTCTTCTCATAAAACTCAGAGCATGGCTTATCTAGGCCACAGGATGTACATTTCTTAATATCAGTATCAACCCATATCTTAACTCCCCAACCTTCTGGATGTGGTTTACATCCTAACCTAGCCCTCTGCTTATCATTCCTACAAGAACGACAGTCATGGGTAAGGCCACTTTTGGTTGACCTATCTTTGCCAAAGAGGAACGTATCCTTGATTTCTTGACATTTAGAACACTTCTTGGTCATGTAATGGTTAGTTATACACAGGTGGCTACCTATCAATTATACCACCCATTCTGCTATACTATGGGCATTGAAAATGTAATAGCCGCTTTTAATAAACTCAATGCGTTATCGCAAATATTTGGCCATCAGTGCGAATCAAATCGTCTCCAAGAGGGAGCGTTGTGGCCACTGCGTTGAGTTTGATGAGCAGGTATACTACAAGCGCTGCAAGGGGTGTGGACAATTTCATCCATTCCGCAACCCAGCCGATATAGACAGAAGAGGGGCCATGCCCGAAATGGGAGACCCCCCTCCAGTAGATGATTCTAACGATGACGAGATTAACGGACTTGACCAGTTTTGAGGTTATCGTTGTGGTAGTAGAGACCGATGACCGCGAGAATCCCAGCGATAAGCTGTGCCCAAGCTGTAGGAAGAACAGGCATTATAGCATTGCCCAACTCTACTATACCAGCGAGAATGACAGGCAATGAAACAGGTGACGTAAGTAGTTGCATAATTAAATGTTAAGTGGCTAATACTTTAATTTTACCATGGAAAAGGAGCGCCTACTGAGACGCCCCTGTTTTCTATTCAAGCTCAACCCTGAGCGTGCATTTTCGCACCACATAAACCCAGCCTTCGGTGACTTTGTGTTTTCCAACGAAAGCCTGGCGATTCTGGAAGTGCAAAGGTTTGCCGTTTCTCCAAGTGTAAGGCTCTTGCCATACGATGTCTTCGGGGCGCACATCGAGCGGCATGAGCAATTCGACTGTGTGCCTCATTTAACTCACCTCCTTTAGGTTAAGGCAGCCTGATGAAACAGGCGATGGACCATTGTTTCTGGTTGGTATTTATCCGAGCACTTCTGGGAGCAGAAGTCACGGCCGTTTTTACTCGTGGCGTCACGGGTGGTGAACCACGAACGAGGGAAGGTCTGCTGGCATTGCCAGCAATACGCCATCGGATTGCGTGCTTTCATACTAGACTCCATCTCTAATTATACACCCGTTGCTAGCCGATTTGAGTCTTGCCGAAGATGCCGTTAAACCAGTTCATTATCCATGTGTAGAAGGAGTTATCCACAGGTTGTACGACTGGATTAGTTGCTGCTGGGGCGACTGCATAAAGGATGCCCTGAGTGACGAACGGGAGGTAATATCCAGCGCCGAGGACCTTTAAATTAGGCTCATACTGGTCGAATATACAGAGCGTTCCGTCATCGTTTATCTTATAGCACTCAACCGCATGGTCGGCTGATACACGGCCGTCCCACTTGATTATAGGGCTATTCCAGAGATAGGTAGGCTGAGGAACTGGGATACCGAGCTGAAGCGGAGCCTGCTTGATTGCAGCACGGAGTATATCTATATTCGGGGTAGTCCAGTTCGTGCCAATCCACTGGCGAGCGACATTTATGTAGTTCTTAGATTGGATACCAAGAGCTTTGAGTTCTGGGGTTATCTGAGCAGGATTAAAATAGTCGTTATCGAAATCAGTCTGGTTGGTCCACTGTTGGGCACGAGCTTGGGTGTAGCATAGCTTAGAGCGCGGGACGATGCCATATTGCTGCATCAGACTCCACAGATTCATCTGGTTATTGCCACCATCCTTAGCGCCACTCAGAATCTCATAGAATTGCTCAGAGAAGGACAGGTCCCCATCACTATCCACATAGCCGTTATCAGTAAAGAACTTCTTTGCCTCATCGGAGAACATCCCATTCTTCCATAGCATCTCGGCCTGGTCTTCGGCGCAGTTGACGCCTGAGAGCGCCCAGCATGAATCAGAGTCCCATAGACCCCATTTCTGGTTCTCATACTTGCCGAAATATGGAGTCCAGTCTCCAGTCGGGACATTCACCTCATACTGGATAGGCTTAACAATAAAGCCTCGAACCTTATCCCTTATTGATTTATGGGTATTTAATTTAAACATGTTGGTTGCTCTTTATAATCAAATAAAAACCGACTACGGCGTTCAGGATATATAGTGCGCCTATAGCTATCCAAACGTACTTCTCTATCGAGCGTATCCTGTCTTCATGGTCCTTTTGGACCGATACGACTTCGGAGTGGGTAGACTCAGTGACAAAGGTGCTTCCCATATCCTTGATAGCAGCCTTTATCTCGCCTATGTCTCTTTTTATATATCCTATATCAGTGCCCATAGTAGCGGCTGCTACCGAGGCTGATTCGGCAACCGAAGCTGCTTTAGCTGCTGCTACGGCCGCTGTTTGAGCCGCTTGAGAAGCCGCTGCTACTGCTATAACACTCGCCTGATTTTCTGATGATTCAGCCATGTTTTATTTTATTATTTTTACATTATATGTACTAGCGGTTGGTACAACAGAAACATCCGAGCAGACTTTCGTCCTTACTGTCGTCGAATTGAGCGCATAGGACTGCCAAGTAAGACCGTCCCCAGGATATATCTTTGGAGTAGTAGCAAAGACAGTTGTCGATGAGATGGTCGTACCGGCTGCTGTATCGGCCGAGTCACAGCCTAGACCAACTATAGCTCCACTAATAGAGCCAGTCGTAATCGCAGTGATGAGGGCAGTTGTCTGACCTGTCCCGCCGTTAGCCACAGCAAGGGTGCCCCCAAGCGTGAGTGTGCCCGAGGTCGTGATAGGACCGCCAGTCACAGTGAGGCCGGTTGTGCCGCCTGAGCCATCGACTGAAGTGACTGTGCCCGCATTGAATGTCTGACAGTTTCCTCCTATGCGGTAGCAACCTGTGACGTTAGCATCACCTACAATGTCAAGTGCATAGACGGGGCCAGCGTTGTTTATGCCGAACATACCACTTGAATTACCATTGGTATAGTATGCCTGATTCGTTGCATCACTTACAGTTAATACGTTCGAATTGCCCGCGCTCGATACATCGCCTATATAAGTATTACCCTGCGTATCCAAGTTTATATCCAACCCACTTCCTCCACCGACATCAAATATGCCGCGGGGGGTAGGAGTGTTTACTCCGAAATCTCCACTGCTTGCTTGATAATATATTCCACAATTGCCGCAGCCTGGCTTGTCTATACCAAAGTCTGAGGCGCTTCCAACGCTTAATTTTCCTCCTGAAGCATCAAAGCGGAGGTCTCCTCCATCTGACCTGAATTCAATAGCATTTCCATCTCCATTAGAGCCATGTGCGTCGAAGAAAATCGGGAAAGGGGCGAATGAACCGCCAGGTGATGTTCCTTTGAACCATAGTGCCTCTGTAGAGCCTGAATTAAATTGGAGATAATTGCCTCCATTGTCCACTTGGCCCGCCTGTATCGTGCTTGAATGTGTCCCGTCAGTTACTGTCTCCACTCCGCTCACTGTCAACGCAGTCGTCGAGGCGTATGGCAGCGTCGAAGCTATCTTGGTTGAGGTAGCAATAATGTTGCCTACGATGATAGAGGTTGTAGCTAGGTACTGTCCTGTCGTTGTTGACTCAAGCATATAGTTCACTCCAGGGGCGACAGGAACGGTCGTATTGATAGCTTGAACAGAGGCAATATACCCGCCCCAGAGCATCATACCTATTAAGATAGAGAGTAGTTTATTCATCTAGGATATAAAGTATAAGTCGTAGGTCGGGGGGATTGTCGTTGTTACAGTCAGGGTTCCAGCGTTCCATGTCCATCCGAAGTTCTCACGATATGAGCCTTCATCAAGGACGACTATCTTAGGCTTCGAGGCGGCCCCGAAGGACTTGTTCGTCCCATCTATGTTTCCAGACGCAGGGGTGGCTATCGTGATAGAGCCTCCCCCAGATGTGGTTATCAGGATTTGCGTCCAAAATGCCATCGTAGTTTTAATAGACGTAAGGAACGACTGACCACACGATGTCCGTGGTCGGTAGACGGGTCGCGGTCAGGGTCATAGTGCGGAGTCCGAACACGGCAGCGGTCGTCGAGGCGTTTGCAAGCAATGAGCCAGTACCAGCGGCTACCGTGACAGTCGTTGCGCGGGTGCTAGTTCCGTTCACGAGCATGAAGCTAACAGATTGGCCATTAGCCGGAATAAAGGTCGAAGGAAGCGTTGAAGAAGCAGGAAGGGTCAGGGTGAAGTTACCAGTGCTCGGAGTGAGAACAAGGGTCGAAAGTCCGATGAAGTCTCCCCCTATAAGCGTATAGGAGGTTAGGGTGCTAGACGTAGCGTTGACTCCATTGGTCAATGGATAGGACGTTACATCGGTCGAGAAGCCTTTTGTTGAAGGGACAGGATGGTATAGGACTGCTACCACTATGGCGAGAAGACAGACGACGACTGAAGCAGGGAGTATTTTATTCATCAGCTTTTTCATTATCTATCATCTCCTGAGCCATATCCTTTATCTTAGGATGCTTCAGAAGGTTGATAAGCAGTTTCTTCTCGGTGTTGGTGAGGCCATCAGAACCAGTTGTTTCAGTTGTGTGTGACATAGTGGTTTATTTAAGACGGGCTTCTAATGTGGTGACCTCACCAGATAGGCGGATAAAGTCCTTCTTCTTAGTTTCGATAGAGGACTCAAGTTCCACGTTCTCAGACTTCAGCTTCTCGTTCAATAGAGTCAGGCTCCTCTGCTCGTCAGAGAGAGTTCGATTAGCCCTCTCAAGGGTAGAGACTTGGCCGCGAAGCGAAGTGACTTCCTGGCTCATATTGCCGTGCTCGACAACAAGACCTTGAATCTTATTATCAAGGTTGTTGTGCTTGGTCTCCCTATCTACAATAGTCGAGTCAAGCTGACTAACGCGCTCAGACTTTTGCCTGATAGCGGCTTCGTGATTCTCATTCTCCTTGGCGTGGGCATCCTTAGCTTGCTGAAGGGCAGATTCCTCTTTGAGGCGCTCATCCATGACATTAACGAGATGTATCCTATGGAAGGTAGAGGCCTCGGCTATCTTAGCTATAACACCTTGCAATGACTGAAGATAGCCGTCGAGGGCGACCTTCCTAGCATTCATCTCTTCTACCGTAGAGGCTTTCTCGCCGCTGATGTTAGAGAGTATCTCTTTGAGGAGGTCTTCAATCATAGTGGTTTAGTTATTGCGTCCCATTACGGTTATAAGGAAGGCAGGCGTGCCAGTAGCGGACTTGCCAGTGACTTTAAACCAGTTACCAGCGGCTACAGGGGTGCTGTCGAGGAAGAGGGACTTGCCTCCCGTGACATACGTTCCTGCGTCAACGACGACTGAGCGCTGGGTTATCTCGCCCGTAGAAGTGTTGTAGAGCGATACTGGATACCATGTAGACCCGCTATCTGGCGAGTAGTAGTAGTAGAATGTCGCTGAAGCAACGGCTCCCAGGGTGACAGAGCCATATATGCTTATCTGGGACTGATTGAGATAAGCGGCTGAGTTGAAGATACCAAGGTCAACCTCAGACGTTGTTAGAGTCGTAGGAGGAGTTGAGGTTGGCTTGAATACTCCAGACTGTTCGTAACCTGTTTTAGTTTCCATCTGGGGAATCGCTATTAGTGGCATCCTTTACGGCTGCCTGTTCAATAATGTCGGAAGGCTTCGTATCCTCAACTTGGACGAGGTGAGCATAGAGAGCCAGGATGATATCAGCTTGGTCCTGTTCGTACATGGTCCAGTCGGTAGAAACCGTGAAGGCTGCGCTACCGCCCACAATGACATCGAAAGGCGCTGATGTTGCTTTGATGTTTTTCATGGCTAGTAGAGGATACAAGTAGTAGTAGCTGTGCTCGTCCTCATACACTCAAGTTTGCCGACAGCGTTCTGCTGAAGAACAGGGGTAGTCGTGGCAAGCTGAAGAACAGTTGAAAGAGATGGTGCAGCGAAGGTTACTGTAACTCCAGTAGTTGAGGCGAGGTTCTGGACATAGGTAGATTCCTCATCTCCTACGTTTGTCAGAAGGTTCGTAAATACAGGGAGGGTCAAGGTAACAGAGATGTTAGTAGGAGTGTACTGAATCAGGTTGTCCGGAAGAAACTCTGCCTCGACAAGGGCATCACCAGCAGTGAGCGAGCTTGTAGCAAAAGAACCTCCGCCCTCAACGATGTCACCACCAGCATAGATGGTTCCAGTGAAGTGGGAATAGTTGATTGCAGTAACCGATGGGATAGCACCAACCCTAGCTCCTTTCTGGGATGAGCCAAGGTAGAATGCTCCTCCTATAAGGATGGCGGCGACAATTACAGCGATAATTATTTTGATTGATTTGTTCATAATCTTGGCTCCCCCATTCATCCCTGGAGTCTTTCGAGGGGAAAGAAACCAGAGTGAAAGGAGGAACTAAAGGTTAGTTGATAACTATGCCGTTGCGATATAAGCGCCAGTACCAAGGGAAGCGATGGTTCCACGCCAGTCGGCGAATCCATACACATACTCTTCCTTGATTTTGTAGACGATAGAATCGGTGGCAAGGTCACGCTCTACACGAGACTCCAATGGAACGAAGTCGATGCGGACGAGGCCAGTACCAATCTGAGGGTCACGGTCAGACTCGTCAACCAAGAACCACTGGAAACCAGTGAGCTGGGTCGTCGAGGTCGTAGCTGGGAGATAGAACGAGTCGTTGAGGTAAGGAGAGACAATGATGCGTGCGAACTCACCCTTGACGATGTTGACATCGTTGTCGGTGACACCTGGCTTCCACTCGGACTGCTCAATCGTATGAGCGGTCAAAGCGAGGCCGTTCTTTGGAGGCACAGCGATACAGGTCTTTCCACCGAACTTAGGCCAAGGCTTGCCCACGTCATCAACGAATGATGCGCCGAGTTCCTTAGCGGTCCAGTAGTTTACATACGAGAGGGGCAGAGCGGTTCCGGTTCCACCAGCGGTTCCACCAACCATGTTCGAGTAGGTCGTTGCTGAGCTGAAGGCTACAGCGTGGGAGTTGGTATAGAGGCGCTCGCCGAGCGGAGCCTGGTTGCCATCCAAGCCAGCGTTTCCGCGGACGAAGAAGCGAGCAGGCTGCGAAGCGGCAGCGGTGAATCCGAGGTTGAAGACCTCGAATGGGTCAAGGACATTGTAGCGGTCGATATCGTACATAATCTTGGCTGCGCGTCCGAGCATCTCCTTGTACTGGCGAGCTTCTTTCATCTCGCGCTCTTCTGGGACGACAAAGCGGTTAGCAAGCTGGAGGTTCGGGTCAGCGATAGCGGTCTCATACGTCCTGATGAACGAAGCGTCAGGATAGACACCACCGGCGATGCGGGTTCCAGAGTTGATAACACCAGTCGTACCAACGTGACGCCAGATAGCACGAGTGCCTTCCGTAGTCGTGTCAGAGATTGAGGTGAACAGAGAGAGAGCCATCGGGTCAGTGTCAACGAGGCTGTAGCTCTTGACAGCATCGAGAGAGCGAAGGGCTTGATTCTGTGTTGCGTCAAAGTCTGCACGGACCTTAACCAAAAACACGTCTTTGCCGCCCTGATAAAGTGGTTCCAAATTATATCATTTTAGCCCGTACTTGTCAACTTTTACTGTTAATGAGTTGTTGAAAGTAATCGGACAATTCCGCCGTTTCCCTCCTAAAATGAGGGTGGTGGCGATGGCACAATGTGATGCCATTATTAAGTTGATAACGAAGGTCTGGGTGTTCACGCCAAGATAGAATATGATGGGCTTCTATTCTTCCTTTGCAATCCGAGTTGGCAATTCGGCATTTGAATCCGTCTCTCTCATAGACTTCCTTGCGCCAGATAACGTAGTTGGCATCGTCGCGCCTATTATTATACGACTTAACCTTGCTTCTATCCTTAATCCAAGCAGGATTATTTTCCCTAGTTTTAGACTCGTGCATCTTTCTAAAGGAGGCACTAGACCAGAGGGACTTGGCAACCTGGCTTCTCTTCTGTTTGGTCGCATCAGAGTATGTTCTTGAAGCATTAGACTTAGCCACCCAAGGGGCCTTTTGACCCTTCAGCTTGGCGCTAATCTTATCTTTGGTTTCCTGAGAGGGTGATTTTCCCTTGTTACCTGGAGGCATACCTTTGCGCCATTTTCCGACGCCTCGGAGCTTACAGGTCTCAGAAATCCTCTTACGGACTTCTTCAGAACGCATACTTATATTATATCACGAAGAACTAGAGAGTCTTGTAGACGTGGACGATAGCTTGCTTCTTGTTGACGATAGGCTCAGTGACCGAGCCGTATGACCAGAACTGGCCAGCGGTTCCACCGAAGAGGGTAATCGAGGTCTCATCGAGAGTCGCTCCACCCGTTGCTCCGGTCGTAGCTGCAATGAGGTTGAAGTAACCGAGGCCAGCAGAGTCGGTGGTCGTGCCAGAGTTGGCAGAGAGGTCAGCGACGTAATCTACTGGGATGTTCGATGGGATATAGATAGCGCGATAGTAGCCAGTGGTCTCGTTGTCGTTATAGACAGAAGCCTTGATGTTGGTTCCGGCAACGGTTGAAGCGGCGCTAACTCCGATAACAGAGTTAAGCTCGCTAATTCCGTTCAGGAACTCGATGCCAAGGCAGATACCGAGGATAGGGTTCGATGAAGTAGCCTGAGTAACATACTTATTGTGGCCAGTAGCGCCAGGCTGAAGGGCAGTTCCAGGAGCTATGGTATAGGTCGAGGTAGCTACAGCGTTAGCGATAACGGCGCGGCGGAGGGTATGGGTTGGTACCTCTCTTGTGGGGACGAATGACATTTTGGTTGATGATTATAAATAAACGAAAGTAACCTAGTGATAATGGCACTAGGATACTAAGGAATTATATAAAAAGGGTATTCTACTTAAATACGCGCGTTCCTCCTTTCAAACCCCTCTCTGCCTCATCGAGCGTCAGGTGGATACCCTGCTTAGCTGCCTCACGAACCCACTCGTGGATGCGAGGAGAATAGACTTTACCTCCATCGTTACCACCACCTCCAGTTGAGCCTCCAGCAGTAGCGGCCGAGTTGAACTCAGCGGCACTCTTTTGGCTTTCCCTGGCGATTTTCTCGGATTCAATGAGCGTATCAGCGTGGACCATTCCATACGCACGGCGCAAATCAGGGATAATAAGGTCAGCATCGAACTTACCGGAGTCTGTAGTCTTAAACGCATCATCGACTGGTTTCATCTGTTCCTCGGTTAAACCGTGGTCAGACATGAACCTCGCACGAGCCTTGGTAACCTGTTCGCTCCTGATTTGGGAACGGACCTTGGTTACGGCCTCAGTTTCGAGCTTCTCTTTGTCAGCTTCGATAGCCTGATTGGCTGCTCGGCGTCCTTTGAGAGTCTCTAGCGCTTTGTCAGATTCCTCCTTGGCAAGAGAGGCGAGAATCGTGAGAAACTCGGTCTTCTTGTCTTCGGGGACATCCTTGATGACATCTTCGACTTTTGCTCCGTTAATAACCTTAGTTGCGATTTCCTTAATATCCATGTGCTTTTGCGCCTCGTCGTCAGGCAGTATACGACCGATAAGATAATGTTTTACTTCCGAGTTCGCCACCCTCTCGCACTTGGGAGTGGACACCAGCGAAGGCCTGGTTCTTAATATAAGTATAACACGATAAACGACTACTTGAGTTTCGTCTTAGATTTAACTACATTCGAGAAGAGGGGCTTGGCGCTACCAATCTTGGCCTTATTGGTAAAGCCGAGCTTAGGCATGGCTATCTTAGGCGTCTTAATCATCGTCGAACGGATTGTAAGTTTAGGCATTTTCATCGGTTTTTGGTTTCTTATTCTGGTTGATAAACTCTTCTACTCCCTTGAGCGGGTCTTTTTCCTTCGGCTTAGAGCGCCCTTCCTGCGGCCTCATTTCGGGCGGGGCCTTCTTAGAAGCGAGGATGAGGAGTAGCTTCGTAAGGAAGAGCATACCCAGATAGAAGTCACCGCGGGTAGGCTCAGAGACGCTTTTCCTCTGGAGAATCCATGACATATAGAGAAGCCACTTCTCCCACTTAGCCCCAGCGGTAGCCATGAAATCGGCGGCTGGCTCCATCTTGCTATCTGGTATCTCACCGATAATATCCTCGACAATCACTTCCCTAAAGAGCTGTGGATACTTCTTGTATAGAGATTTGATTTTCTTCTTATCCATTTTATTGTGGGGTTAGATTAGGCATTGCTGGCTGATTCATCTGGGGAGAGCCGAATGGGGTCGCTCCTTGGCCGCCATTAGACTGGCCTCCTACTTGCTGTCCCTGGACGGACTGTTGGAGATTACCCATTTGGGTTCCACGGGCCGCTCCAGGCATGGCGTTCACGAGCTGCTGGACTGGGTATCCTGAACCCCAATCAGACATGAGCTGAGGGAGTATCTTGTTAGAGGCATAGTCGGCTGGGTGCTCTCCGAGGTTCTCCATGTGGCGTAGGAAGACCTTTGAGATGTCAGCGACTCCGGCAGGCACATAGGTCTGGAGCATAGGGCCGATGACTGTCTGGATGAACATAGCCTTCTTCATTTCCGAGGTCTCTTCAGGCTCAAGTTCGACATCCGAAATCTCGAACTCAAGGTTCTGGATGGTCTCGATGTCAGCCTCGATTATCTCAGACATCTTGCCGTTCTGTATAGACTCACGGATATTCTCATAATAGAGTTCGAGGCCGCTCTTAGGCTTGGTGACGAAG